>Ga0302299_10002392_pt1 | contig 11458 bp, 6 predicted proteins | sample III_Fen_N3_4_FD_198795 | JGI IMG/M metagenome (GOLD analysis project Ga0302299, IMG submission 198795) | Peat permafrost microbial communities from Stordalen Mire near Abisko, Sweden - III_Fen_N3_4 | ecosystem: Environmental > Terrestrial > Soil > Wetlands > Permafrost | place: Sweden: Abisko...
CTTCCGTGACGACCAGGACCCCGTGCAGCTGCAGGTCCCCCTCCGCCACCTCGAAGCGGTCCCCCTTGGCCTTGAGGAAGCGGCTGAGGCTGTTCTCCTTCTTCATGCCGATGACCCCGGCGTAGGGGCCCACCATGCCGATGTCGGTGACGTAGGCGGTGCCCCCGGGGAGGAGCTTGGCGTCCAGGGTCGGCACGTGGGTGTGGGTGCCTGCGACCACCGCCACCCGCCCGTCCAGGTGCCAGCCCATGGCCTGGGCCTCGCTGGTGGCCTCCGCGTGCATGTCGACCAGCACCAGGTCGGCGCGCTCCCGGGCCAGCACCGCGTCGGCGCAGCGGAACGGATCGTCGCAGATGGGCATGTGCACCCGCCCCATCAGGTTGATGACCAGGACCTCCAGGCCCTCGGGGGTGTGCAGCTTCACGTAGCCGGAGCCCGGGGTGCCGGGGGGGTAGTTGGCCGGCCGCAGCAGGCGCGGCTCCTTCTGGAAGCACAGGCCGATGTCCTTCACGTCGAAGGCGTGGTTGCCGGTGGTGATCACGTCGACCCCGTACTGGTCCAGCCACTCCCGGGCGATGCGCTCGGTGATCCCGTTGCCGTGGGCCGCGTTCTCCCCGTTGACCACGACGAAGTCCAGCGCCAGCTCGCGCCGGAGCGCCGGCACGTGGGCCTCCACCAGCCTCCGCCCCGGCTCCCCCACGACGTCGCCAAGGATGAGAATTCGCATGGAGCCACTCTAGCAGGCCCGGAGCCGGTCCCGCCAGCGGGTCCCCCCCCGGGGGTGTGCGACAATGGAAAAGATGTGATATTTGAAAATTTCCGGGCACCGCGGGGCAACTGGGCGCATGCCTGTCGTGTCTGTTACCCTCTCCGCTGGTCCGCTCCATTCCCCTGCTAGGCTTTTCCTGGATCGAGTCGCGCATGCCCAATCCCTTCCGCCTGTTCCCCATCCTCCTGCTCGTGACCTGCCTGGGCGCCCAGACCCCGGCCACCCTGTCCGTGCAGGAGATCCGTCCGGGCATGAAGGGCCAGGGGCGGACCGTCTTCCTGGGCGGCAAGATCGAGCGCTTCAATTTCGAGGTCCTGGGCGTCCAGCGCAACCTGGCCCCGGGGCGCAGCCTCATCATGGTCCGCTGCAGCGGCGGCCCCCTGGCCGAGACCGGCATCATGCAGGGCATGAGCGGATCGCCCTGCTACATCGACGGCAAGCTGGTGGGGGCCCTGGCCATCGCCTTCCCGTTCGAGAAGGAGCCCATCGGCGGCATCACCCCCATCGCCGAGATGCTCGACCAGCTCAGGGACCTGCCGGACCTGCCGCCCAGCCGCACCCCGCTCATCCTGCCCAAGCTGGGCCCGCCCACCGTGCTGAAGAACGCCCTGACCGGGCAGATGATCCCCATGGCCCTGCTCCTGGGCGGCGGCGGCGAAGCCGGCGGCGGCGCCATGATCCCGATGCCGGTGTTCGGCGCCGACCTGGCCCCCGAGGCCCAGGCCTTCTGGACCGGCACGCCGATGCGCTTCATGGCCGCCCAGGCCGGCGCCTCCGCCGGCGGCGGCGAGGCCAGCCCGCTGGAGCCCGGCGGCATGGCCGCCATCAACCTGGTCCAGGGCGACATGGTCATGTCCGGGTCCGGCACCATCACCTACGTCGACCACAAGAAGATCCTGCTGTTCGGCCACCAGATGTTCAACCTGGGCGAGCTGGACCTGCCGCTGTGGTCGGCCACCGTGGCGGCCTCCATGCCCAGCTACCAGAGCTCCTTCAAGCTGGCCGCCCCGGTGGCGCCGATCGGCGCCCTGCGCCTGGACCGCAGCGCGGGCGTGGCCGGCCTGCTGGGGGCGGAGGCGCGCATGGTGCCCCTGCGCATCGGCCTGAACCTGGGCGGCAAGCGCATCCTGAACTTCAAGTACGAGCTCATGGACCACCCGGTCATCACCCCCAACCTGGCCGCCACCGTGCTGGCCCAGACCCTGTCGACCTACGTGCGCGGCCAGGGCTTCCAGAGCCTTTCCCTGCAGGGCAACATCAAGCTGGCGGGGCACCCGGCCCTGGAGATCGAGAACGTGGTGGCCGATCTCAGCGCCAGCCGGATCGCCTCCTACCTGGGCTCGATCCTGCAGTTCCTCACCCTGAACCCGTTCGAGCGGCCGGTGGTGGAGGGCATCTCGCTCACGGTCAAGGCCGAGGAGCGCCTGGACCTCGCCGCCATCGCCTCGGTGCGCACCCTCAAGGCCCGGGTGAAGCGCGGCGAGGCGCTGCCGGTGCTGGTCACCCTGCAGAACATCCAGGGGGTGCGGGAGACCACCACCTTCAACCTGTTCGTGCCGCCCAGCGCCAAGCTGGGCAAGGCCACCCTGATGGTGGGGGACGGGTTCAGCCTGGTCAGCGCCGATCCGGACGAGCGTTCGGTGGAGCTGAACAACCTGGCCGACGTCCTGCGGGTGCTGAACGGCGCCATGAAGAACAACCACGTCTACGGGCTCCTGGTGCAGACCACGCCGGGCCTCGGCCTGCGCGGCAGCCGCATCGAGGGGGTGCCGCCGACCGTCAGCAGCCTCCTGGGCAGCGACGGCGACGCCACCGGCAGCGTGCTGCAGCGCCGCATCATCAGCCGCGGCGTGCTGCCGCTGGAGCGGGAAGTGCGCGGGCTGGTCAGCCTGGAGCTGGAAATTGAATAGGCATGCCGAAAGGGGAAATGTACCGATGAGAATGGCCGCCAGCCTCCTTGCCATCATGATCGCCAGCGCCGGTCCGGTCCGGGCCGAGCAGCCGTCGGCCACCTTCAATTCCTTCAACGACTGGACCAGTTCCGATTTCAGGGGGGTGCGGATCGAGGCGGACGGCCGGCTGCGCCTGGGGCCCAACCTGCGCCGGGTGGCCCAGCTGCCCGAAGGGGTGGTGTGGGCCGCGGTCTCCGACGGCGCCAGCGGCGCCTACCTGAGCGCGGGCAACGAAGGCAAGCTGTTCCACTACGTCGCCGGACAGATGAAGCCGCTGGCCCAGGTCAAGGGCGGCATCGTGTTCGCCATGGCCCGGATGGGCCAGGACCTGGTGGTGGCGCCCAGCGGCGAGGGCAAGCTGTTCCGGGTCACCCCGTCCGGCGAGGTCAAGCCGTTCGCCGACATCGACGCCAAGCTGGTCTGGGCCCTGGCCGTGGACGGCACCGACGTGGTGGTGGCGGGCGGCGGCGAGCGCGGCGCGACCCTGGTCCTGGCCCGGGAGGGCAGCAGCCGCAAGCTGGCGGACCTGCCCGAAGAGACCGCCTTCACCTGCCTGGTCCCGGACGGCCGGGGCGGCTACTACCTGGGCTCCCACGGCCGCGGCCTGCTGCTCCGCTACACCGGGGTGCGCACCGGGGACCGGCTGGAGACCCTGATGGCCACCGGCTTCGAGGAGGTGCGCGCGCTCGCGGTCCACAACGGCCAGGTGTACGCCGGGGCCACCTCCGGCCGCACCGGCAGGATCAGCTCGGGGGTCCTGGAGCGCAGGGAGGGCTACCTGGCCGAAACCAGCGCCGCCACCCGCTCGGCGGTGATCCGCCTGAACCCGGACCGGGTGCCCCAGACCCTGTGGCAGAGCGGGCAGAGCCAGATCTTCGCGCTCACGGTGTGGAACGGCCAGCTGCTGGTGGGCACCGGCAACCGCTCCCGGCTCTTTTCCATCCCGCTGTCCGAGGCCGGCGGCGTGAACCCGTTCAGCGCCCTGGACGACCTGGGCACGGCCCAGGCCACCGCCTTCCTGAACCTGGGCGCGGACCTCCTGGTGGTCGGCTCCAACCCCGCCGAGCTGCACCTGCTGGGCGAGGCCCAGGCCACCGAAGGCACCATCGAGAGCCGCATCCTCAAGGGCGCGCCCCTGGCCGACTGGGGCCGGGCCTACCTGGAAGCGGACACCCCCGCCGGCACCAGCGTGACCCTGCAGACCCGCACCGGCGCCACCGAGATCCCGGACGGCACCTGGTCCCCCTGGACTCCGCCGCTGCGCAGCGGCGAGCGCCCGGCGCTGCCCCCGGCGCGCTTCGCCCAGTTCCGGCTCAAGCTCGCCAGCACCCGGGGCGGCGCCACCCCGGCCGTGGAAAGCGTGGTCGTGCACTGGGCCAACCGCAACCTGCCGCCGGTCTGGGACGGGTTGGACATCATGCCGCCGGGGCTGGTGATCACCCGCAACGCCCCGCCGGAGGACATCGGCATCGAGCGGGTGCCGCTGGAGACCCAGAAGCTGATTCCCGCGCTGGCCTATGCCGGCGGCGAGAAGCGCAGCTTCCGCCGGGGCGCCCAGGCCTTCGTCTTCCGGGTCACCGAGCCCAACGCGGACCAGCTCCAGTTCCGCATCCGGCTGCTGCCGGAAACCGGCGCCCCCATGGAGCTGGAGGCCGCCTGGAAGGAGCGCTTCTTCACCTTCGACACGCTGGTGGTGCCCGACGGCAAGTACCGCCTGGAAGTCACCGCCTCCGACGCCGCCACCCAGCCGTTCAACGCGTCCCTGAGCGCCCTCTGGCGCACCCCGCCCTTCGCCATCGACCATACCCCGCCGGTGATCTCGGCGCTGGCCGCGGTGCCCGAGGGCGACGGCGTCCGGGTGACCTTCAAGGCCCGGGACGAGACCTCCACGCTCAAGTCGGCCGCCCTGTCCGCCGACGGCGCCGCCTGGCTGGAGCTGGTGCCGGATGACGGCATCTTCGACGCCCGGGAGAAAACCTTCAGCGCCCTGGTCCCGCGCGACCGGGTCAAGGGCAGCCGGGTGCTGGTGCGGGTGATCGACGCCAAGAACAACGAGCAGAGCGCCAGCACCGCCATCGGCGCGGCGAAGCGGTAGCCGGGCCCGCGCGGGCCCCGTCGTTCAGGATCCCAGCGCCTGCTGCACCACGTCCTTCAGCATCTGGAAGGTGTAGGGCTTCTGCAGGAACCCCGAGAGGCTGTCGTGGGGGAAGTCCTTGGCCACGTCCGTCTCGTTGAACCCGCTGCACAGCACGATCTTCAGCCCCGGATCGTGCTTGCGCATGAGGTGGCAGGCCTCCCGGCCGTCCATGCGCGGCATGGTGAGGTCCATGAGGACCAGGGCGTAGTCCGCCGGGGCGGCCTTGAACGATTCCAGCGCCTCCAGCCCGTCGCGCGCCAGGGTCACCTTGAAGTCCATGGCGGCGAGCAGTTCGGCGGTCGCCTCGAGGATGTCGGGCTCGTCGTCCACCAGCAGGATCCGCCCGGTGACGGGCGCCGGGCGCGAGGCCGGCGGGGCCGCCGGCTGGGGCATTTCCCCACCCTGGCTGGCCGGGAAATAGAGCTTGAAGCAGGAACCCTCGCCTTCCCGCGAACGGATCCGGATGCCGGCGTTGTGCCCCTTGAGGATGCCCAGCATGGCCGAAAGGCCCAGGCCGCGCCCGGAGAACTTGGTGGTGAAGAACGGGTCGAACAGCCGCCTGCGGGTCTCCGGGCTCATCCCGCAGCCGGTGTCCGCCACCTCCAGGGTGACGTACTGCCCGGGCGCCAGGGTCCAGCCGTGGCTCTCCACCTGCTCATGGGGCGCGGCGAGGTGCTCCACCCCGGTGCTCACGGTGATGGTGCCATCCCGGTCGCCGATGGATTCCGAGGCGTTGGTCACCAGGTTCATGATCACCTGCTGCAGCTGGGCGGCGTCCGCCTCGATCAGCGGCAGGCCGGGCGCGAACTGGTAGATCAGGGCGACCCGCTTGGAGATGGAGACGTCCAGCAGGTGCGGCATCTCCTCGGCGATCTGGTTGAGGCTCAGCTTGCGCACCACCAGCCGGCCCTTGCCCGAATAGGCCAGCATCTGGTGGGTCAGCTCCGAGGCCCGCTTCAGGATCTTCTCGATCTTGAGCAGGAACGGCGCGGCGGCCGGCTCGGGCCGCATGTTCATCTGGGCCAGCTCCAGGTTGCCGCCGATGGCCGAAAGCAGGTTGTTGAAGTCGTGGGCGATGCCTCCGGCCAGCACGCCCAGGCTCTCCATCTTCTGCGCCTGGCGGAAGGCCTCCTCGGTGTTGCGCCGCGCGGTGACGTCCTGGATGGTGCCGCGCAGGCGCAGCGGCCTGCCCTCGGGCCCCCGCTCCACCTCCAGGACGGAGTGGAAGAAGCGCGGCGAACCGTCCGCCAGCACGGCCCGGAACTCCATGGGCGGCACCTCCCGGCCCACCCGGAGCCGGCGCAGCGCGCGGCCGAAGGCGGGCCGGTCCGCGGGGTGGGTGCGTTCCATGATGGTCTTCAGGGAAGGCGCCACGGCCGCCGGCTCCCAGCCCAGGATCCGGAACATCTGGTCGGACCACTGCACCTCGCCCGTGGCCAGCTCCCAGTCCCAGTTGCCGATCTCGGCCAGGGCCTGGGCCTTGGCCAGGCTTTCCCGGCTTTTCTTCAGGTCCCCCTCCATGCGCTTGCGCCCGCTGATGTCCTCGGTGATGCCCAGCACCAGCCTGGCCCGGCCTTCCTCATCGAGGATCGGCACCTTGAGGGTATGCAGGTGGGTGGCGCCCTGGCCCGAGCCGATCCGCTCGGGCACCGCCACCACCCCGCCCCGGACCACCAGCCCCTCGTCCACCTCCCAGTAGTCTTCGGCCCGCTGCTCGGGGAAGATCTCGAAATCGGTGCGGCCCAGGACCTGGTCCCGGCGGAGTCCGAACACCTCCTCGGCCTTTGCATTGAACAGCACGTAGCGGAACTGGTCGCTGGGGTCCTTGCCGAACAGGGCCAGGGGCATGGCCTCCATGATCCGGCTGAGGTACTGCTCGTTGGCGCGGATCGCGTCCGTGGCCTTGCGCAGTTCCCCGGTCTTCTGCCGGAGCTGGCGCCGCAGCGACCAGCACCCTCCGAGCGCCGCGCCCGCCAGCAGCAGTGCGCCCAGGGCGATCCAGCCGGAGCGCCGGTCCGGGACGGGCATGCCCGCGGCCCCAGCGCCGCCGCCCGCCAGCAGGAACATAGGCATGTTCGCCGCATGGATCCCGGTATCGATGAAATCGACATCAAACCCGGCAGATCCGACAGGCTGCAGCAAGGATGCAATGGGGCCCGGACCGGCCTTGATCCCGGCGCTGCCGGGGAGCCCGGCAGGCCGCGGAGCGCCGGACAGTGCGACCGCCACGAGGAAAAACACGGCTCCGGCCCGCCAGCAGGCGGGGCAGCAGACCCTCAGCAGGCAAAGAGACCTTGCCCGGGCAGATAGCATCCAGTTGAACATGCAAGGACCCATTGGCAAGAAGACTCATAACCATAGTAGCGGCAGCGCTGGTCCCCGCGTACTACTCAAATTCGTCAATATAGGCTCACTTATCCCCGCAACCCGGCGCGGCGCCCAGGGCGACCACCACCAGCGCGGCTTCCCCGTCCGTGGCCCGCGCCAGGAGCCCGGAGGCGCCCGGGCCGTCGACGCGGAGCAACTCCCCTGCGCGCAGCAGGTCGGCGCCCACCGAAGCCGTGCCGGCGGCACAGAACACCAGCACCACCTCCGCTTCCGGCAGGGGCGCCGGCGGGCCTGGGAATATGATTGTTAAATCATGTAGTGCCGCTTCCCGCCTGGACATGACGTTGAAGTCCAGACAGGGCCCGTCCAGCAGGCGGCCGTGGGTGGCCCATTCGCCGGGGAAGCGCGCCGGCACCAGCGGGCCCGGCAGCAGGGCCCGGCCGTGGGCCCCGTGATCCAGCTCCAGCCCCCGCCCTTCCAGCAGCAGCAGGGTCCGGTCGTAGCCGGGAAAGCTGGAGAACGGCCCGGACGCCGCCACGGCGGCCATGCTGAGGCGCCACCGGAAGCCTCCGGCCAGGGTCGCTCCCGGCGGCTCGATGAGCAGCTCCGTGGTGGACCCCGTCCCGTTCTTCCAGGGCATGACCCGGAAATCGCCGGGGCCGAAGGTCCTCGTCCGCATCACCGGAGGTTCAGGTCGAAGGGCATGCGGGCATAGACGCCGCGCGGGTCGTTCAGCGCCTGCAGGCCGCCCAGCGCCTCCTCGAAGCGGCCGCGCAGCTGCGCCGCCGCCCCCCTGGATTCGCTCAGGCCGCTGTCGTCGCCGCCGTTCAGCATCCGGAACAGCCGTTCCGGCAGGGAGCGCGGCTCGGCGGGGCCGTCCACCCGGTAATCGCCTTCGATCTTCGCCTGCTTCGCGGCGAAGCGCACCGCGTCCTGGATGCCGCCCAGCTCGTCGACCAGGCCCAGCTTCTGGGCCTGGCGCCCGGACCACACCCGGCCCTGGGCGATCTCGTGCACCTGGTCCCGGGTCATCCTGCGGCTGGTCGAGACGCGCGCGAGGAACTGCTCGTAGATGTCGTCCACGACCACCTGGATCCGGCCCAGTTCGGCCTCGGTCTTGGGCCGGGCGAGGGTGGTGGGGTCGGCCAGCTTCGAGGTCTGGATGCGGTCCCAGCTGACCCCATGTTCGGCGGCCAGCTTCTGGATGTTGGGCAGCAGCCCGTAGACCCCGATGGAGCCGGTGATGGTGTTGGGCTCGGCGAAGATCCGGTCGCCGTAGGTGGAGATCCAGTAGCCGCCCGAGGCGGCCAGGTGGCCCATGGAGACCACCACCGGCTTGACCTTCCGGGCCATGATGACCTCCCGCTGGATCACTTCCGAAGCCAGGGCGCTGCCGCCCGGGCTGTTGACCCGGAGCACGATGGCCTTGACCTGGTTGTCCAGCCTCAGCTTGCGCAGCTCGCGGGCGAGCCGGTCGCCGCCCACCTGGCCCAGGCGCCCGCTGCCGTCCACGATCTCCCCTTCGGCGAACGCCAGGGCGACCCGGTTGCGGCTCTGGCCGGGCACCGGCAGGCGCATGTAGACCTCCAGGTCGATCTGGGGGAATTCCAGGTCGGAGGGCCTGCGCCCGGCCAGGCCCTTGAGCTCGTCCAGCACCTCGTCGGGCGCCGCCAGCCGGTCCAGCAGGCCCGCCTTCAGCGCCTCGGCGGCGGTGAGCACGCCCTTCTCGTCGGACAGGTACTGGATGTCCGCCGGCGCCAGCCGGCGGTCCCCGGCCACCGCGCCCTTCCAGTCCTCCCAGATGTCGCCGAGCAGCGCGCCCAGCTGCTCGCGGCTGGCGTCGCTCATCCGGTCCAGGACGTAGGGCTCCACCGCGCTCTTGTACTTGCCGACCCGGGTCACCTGCACCTGGACGCCGTACTTCTTGAGGGCGGCGGCGAAGAACATGGGCTCGGCCGACAGCCCGGTGATGTCCACCATGCCCGACGGATTGCCGTAGAGCTTGCCGGCGCCCGCGCAGAGGTAGTACTCCCTGCGGCTCCAGGTGTGGTTGTAGGCGATCACCGGCTTGCCGGAATCGGCCTTGAACTTCAGGATGGCCTCGCGCAGCTCCTTCAGGGCGGCGGGTCCCGAACCGTAGCCGGTGGCCTGCAGGTTGCCGGTGAGGTAGAGCGCGCTGATGGCCCGGTCCCGGGAGGCCCGGTCCAGGGCCTGCAGCACCCCGGCCAGGGGCAGCGCCGGTTCCCCGGCCCCGCCCACCACGCGCTGGATCAGCCCGGCCGGGCTGGCGTCCTGGACCGATTCCTGGATGCTGGTGGAGAGGTTCAGGATCAGCACGCTGCGGGGGGCCACCGCCGGCTTGCCGGAGCCCATGGCGACCGCCAGGCCGACCACCAGGGCCAGTCCGCCGCCCACGAAAAGAACCAGCGCCAGCAGCGAAGCCAGCAACGAACGGAAAAAGTCCTTCATTTGGCGCTCCCAACGGTTCTCAATGATGGCATAAGGGCCGGTTGGCGAAATACGACCTTTGCGGTAAACTTTGCCCCTCGAGGGAGAACCCCATGGCCAATTATCCCGAATTCCAGGTCGCCCCCATGCGGGAGGAGCTGGTGCAGGCGGGCTTCACCCAGCTCATGAGCCCCGAGCAGGTGGACCAGGCCCTCACCCGTCCCGGCACCACCCTCCTGGTGGTCAACTCCGTCTGCGGCTGCGCCGCCGCCGGCGCCCGGCCCGGCGTGCTCCAGGCCCTGCGCGCCAAGGGGCTGCGCTTCGACCAGCTGGTCACGGTGTTCGCCGGCATGGAGACCGAAGCCACCCAGCGGGCCCGGACCTACTTCGAAGGCGCGGCCCCCAGCTCGCCCCAGGCGGCCATCTTCCGGGACGGCCGGCTGGTGCACCTCATGGGCCGCACCGCCTTCCTGGAGCGCTCGCCCGAAGCCATCGCCCAGGAACTGATCACGGCGGCGGAAACGGCCGGCATCTCCGCCTGAATTGCCGGGCGCCCGGGCGCCTGTGATACTGGCGCCATGCCCCTGCGTCCGCTGCTGTTCGCCCTTGCCGCCCTGCCCCTGCTGACCGCTGCCCCGGCAGCGGACTCGCCGCCGTCCTTCATCGCGGCCCCCGTCTCGGTGGACCTGGCCCAGCTGTTCGCCGCCGCCGAGCGCGCCACCCCGCGGGTGCCGCCGGGGGTGGAGACCTGGACCAACCTGCCCGGACCGGCCCTGGGCGGCGCCACCTACCGTTTCAACCTCTACCGCGATCCCCTGGAGATCGTCCTGTCCGGCAACCGGCTGCAGGTGCACACCACGGTCAACTACTGGCTGCAGGTGGGCCTGCGCATGCAGGGCTGGGTCAAGGGAGTGGCTTCCTGCGGCCTCGCCCCGGAAAGCTTCCGGCGCGCCCGGCTGGGCCTGCGTGCCGACGTGGGACTGAACCCCGACTGGTCGCTCGACCTGCGCATCACCCCCGAGGAGCCCCAGCAGCTGGACCCCTGCCAGGTGACCTGGGTGGGCTACGACATCACCGGCAAGGTGCTGGCCGGCATGAAGGACGCCCTGCTCAAGGCGGCCCAGGGCATGGAGCGCCAGCTGCGCGACGACGGGCTGCTGCGGCCCAAGGTCGAGAACGCCTGGCTCCAGGCCCAGCAGCCGGTGGAGCTGAGCCCGGGGGTGCACCTGCTGCTGAACCCGGAACGGGTGCGGCTGGCGCCCTGGCGCAGCGAAGGCAACGCCCTGACCATCACCCCCGAGATCCAGGTGCGGCCTTCGATCTCCCTGGGCAAGCCGCCCCTGGAGCCGTACCGCCCGCTGCCCCCGCTGGACCTGTCGCCCACGGCGATCGAGCCGGGGTTCCGGCTGCGGGTGGAGGCCAACCTCGGCTACGACCAGGCCACGGCCCAGCTGACCCGGCAGATGGTGGGCCAGCGCTTCGAGACCGACAAGGGCGCCTTCGAAGTGCAGAGCGTGGCGGTGCGCGGCCGGGCCGGCAGCGTGCTGCTCGAGCTCGGGCTGAAGGGCCGGGTGGACGGCAAGCTCACCCTCGCCGGGCAGCCGCGCTTCGACCCGGAAAGCGGAACCGTGCGCCTGGACGGGCTGGACTACACCCTGGAGAGCAGCAGCTGGCTGACCCGGCTGGGCGTGTGGCTCTACCGCGGCTCCCTGCGCCAGACCCTCAGCGAAAAATGCAGCTGGTTCATGGACCAGAGTTTCCAGGACCTGCGCGCCCAGGCCCAGGCCGGCCTGAACCGCGACCTCGGCCCCGGGGTGGCCCTGA
>Ga0302299_10002393_pt1 | contig 11452 bp, 5 predicted proteins | sample III_Fen_N3_4_FD_198795 | JGI IMG/M metagenome (GOLD analysis project Ga0302299, IMG submission 198795) | Peat permafrost microbial communities from Stordalen Mire near Abisko, Sweden - III_Fen_N3_4 | ecosystem: Environmental > Terrestrial > Soil > Wetlands > Permafrost | place: Sweden: Abisko...
ACGTCGTGGTGGACGCGCGAGACCGAGTCGATCCAGGTCCCCGCCTCGTCGTAGACGTCGTAGGTCTGCGTCCAGCTGTCGATGTGGTTGCGGCAGAGGCTCGCGGCCGCGGCGAGCCGCCAGGCGCTCGCCGGCGTCCAGGACGCCTCGAGCTCGGCGCCGCGACGGTGGCTGCGGCCGACGTTGCGCCGCACCGGCAGGCCGATCGCCGACAGCTCGCCGGTGAGCGCGATCTCGTTCGAGAACTCCATCGCGTACAGGTTCGCGCGCACGACGAGCCCCGGGCGCTTCAGCTCGACGCCCGCCTCGCCGTCCCACAGCCGCTCCGGCTCGACCGCGCGCAGGTCGTAGGGCAGCGAGGCGTTGTCCTCGCCGTTCAGCATGTCGCTGCGCGCCGGCTCGCGGCCCATGCGCCCGATCGAGGCATAAAGCCCGAGCCCCGGCGTCGCGTCGAAGCGCAGGCCGGCCTTCGGGTTGAAGAAGGTCCAGCTCACGGAGCCGAGCGGCTGGTCGCCGCGGTACTCGAAGCGCGCGTGGCGCAGCTGCGCGTCGAGCCACAGCCTGGTGCGGCCCGCGTCCCAGGTCGCCTTCAGGAAGGTGTTGAGCTCGTTCTTCCGGCCCGTGTTCAGGTACGCGCGCGAGCCCCCGACCACGTCCATGAAATGGTCGCGCGTGAAGTCGTTCGCGTGGGCGCCCCAGTTGAGCCCCAGCCGCCCGCGCCTCTGCGTCGCCCCGAGCACGATGCCGACGAAGTGGCCGTCGATCCCGAACTGCTGCAGCTCCCCGCTGGCGGCGTCGTGGATGCGGAACCAGCCCTGGGCGCCGTTGTAGTAGGCCTGCGCGGTGGCGGTGGTCGAGGCGCCCAGGCTGCGCGTGTACTGCAGGTGCACGACGTCCTGGCCGAAGTCGTCCCGCTCGTCGGGCGCGAGGTCGTTATGGCGCAGGTCGCTCTCGAGCACGGAGCGCTCCGTGGCGAGGAAGGCGAGCTGGGTCTGCGTGCGGCCCGAGAAGCCGAACAGCTTGAGCAGCGAGTGCTCGTCCTGGCGCGTCGCGCCGTAGTAGAGCGTGCGCTGGTCGGCGCCCGAGTGGTCGCGGAAGCCGTCGCTCGTCTGCGCCGAGTAGCGGCCGTAGAGGGCGTAGGGGCCGACGCGGCCCGACTCGAGCGCGAGCGTGCCGTGGGCGGTACCCCAGGAGCCGCCGCCCGCCTGCGCCTGGAGCGAGGGCTTCTCGCCGGGGTTCACGCTCGCGAAGTTGACGGAGCCGCCATAGGAGGCGGAGCCGATGCTCGAGGTGCCGATGCCACGCTGCACCTGCACCGAGTCGACGACGCTCGCGAAGTCGCCGAAGTTCGAGAAGTAGAGGGCCTGGTCCTCGGGGTCCTGCAGCGGGATGCCGTCGAGCGTGACGTTGAGCCGGGTCTGCGAGATGCCGCGGACGTTGAAGTACGAGTAGCCCGCCGCCGCGCCGCTGTCCGACTGCACGTTGACGGACGGGGTCGACGCGAGCAGGAAGGGCATCTCCTGGCCGCGGTTCGCGGTGTCGATCGCCTCGCGACCGAGATCGGTCTTCGTGACCGGCGTCCGCTCCTCCGCCCGCACGGCCTGCACGACCACCTGCTCGCTCAGCCGGTACGGCTGCGGTGTCGGTGTCGGCCTCGGTGTCGGCGTCGGTTGCGGCGCGGGCTCCGGGGTCTGCGCGGACGCGGCGGCAGCGGCCACGGCCCACAGCGCCAGCACGAGAACGACGTTCACCTTTCTCACTGTCGCCTCCTCCCTCCGCGCGCTGCGGAGCGATCGAGGCGGAATCACCGGGAGTGCCGCTTCGCACTCGCGAAGCGGGTCGATCTCTCTCGCCTTTCCCTACGCCGGTACGAACCGGATCAGGTTCCGAGGGTTTGATCTCAGGCCGTTGTCGGCCACCCCTAGGCTTACCGCCAGCTCGAGTGTCGCTCGCCGCCCCGGCGGTCGTCAAGGCCGAGGAGGCCTAGCGGGCGAGCGCGGACTCGAGCCGCGCGCACAGCGTCTCGATCACCTGCACGCGCGCCGAGGCCTTGTCGCTCGCGCCGACCAGCGTCCAGGGGGCCTGGGCTGTGCTGGTGCGCGCGATCATGTCGGTGACCGCCTCTTCGTAGGCGTCCCACTTCTCGCGGTTGCGCCAGTCCTCGGGGCCGATCTTGTGGCGCTTCCAGGCCACGGTCTCGCGCTCGCGGAACCGCCGCAGCTGCTCCTTCGCGTCGATGTGCAGCCAGAACTTCACGAGCACGATGCCGCGCGAGGTCAGCTGCTGCTCGAAGTCGTTGATCTCGAGGTGGGCGCGGCTCCACTCGTCGGGGCGCGCGAAGCCCTCGACCCGCTCGACCAGCACGCGCCCGTACCAGGAGCGGTCGTAGACCGTCACGTAACCCGCACGCGGCACGTGGCGCCAGAAGCGCCAGAGGTAGTGGCGGGCCTTCTCCTCGTCTGTGGGCGCGGCCACCGAGATCACGCGATAGATGCGCGGGTCCATCGCCGCGGTGATGCGGCGGATCGCGCCTCCCTTGCCGGCCGCGTCCCAGCCCTCGAACACGACGACCGACGACCGGCCCTTCTCGAACGCCGCGCGCACCAGCCGCCCCAGCCGCCCCTGCGCCTTCTCGAGGCGCCGCTCGTACTCGCCCGCGGCCAGCCTGGCCGTGAGGTCGATGCGGTCGAGGATCGTGAGCGAGGCCTCCTTCTGCTTCACCGGGGCCGGGGCCGGGCTGCCGGCGGGCGCCGTCGTCCGGCGCCGGGCCGGCTTCGCCGGCTCGGCCGCGTCGGCGAGCCGCGCCCGGAAGCGCTCGAGCAGCGTGCGCCCGGCCATCAGGTCGCGGTAGCGTTCGTCCGTCGCCTCCACGAGCAGCCACGGCGCGAGGCTGGTGTCGGTGCGGCGGATCGCGTGCTCGGAGGCCTCGATGTAGCGGTCGTACTTGCGGAAGTGCTTCCAGTCGGCGCGCGTCACCTTCCAGCGCGTGGCGGGGTCCTTCTCCAGGCGCTCGAGGCGGCGGCGCAGCCCCTTCTTCGAGAGGTGGATCCAGAGCTTGACGATCAGCGTCCCGTCCTCGGCCAGCATCTGCTCGAAGAAGGCGACGTCGGAGAGCATGCTGTCGTAGCGCGCGCGGCTCAGCCGGCCGAACGCGCGGTCGACCAGCGGCTCGCTGTACCAGGAGCCGAAGAAGATGCCGAGCCGGCCGCGCGGCGGCAGCCGCATCCAGTAGCGCCACCAGCGCGGCCGCTCGCGCTCGTCGTCGGTCGGCGCCCCGAACGAGTTGGTGTCGAGGCCGCGCGCGTCGAGCCACTCGAGCAGGCGCTTCACCGTCTCACCCTTGCCCGCCCCGTCGGCGCCGGCCAGCAGCAGGATCACGGGCACGCCCGCCTGCTGCAGCGCGCGCTGGGCCTCGAGCAGCTCGAGCCGCAGCTTCGGCACCTCCTGCTCGAACTGCTCCTTGCTGACGCTGCGGCCGAGCTCGGCGGTCTCGAACATGGAGGGGATTCTACGCCCGCGGGAACGGAGCGGGCCGGCCACGCGCGGTGTCCAACTGCGTGACAGAGAGAACCGAGCGACAGGAGGGACCCATGGTCGACGGTCACGGGGCGAGCTGCGAGCGGTCGCGGGGAACCGCGCTCTGGCCGACGGCCGCGGCGGTCGCGGCCCTGGTGATGCTGGCGACCGCGGCTCCGGGGGCCGTGCCGTCGCCGGCAGGACCGCGCCTGCCGGTGCGCCGGGTGGTGCTCTACAACAATGGGGTGGCTTTCGTGGAGAGGCGCGGCAGCGTGACGGGGGACGTCGAGCTGCCGCTGTGCTTCCGGCCCTCTCAGGTGGACGACGTGCTGAAGTCGCTGGTCGTGCTGGACCTCGGGCACGGCGCCGTCTCCGGCGTCAGCTACGCCTCCTCGGCGCCGCCCCAGGGGCGCCTCGGCGAGATCCCGTTCGCGCTCGCGCCGGTCGCGTCCGCTGACGACGGCGCCGCCGGGCTCGCGGAGGTGCTCCGTCAGCTCCAGGGCGCCCGCGTCGCCGTCACGACCGCGGGGCGCGCGCTGGCCGGCGACGTGCTGACGGTCGAGCGGCGCCGGGTCGAGACCGGCGCCGACGCGAAGGCGGCGACCCGCGCGTTCGTCGTGCTGGCGGGCGCCTCCGGCGAGCTCACGAGCCTCGGTCTCGACGCCCTGCGCTCGCTCCGGGTGCTCGACGCCGACGCGCGCCGCGACCTCGGCGACTTCGCGCGCGCGACCGCAGCGGCACGGCGGCGCGACGCGCGCACGCTCGTGGTCTCCTCGCGCGGGCGCGGCACGCGCGAGCTGGTCGTGAGCTACACCGTCGCCGCGCCCGTCTGGAAGGCCAGCTACCGCGTCGCGCTCGAGGCAACCGGCCGGCCGCTCGTTCAGGGCTGGGCGATCGTGGACAACGTGGGCGAGGAGGACTGGCACGCGGTGCGGCTGTCGCTGGTGTCCGGCAGCCCGGTCTCCTTCGTGCAGCACCTGCAGCAGCCGCTGTACCGTCACCGTCCCGTGCTGCCGCTCGCCGAGGGTCTCCGGGCGGAGCCGCAGCGGATCGCCACGACCGCCGCGGAGCTGCGTCCCGAGCAGGGTCTCGACCTCGGCATCGAGGGGGGTGTGGCCGGCGGTGTCGAGGGGGGCGTTCCGGGCGGCATCGTCGGGGGTGCCGTGGGAGGGCTGCCGGACGAGCCTCCCTCCTCCGACCAACCGCAGATCGGCCTCAGTGACGCGCTCGCTTCCGGAGCGACGGGCGTGACGGCTGCGACCCGGCCCGTCGAGATCGGCGACTTCGTCGAGTACCGCGCCGAGCGGCCGGTGACGATCCTGCGCGACCGCACGGCGCTCATCCCCTTCCTGCAGGACCGCCTCGACGGCGAACGCGTGTCGCTGTTCGGCGAACACGACCGCCGCGACGAGCGGCCGATGGCCGCGCTGCGCCTGCAGAACAGCTCGCGCCTGACGCTCGAGCCGGGGCCGCTCACCGTGCTCGACGGGGACGTCTACGCCGGGGAGGGACAGCTGACGCGCCTCAGGCCGGGCGAGGAGCGCCTGCTGCCGTACGCCGTCGACCTCTCGACGCGCGTCGAGACCGCCACGCGCGAGGGGCGCGCCCCGGCCTTCCTCGTGCGCGTCCGCGGCGGCATCTTCGAGGCGCACTTTCACCGCACGCGGACGACGACCTACACGGCCGTCAACCAGTCGGAGCAGCCGCGCGTGCTGTACGTCGACAAGCCCCGCTGGCCGACGTGGGAGCTCGCACCAGGAGGGCCGGCGCCCACAGAGGAGCGCCCGCAGGCGTGGCGCTTCCGCGTCGAGCTGCCGCCCCACGGCCGCGTCGAGCTGCCGGTCGTCGAGAGGCTCGCGCTCGTGGAGCGCTACGTATTGTCGCGGCTCAGCGAGGCCAACCTGCGCACGTTCGAGGAGCAGGGGCTGCTCGACAGCGCCGCCCGGGCTGCGCTGTCGCGAGTGCGCGGGCTCCAGGCGCTGGCCGAGTCCCTCGAAGGCCGTGCAACCGCGGCGCAGCGCGAGGCCGAGGAGATCACGACCGACCAGGGACGGCTGCGCGAGAATGTCAAGGCCATGGGCGGCCGGCGCGAGGCGCGCGAGCTGCTCGCGCGCTGGCTCGGGCGCGCCTCCGAGCAGGAGGCCCGTCTCGAGGCGCTGCGGGCCGAGCGGCGGCGTCTCGGCGAGGAGCGCGAGCGGGCGCGGGCGGAGATCGAACAGGTCGTGCGCGACCTCGAGGGCGAACGGAAGCTGTGAGGGCGCCGGTGTATGCTGCCGCCACGTCGTGCCCCGCCGCGCGACCTGGAGCCGCCATGAACCCCCTCGAGCGCGTCCGCCGCCGGCTGGCCGGGGAGAGCGTCGACCGCCGACCCAACTTCGACATCTACATGCAGCGCGCGGCGCACCACGTCGGCCGCCCGCTGTCCCGCTACTACCTCGATCACCGGGTGCTGGTCGAAGCCAATCTCGCCGTGCTCGAGGCGTTCTCGCTCGACGTCGTGCAGGCCATCTCCGACCCGTACCGCGAGGCGAGCGACCTCGGCCTCGACGTCGAGTGGCCCCGGGACGGCCTGCCGCTGCGCCGCGCGATCCTGCTCCAGGAGCCCGAGGACGCCGACCGCCTGCAGCTGGTGGCGCCCGAGGAGGGCCGGCGCATGGGCGACCGGCTCGACGCGGTCCGCCTGCTGCGCGAGCGCGTGGGCGACGACGTGCCGGTGATGGGCTGGGTCGAGGGCGCGTTCGCACTCGCCTCGGTGCTGCGCGGCGACACGAACCTGCTGCTCGACCTGCACGACCGGCCCGAGTGGCTGCGCGCACTGCTCGACCGCCTGGTGGAGGTCGGCGTTGCGTTCGCGCGCGCGCAGGTCGCGGCCGGCGCCCACGTCGTGGGCCTCGGCGACTCCATGGGCTCGCTCGTCTCGGCCCGCCAGTACCGCGACTTCGTGCTGCCCTACGAGCAACGCGTGTTCGCGGCGGTGAAGGCGGCAGGCGCCATCCCGCGCCTGCACATCTGCGGCAACACGCGCCACCTGCTCGCCGAGATGGCGAACAGCGGGGCCGAGATCGTCGACCTCGACTGGATGGTCGACCTCGGGGCTGCCGCGGCCGCCTTCGGCCCAGACGGTCCCGCGCCCTGCGGCAACTTCGACCCCGTCGCCGTGATGCTGCAGGGCACGCCGGAGACGGTCGACGGCGCCGTGCGCGCCTGTGCGGCGGCCGCCGGCCCCCGCCACTTCAGCGCCGCCGGCTGCGAGGTGCCGGACGGCACGCCCGACGCGAACCCGCTGGCCCACGCCCGCGCCCTGCGCGAGCTGGGCTGAGCGACCGCTCGTCAGCGCCCGACGCCGATGTAGCGGGCGAGCGCACGGGTCGCGCGGTCGACGCGGCGGAAGGTCGGCAGCCCGGCCTGGCGCAGCGCCGCGACCAGCGGGTCGTAGAGGACGCCGGCGTCGACCGAGAACACGACCGGCTTGCCGGTCGAGCGAAAGACGGCCGCGAGCAGCGTCGCGAGGCCCGTCTCCCCCGCCGCGTCCTCGCCGTGGCCCTCGCCCCGGCCGAGCGTGTCGAGGGCGGGCGTCGCCGGGACACCGGCGACCACCAGCGCGTCGACGTGCGGGTCCTCGACCATGGCCTGGGCGATCGCGGCGTACCTGTCGGTCGGCGTGGCCGGCGTCGCGTCGCAGGGGTTGTGCACGTCGACAATGCCGGGCGGCAACAGCTCGGCGAGCCTGGCGCGAGTGGCCGGCGCGAGCGAGGCCAGCTCCATGCCGAACAGCGAGTCGGCCGCGGCGGTGGCTTCGAAGCCGGCGTTCGAGAGCACGCCGACGCGGCGGCCCGGCGCCTTGCTGCCGTCGAGCAGCGCGAACGTCGTGACGTCGTCCTCGAACTGATCGAGGCTCCCGGCCACGAGCGCCCCCGCGGCGCGCGCCAGCGCCTCGCACACCTCGTAGTCGCCGACGGCAGAGGCCGTGTGCGACGCGGCCGCAGCCGACCCCTCGCGCGTGCGGCCGGCCTTGTAGAGCAGCACGGTCCGGCCCGAGGCCGTGATCCGGCGGACGGCCTCGAGGAAGCGCGTGCCGTCGCCGCGCGAGAAGCCCTCGAGGTAGACGGCGAACACGCGGGCGTCGGGGTCGCCCTCGAGGTACTCCAGGTAGTCCGACACCGTCACGTCCATCTGGTTCCCGAACGAGATCGCGTAGCGCAGCTGCACCACGCGGTCGAGGTTCGAGATCTGGCTGACGAGGTAGGCGCCCGACTGGCTGACGCTGGCGAGCCCCTTGCCGGGGCCCTCACGCACCGGCAGCTTGTGCGGCGGGATGAAGAACGTGTTGTAGCGCCCGGGCACCGAGATGATGCCGAGGCAGTTGCCGCCGTTCAACAGCACGCCGCCGTCCGGGGCGCGGTGGCTCTCGACGAGCGCCGCGCGGATGCGCGCCTCCGCCTCGCGGCCGTGCTCGGTCTCGCCGAAGCCGCCCGCGATCAGCGTGATCGTGCGCGCTCGGCGCGTGCGCACGAGCTCCTGCACGATCGCGTCGGCCCCGCGCTCGGCCGCGACCGAGACGATCGCCAGGTCGACGGGCTCGGGCAGCTCGGCCAGCGACGCGAACGCACGGCAGCCGTCGATCTCGCCGGCCTTCGGGTGGATCGCCCAGATCCGCTCGCGCGGCACGCCTCCGCCGGCGACGAGGTTGCGCAGGATGACGCGGCCGGGGTTCGCGCCCTCCGCCGAGGCGCCGATCACGACCGCGCTGCGCGGCACCAAGAGCCGCCCCAGCTCCGCGACCGGCCGTGGCGGCGGCAGCGGCTGCGGCCGGTGCAGGCGCGCCAGGCCGTCGAGGGCGACAAGACGCCCGTCCTCGGCGAGCACCACCGGGTTCACCTCGAGCTCCGACAGCCCCAGGCCACCCGGCGGCTCGAAGCCGGCCCAGGTCTCGGCCAGCCGCGCCAGGCGCACGGCGAGTTCCCCCAGGCGCGCCTCGTCGGCGCCGTGGCCACGGCTCGTGCGCAGCCGGCCGGTGAGCGCGGCGTGCACGAGCGTCCCGCGCAGCGCCCGCAGCGCGGCCTCGGCGGTGAGCCCAGTGGCGGCGAGCATCACGCGCGCCTTCTCCGGCCGCAGCGCCCCGAGCAGCGCCTCGGTGTCGAGGCCGCCGACGCCGAGCACCACGACCGGGCCGAAGGCCTCGTCGTGCCGGAACGCGGCGAGCATCTCGCGGCCGGTGCCGGCGCGGAAGGGCACGCGCTCGACCACCAGGGCGCCGAGGACCCGCGCGTCGGGCGCCGCGTCCGCGGCCGCCGCCAGCACGCGCGCGACCGCCTGGCGCACCGCCGGAACCTCGTTGCGGCAGACGACGACGCCGCCCACGTCGCTCTTGTGCGGCAGGTCGGGCGAGACGATCTTGACGACCGCGTCCGACGAGCCCAGGGCCGCGCACAGCCCGGCGTCGACGCCCTGGGCCGAGTCGACCAGCAGGTGCCGCGGCACGGCGAGCCCGCCCGAGGCGAGCAGCGCGTAGACCTCGTGCTCGAGCAGGACGCCGCGGCCCTGCGCGTGCGCGGAGCGGACGACGGCCGGCCCGGGCTCGACTCCCGTGCCGGCCGTGCTCGCCGTGCGCACGTTACGAGCGGCGGTGCAGCGGGAGGTAGTCGCGCTTGCTCGCGCCGAGGTAGATCTGCCGCGGGCGCGCGATCTTCTGGTCCTTGTCCTCGATCATCTCCTGCCACTGCGAGAGCCAGCCGGACATGCGCGGGATCGCGAACAGGACGCAGAACATCTCGCTCGGGAACTTCATCGCCTGGTAGATCAGGCCCGAGTAGAAGTCCACGTTCGGGTAGAGCTTGCGCTTGACGAAGTACTCGTCCGAGAGCGCGATCCGCTCCAGCTCGAGCGCGACGTCGAGCAGCGGGTTGCGGCCGGTGACCTCGAACACCTGATCGGCCATCTTCTTGATGATCTTCGCGCGCGGGTCGTAGTTCTTGTAGACGCGGTGGCCGAAGCCCATCAGGCGCACGTCCCCGCCCGACTCCTTCACTTCCTTCACGAAGGCCGAGACCCTGTCCTTGGTGCCGATCTCCTTGAGCATGCGCAGCACGGCCTCGTTGGCGCCGCCGTGCAGCGGGCCGTAGAGCGCACCGATCGCGCCGGCCGCCGCGCAGTAGGGGTCCGACTCGGACGAGCCGATGCTGCGCATCGCCGAGGTCGAGCAGTTCTGCTCGTGGTCGGCGTGCAGGATGAACAGCACGTCGAGCGCGCGCTCGAGCGTCGGGTTCACCTTGTACTTGAGCTCGCTCGTCTTGAACATCATCTGCAGGAAGTTGCCGGTGTAGCTCAGCTCGTTGTCCGGGTAGATGTAGGGCAGGCCCATCGAGTGGCGGTAGGCGAACGCCGCCAGCGTCGGGATCTTGGCGATCAGCCGGTACACGTGGCGGCTGCGCTCCACCCCGTCGCGCACCCTCTTGGCGTCCGGGTAGAACGTGCTGAGCGCGGCCACCATCGACGCGAGCATGCCCATCGGGTGCGCGTCGTAGCGGAAACCGGCCATCAGCTCCTTGACGTTCTCGTGGACGAAGGTGTGCATCGTCACCTTCTCCACCCACGCGTCGTACTCCGCCTTGCTCGGCAACTCGCCGTTCAGCAGCAGGTACGCGATCTCGAGGTAGTTGCTCTGCTCGGCCAGCTCCTCGATCGGGTAGCCGCGGTAGTTCAGGATCCCCTTGTCGCCGTCGATGTAGGTGATCCGGCTCTTGCACGACGCCGTGTTCATGAACCCGGGGTCGTAGGTCATCAGCCCGAACTCGTCGGCCTGTACCTTGATCTGGCGCAGGTCCACCGCCTTGATCGTCGAGTCCTGGATCGGAATCTCGTACGTCTTCCCGGTCCGATTGTCCGTGATGCTCAGGGTGTCCTTGCTCACTTGGGCCTCCGCGGGCTGCATTGTAGCGGGCGGGGGGCTATCGCTCTTCGTGGTCATTCAGCTGGCCTCCGCCGGGGCGTCCGGGACTGCGCTGAGGCTAACATTCGATCCCAAGCGTTTCAATGACACCCATCGATCCAGACGATGCCGGCTCGACGCGTTTGGATGGTCCGGGACGGGGGCCGAAGCAGCGCTTCTCGAACGAGTTAGCCGCTCCGGCGCGATCGGCTGATACGGCCGGCGCCGGGGGCGTGAGTCGTTTGACCTATCGCGGCGGCGTCAGCTCGTAGACCGTCTCGTTCCCGAGCACCGCGACCTGGCGCAGGCCGCCGCTGGCCAGCGCCGCGGGCAGGCCGGCCTGCAGCCGCTGCCACTGGAACGGACCGTAGCCCTTGCGGTGGACGACGACGTAGCGCGTGCCGATCGCGCGCAGCGCCTGCAGGAACTCCTCCGACGGGAAAGCGCGAGCGAGCTCACGGAGGCGCACGTAGGCATGCGGCTCGATCCCGGCGTAGCCGTTCACGAGGGGCTTCCAGTGCAGCGTCGAGTACACCATGTAGACGCTCTCGTGGAACGCCGGCCGCCTCTCGAGCCCGTACACGTCGAGCATCGGCAGGTGCACGACCGGATCGCGGCCGGGCTGTTGCGCGAGCCAACGGTAGACCGGCGGCGCGTCCCGGCGCGTGTCGATCAGCTTGCTCCACGGCGGCATCGGGATCGGCACGATCAGCGTCTCGCAGAGCGCCAGGGCCCCGATGGCCGCGAGCAGGGCCGGCCGCGGCGCCAGCCGCCGCAGCGCGAGCGCGGCCAGCATCGACAGCGGCAGCGCCAGGAAGACGCCGGCCCGGCTCGTGACGCGGATCATCTGGAACACGGGCAGCGTGTCGCGCAGCAGCCCCCACGGCCCCGGCCCCAGGTCGTGGCCGAACGCGCGCACGCGCGGCCCGAGCGCCACGCCGGCAGCCACGATCACCATCACGGCGAAGGCGACCGCCTCGCGGCTCGGCCGCTCCCGCCTCCGGGCGA
>Ga0302299_10002394_pt1 | contig 11443 bp, 9 predicted proteins | sample III_Fen_N3_4_FD_198795 | JGI IMG/M metagenome (GOLD analysis project Ga0302299, IMG submission 198795) | Peat permafrost microbial communities from Stordalen Mire near Abisko, Sweden - III_Fen_N3_4 | ecosystem: Environmental > Terrestrial > Soil > Wetlands > Permafrost | place: Sweden: Abisko...
GAGCGCGGCCGCATCAACGAGGAGCTCCGCACCACGCTGCGCACCGAGACCGCCAACTGGGGCCTCGAGATCCTGCGCACCGAGCTCAAGGAGATCGACCCGCCGGCGGACGTGCAGGAGACGATGAACAAGGTCGTCAAGGCCGAGAACGAGAAGATCGCCGCCATCGACTTCGCCACGGCGACGGAGACCCAGGCCGACGGCCAGCGGCGTGCGGAGGTCAAGAAGGCCGAGGGCATCAAGCAGGCCAAGATCCTCGCCGCCGAAGGCGAGGCGCAGGCCATCCAGCTGGTCAACGAGGCGGCGGAGAAGTTCTTCGTCGGCAACGCTCAGGTGCTGCGCAAGCTCGAGACGGTGGAGAAGGCGTTCTGGCAGAACGCCAAGATCATCGTCCCGGCGAATGGGGACCTGGTCAACGTGATCGGCGACCTCGCCGGCATCACGCCGGTCCCGGTCAGGCCGGCGCAGCCCAACCCCACGCCGGGGCAGCCGCAGCAGCAGAGAAGGTAGAACGAATCCGAAGGGGGCGGGCCGGGGGCTCTTCCGCCCCCGGCCCGCCCCCTTCGTGTGTGCGGCCGCGCTTACGCCTTCTTCTTGCGCGGCTTCTTCTCTTTGGGCGGCAGCGACGCCGCGTAGGCTGCCGCCTTGCGTACCCACAGGCTCGCCACGTCACGGTCCGCCATCATGTCGGGCGGCAGGGCCACGTATTCTTTCATCGCCCTGCCCGGCATGGGCTCGAACGGCCGCCCGCCGGCGGCCGTCACCTCCGCCCGCTCGTCCACGGAGAGCCGGAGCATCATCGTCTCCTGCCACACTCCGGCGAAGAGGTTGCCGCCGGTGAAGTACGCCGGGCAGCCGAACATCGGCCGGTACTCCACCGGCGCGTCGAACTCGAGCGTGGCGACGATCTCGTCGAGGATCTTGACCAGCCTCTCGTTCGGTTTGGCCCAAGGACTCATCGTGTCTCCCGGTCGGTGGTCACTTCTTGTCGTGGCGCGGCACCACGAGCACGGGGATCTCGCTGTGGTGCAGCAGCTTGAGGGCCGTCGACCCGAGGAACGCCGCCGACATCGCGCCTTCGCCGTGGCTGCCGACGACGATCGCGACAGCCTTCTTCTCCCGCGCCGCCTCCAGGAGCACGTCGACGGGCTTGCCCTCGCGCACCTCACCGCTCGCCCGCGCGCCCGCCTTCTCGAGCTGCGCGCGCGCGTCGGCGATCTGCTGGTCGCCGAACCCGCGCACCATGTCGATGTGCTGGTCGTACTCGGCGCTCATCATGAGCGGCGAGTCGGTCATGCCCATGGGGACGTAGCCGATCGTGAACTCGAACGCGCTCACGACGAAGACTTCGCCGTCGTCGAGGTGCTTCACGATCTCTGCAGTGTGCGCGAGCGCCTTCTTGGCGCAGTCGGATCCGTCGTAGCCCAGGACGAACGTGGTCGGCATGGTGGCCCTCCTAGTGTGGATTCCTGCAGGGACTATTACACACGGAGGGTGGGGCTGAAACGGCGGGCCGGAGTCGTGGGCCGCCCGCTCGCGTCAGACGGCGCGGCGCAGCGCCCGGCGGGCGAAGAGGCCGCGCCGCGGGGCGAAGAGATAGGCGAGCAGGAAGGCGCCGGTGGCGATGAGCACGACCGCCGCCCCGGACGCCACGTCGAGGTAGTAGCTCGCATACAGGCCGGCGACGCTCGAGGCGGCGCCGACGACGGCGCTCACGGCCATCATCGCCGCCAGCCGCCGCGTGAGCAGATACGCGGTCGCCGCAGGAGTGACCAGCATGGCGGCGACCAGCCCCACGCCCACCGTCTGCAGGCCGACGACGATGGTGAGCGCCAGCAGGATCAGCATCGCGAAGCGCAGGGTCTCGGGCCGCTTGCCGAGCATGTGCGCGAGCACGGGGTCGAACGACGCGAGCTGGAACTCCTTGAAGAACACGATCAGCACCGTGAGCACGATCACCGCGAGGATCCCGGTGAGCCAGAGGTCGGCGACGCTCACTCCCAGCACGTTGCCGAAGAGGATGTGCGTGAGGTCGGTGGCGTAGGAGCGCACCGTGCTCATGAGCAGGACGCCGAGCGCGAGCGCCGCGGCGAAGAGGATGCCGATGGCGGTGTCCTCCTTGAGGCCGCCGCGGCGCGAGAACGCGCCGATGCCGATGGCGACGAGGATGGCGGCGACCAGCGCGCCGAGCAGGAGGTTCGCGCCCAGCAGGTAGGCGATGGCGACGCCGGGCAGGATCGCGTGCGCCAGCGCGTCGCCCAGGAACGCCATGGCGCGCAGCACGACGAAGGTCCCGATCACCGAGCAGAGCACGCCCACGATGAGCGAGGCGAGCAGGGCGCGCTGCATGAACTGCAGCGTGAAGGGATCGGTGAGCCAGGCGATCATCGCGGCTCCACGCCTGATCCGTGGTCGTGGCGGTGGGCCTCGCCGTCGTCGACGCCCGAGCAGCACTGGTCGATCACGACCATGCCACCGAGAAAGAGCGCCTGCCCGCCGAAGGCCTCGCTGAGGTGCTCCGGAGTGAACACGGAGGCCGGCTCGCCGTAGGCGATCAGCCGGCGGTTGAGGAGCGCGGTGAGCTCGAAGCGCTGCGCCGCGGTCTCCATGTCGTGCGTGCTGACGAGCACGGTGATGTCGCGTCCGCGCAGCTTGTCGAGGAGCGTGAGCAGCGCCTCGCGGGCGCCCACGTCCACGCCCGTGAACGGCTCATCGAGCAGCAGCACGTGCGGCTCCTGCGCGAGCGCCCGGGCCAGGAACACGCGTTGCTGCTGGCCGCCGGAGAGCTCGCCGATGGCGCGCCTTTCGAGCTCGGCGATGCCGAGCTCGTCCAGGCAGCGCGCCACCACCTCGCGGTCGGCGGCCCCGGGCCGGCGGAACCAGCCCAGGCTGCCGTACCGGCCCATCATGACCACGTCGTGCACGGTGACCGGGAAGCCCCAGTCGATCTCCTCGCGCTGGGGCACGTAGGCGATCGTGTCCCCGTGCTTGCCCGGCGCGCGATCGCGCAGCAGCATCGTGCCGGAGCGCACGGGGAGGAGGCCGACGAGCGCCTTGAAGAGCGTGGACTTGCCGGCGCCGTTGGGGCCGACGATCGCCACCTGTGCGCCGTGCGGCACGCTCAGCGTGACGTTGTCGAGCGCCGGCCGACCCTCGTAGGCGACGGTGACGTTCTCGAGCGTCAGGCAGGCCGCGGCTGCTGCGGTCGCGAGGCTCATTTGAGCGCCTCCACGATGAGGCGCGTGTCGTACTTCATCATGTCGAGGTAGGTCGGCGCGGGGCCGCCGGGCGCGGAGAGGGTGTGGTCGAGCAGGTCGGTCACGACCTTGACCCCGGTCTCCGCGCCGATCTGCTGCGCGAGCTGCGGGTTGTCGCCGGCCTCCACGAAGATGGCCTTGACTCCCGTGGCCTGGATGGTCCTGGTGAGGTCGGTGAGCTGGCGGGCCGTCGGCGAGTCGCTGGTCGACGCCGACGGGATGACCGTGCCGATGATGGTGAACCCGTAGCGGTCGGCGAAGTACCCGTGGCTGGCGTGGTCCATGACGAGCTTTCGGTCCGCCGGCGGGATCTGCGCCACCTGCTGCCGGATCCACGCTTCGAGGGCGTCGAGCTTCTTGTCGTAGACGGCGGCGTTGGCCTTGTAGGTCGCCGCTCCGGCCGGGTCGGCCTTGCTGAACGCGACCTCGATGTTCTTCACGTACGTCTTGACCAGCATGGGGTCGAGCCAGAAGTGTGGGTCTGTCTCGCCGGCGGCGAGGGCGGGCTCGCCTGGCTTGGGCGTGCGCGTCTGCAGGCCGGCGGAGGCGTTGACGATGGGGACGCTGCCGACGGCGTTCTGCAGCGTCGTGAGCAACGTGCCTTCGAGGCCGCCGCCGTTGATGATCACGAGGTCGGCGCCGGCGGCCGTGCGCAGGTCCGACGGCGTGGGCTCGAACGAGTGAGGGTCGGTGCCGCGCGGGATCAACGACTGCACCGGGAAACGGTCGCCGGCCACGTTCTGGGCGATGTCGGCGAGGAACGACGTGGAAGCGACGACGTCGAGGGCGCCGGAGGGGGGGCTGTTCGCAGCCCCGCAGCCGGCGCTCAGCAGCGTCACGAGCGCAAGCAGCGCGGCCACGAGCAGGACCAGCCGGCCGCGCCCGCCCGTGCGCGCGGTGGCGCGTGCGACGCGCCCCCCGGCGCCCCGCTGCCTCACGCGCCGCCTCCGTTTTGCCCGGCGCTGCAGGCGGCGCAGAGGCCGCCGAGCTGCAGGAAGTGGTCGGTGATGCGGTACCCGGTCTCCCGCGCCGCCGCGTCGGTGATGCCGCGCATGTCGCAGGCGGTGAACTCGGTGACCCGGCCGCAGGCGCTGCATACCACCGTGTGGCCGTGCGCCGCGCTGGCGGGTACGAAGCTCTCGCAGTGGTCGGGCCCGTGGACGCGGCGCAGGGCGCCGATCTCGGCGAGGACCTCGAGGGTGCGGTAGACGGTCGTGAGACCCAGCTCGGGGCACTGCTCCCGGGCGGCGTCGTAGACCTGCAGCGCGCTCAGGCTCGACGGCGCCGCGGCGATGGCGTCCAGGACGGCGCGCCGCTGCCGCGTGAGGCGAAGGCCGCGCGCCGAGAACTCGGCGGAGACTTGGGCGGTGTCGAAGCTCACGCGACCTCCCTTCTGAAAGTGATAATCAGTTTCACTAAGGTCGCGAGAGCGTAGCACGGCGCCGGACCGTGGGCAACATCGAGGGGAGGCGGCCGCGAGCGGCGGCGGGGCCGCCGGTCAGGCGAGAGGCGTCAGAACTGCGTGGAGTACGGGCAGGCGGCGATGCAGATGCCGCAGATCTCCGCCTCGATGCTGGTGAAGAGCGTCATGTGGTGGCGGCAGGCGCCGGCGTCGAAGAGGAGCTCGCGCGCCATTCCCGGCCGCCACTGCACGTCGCGGCCGCACCCGGCCGGGCACGCGTCCACGCACTCGCGACAGTCGCCGCAGCGGCCCTCCCGGACGGGCTCGCCGGCCGGCAGCTCCAGGTCCGTGAAGACGGTGGCCAGGCGTACGGCCGGGCCGAACTCCGGCGAGACGAACAGGGCCGTCTTGCCGATCCAGCCCAGTCCGGCGGATGTGGCCGCCGTCTTGTGCGGGAACGGCTTGTGGCCGTTGAGCTTCTCCGCCGTGGCCTGGACGCGCTCGGCGGCGTGGCCGTGCACCTTGAGGACGTCGACGAGGGTGTCCGACGCGTCGTCCAGGGCGATGTTCACGCGCAGGTATTCCTGGTGGTAGTCCTGCGTGGGCCCGTGGCGCAGCCCCCGCACGACCAGCGGGTCCAGCCTGATGAGGATGGAGATGGCCGTGGGGTACTCAGGCGCCAGCGGCAGCCCCGGGTCGTTGGCGGCCACGCCCCAGGCATCCACCTCCTTGGTGCGGAGGATCAGTCCGATGGCGTGCCGGTCGAGTACGTGCAGCATGTGACCTCTTCCGATGAAGCGTCGGGGGTCGCGAACGCGGACAGCTGGCCCCCCGCCGCTCCATCCTCGCACCGGCCCGTCGATGGCGACAATGGACGGAGGAACGGATTTTCACTGCCCGGCTTGGCCCTCTTGGACACCGCCGAGAGGGGCGACGGCGTGTGGAGTAACGTGAATCAGTTCACAAGGTCGTTTATTTTTATCGCAGGACGGTGATTTTAAGAGAGAAGCCCGAGACGAGAGGAGGTGGGACCATGGGACCTGTCACCTTCAACAAGACGAGAGTGAAGCAGGAAGATCGCACCGGCAAACGCCGGAAGTGATCGCGGCGGACGATGAACAGATCAGTGGACAACGTACCATCGCCACCCAGGAGGGGCGGTTCCGTGAGTCAGGACCGCCCCTCTCGCCGCGTACGGGGGGTCGTGACGCCCGCGCGGGCGTGTGACGGTCGCTCGGGGCAGCGGCGCCCGACCAGGCCCGTGACGCCCGCTGCCCGGGTCAGCGCGGGCGGAACCGCCGCAGCCGCAGGCTGTTGGTGACGACCGTCACGCTGCTCAGCCCCATCGCCGCCGCCGCGTAGATCGGGTTGAGCAGGATCCCGAACGCCGGGTAGAACACGCCGGCCGCCAGCGGGATCAGGGCGACGTTGTAGGCGAACGCCCAGAACAGGTTCTGCTTCACCGTGTGGATCGTCGCCCGGGAGAGGTCGATCGCGGTCGCGACGCCGCCGACGTCACCCGACATGAGGGTCACGTCGCTCGCCTCAATCGCCACATCCGTGCCCGTGCCGATGGCGATCCCGACGTCGGCCTGTGCGAGCGCCGGCGCGTCGTTGATGCCGTCGCCCACCATCGCCACCCGGCGCCCGTCCTGCTGCAGACGCGAGACCTCCGACGCCTTCTGCTGGGGCAGGACTCCGGCGACGACGCGCTCGATGCCTACCTGGGCGGCGATGGCCTTCGCCGTCGCCTCCTGGTCGCCGGTGAGCATGACGACGTCGAGGCCGAGCTGCTTGAGACGGGCCACTGCCGCCGCGGAGCTCGGCTTCACCGTGTCGGCGATCGCGATCGCCCCGACCGGCTCGTCGTCGACGACCACGGTCACGACGGTCTTGCCCTCGCCGGCCAGGGCGGCGGCCCGCTCGCCGGGGTGACCGGCGAGCCGCTCGTTGCCGGCGACCACGGTGTGGCCGTCCACCTGGGCGCGGATGCCGCGGCCGGCGATCGCCTCGAACCCGGTCGCCGCCGGCACGTCGAGGCCGCGCTCGGCCGCGGCGGCGAGGATGGCCACCGCCAGCGGGTGCTCGCTGCCGCGCTCCGCGCCGGCCACCAGCCGCAGCAGTTCGTCGTTGTCCAGGTCTGGCCCTTCGATGCCGTCCACGCCGTCGCCGGAGCCGAACAGCACGACGTCGGTCACCCGCGGCTTGCCCTCGGTGATGGTGCCGGTCTTGTCGAGCACCACGACGTCGAGCTTGTGCGCCGTCTCGAGCGCGGCGCCGTCGCGGATGAGCACGCCGTTCTCGGCGCCCTTGCCGGTGCCGACCATGATCGCCGTCGGCGTCGCCAGACCGAGTGCGCACGGGCACGCGATGACGAGCACGGCGACGAAGTTGAGCAGCGCGTAATTGAGCGACGGCGAGGGTCCGAGCACGAGCCACACGATCAGCGTGACCGTGGCGATGACCATCACCGCCGGCACGAACCAGGCCGCGATCACGTCGGCGAGCCGCGCGATGGGCGGCTTGGAGCCCTGCGCCTGCTCGACGAGGCGGACGATCTGCGCCAGCGCCGTCTCGGACCCGACCTTGGTCGCGCGGAACGTGAACGACCCGGTCGTGTTCATGGTGGCGCCGATCACCTCGTCGCCGGGGTGCTTGCCGACCGGGATGGGCTCGCCGGTGAGCATGGACTCGTCGATCGCCGAGGAGCCCTCCTCGACCATGCCGTCCACCGGCACCTTCTCGCCGGGGCGTACGACGACGAGGTCGCCCACCAGCACCTGGGCGACGGGCACGTCGCTCTCCACACCGGCGCGGATGACGCGCGCCGTCTTGGGCTGCAGGCCGATGAGCGCCTTGATGGCGGCCCCGGTCTGCCCCTTGGCGCGCGCCTCGAGCAGCCGCCCGAACAGGATCAGCGTGATGATGAACGCCGCCGAGTCGAAGTACGTGGGCACGCTCATGCCCTGATGCTCGAAGAAGCTCGGGAAGAGGACGCCGGCCACGCTGTATAGATACGCGGCCGACGAACCCATCGCGACGAGTGTGTTCATGGTCGTGGTGCCGTGCTTCAGGGCCGACCAGGCGGTGGTGTAGAACTGCCGGCCCACCCAGAACTGCACGATGCTCGCGAGCGCCCACAGCAGGTAGCCGTTGTTCATCCACGACGGCAGGAACGTGAGCCAGTCCATCTGCATCGTGCCGATGAAGATGACGACGCTGAGCGCGAAGCCGACGGTGACCTTGAGCTTGAGGCGCTTGTAGGCGGCGGCGCGGGCGGCCTCTTCGGCGTCTGCCGCCGCCTCGATGCCTTGTTCGCCGCTGCCTGGGGCCGGCTCCACGACGTCGTAGCCGGCGCCGCGCACGGCCTCCACCAGGTCCTTGTAGCTCGCCTGGCCGGGGATGTACGACACGGTCGCCTTCTCCGTCGCCAGGTTGACGTCGGCCTTGAGGACGCCGGGTGGGTTGCGCAGGGCTTTCTCGACCCGGCTCACGCAGCTCGCGCAGGTCATGCCGATGATCGGCAGAGTCTCCTGCGCGGTCACGACCCCATAGCCCGCTCCCTCGACGGCGGCGATGATGTCGCCGGTCGAGACCTCGCCGGGATCGAACGTCACGGTGGCCTTCTCGGTCGCCAGGTTCACGGCGGCCTTATCGACGCCCTGGACCTTACCGATGGCCTTCTCCGTGCGCGCGACGCAGCTGGCGCAGGTCATGCCGGTGATGGGCAGCTCGATGGTCGTGTCGTGGTCTGTCATTGCGCTCCGCTGAGTAGTTCGCTCCGGGCAGGCTATCGCCTCGCCGCAGTCTATGTTCCCGAGCCCAAACGATGATACCCCCAGGGGTATAAGACGGCGACCGGCTCCGGGCCGCGGAGGGCGGGGGCCGGCGGCCGCAGGCACACGCGCCGCTCGCCCCGGTATGATTGCCCGCGGACCGGCAGCGACGAAGCGAGAGACCATGGCCATCTGGGACCGGCAGCACGAGACCATCGACCGCGAGCAGCTCGGAGTGCTCCAGCTGGAGCGCCTCCGCGAGATGCTGGCGCGGGTCTGCGAGCGCGTCCCGTTCTACCGGCAGCAGTTCGCCGAGGCCAGCTTCGAGCCCGGTGACCTCAGGAGCCTGGACGACATCGCCGGCCTGCCGTTCACCGAGAAGACCGACTTCCGCGACAACTACCCTTACGGCCTGTTCGCCGTGCCCATGAGCGAGGTCGTCGAGATCCACTCGTCGTCGGGGACGACGGGCAAGGCCGTGGTCGGCGGCTACACCAGGACCGACCTCGACACGTGGACCGAGCTCGTCTGCCGGCTCGCCGTCGCCGCCGGTGCCCACGACGGTGACGTCGCCCAGATCGCCTTCGGCTACGGCATGTTCACCGGCGGCTTCGGCCTGCACTACGGGCTGCAGCGCGCCGGCGTGGCGGTGCTGCCCATCAGCGCCGGCAACACGGCGCGCCAGATCCAGTACATGAAGGACTTCGGAACGACCATCCTCATCGCCACGCCGTCCTATGCGCTCTACATAGGCGAGGTGCTGCAGAAGCGCGGCGTGCCGATGGACGAGCTTCGCCTGCGGCTGGGCATGTTCGGCGCCGAGCACTGCAGCGAGGAGATGCGCGCCCAGATCGAGAGCCGGCTGCCGATGAGGGCCACCGACAACTACGGGCTCACGGAGCTCACCGGGCCGGGTGTGGCCGGCGAGTGCGAGTGCCGCAGCGGCATGCACATCTCCGAGGACCACTTCCTCGCCGAGTGCCTGGATCCGGCGACCGGCAGGCCGGTCGCCGACGGCGAGGTCGGCGAGCTCGTGGTCACGGCGTTCACGCGCGAGTGCTCGCCGGTGCTGCGCTACCGCACCCGCGACCTCACGTCGCTTACTCGCGAGCGCTGCGCGTGCGGCCGCACGACCGCGCGCATGGGCAAAGTGGTCGGCCGCACCGACGACATGTTCATCATCAGCGGGGTCAACATCTTCCCGTCGGCGATCGAGAGCGTGCTGTTCCAGATCGAGGGCGTCGAGCCGTTCTACCAGATCGTGCTCGGACGCTCCGGGGGGCTCGACACGTTCGAGGTGCAGGTTGAGGTCACGGACACGCTGTTCGACGGCTGGATGGACGACCTGCGCGCGTTCGAGCGCCGAGTGACCGAAGAGCTCCGCTCGGCGCTCCTCGTGCGCCCCAAGGTCAAGCTGGTGGAGCCGGGCTCGCTCGAGCGCAGCGAGGGCAAGGCCCGGCGCGTCCTCGACCACCGGCCGAGCTGACCGGCGCGTTCTGACCCCGGCCGAGGCGTACGCGAAGGCCGGCGGTGCGAGCCCCCGCTTCGCGCCGCCGGCCAGAGTCGAGGTCGACTTGGAAGTTCCTCTCTCAGAGTCTTCCGGTCTCCTGGCTTATACATCGGGCCGGGCGCGCCGGAGCGCATAGAACAGGCGTCTAGACGGGAGAGGACACGTCGCCGCGGCGGGCTACGCCGCGCGACCCGGCCGCGAGGCTCAGACGGTGACGCGGAGGAGCTCGAGGTAGCTCGTCATGCCCTCGAGCACCTTGGAGATGCCGTCTTCGCGCAGTGACGTGACGCCTTGCGCGCGGGCGAGGCGCTGGATCTCGAGGACGCTGCCGCCGGTCGCCACGAGGTCGCGCAGCTCGTCGTCGACGACCAGCACCTCGTAGAGGCCGAGGCGGCCGCGGTAGCCGGTGCCGAAGCACTTGGCGCAGCCGACGGGCTCGTACACCTTGAAGCGTTTGCGCGGCGACTCCCCCAGCCCGAGCTCCGTCCAGCGGGCCTCGGTCATGGTGCTCTCCTGGCGGCAGTGCGGGCAGAGTCGGCGCACGAGCCGCTGGGCGACGAAGCAGCGCCAGGCGGCGGCCACAAGGTAGCGCGGCACGCCCATCTCGACGAGGCGGTTGACGGCGGCCGAGGCGTCGTTGGTGTGCAACGTGCTGAAGACCTGGTGGCCGGTGACGGCGGAGTCGGCCGCCATCTTGGCCGTCTCGAGGTCGCGGATCTCGCCGACCATGATGACGTCCGGGTCGGCGCGCACGAGCGCGCGCAGCGCCTGGGCGAACGTGAGGCCGATGTTGGGCCTGACCTCGGTCTGGATGATGCCCTCGATCTTGCGCTCGATGGGGTCCTCGACCGTGTAGACCTTGCGCTCGGGCGTCTTGATGAGCTCGAGCGTGGTGTACAGGGTGGTCGACTTGCCGGAGCCGGTGGGCCCGACGATGACGATGCCGCCCTCCGGCGCTTTGAGGGCCTCCTCGAAGCGGGCCAGGTTGTCGCCGATGAGCCCGAGCGACGAGAGGGTGGGCGGCAGCGGCGAGACCTCGAGGATACGGATGGTGAGGTTCTCGCCGTACAAGCTGGGGATCGAGGCGAGGCGCAGGTCGACTCCCTCGCCGCTCGAGAGCTCGAAGCTCGTGCGGCCGTCCTGCGGCAGCCGGCGCTCGGCGATGTTGAGGTTGCCCATGATCTTGAGGCGGCTGATGATGCCGGCCTGCAGCTCCTTGGGGAACTCCCGCATCTCGTGGAGAACGCCGTCGATGCGGCAGCGGACGTTGAGAGAGTCCTCTGCCGGCTCGAGGTGGATGTCCGACGCCGCCATGCGTGCCGCGTCGGTGAGCAGCGAGTCGACGATCTCGATGATGTCGGCGTCGATCTCTCCCGACCCGTTGGTGGCCGGGCGCTCGGAGTCCTCGCGCGCGTCCTTGAGCTTGCCGCGCGAGCTGAAGTAGATGCCCACGGCTTCGTCGAACGCAGATTCGGTGCAGATGACCGGCACGACCCGC
>Ga0302299_10002395_pt1 | contig 11441 bp, 6 predicted proteins | sample III_Fen_N3_4_FD_198795 | JGI IMG/M metagenome (GOLD analysis project Ga0302299, IMG submission 198795) | Peat permafrost microbial communities from Stordalen Mire near Abisko, Sweden - III_Fen_N3_4 | ecosystem: Environmental > Terrestrial > Soil > Wetlands > Permafrost | place: Sweden: Abisko...
ATGCTCGTGGTGGCGTACGCCTGGGCGCTGGGCGGCACCCCGCTGCTGGTGGCGCTGGTGCTCGGCCGGTCGGCGCTGTGGCGGCTGCTGAAGTGGTTCGTCTTCGTCGCGCCCTGGGCGGTGCTGCTCAACGCCTGGTGGCTGGTGCCGCTCGCCCAGGGGTTCACCGGCGGTGGAGGGGCCACCGCGAACGCCACCTTCACCGACCCGACGAACTGGTCGTGGGCGCAGGCCAACAACAGTGTGCCGAACGTGCTGACGATGGTGGCCAACTGGGCCTGGTTCCGCCCGCAGTACCTGCCGTTTGCGGCATCCCTCGACCAGCCCGCCTGGGTGTGGCTGCGCTACCTGCTGCCCGCGCTGGTGTTCGTGGCACCGGTCGTCGCACTGAGGGCGCGGCGCCGCCTGGCGTTGGTGCTCGTCGGGCTGACCCTGGTCGTCGTCTTCCTCGCCAAGGGCCTGGTGCCGCCGTTCACGGCGGTCAACTACTGGATGTACCTGCACGTGCCCGGCTTCTGGCTCTTCCGCGAGCCGATGAGCAAGCTCGGTCAGCTGCTGGTGCTGTTCTTCGGGGTGCTCATCGCGCTCGTCGTGGAGGCGGTGGTGACCCGGCTGCGCGAGGCCGGCGGGCTGGGCCGGGTGCCCCTGTTCCCCCGCCTGCTGCAGGTGGGCCTGCTCGCCGCGGTCGTCGGGGTGCTGGCCTACCCCTTCCCGCTCTTCACCGGCTCGGTGATGCCGGACGAGCGACCGTCCCAGCCCTCGGCGCACGTGCGCGTGCCGACCTACTGGTGGCACCTGGCCGAGACGATCGATGCCGACCCGCGGCCGGGCAAGGTGCTCGTCCTGCCGCAGGACGACTACTACCAGATGCCCACGACCTGGGGCTTCTTCGGCGTCGACTCGGTGGCCAACCTGCTGATCCAGCACCCCGTCGTCCAGCGCAAGCCGGACGGCTACTTCGGTGACGTCGCCGGCTTCTCGGCCGACGTGGCCGGTGTCGAGACCGCCCTGGGCACCGGTGACCTGTCGGCGGTGCGACCGCTGCTCGACGCCCTCGGCGTCTCCAAGGTGATCGTGCGGCACGACCTGATCCGCGGCATGGTGGGCCGACACTTCGCCGACGACCAGGTGCTCGCGGCCGCGGTGGCCAGGGTGCCCGGGATGTCCCGGGTCGTCGACGGCCCGCTCGAGCTGTGGTCGGTGGGCAGCGGCACCAGCCCGACGGTCAAGACGTACGCCGCCACGCTCGACGCACCGGCCAGCCCGGACGGCGTCGCGGCGGCCATCGCCTCGACGGGCACCGACCGGGCGATGGTGGCGAGGACGTCGACGACGCCGCCATCGACGACTCCGGTGGTCGACCACACGCCCAAGGTCGCCGGCGACGTCATCACCTGGCCGGTTCCCGCGGTGACCTCGGGGGCAGCCCACACCACGGTGACCGTCGCTCGTGCCGGCTCGTTCACCCTGAGCCAGCGAGCCCGCGCCGCAGCGGTGTTGGTGGCCGGGTGGCAGCCCTCGGCGCACGCGGTCACGCTGTCCGACCCCACCCGAGTCGTGCTGGACGGGCATCCGGTGTCGTCCCGCGCGGCGTCGACCGTCAAGGTCCCGGCCGGCGTCACCCCTCTGGCGGTGCGCGCCGGTGCGCGCACGGTCAGCCTCGACGGATGGGGTCGTCAGGACACCGGCCCTCGCACCGTTCCGATTGCGGCGGCGACGCCGGTGACGGTCTTCGCCCCCTCACCGCGACCGGCGCGCACCACGGCCTTCTCCGACGTCTACGACTGCGACAACTACGAGCCGCGGCCGGCGGCGGAGCTGGGCCTGCAGCGCGCCCTGGTGTCCACCGGCGGTCACCAGGTGCTCCGGCTGAGCGCCCTGGACCACGCGGCGTGCTCCCGGGTGAGCGTCCTCGACGCCCGGCCGGGACGCACCTACCGGGTGCGGATGCAGTACCGCACTCTGCAGGGCAAGCGGCCGCAGGTCTGCCTGTGGCAGACGAACACCGACGGCTGCGAGCTCGCGGCCCGTCCCTCCATCGGCCGCACCTGGACCTCCTACGAGCGGTTCGTCACCATCGACAAGGCTGCCACCGGCCTGCAGGTGGTGCTGCACGCCGACGTGGGCGAGCGCTTCCTGGGCCGCTCCGTGGCCGAGTACCGCGACCTGCGGATCGAGGCCGTCGACCCCGTCGCCTCAGCGACCGTGTGGCCGCACGAGGTTGCGCCGCAACGGGTTCGGTTGAGCGCCGGCACGCACACGCTTGCTGTCACCGGCGGTCCCTCGGGCTCGGTGCTGGCGCCGTTCGAGCCGTTGCAGGACTGCTTCCGCAAGGACGACCAGACCCCGGCGCAGGCCGACCTGCTGGCCAAGGACACCACGGTGGCGGGAGCCGCCCCGTCGTTCACCCTGGGGGCCCGCGACCACATGGCGTGCGTCGGGGCGACCGCCCCCGGCTACGGCGCGTCGTCGCTCTACGAGCTGTCCTACGCCGCCCGCAGCGTCGCGCTGCGCAACCCCAAGGTCTGCCTCTACCTGCGCGGGCCCGACCGCTGCGCCACCCTGCCGACCGGTGGGCCGTGGGACACCTGGACGTCGTACGGGACGCTGGTGACCCCGGACCCCACCGCCGTCGAGACCCGGGTCTACCTCTACGGGCTGCGCGACCTCGCGGGCAAGAAGCGCTCCCAGGTCGACTACCGCGACGTGCTGCTGCGCCCGGTGGCCAGCCCGAGCACCGTCGTGCTCGTCCGCGACCCCCGTCCGGTCACGGCGCCGGCCGTCACCTGGACCCGCAAGGACCCAGCGCACTTCGCCGTCGACGTCGCCGCCCCGGCGAGCCCCGGCTCCGTGGTCGCCCTCACCGAGACCGCAGCGCCCGGGTGGGGCCTGCGGGGCACCGGTCAGCGCATGGTCGTGCAGGGCTGGATGAACGCCTGGCCGCTCGACAAGGCGGTCACCGGCACCATCGGCTACGCCCCCGCGCACACGTCGCGGCTGGCCCTGTTCGCGCTGGGCCCCTTCCTCGTGCTGGCCGGGCTGTACGTGCTGGTCACCCGTTGGTGGCACCGTCGCAGGCAGCCGGCTCGTGACGCGCGCGCCGCCCGGCGCGCCGCCGCCAAGGCAGCCCGCCGGGCCGCTCGATCCGACGGTCGACCGGCGGCCACGGCGCAACCCAGGCACCGCCGCGACCGTCGCAGCCGCCGCCCGACCGCAGAGGTGACCCCATGAACCGTCGACGACGCCTCGGTGCCACCGCGGTGGTCGCGGGTGCCGTGCTGCTGATGCTGGTGCTGCTGCTCCGTTCGTGCGCTCCGCCGGCGACCGTGACGGTCGTCGCAGCCGGCGACATGGCGTGCGCGATGAACGACCCCGACTACGGCGGCGGGTCGGGTGCGCACGGCAACTGCCAGGCCAAGGCCGTGTCCGACCTCGCGGTCGCACTGCATCCCGTCGCCCTGCTGGGCTTGGGCGACTACCAGTTCGAGCTGCCGACCGCTGACGCCTACGCGACGGCCTACGGGAAGACCTGGGGCCGGCTGAGGTCGGTGACCATCCCGGCGCGGGGCAACCAGGAGTACAAGGTGCACGATGCCAACACCTTCACCGACTACTTCGGGACGCAAGCCGGGGACGAGGCGGGCTACTGGTCCACCGACGTCGGGGCGTGGCACGTGGTCGTGCTCGACTCCAACTGCACCACGGTGTTCGCGGGGTGCTCGAAGGGCTCCTCCGAGCAGAAGTGGCTTGCCGCCGACCTCGCCTCGAACGGGTCACGCTGCACGGTCGCCCTCATGCACCATCCACGCTGGTCGTCGGGCATCGCGGGCGACAACCAGGGCGTCGACGCGTTGTGGCGGACGCTCGCGTCGAACGGGGTCGACCTGCTGCTGTCCGGTCACGAGGCCGACTACGAACGCTTCCCGCCGCTGTCGGCCACCGGTGAGCCGGACCAGCACGGGCTCACCGAGATGGTCGTGGGCACCGGCGGCCAGGCGCACTACCGGCCCGAGACCGGGGGCGCCGGGTGGCGCAAGCGTGTTGTCGCGCATCGCAGCACGTTCGTCGACTACGACCACCACGCAGTGCTGGCGCTGACCCTGCGGCCGGACGGCTGGTCCAGCGCGCTGCACACCGTGGGCGGCGGCGTCGAGGACTCCCACACCGGCACCTGCTCCTGAGTTCAGCTGCCGGCGGCCCAGTCCCTCAGGGCCTGCGCGGTCGGTGCCGACAGGCCCGCGACGGCCTCGCGCAGCGTAGCCAGCTCCTCCGCGGTCGCCGTCAGCGCCACGCGCTCGGCCGCGGCGCACTGCTCCGACATGGCCACCGCGCCGAGCATCGCCGAGGACGACTTGAGGCTGTGGGTGAGCAGCCGCAACGCGTCGCGGTCCCCGGCCATGACGGCATCGTCGATCGCCGCGGTGCGCGGCCCGAGCTCCTCGAGGTAGGCCGTCACGGTCTCGCGCACCAGCTCGACGTCGCCGAGCTGCTCCACGAGGTCGTTCAAGCGGCCGGGGTCGAGCCTGGGCGGGCCGGGCGCGCCCGCAGCGCTCGGGGGAGCCGGCGCTGGGCGTCCGACGTACGGCGCGAGGGCGGCCCGCAGCTCGGCGATGCCGACCGGCTTGGTGACGAAGCCGTCCATCCCGGCCTCTCGACAGCGCCGCTCCTCCTCGGCCGCCGCGGACGCGGTGAGGGCGAGCACCGGGGTGTGCGCGGGGCCCTCCATGGCGCGCAGGATGCGCGTGGCGGCCACCCCGTCGACGCGCGGCATGTGCACGTCCATCAGCACCACGTCGTAGGTGTTCCTCCGCAGCAGGCCGAGGGCCTCGGTGCCGTCGGTCACGGTGTCGCAGGTGAGCCCGAGTAGGCCGACCATCCGGGCGAGCAGGAGGACGTTGACCTCGTTGTCCTCCGCGAGGAGCACCCGGCCGCCCGGGAAGACCTCGACCGGAAGCGGCCCGGATGCCGTCTCGCCCAGCACCGCCCGGCTCAGCCGGGCCATCGTGACCGGAAGGGCCAGCACGACCGGGCCGCCCGCCGAGGCGGCCACCGGCTCGTTCGTCGACGACAGCACGACCAGGCGCTCGCGGGCAGCCACCGTCGGATGCGTGCGCAGCCGACCGGGGATGCCGCCTGCGGTGTCGTCGACCACCAGCACCGTCTGGGCGTCGTGTCCGGTGCCGACCAGCACGGCTCCGGAGTCGACCAGGCTGCGTCGCAGCACGTCGACGGCCCCCGACGGGGAGGCCTCGAGGCGCACCCGATGGCCCTGCAGCGATGCCCGCGACCCTGGACCACCCGGCGCGGACGGCATCGGCAGCACCACGACGAACCGCGCTCCCTTCCCGTGGCGCGACTCGACCTCGATCCGGCCGCCCATCAGCGCGACCAGCCGCGAGCAGATCGCCAGACCGAGGCCGAAGCCGCCGTGCCTGCGGTCGGTCGAGGGGTCGACCTGCACGAACGGTGCGAACAGCTGCTCGCGGGCGTCCTCGGGCAGGCCGGGGCCGGTGTCGCTCACGGTCAGCGTCACCTCGTCGGGGCCGCTGGCGGTGACGTCGACCACCACCTGACCCGCGGGCGTGAACTTGACCGCGTTGCCGACGAGGTTCAGCAGCACCTGCCGCACCCGGTTCAGGTCGCCGACGACCAGGTCGGGGACGTCGCCCGCTACACCGGAGACCAGCACGATGTGCTTGTCGCGCGCCTGCTGGCCGAAGACCTGCACGCTGCGCTCGCTGAGGTCGCGAAGGTCGAACGGGGCCGGCCGCAGCTCGAGGCGCCCGGCCTCGATGCGGGCGAGGTCGAGCAGGTCCTCGAGCTGCACCGCCAGCGCCTCGGCCGAGTTGCGCACCCCCTCGACGACCTCGAGGACGTCCTCGTCCAGGGGCAGCCGCAGCAGCAGCTCGACCATCCCGACGATGCCGCTGATCGGGGTGCGCACCTCGTGGCTGAGGGTCGCCAGGAAGTCGGACTTCAACCGGGATGCCGCCTCGGCGGCGTCGCGGGCCGCCGCCAGCGCCCGGCTGGTCTCGATCCGGGCGGTGATGTCGTGGCAGACGATGACCAGCTCCTTGCCGGCCACGGCAGGGACGCCGCCGCCCGCACCGCCCACCCCCTCGGCCGGAGGGCCGACCGACATCGTGTGCAGGTCGACCTCGACGACCCGCCCGTCGGTGAGCACCACCTCGTTCGCGTGCACGGGCAGCTGCTCGGTGGCGCGGGCCTGGATGCGGTCGAGGATGGCGTCGACGTCGCCGAGCAGTGGCGCCAGCGACCACAGCACCGTGCTCACCGGCGCACCGCGCAGCGACTGAGGGTGCTGGCTGAGCCCGAACATGCGGCAGAACTCGACGTTGACGACCGAGACGTGCTCGGATGCCGTCACCACCATCACCCCGACCGGCAGGCTCGCCACGACGGCCTCGAGGCGCTGCCGGTGCAGGGTCATCGCTGCCTCGGAGGCGCGCTCGGCGGTGATGTCGGTGAACGAGGTGATCACGCCCGTGGGCAGCCCACCCGGGCCGGTGGACAGCGGCCGGCTGCTGATCTTGATCCAGACCAGGCTGCCGTCCGGGCGGTACACCCCCATCACCTGCCCCGACACCGGCCGGCCGGTCGCCAGGGTCACCATCGCCGGGTGCTCGGCGCCGGGGAAGTCGCTGCCGTCGTCGTGCACGGCGTGCCACCGCGGGTCGAGCGAGCTGCGCCCCCACAGCTGGTCCGTGCTCAGGCCCAGGATCTGGCCGGCCGCGGGGTTGGTGGCCAGGATCTCGCCGTGCCGTCCCTGGAGGGTGAAGCCCTCCTCCAGCGCGTCGAGCAGCACCCGCGACCAGTGCTGGTCGGCCTCGTCCCCCGGGGGGTGCGCCATGGCTCCCACGCTAGACCTCTGACGTGGACCGGCTTGAGCCGTTCTTGAACTTCGGTTGAGAGGGACTGGAGGCGCAGGCCCCACCGTGGGGGACATGGTGACCAGAAGAGTGCTCGCTGCCCTGCTCCTCGCGGCCGCAGCGGCGGCGACCGCAGCCTGCGGCTCCCCGACGCTCACCAAGCCTGCCCCGAGCGCGGCCCCGCTGTACGCCGCGGTGAGCAAGGCCAGCATCGGCCCCTCGGACCCCGTGCCGGCCCCCACCGGTCCGGTGGTGCTGACGATGAGCGGCGTGGACCACCCGAACGTCGGCAAGACCCTCCAGTTCGACCTCGAGTCCCTCGACCGGCTGGGCACCGTCGGCTACACGGCATACGACCGGCAGGCCGAGGGCCACGACGTCGCGTTCTCGGGGCCGCTGCTCAGCACTGTGCTGAAGGTCGCGGGCGTGCACGCCGCGGTGCTGCACTACGGGGCCATCAACGACTTCACCGTCGACATCCCGGTCTCCGACACGAAGTACGCGCCGATCCTCGCCACTCGCGCCGACGGCCGGCGGATGAGCGTGGCGCACTACGGCCCCATCCGGGTGGTCTACCCCACCACCGGGGTCGACCTGGACCCCACCGTGTACGACGCCCGCTGGATCTGGCAGCTCACAACGATCGACGCCGGATGAGCGCTGCCCGGTGAGTGACCGACGCGGCTTCGTCGTCCAACGGCAGCGGCTGTTCGGTGGGCTGCTCCTGGCCATCGCCGCCGGGCTGCTCGGCTCCACCCTCCTGCTCGCGGTCTCGATGAACCAGCAGACCAACGAGCTCGAGAGCAAGGTGCGGCTCACCCAGGGCATCGTCGACGCGAACATGCGCACCCTGAGCCAGGTGCAGCGCGAGACCCTGCGCCTGGAGGTGCTCCTCACCCAGACGCACCCCGAGCCGGCCGCGGTGGAGCTGCAGGAGGCCCTGGTCAGCCAGCGGGTCCAGGAGGGCTCGCTGTCGTACCAGAGCCAGACGTTGGGCACCCAGGCGCTGCTCGACGAGTCCCGGGCGCTGGCCACCCAGTGGTCGATGTCGGTCGAGCCGAGGGTGATGATGTCGCTGGGCTCCGGGCCCTATGCGGCGGCGGAGCGCCAGCGGGTGATCGCCGACCTGGTATCGATGGAGAAGAAGTACAACCAGCTGGTCTCCGACGGCGAGAGCAACCGCAAGCTCAAGGCCGGCCAGACCAACGCGTCCACGCAGGACCTCGTCGGGCGCGCCCATGGGCTCCTCTACGGCCTCACCGGCACCTTCGTCGCCGTCCTGTTCTTCCTCGTGCTGGGCGGCATCCTCTACGCCCGGTTCCACCGGCAGCGCGAGCGGGCCGGCGCGACACTGCTCGAGCTGAACCACGAGCTGCGGCGCTACGCGCAGGTCGTGCGCTCCACCGACAACATGGTCGTCGTCACCGACGCGCAGGGGAAGGTCGAGTGGGTCAACGACGCCTTCATCCGCACGACCGGGTTCACCCTGGACGACATGCTGGGTCAGCGGCCGGGTGCCGTGCTCCAGGGGCCGGGCTCCTCGCCGGAGGTCAAGGCGCGGATGCGGGAGGCGCTGCAGCGCGGGGAGCCCTTCACCGAGGAGATCCTCAACTACGGGCGCGACGGCCACGAGTACTGGGTGTCCCTCGACGTCTCCCCGGTGCACGACGACAAGGGCGTGCTCACCGGGTACGTGGCCGTGCAGACCGACATCACCGAGCGGAAGCGCGCTGACGAGCTGCTCCGCGCCGCTCGGGACTCCGCGGAGGAGTCGGCGCGCGAGAAGGCGAACTTCCTGGCGAGCATGAGCCACGAGATCCGCACGCCGCTGAACGCCGTGCTGGGGCTGACCGACCTGCTGCTGCTCACCGGCCTGGACGCGGTACAGCGCGACTACGCGCGCACCGCCCGGACCAGCGGGCGGCTGCTGCTGGCTCTGGTCAACGACATCCTCGACTTCTCCGCGCTGGAGTCGGGGAAGCTCGAGACCGAGCACGTGCCGGTGGCGCTGGAGTCGCTCGTGCGGGACACCATCACCATGTTCTCCGCCGAGGCGGAGCGACGCGGTCTTCGCCTGGGCTTCGAGCTCGACGCCGACCTGCCGCCGGCGGTCCTCGGCGACGAGATGCGCCTGCGACAGGTGCTGGTCAACCTGATCGGCAACGCGCTGAAGTTCACCGAGGAGGGCGAGGTACGCCTCAACGTCCGCTCCGGCACCGAAGAGGACGGGGGTGACGAGCTGGTGCTGCAGGTCACCGACAGCGGCATCGGCATCCCACCCGACCGCCTCGAGCGGCTGTTCCAGCCCTTCTCCCAGGTGGACGCCTCGACAACCCGCCGATTCGGCGGCACCGGGCTGGGTCTGGCCATCTGCCGGCTCGTGGTCGACGCCCTCGGGGGCAGCATCGCCGTTGAGTCGGTCCCCGGGGTGGGGTCCACCTTCACGGTCCGCCTGCCGATGGAGCGGGCCGAGATCAAGGAGGCGCCGAAGGTGCCGGCCGGCGAGGTCGACTCCCCGCAGTCGTGGTCGCACCTGAGAGTGCTCCTCGCCGAGGACGACCGGGTCAACCAGATGGTCGCGGTGCACATGCTGCACCGGCTCGGCGTGGAGCCGGTCGTAGTCAGCGACGGCCAGGCCGCGGTGGACGCGGTGCTGCGCGACACCTTCGACGTGGTGCTCATGGACGTCCACATGCCGCTCATGGACGGGGTGGAAGCCGCGGCCGCCATCCGCGCAGGCGTCGCCCCGGACGCCCAGCCGCGCATCGTCGCCATCACCGCCAACGCGATGGAGGGCGACCGCGAGCGGCTGCTCGGCGCCGGGATGGACGCCTACCTCAGCAAGCCGGTGCAGCTGGCCGACCTCGCCGCCGCGCTCGACGCGGTCGTCGTGGCCTGAGCCCCCGGGGCCGCGAGGTATCCCTCCGGGCGGCAACGGCGTCCAAGGAGGTGACCGGCCCCGTTCGAGGGCCGGCAGAACCAAGGAGCGCCTCCCATGAACGCCAACGTCGGCCGCACCGACAAGATCGTCCGCCTCGTCCTGGCCCTGGTGGCGTTCGGGTTCGCCCTCGTCGCCGGCATCGGCACGGCTCTCGGCATCGTGCTGCTCCTCGTGGGTGTGGTGCTCGCCGCCACGGCGTTCAGTGGCTTCTGCCCGATCTACCGGGTGCTCGGGATGAGCACCTGTCCGGTCCGCCGCTGAGCCGTCGGGCCCCCCGGCCTACTGTCGACGCATGGCCCTCGACCCGGACGTCCTCGCGGCGGAGCTGCCCGGGCTGGCCCGCTACGCGATGTACCTCACCCGCAACTCGGCCGACGCCGACGACCTGGTGCAGGACACCCTCGAGCGAGCTCTCGCCCGGGGTGGGACCTTCCGCGGCGAGAGCTCGCCGACGACGTGGCTGCACCGGGTCATGCACCGCCGCTTCCTCGACACCCGGCGCCGCCGTAGCCCGGAGCCCACCGCGGACGAGGAGCTGCTCGCCCGGGTCGAGGCGGCCTGGCGCGACGACGCCTACACCGTCGACCCCGAGGCCGTGCTGGCCCGCGCCGAGGTGCAGGCCGAGCTACGCGACGCGCTGGTGCACCTGCCCGTCATCCTGCGCTCGGCCGTCGTGCTGCACGACATGCAGGGCCTGACCTCGCTCGAGGTCGCGAGCGTCCAGGGCATCGGGCTCCCGGCCGCCAAGCAGCGCCTGCGCCGCGGGCGCGCCCTGCTGGTCAGCCTGCTCGCCGCCGACGACGACCGCCGGCTGGCGATGAAGGGAGTTCCCATGCGCTGCTGGGAAGCACGCTCACTCGTGGGTGACTACCTCGATGACGAGCTCGGTGCGCGCGAGCGCGGCCTGCTCGAAGGGCACCTCGCCTCGTGCCCGACCTGCCCGGGCCTGTACGCCAGCATCGTCGGGGTGTCGGCCGCGGTGGGCCGGCTGCGCGACCCCGACTCGGTGGTGCCGCCCGACATCGCCCAGCGCCTGAGCGGCGCAGGAGCAGTGGGGGAGTTGCCGGTCAGTTCGGGTGCGGGGACGGCCCGGTCGGCGCGTTCTCGTTGATACCCCCCGGGGTACAGGTGGCCGAGGTCACATCACACTGAATCGATACCCCCGCAGGTATACGGTCGGGGCACCCACCCACGTCGAAGGAGACGCCATGGCAGACGTCGTGATCCTCGGGGCAGGCGTGGCCGGGCACACCGCCGCGCTGCACCTGAGCCGGATGCTCCCCAAGGGGCACACTGTGACCGTCGTGTCACCGAACTCGCGCTGGAACTGGATCCCGAGCAACATCTGGGTGGGCGTGGGACGGATGAGCAAGGAGGATGTGGTCTTCGCGCTCGCACCGGTGTACGCGAAGAAGGGCATCGGTTTCCGGCAGGCCAAGGCGGTGGCGATCCGCCCGGACGGCGACGCCGACGGCGGCCGCGGCGCGGTCGACATCGTGCACACCAGCGCGGAGCGGGCCGGGGATGAGGAGCGGATCCGCTACGACTACCTGATCAACGCCACCGGGCCGCAACTGAAGTTCGCCATGACGCCCGGCTTGGGCCCCGAC
>Ga0302299_10002396_pt1 | contig 11440 bp, 11 predicted proteins | sample III_Fen_N3_4_FD_198795 | JGI IMG/M metagenome (GOLD analysis project Ga0302299, IMG submission 198795) | Peat permafrost microbial communities from Stordalen Mire near Abisko, Sweden - III_Fen_N3_4 | ecosystem: Environmental > Terrestrial > Soil > Wetlands > Permafrost | place: Sweden: Abisko...
AGCTGCCGCACTACGACCCGGCGAAGGCCAGGGCCCTGGTCGCCCAACTGAAGGCCGAGCACAAGCCCACCAGCTTCACGTCCACCTGCATCAACACCACCGAGGCCACCAGCCTGGAGGCGATCATCAAGCGCCTCGACGCCGCGGCCGGCATGAACCTGAACATCGAGACCATCGACCAGGGCACGCTGGTGAACCGGCTCATCGCCCGCAACGGCGACTTCCAGGCCTCGTGCTTCCGCAACTCGCAGGTGGGCGACCCCGACGACCTCTACACCACGTACTACCGGACCGGTGGCCAGAACGTGTCGATGACGACCGATCTGACCATCGACCAGGCGCTCCGCCAGGGCCGCAAGTCGACCGACTTCGCCACCCGCAAGGCGGCGTACGACATCGTGCAGGAGCAGCTCGCCAAGGACGTGACGGTGGTGCCGTTGCTGTTCGACCTGTACGGCAACGTGCACACCAAGAACGTGAGCGGCCTCAGCCGGCCGGTGCCCAACTCGCTCGGCCTCATCAACCCCGGGGACCTCTACCTCGTCAAGAGCTGACCCGAGGCGGGCCGCGCGGCCGGGTACGCGCAAGGATGGCCGGGTGACGGTCGACGAGGCGTTCAGCGACCAGCTCGAGGCGTGGCTCAGCGGCGACGGCACGAAGACGCTGGGGGCGCTCGGCGAGGTCTTCGCCGAGAAGAGCTTCGCGGTCACGATCCTGGTGCTGATGTTCGTGCCCGCGCTCCCGCTGCCGACGGGTGGCATCACCCATGTCTTCGAGGTCATCACCGTGATGCTGGCGGCGCAGCTGGCCGTCGGCCGGACCACGATCTGGCTGCCCGAGCGGTGGAAGCGCCGGGAGCTCGGCGCGGCGACCACCGGCAAGGCCATCCCCTTCATGGTCCGCCGCGTCCGCTGGTTCGAGCGGTTCTCGCGGCCGCGTGCGACCTGGCTGTTCACGCAGCGCTGGTCGCGCTCGATCATGGGCGTGTTCATCATCGGGCTCGCCGTCGCCGCGGCGCTCGCGCCACCGTTCTCCGGCCTCGACACGCTGCCCTCGCTCGGTGCCGTGGCCGTGGCGTTGGCGATCATCCTCGAGGACGCGGTCGTGCTGGCGATCGGGGTGGTGCTCGGGACCGTCGGCATCCTGCTGATCGCCACCCTCGGCGCGGCGCTCGTGCGGGGGATCTCGGGCCTCTTCTGAGAGACCGCGGGGAGAGGCGGGCGGTAGGGTCCGGGCATCGCTGAGCACGGAGGGTGACATGGGCCTGAGAGATCGGCTGCGGGGCGACGACGGCCCCGGTGCCACGCGCTACCGGATGCAGGAGAAGTTGCTGTCGATCGGCGACGACTACTGGATCGAGGACGAGTCCGGCCAGAAGGTGTACAAGGTCAACGGCAAGGCCGCCCGCGTGCGCGACACCTTCATCCTCGAGGACCCCTCGGGGCACGAGGTCGCCAAGATCCAGGAGCGCGAGCTGCGGCTGCGCGACACCATGAAGATCGAGCTCGACGGGCGCAGCGCCACGGTCCACAAGGCCCTGGTCGGCATCCGCGACCGCTACAAGATCGATGTCGACGGAGGCCCCGACCTGAGCGCCCACGGCAACGTCGTCGACCACGAGTACGAGGTCGAGCGCGACGGGCACACCGTGGCCACGGTGTCGAAGCGGTGGTTCCGCGTGCGCGAGACCTACGGCGTCGAGATCGCAGGTGACCAGGACGTGGCGCTGCTCCTCGCCGTCACCGTCTGCATGGATGCCATGGCACGCGGCTAGCCGCGAGCCCGATCGAGACCTGTCCCGTGTCCGCCCGACGTCGCGCGTCGGCCCTCCTCTTGGTCGGCGCGCTCGTGTGCCTGGGGTTCGCCTCCAGGGGCGCCCGTGCCCCCGCCACGGGCGCAACCGTCGGCCCGGTGTCGTGCGTGCGTGATCCGGCGGCCGATCGGCGGTTCGTCGAGCTGCTCTACGCCAGCCTGCTCGGAAGGGCGGGGACCGCAGCCGAGGTGGCGGCGTGGGTGGGCCGGTTCCCCTTGCCGACAAGCCTCACCTACCTGCGGGCCGCCACCGGCTTCACCACCTCGCTCGAGCACCGCGAGCGGACCGTGCGACAACTGTATGCCGCGCTCCTGCACCGGTCGCCGGACGCCAAGGCACTCCTGGCCCGGGCCACGGCGCTCGGATCCCGGACCTCCACCGACCTCGCCGCCTCGTTGATCGGGTCCACCGAGTTCTGGATCGGCGCGGGCGGCACCGCGACCGGCTTCGTGGCTGCCGTGTACCACGACGTGCTGGGTCGCTCGCCCGATCCGGCGAAGCTCGCGTCCTGGGCGTCGCAGGTGGCCGCCGGCGACCTCACGCCAGCGGGGCTCGGCGCGCGCTTCTGGCAGACGGCCGAGCACCGGTCGCAACGGGTGGCTGCGCTGTACGGGGGGCTCCTCGGCCGCGCGCCGGGCACAGCTGCGCTCGCCGAGAGGACGGCTCAGCTGGCCACCCACGACGACCCCTGGCTGGCCGCCGCGCTGGCCGCCTCGCCCGAGTTCTGGACGCGGGCCCAGGTGTCCTACGGCGGCGTGCCGACCGTGCAGCCGCCCCCGTGCCCGCCCCCGTGCACAGCTGTCTCAGCGGTGGCGGCCTGGTCGGTCCGCGAGCGCCTCGCACAACTCCTGACGGTCGGCGTCGCCTCGTCCGGGAACGCCGACCGCGTCCTGGCGCTGGCGAAGGTGCGCTCGGTCGGCGGGGTGATCGTGCGCAGCGGCTCCGTCAGCATCTACGCGGACGCCCGGCTGGGCACGGCGCGGACGCCCCGAGGCGTCCTGCTGTTCATCGGGACCGACCAGGAGGGCGGCCGCGTCGACCGGCTGGCGCCCCTCCTCGGGGCCCTGCCGTCGGCCCGCACCATGGCCGCCACGATGACGCCGGCCCAGGTCCGGGCACGGGCCAAGGTCGAGGGGGCGGGCATGCGGGCCCACGGGCTCAACGTCGACTTCGCGCCCGATGCCGACGTGTCCGACCAGCCACCCGGAGGGCCCATCGGCGACCGGTCGTTCAGCAACGACCCCGGTGTCGTCACCGCGTATGCCGGCGCGTTCGCACAGGGGCTGCGCGACGCAGGCGTGCTGCCGGTGTTCAAGCACTTCCCGGGTCACGGGCACGCCACCGGTGACTCCGAGACGGGGCCGGCCGTCACGCCGCCGCTCGCGTCGCTCGAGGGCGACGACCTGCTGCCCTACGGCACCCTGCTCGGCACCGCCCCGACCGCGGTGATGGTGGGACACCTCACGGTGCCCGGCCTCACGCAGCCGGGGTTCCCCGCCTCGGTCTCGCCGCAGGCCATCAACGGGTTGTTGCGCACCCACTTCGGGTTCCGCGGCCTGGTCTTCACCGACTCCCTGAACATGGACGCCATCTCGGCCACGCTGAGCCCGGCCACGGCGGTGCGCCACGCGCTCACGGCGGGTGCCGACGAGGCGCTGCTCGTGAACGACATCGATGTCGGCGCGCTGCTCGATCACCTCACGAAGGATGTCGGCTCAGGAGCGATCCCGACGGCGACACTCGATGCCGCCGTGCTCAGGGTGCTGGCGACGAAGCACTTCGACCCCTGCTCCTGAGGGCGCCGCGCGGGTGAACGGCGAGTCGCCGGCGATCGCGATCAGGGCGCGAGGGCGGCGGCGATGGCCTCGCCGGTGATGTCGGCGTTGAGGTAGGGCTCCGGCGCGTGGGCCCGGTGGCCGTTGTCGACCAGGAACTCCTCGACGCGGGGCCCGAAGGTGTCGCCGAGCGCGACTGCGGCGGCCTTGTCGCCGACCGCCCGGACGTTCACCCAGCGCCTGACCGCGCCGGGCCACACCCCGTGGCCGTCGACGAGAGGCGGATCGAGGGTGCCGGCCAGCATCGGCGACGCCAGCGGTGAGCCCAGCGTGACGAAGGTGTCGACGCTCCACGTCGGGTGGTTGCAGAGGGCCATGTACGACAGCACCGTGCCGAGGGAGTGGGCCACCACGACGCGGGTCCCGTCGTCGACAACGGTCTCGATGCGGGCCCGGAGCCGGTCGCGCAGGTCGGGCTCGGTGGTCATGACGGCGACCATGTCGACCGTGCGGTCGAACGCTGCGTCGCTGGCGGCCTGTCCGAGCGCCGCGATCGCGTCGCCCCCCGACAGGTCCGACAGGGCCGAGGCGATGCCCGCGCGCGACTGCTCGAGGCGCTGCTCCTCCTCGGTACCGGGCTTGCGTCGGAAGAGGTCGCCGTAGAAGCAGACCGCCACGTCGGCGTCGTCGATCTCGATGCCGTGGTGCCACAGCCCGTCACGGACCGCGGGCAGCCAGCGGGCCTTCAGCTCGTGCGGCCCCCACAGCTCGTTGAACGCTCCGTGCACCAGGACGATGCGCGCCATCGCTCCCACCACCTCTCCAGAAGTCGTCGTCACGGTAGCCTCCGCCGATGGCCGAGACCCCCACGCCGGCGAGCGTCGCCGCGACCACGCCGACGCACGTGTCCACCGGGCAGCTGCCCTCGCCCGAGCACGTCCTGGCGGTCATCGAAGCGGGCTACGAGCGCTTCCGAGGGGTCGACGAGGGTGCGGTCGCCGACTACATACCGGCGCTGGCGGCGGCCTCACCCGACCTCTTCGGGGTGTGCGTCGCCGGCACCGGTGGGCGCTCGTTCAGCGTGGGCGACGCGGCGGTGCCGTTCTCGATCCAGAGCGTCTCGAAGCCGTTCGTCTTCGCCCTGGTGTGCGACGCGATCGGCCACGAGGAGGCCCGGCGCCGCCTGGGCGTGAACAGCACCGGGCTGCCGTTCAACTCGGTGATGGCCATCGAGCTCGGGCAGGACCGCACCACCAACCCCATGGTCAACTCCGGCGCCATCGCCACCACCAGCATGGTGCCGGGAGACGATGCGGCGGCGAAGTGGCGCTTCATCCAGGACGGCCTCTCCCGGTTCGCCGGCAGGCGGCTCGAGGTCGACGAGCACGTGTACGAGTCCGAGGCCGCGGCCAACCGTCGGAACCAGGGGATCGCCCACCTGCTCGACGGCTACGAGCTGCTGCACTTCGATCCCGACGAGGCCACCGACGTGTACACGCGGCAGTGCTCCCTGGCGGTCACGGCCGAGGACCTCGCCGTGATGGGCGCCACGCTGGCCGACGGCGGCGTGAACCCCATGACCGGTGAGCGCGTCATCGACGCCTCGCACTGCAAGCGCGTGCTCGCGGTGCTGGCCACCGCCGGGCTGTACGAGCACTCGGGCTCGTGGCTCTACGAGATCGGCATCCCGGGCAAGAGCGGGGTGAGCGGCGGCATCGTGGCCATCGCCCCCGGCAAGGGCGGGCTCGGCGTCTACTCCCCTCCGCTCGACGAGGCGGGCAACAGCGTGCGGGGTCAGCTGCTGGCCACGTACCTGTCCGAGGCGCTCGGTCTCAACCTCTTCGCGTCGCAGCCGGAGCCCGTCACGGCACCTTGACCGGGCTGCGTCAGGCCGACACGAGGGCGGCGCACATGTCGATGAGGTTGGCCACGAACTCGTCGTGGCTGAGGTCGTTGCCGGAGCCGTCGTCGATGCGCCGCGCCCGTTCGGCCACGGTTGCCGTCAGCAGCATGATGAGGGAGACGACCCGCTCCTGCCGCACGGCGAGCGGCGCGTCGGGTCGGGACTCGATCTCGTCGAGGATGCCGGCGAGGTGCGCGGTGGTGGCGGCGTCGGACTCGACCCGCCAGGCCGCGAACCGCCCCCGGAGCTGCACCACGATGCGCACGTAGGAGCGGTCGCCCTCGGAGTCGAGGAGCGCGACGTAGGGGATCACGAGGCACCCGACGAGCGAGCGGAGGTCGGGCCGCTCGCCGGCGAGGGCGCGCAGGCGGCCCCGCTCCTCGTCGATGGGAGCGCCGCGTCGCGCCAGGATCTCGAGCAGGAGGCCCTGGCGCGACCCGAAGTGGTAGCTGACCGCCGACGCGTTGCGCTGCTCGGCTGCCTCGGTGATCTCGCGGGTGGTGACGCCTTCGACGCCGCCCCGGGCGAAGAGGCGCTCGGCTTCGTCGAGCAGTCGCTCGCGGGTGCCGACGGCGACGGGAGCCGTGGTCAGCTCCCCAGCGGGAGCAGCGCGTTGGTGGGGATCACGCTGACGTCGAGGCCCTCGGGCAGCGGGTTGGCGTAGTCCGGGTACTTGCGCTTGGCCGTGGCCCGGGCCTTGGTGGTGCGGTGCACCGGGTCGGTGTCGAAGGAGGGGATGACCTTGGAGCCGAACAGCTCGATCATCTCCAGCACCTCCTCGTGCTCGAAGCCCTCGTTCGGGATGCCGAACACGAGCTGGTCGCACCCGACCTCCTGGTACTTCGCGATCTGCTCGAGCACGTCGTCGGGGGCGCCGCACAGCAGGTAGCCCGCCTCGATGAGGTAGTCGAGGGTCTTCTCGTCGGGGATGCCCCTCGGTGCGCCCGGCCACTTCACGGCGCCCGGCTGCGGCGGCATGGTGTCGTGGTACATGTTCACCATGGTGTTGAGGTAGCCACGGCCCGGCGACATGGCGATCTCGCGGGCCCGCTCGCGGTTGCCCACGCACACCACGGCGTTGGTCATCATCACGTTGTCGTTGACGTACTGCCCCAGCGGCTCGGTGCAGTTCGCGATGCCCTCCTTGTAGGCCTCGATGCGGCCCTTCAGGTTGTAGATGGGCTCGAAGTTGAAGGCGATGGCGCCGATGCCGAGCTCGCCGGCCTTGGTGAACGTGCCCGGGTTGCCGCACCCGACCCACAGGGGCGGGTGGCCCACGCCATAGGGCTTCGGGAGGATGTTGTGCGGCGTCTCGACCCGGAAGAACTCGCCCTCGAACGTGTAGTCGCGCTGCTCCCACATGCGGAGGATCTCGGGGGCGGCCTCGTCCCACATGGCCTTGGTCTCGGAGGTGAGCAGGTCGAAGGTGGCCATCTCGTGGCTGCCCGCGCCCCGGCCGGTGCCCCACTCGTAGCGGCCCTCGGTGACGTGGTCGAGGAGGGCGACGCGCTCGGCGTTGCGGACCGGGTGGTTCACGGGGCGGGACAGGTTCATGATCGCCGAGCCCACGTGGATGCGCTCGGTCTTGGCGGCCACGTAGCCGAACACGACCTCGGGCGCGGACATGTGGGAGTACTCGGTGAGGGCGTGGTGCTCGCCGAACCAGGCGTACTTCCAGTTGAACCCATCGGCGTGGATGGCGTACTCGAGCTCACGCATGAGCATGGTGTGCTCGGCCTCGCTGTTGCGCGATGCCGGACCGGGCAGGTAGCCGTTCATGAACAGGCCGAATTCCATGGGTACCCCTTCGAGTCAACGAGAACGTGTTCTAATGTAGGGCATTAGGAGTCGGCGCGCAAGGACCGCTGACGCGATCGTCGAACTCTCCTCACACTTCGGGGCGAGGATGCGGCCATGAGCGACCCCACCACGTCCTCCCGTTCGATCAGCCCCCGTCCGCTGGCGGCCGTGGCGCTCGCGCTGGCCCTGGCCTCGACCGCGGGGTGCGGGTCGTCGTCCACCGGCGCCGCGCCCACGAGCCCGTCGTCGAGTGCCACCCCACCGACCCGGGGCTGCGTCAGCCAGGCCCGACCCACCACGGTGGCCTACGAGACGATCGCCGGCGTCGACCCCGACCTCACCAGCCTCGACATCCACGCGCCCGCGTCGGCCTGTGGCGCACCGGTCGTCGTCTGGGTCCACGGCGGGGGCTACCAGACCGGCGACAAGACCAACCAGATGGCCGACAAGGTGCGCCTCTTCAACGGCCACGGCTGGATCCTGGTGAGCGCGAACTACCGGCTGACCAAGCCGGGCGACCCCACCTCGGCGCAGTACCCCGATCACTTCCACGACGTCGCCGCGGCGGTCGCGTGGGTGCACCGCAACATCGCGGGGTACGGCGGCGACCCGGCGCGTGTCGCCCTCCTCGGGCACTCCGCCGGTGCCGACATCGTGTCCAACGTGGCCGACAACCCCACCTACCTCGCGCAGCAGGGCCTCGACCTGAAGGCGATCACCTGTGCCGGACCGCTCGACACCGAGGGGTTCGACAAGGCCACCGCCGGCGCCACGGACCCCGACGGCGAGAAGGCCCAGTGGAAGGTCGCGCTGGGCAACCAGCCCGGCTACCTCACGTCGACCTCCGCCACCCTGCTCGTGAAGCGCGGCATCGGCATCCCGCCGACCATCGGCGTCGTCCGCGGCAGCGCGCAGCGACGGAAGATCGAGATCGACTACCTGGCCGCCCTGCGCTCGGCCGGCATCGCGACCACCACGATCGACGCCCACTCCCTGTCGCACCAGCAGGTGAACCAGCGCATCGGCGCCCCGGGCGACACCGTGATGACCGCCCCCCTCATCGCGTTCCTCACCTCCTGCTTCTAGGACTTCTGGGACGGATATGTGGCCCAGGAGCACTCTTTCCGTCCCCAGGACGCGGGAAGTTCGGCGATGCTGTCGATCGGGCACATCCCGTTCGTCGTAGGAGCATCCCAACCGTTCCAGGAGGAACCATGCGATACCTCATGTTGATCTGCAACGACGAGACCGCGGCTGCGGCGATGAGCCCCGCCGAGCAGGAGCAGTCGACGGCCCGCTACGTCGACTTCCAGCAGGAGATGGGCGCCCGGGGCCTGCTCCAGGGTGGCGCCCGCCTGCGTCCCACGTCCGACGCCACGACCGTGCGCGTGGTCGACGACGAGGTCCTCACCGGTGACGGGCCGTTCGCCGAGACCAAGGAGCAGATCGGCGGCTACTACCTGGTGGACTGCAAGGACCTCGACGAGGCCATCGAGGTGGCGTCGAAGATCCCGCACGCCCGGTTCGGCACCATCGAGATCCGCCCCGTCTGGGAGATGGACATGCCGTGACCCACGTCGAGGCCGCCGTCGCGGAGGCGTACCGGGAGGAGTGGGGGCGGGTCGTCGCCGCCCTCATCCGCCTCACCGGCGACTGGGACCTCGCCGAGGAGTGTGCGCAGGACGCCTTCGTGCGGGCTCTCGAGCACTGGGAGCACAAAGGCGTCCCGCGCCGGCCCGGCGCCTGGCTCACGACCACGGCCCGCAACCGCGCCCTCGACCGCCTGCGGCGCGAGGCCACGGGCACCGCCAAGCTCCGGGAGGTCACGACGCTCATGGCTGCCGACGAGGCGTCTCCCCACGACACCGGTCCCGAGCGGGATCCCGTCGACGACAGCGGCATCGACGACGACGGCCTGCGGCTCATGTTCACCTGCTGCCACCCCGCGCTGTCGCTCGACGCGCAGGTTGCGCTCACGTTGCGCACGCTGGCCGGGCTGACCACCGCGGAGATCGCCCACGCCTTCCTGGTCCCCGAGGCGACCATGGCCCAGCGCCTGGTCCGCGCCAAGCGGAAGATGCGCCACGCCGCCATCCCGTTCCGCGTGCCGCCGGCGCACCAGCTGCCCGAGCGCACCGGGGCGGTGCTCGGCGTCCTCTACCTCACCTACAACGAGGGCTACGCCGCCACCTCGGGCCACGACCTCACGCGGCAGAGCCTCTCCGCCGAGGCCACGCGGCTGGCGCGCACCCTCACCCGGCTCATGCCCGACGAGCCCGAGGCGCTCGGCCTGCTCGCCCTCATGCTGCTGCACAGCGCACGCGACGCGACCCGCACCGACGAGGCGGGCGACCTCGTGCTGCTCGAGGACCAGGACCGCAGCCGGTGGGACCCCGACCTCCTCGCCGAAGGCGCGGGCCTGGTCGAGCAGGCGCTGCGCCGGGGGCGACCCGGGCCGTACCAGGTGCAGGCGGCCATCGCCGCGTGCCACGCCACCGCGCCCTCGCACGCCGACACCGACTGGACGCAGATCGCCGGCCTGTACGGGGAGCTCCACCGCCTCACGGGGTCGAACGTGGTCGAGCTGAACCGGGCGGTGGCGGTCGCCATGGCAGCCGGCCCGGCCGCCGGCCTGGCGATCACCGAGGGACTCGAGGCATCCGGCGTGCTCGACGGCTACCACCTGCTCCCCGCGACGCAGGCCGACCTGCTGCGGCGGCTCGGGCGGCCCGACGAGGCGGCCCGGGCGTATCGCCGGGCGCGCGCGCTGGCACGGACCGATGTCGAGCGTCGCTACCTGACCCGCCGGCTCGCGTCGGTCGAGGGAACGGTGGAGCCGGCGGGGGAGTCGGTACCCTCCGGAGGATGAGCTTCAGCGGACCCGTCGGCGTCCTCGACTACGTCAGCATCACCGATGGCGGCAGCGCCCACGAGGCCATCGACCGCACCATCGAGCTGGCGCGCCACGTCGAGGCCCTCGGGTTCCGGCGGCACTGGTTCTCCGAGCACCACAACACCCGCTCGCTGGCATGCACGGCACCCGAGCTGATCATCGCCCGGGTCGGGGCCGAGACCTCCACGCTGCGCGTCGGGGCCGGCGGCATCATGCTGCCGAACCACTCGCCGCTCAAGGTGGCCGAGACGTTCCGCACCCTCGAGGCGATGTACCCCGGGCGGATCGACCTGGGGCTGGGGCGGGCGCCGGGTACCGACGGCATCACCGCGCTGGCCCTCCGGCGCTCGCGCCAGGCGGTCCTCGCCGACGACTTCCCGGCGCTGGCCGCCGAGCTGTTCGCCTTCCTCGGCTGGGGCGACGGCTTCCCCGACGACCACGCCTTCTCGAAGGTGGTGGCAGCCCCCGAGGTGCCCACCCGGCCCGAGGTGTGGATGCTCGGCTCGAGCGACTACGGAGCGCGGTTCGCGGCCGTGAACGGCCTGGCCACGGCCTTCGCCCACCAGATCAACCCCGAGCCCGCGGTGGAGGTGCTGCAGGCCTACCGGCGCGAGTTCCAACCCTCGGCGTGGCAGCCCGAGCCACGCGCGCTGCTGTCCACCAACGCGTTCGCCAGCCACGACCCCGACGAGGTGCACGACTTCGAGGCGTTCTGGACGCTCAGCATGACCAAGATCCGTCGCGGCGAGCGCACCCCAACGTCGCTCGCCGAGGCCCGCGAGTTCGCCGCCTCGCCGCGCTTCGTCCAGGCCAAGGCCACCATGGGCGCCCGCCTCTTCGCCGGGCCGCCCGCGGAGGTTGCCGACGGCCTGCGGCAGCTCGCCACCGCGGCCGGTGCGGACGAGCTGATGATCGTCACGCCGTCGGCCGATCACGGCGCGCGGCTGCGCAGCTACGCGCTACTGGCCGGCGAGCTCGGCCTTGAGGCGCCGATGGTCGCTGCCTCGGCTGCGCTGTCGTAGGTCGACCACGCGCTCGGGTTGCGGCTCGGGCTCGGGAGCGGGCCTGGCCCGAGGCGCCGGCGGCAGCGACTGGTCGGACACCGACCACAGCAGCTGGTCGAGCACCACGAGTGGCTGGTCGAGCTCGGCGGCGACCGCGGCTGCCAGTGCCAGCAGGGCGGGCTCGCCCTCGGGGACGTCGAAACCGAGGAAGCGGAGCGCGGCGCGGGTGCGGAGGTCGGGCTTGATGCCGTC
>Ga0302299_10002397_pt1 | contig 11439 bp, 9 predicted proteins | sample III_Fen_N3_4_FD_198795 | JGI IMG/M metagenome (GOLD analysis project Ga0302299, IMG submission 198795) | Peat permafrost microbial communities from Stordalen Mire near Abisko, Sweden - III_Fen_N3_4 | ecosystem: Environmental > Terrestrial > Soil > Wetlands > Permafrost | place: Sweden: Abisko...
CCCGCTGCCCACCGCGAGCTGCCCCGACGAGAACGCGCTCGGCGGGCTCGCCGACGCCATGCTCGACGACGCCGCGCGGCGGGCGCTCGAGAGCCACCTCGACGGCTGCGCGGCGTGCAGCCGTCTGGTCGCAGAGCTCGCGCGGCTCGCCCCGCCGCTGCGCGCGGCGCCGGAGCGCTACGCAGTGGTCCGCCGGCTTGGCGCGGGGGGGATGGGCGAGGTCTGGGAGGCCGAGGACCGTCAGCTGCACAGAAGGGTCGCGCTCAAGTGGGTCCTTCCAGATCCGGCGATCGATCCGGCCGGCGACCACGAGCGCCGAGCGCGGCTGTATCGCGAGGCCCGCGCGCTCGCCCGGCTGCGCCATCGCCACGTGCTCGCGGTCCACGACGTCGGCGAGATCGACGACGTCGTCTACGTGGTGCTCGAGCTCGTCGAGGGCATGACCGCGCGGGCGTGGCGCGCCGCCGCACCGCGCACGCCCGACGAGATCCTCGCCGTGTGGCGCATGGCCGGCGCGGGGCTCGCCGCGGTTCACCGCGCCGGCATCGTGCACCGCGACGTCAAGCCCGACAACGTGCTCGTTGCCGACGACGAGCGCGTGCTGCTCGGCGACTTCGGGCTCGCCACCGCGCCTGGCGGCGACGCGATGACCGCGCTGACCAGCACCGGGCAGGTGCTGGGCACGCCGCTCTACATGGCGCCCGAGCAGCTGCGCGGCGAGCCGGCCACCGCGCGCAGCGACCAGTTCGCGCTGTGCGTGTGCCTGTGGGAGGCGCTCGCCGGGGTGCGGCCGTTCGCCGGTGCGACGACGGCGGCGCTCGCCGTCGCGATGCTGGACGAGCCCGCGGTGCCCGGCCACGTCGATCGCCGTGTGTTCGCCGTGCTCGCACGCGGGCTCGCCGCGAAACCCGAGGCGCGCTGGCCCGACGTCGACGCGCTCCTCGCTGCGCTCGCCGCCCCACCGGTGGCGCCGCGCCGCGCCGCGCTCGGGCTCGCCGCGCTCGCCGCTGGCGCGGTGGTGGCGCTCGCAGCGTGGCTCGCGCTGCGCACGCCGGCCGCGAAGGCGCCACAGCTGGTCGCAGTCGCACGGAGCGTGCCCGACACCGCCGAACAGCCACCCGCCATCGCCGCGCCGGCCACCCACGACGCCTCCGCGCGACCGGACCAGGCGCAGGACGCCACGCCGCCCGCAGACGCCACCGCGCCGGGACCTCGCGCGCGCACGGCGGGCGCCGCGAACCCGGTCGGGCCGCGGAGCGCCCCCGGCGGCGGCGATCCGGGCGACGCGAACCGCGCGGCGGCGATCGCCTGGGCGCACGACGAGGCGAGCGTGACCAGGCTGCTCCAGGCCGGCGACGGACGCGGGTGCCTCGCCGCGCTCGACAAGGTCCACACCCGCGAGCCCTACCACCGCGACGACCTCGCGAGGTACCGCGCGATGTGCATCATGCTCGCCGGCGACTGCGCAGCCGGCCGCACCGCGATGGAGCAGGCGCTGACGGACTCGTGGGCCAAGCCGGCGCCCGGCCACCTCACCGAGGCGGTGGATCGCTACGACGCGGAGTATTGTCCACTCGACGCGCCGCCCGAGACGCGCTGGCCCGAGCGCGCGATGGCCCAGCTCCGGCACGCGGACGCCGCGGGGAGCTCGTGCGCTCCCGTGCTCGCGTTCGTCGACGCGCATCACCTCCCGCTGCCGCAGATCGAGATGCTGCGCGTCACCTGCCTGGTGAACGTCGGCGACTGCGACGGCGCACGCGCCGCCTGGCGCGCTCACGCGCTCGCCGCCAGACTGATCCCGCGGGACGCCGCCGACCCCACGGCCGAAGCAGATCGCCGGTTCGCGACGCTGCATCCGCGCTGCGCGCCGTGAACCCCGGCGTGGCGCGAGCCGGCTCGGCCTCACGAAGATCGCGCCCGCCTCAGCAACTCCGCGGCGAGCTGCGCGGTAGGGTTGGCGGGTGAGCGATGAGCTCGTGACTGCATGGACGGATGCCGCGCACGCGCCGCTGCCCGCACGCCTCGTGCCACGACTGGTCGAGCTGTGCGCGGACGCCCGCCGCGCCTACCCGGAGCTGGCCGACGATCACGCGCTGGTCACCGCGCTCGCCGCCCGCGCTCCCGCCGGTGAGCTCGATGGCTACCTCGCGCGGGTGCGTCCGGCCGATCTCGCGCTGGCCCTGGCCGCCGCGCGCGGCGCCCCCACCGCGATCCCTGCGCTCGAGCGCGCGTTCCACGGCACGATCGAGGTCGTGTGCCGCCGGTTCGAGACCCGGGGCCAGACCGCCGACGACCTGCGCCAGGTGCTGCGCGAGCGACTGTTCGTCGCGCCCGCCGGCAGCCGCCCCAAGATCGCCGACTACAGCGGCCAGGGCTTCCTGGAGAACTGGCTGCGGGTCACCGCGGTGCGCGTGTTCCTCGATGTCCACAAGCGCAAGGATCGCGCGCGCGAACAACCCGCAGACGACCGCGCGCTCGACGCGCTGCCCGAGCCGGGCGACCTCGGCCTCGAGGTGATCAAGGCCGAGTACCGGGCCGTGGTCGCGCGCGCGATGCACGAGGCGGCCGCGATGCTCGAGCCCGGCGACCGCCACCTCCTGCGCCAGCACCTGGTCGAGGGCCTGACGATCGACCAGCTCGGCGAGGTTCTCGGGCTCCACCGCGCGACGGCGGCGCGACGGATCGCGCGCGCGACCGAGCAGCTCGCGTCGACCACGCGACGGCTGGTCGCGAGCAGGCTCGCGCTGGCGGGCGGCGAGCTCGACGAGGTACTCGCCCTGGTGAGGAGCCGGCTCGACGTGTCGCTCGCGCGCCTGCTCGCCACCCCGCCCCCGCGCCCGCCCGGCTGACGGCGCCGCACGCCAGCGCGCTGCCCACGCTCAAGCGCCGGTCGCGCGACGATTTTCTCGCGACCTGGCGCGACGTGCGTCGTCCGGACGGTCGAACGCAACCAACCCACGGACTTCCCAGACATGCGCATCCTGCCTTCGCTGCTCTCGCTCGCCCTGACCTCCCCCCTCGCTGCCTGTGCGGCCGCCGACGCCGCCGACGCCACCGCCGACCATGACGCCGTGGCCGAGGTCACCGCCGCCGCCACCACGCCGATGCTGGCGTGCAACCTCGAATACGAGCTGCTGTCACCGTTCACGGTGTCGCCGGTCGGCTCGTTCAGCGTGCCGTTCAGCCAGGTCACCGCGCAGGGCGCCGCAGCGTCCGACGGGCACTACCAGATCTTCGCGTCGGTCAACCCGACGCCGAGCACCAACCTGTCGTTCATCGTCAGCATCGCCAACGTGCAGACCGGCAAGGACACCGCGTACACGGTGCTGCCGCCTCCGAGCGTCGCCGGCCCGTTCCTCTTCGAGACCGGCGCGCGGATCTCGGCGCTTTCCAAGGCCGGCGTGACCTACGATCACATCCGCGCGTACTGCAGCTACTTCCTTCCGTGACCGCTCGATCGAGTCAGAGCGTGGGCACGGTTCGCCGCGCCGCACGGGGCCGCAAGCCGGCAGTGACCGCGATGTCCACGAGACGGCGGCCTCGAGTCCGCGGCGATCGCGCAGGGCAGAGCTTGTCGCTGGCGGCCGCCTGCTGAAGGCAGCTCTGCCTGCTGCTCGTCATCGACCAGCTACGCGCCGGCCGGGCCTCGAGTCTGGACTGGCTATTGGGGCGCCGCTTGCGTGGTCCCGGCAGGCTCCCGGTGCCATCCCGAGGCTTACATGGCCATCGCCGGCTCTATCTTCAGCTCACGATCCTGGCGCGCCGAATCGTGCCCAGGCTCTCACTACCTGGCGCGCCGAATCGTGCCCAGGCGCTCAGTCGCGCTTCTTGCCGAAGAACGGCAGGTAGTGGCGCAGGCCGCGCAGACGCTCGAGCGCCTGCGCCGCGGCGCCCTCGCCCGCCTTCGGCGCCACCTCGAACCGCCCGCTGTCGTCGGGCATAATCTCGACGAGCGGCGTCACCTCCGAGACCTCGCCGATCCGCGCGCCCAGGCCGACCGCGGCGCGCACCTCGCTCACGCTGCGCGACAGCACGGTGTGGAGATCCTTGCGGAGCTGCACCTTCTTGAGCGCGGTGCCGATCTGGCGCGCCATCTCGCGCGTCGACGGGAACCGCTCGTCGACCGCGCCGGTGAGCGCGCGCTGGATGATCTGCGTGAACGGCGCGGGGACGTCGGGCCGCAGCGGCCGCAGCGGCTGGACCATGCAATCACGCAGGCGGCAGTAGGTCTCGTAGTCGGTCTCGCCGTCGAACAGCTTGCGACCGACCAGCGCCTCCCACAGCACCGAGCCGCACGCGAACTGATCCGACGCGGGGCTCGGCCGGCCGCCGGTCACGATCTCGGGCGCGAGGTACGACATCTTGCCCTTGACGATGCCGGGCTCGGTGGTCTCCTGCGGGCGATCGGGCGCGAACGCCAGGCCGAAGTCGATCAGCTTGACCATGCCGCGCGTGGTGAGCAGCACGTTGTGCGGCGACACGTCGCGATGGACGATCGGCAGCGGACGGCCATCGCTGCCGATCCGCTCGTGCGCGGCCGCCAGCGCGCGCAGGATGCCGACGCCGACCGCAGCCACCAGCTCCCACCGCGTGGGCTCGTTGCGCGCGACGTGCCACTTGACCCAGGTCCCGAGATCGACGCCGTCGATCCACTCCTGCACCATGTAGTAGTTGCCGCGATCGTGCACGAAGTCGTGGACCTCGGAGATGTTCGGTGACTGCAGCGCCGAGCCGACCCGCGCTTCTTCGACGAACATCGCGACGTACTGCGGCTGGAGCGCGAGGTTGCCGTGCATCTGCTTGATCGCGACATCGCGCACGAACCCGGAGTCGCCGCGCACCCGCCCGCGCCACACGTCGGCCATGCCGCCGCGGCCCGCGACCTCGAGCAACTCGTAGCGGCCGCCGACGATCAGACCTGGGCGTGGCTCCTCGGCCATCTGGCGTCGAGCATCGCACACAACGCGGGCAGGGGATTGCCGGAGGCGGAGATCATTCTCGGAGCGACGCCGGGATGGTAAAATTGCTCGCATGGACGGCAGTGCCGAGCTCGGGCGGTTCGCCGAGGTCGTCGCGCGCGACGACTTCCCGCTCGACCACGCGGCGCTCTTGATCGGCGCGTGGGACTACCCTGCGCGCGACCTCGCGGCCTACCGCAACCGGCTCGACACGATCGCGCGAGCCGCGGCGCCAGAGGTCGCCGAGGCCACGGGCGCCCACGGTCGCGCGCGCGCGATCAGCGACTGCCTGTTCGAGCGCCTCGGGTTCCATGGCAACACCGGGGACTACTACGATCCGCGCAACAGCTTCCTGTGCGAGGTGCTCGACCGCCGCACCGGGATCCCGATCTCGTTGTCGGTGCTCTACCTCGAGGTGGCGCGCCGGGTCGGCGTGCTCGCTCAGGGTGTCAACTTCCCCGGCCACTTCCTGGTCCGGGTCGCCACCGAGGACGCCTGGCTGTTCGTCGACCCGTTCGAGCGCGGCCGCGTGCTGTCGCCCGCCGACCTCGCGGCGCTGCTGCGTCGGACCACGACGCCGGACGCGGTGTTCGAGCCCAGCGTGATCGCAGCCGCGACCAAGCGACAGATCCTGACCCGCATGCTGATCAACCTCGCCGGGATCTACGGTCGCACCGGCGATCTGCCGCGCTCGCTCGACGTGCTCGAGCGGCTCGCGGTGCTCGACCCCGACAACCAGCGGATCTCGCGCGATCTGGCGCAGCTCCGCGAGCGTGTCGGCGGACTCAACTGACGTATAGTTGCCGCGATGTCCGAGTCGGGTGATCCGTTCTCGCCGGGGTCGGTCGCGCGCCAGCTCGACGACTGCACGTTCTGTCCGAAGATGTGCCGGCACGCCTGCCCGGTCTCGACGGCGAGCGGCCGTGAGACCCACATCCCGCAGGTCAAGATGGATCGCCTGAACCAGCTACGGCTCGGGCGCGGCACGTGGTCCGCCGACGCGACCGATCCGCTGTGGGCGTGCACCGGGTGTCGCCACTGCACGATGTACTGCGATCACGGCAACGAGCCCGGCCTCGTGCTGTTCGCAGGGCGCGCCGAGGCGGTCGCGCGCGGCGCAACTCACCCGGCCATGGTCGGCTACCCCGAGCGGTTTCGCGCCCGCGAGCAGCGGCTCACCGCGCAGCTCGCCGCGCTGTTCGAATCCCGGCTCGCGACCGAGGGCGAGCTCGGCTACTGGCCGGGCTGCGACGCGATCGACAAGGGCGCGTCCGACATCGCCGCCGCCCTCGCGGTGTTCGACCGCGTCGGGCTCGATCAGGTCCGGATCGTCGAGGCGCCGCAGGCGTGCGGCGGCTACCCGCTGCTCGCCGCCGGCCACCGCGAGCTGTTCCGCTGGCACGCGGGCCGCGTCGCGTCGGCCCTGCGCGGGTTCCGCAAGGTCGCGATCAACTGCTCGGCCTGCCTGTACGCGATGCGCTCCCAGTACCCCGCCGAGGGCGTCAACCTGCGCACCGAGATCGTCTCGCTCGCCGACCTGCTCGCGCCCGCTGCGGCAAACCTCGCCTGCCCGGTGACCCGCCGGTCGGTCTACTACCACGACCCGTGCTACCACGCGCGCTACAACGGCGTCGTCGACCAGCCGCGCCGCGCGCTCGCCCAGCTCGCCGAGGTCCGCGAGCTCGGCTGGAACCGCGACGACACCGAGTGCTGCGGCGGCGGCGGCCTGCTACCCAAGACGATGCCGGCGATCGCGGATCAAATGGCCAAGCGTCGGCTCGCCGAGGTCCAGGCGACCGGCGGCGGCATGGTGGTGACGTCGTGCGCGACCTGCGCGTTCATGCTCAAGCGCAACGCGCCGCCCTCGGTCGAGGTCGCCGACCTCGCGACCGCGATCGCGCGGCTCTCTGAGACCGCGGTCGCGCCGCTGGTCAGCAGCACCGACGACGACAGCTGACGGCGAGCTCGGGACCCGCCGCAGATCAGTGCTCGCGAGGCTCGCCACGCTCGTCGGAGCTATCTCTCGGCCCGCTGGACCGCCCTTCGTCCGTGGCGAACGCGTGGTGACTGGCTCTCGAACAAATCTTCATGAATGGCGCTGGATGGACATCCGGCAGACCATGGACCTCTCGACGGTCTGGTTGTCCAACCCACAGCTGGCACCAAGGCGGCCGCCTCGCCCACTGGATGTGCCTGATCGCAGGGCTTGCCGGTGCCCGCTCCGGTCACCCCGCGATGGCGGCGGCCCGATCTCGGCGGGCACACACGATGCACGGCCCAGCTGCGTGAACGATCCCACCTCTGTCCGCTCGGTGCGCCGGCTGCGCATCGGTTCGTGCTCCTGATGACGCGCGCTCGCCTGCGCCATTGCGGCCGAGCTTCGCGCCGCCACCCTGTCACGCTCACCGCCGTTGTTCGTGTGCGCGACAAGGAGCGCGGCGTCACCCAGATCTGCCGGCTCCGCAACATGTCACTCGTCGGTGCGTTCGTCGAGCTCGGTCCGCTGCCCATGGGCACCGCCATCAGCCTTACGTTCGCGCTGCCGCTCCTCAAGGAGCCGCTGTCCCTCGATGCCATCGTGCAGTGGTGCACGGAAGAGGGGATCGGCGTGCAGTTCGGGGCGCTACGCGCGTGGGAAGTGCTGGTGCTGTGGGACTACCTCGACTCCCTGGCACGCCTGGAGGCGGGGCTCGACCAGCGTGCCGGTGATGATGCCGCGGAGACCTCGCTGCGCTTGTCAGCGGCGAAGGGCGAGCCCGGTTGCTCCATGCGGCCGCCCGCGCCGCCGAGCTGATCCGCGTCGCCGAAGCCCAGCGCTGCGACCACCTCCCGCCGATCGACACCCAGGCGTACGGACGTCGACGCATCCTGGGTTGCTGCGGCGTTCCGACCTCGCGGACCCAGTCCGGTGCTCGGTCACAAGATCGTGACGCGGTCGCCGACGCGGAGCGCGCCCTCGCGCAGCACGCGGGCGTAGAGCCGGGAGTCGCCGCGCGCGACGATCCGCATGAACTTGCCGTCGACGAACGACCGCGCGATCTGCTTGCACGGGTCGGTCAGCTCGGTGACCTCGACGACCACCTCGTCGCCGAGCGCGAGCCGCGAGCCCGGGCCGAGCGCGCTCCAGTCCAGCCCCGCGATCGTGACGTTCTCGCCGGTGGTGCCCGGCGCGATCGGGTGACCCTCGGCCTGCAGCCGCTCGATGACCTCGAGCGAATACAGGCACAGCGCGGCGTCCGGGCCGCCGTGGAACGACTGCTTCTGCTTGTCGCCGGCGAGCCCGAGCACGGTGCACTGCGCCTCGGGGATCGGCCGCTTAGGGACCCCGCCGCGCGACACCGAGAGCTGGACGATCCGGCCGGTCACGGCCGAGACGCGGGCTCCGCGGCCGCTTCGCGCCGCCACGCGCGCAGGGCGGGCAACGCGGCGATCGTGTCGACGTACGCTCGGCACACGGCGTCGAGCTCGACCCCGTAGGTGGTGAACCGCGTGGTGACCGGCGCGTACATCGCGTCGGCGATCGAGAACCGACCGAACAGGAACGGACCGCCGCTGGCGGCGAGCGCCTCGCGCCAGCTGTCGCACACCCGGCGCGCGTCGGCGAGCGCCTCGGGCGCGTGGCCCTCGCCGGGCTTTTCCGCCACCACGTCCATCGGCATGTGGCTGCGCAGCGCGGCGAACCCGGCGTGCATCTCGGCGCTCATCGCGCGCGCCGTCGCCCGCTGCGCGCGATCGGCCGGCCATAGCTGTGCCTCGGGCGCGAGCTCGTGGATGTACTCGCAGATCGCGAGCGAGTCCCACACCACCAGCCCGTCGTGGTGGAGCACCGGCAGCCGGCCGGCCGGGTTGACCCTGGCGATCTGCGCGCGGGTGTCCTCGTGATCGAGCAGGATGGTCGTGCACACGAACGGCAGGCCGGCGTGGGCGAGCGCGACGTAGGGCCGCAGCGACCACGACGAGTAGCGCTTGCTGCCGACGTGGAGCGTGAGCGTCATCGCCGGTGATACTACCAGCTCGGATCTCGCCCGTGCGCGATGCCGCGGCGCACGGCCGGCGTCCGCGCTCCCAGCTGTCACCCACGGGACGCGCGCCTGGGGTGCTCGGTCTCGACGCCGCCTCGCCACGGGGTGAGGCCGGCGGGCTCCAGCCGCGCGCGCCGCGCGCCGCCGACGAGCACGTTGCCCGGGCTTGGTGGTGGTCCGGGTTCGAACCGCGCCGGGGTGCCGGCACCGCGAGCCGCGCGATCCCGGCGTGGCACGACCGCTGCTCTACCGCTGCTCGACGAATCAACCACCGTCGCCCTCACCAAAGGACCCAGGCCATGACCGACTCGCCCTTCACCGTGATCGACACCGAGACCCTCGAGACCACCACCGGCGGCGCCAACGGCTGCGTTCCGGTCCATCCCCCCAAGCCGCAGCCACCGTGCCACAAGCCCGCGCCGCCGTCGTGCCATCCGGCGCCGCCGCCCTGCCACACGCCCCCGCGATACTCGCCGTCGCACCCATCACAAGGCGGCTGGCCTCACGGCGGCGGCTGGAGCAGCGGCGGCGGCGGCGGCGGCTGGGGTGGAGGCTGGGGCGGCGGAGGCTGGGGCGGCGGAGGCTGGGGCCGCGGCTAGCCAGCTAGACCCCGAACTTCGCCAGCTTCTTGTGCAAGCCCTCGCGGGTGATCCCGAGGGTGACCGCGGTCTTGGTCTTGTTGCCGCCGTGGTCGCGTAGCGCCTCGGTGATCAGCCAGCGCTCGACCTGATCCATCATCTCGCGGAGCGTCCCCTTCTGGGGGGCGATCCGGGTGACGGTGCCTTCGATCTTGCGCAGCCGCGGCGACAGATCGGTGATCTCGATCCAGTGGCCGGGCTCGGCCTGGATCACGAGGCGCTGGATCTCGTTCTCGAGCTCGCGGATGTTGCCCGGCCAGTTGTACGCCGACAGCGCGTCGAGCGCGTCCTGGGTGAACCCCGGAAGCTCGACGCGATACTCCTCGGCGTAGCGCTTGAGGAAGTGCGCGGCGAGCGCGGGGACGTCCTCGCGGCGCTCGCGCAGCGGCGGCAGCGTGATCGGGAACACCATCAGCCGGTAGTACAGGTCCTGGCGGAACCGCCCCTTCTCGACCTCGGCCGCGAGGTCGCGGTTGGTCGCGCACAGGATGCGGACGTCGACCTGCTTCTCGCTGGTCGCGCCGACCGGCCGGATCGTGCCCTCCTGGAGCACGCGCAGGAGCTTGGACTGCAGGGTCAGCGGCATCTCGCCGACCTCGTCCAGGAACAGGGTGCCACCGTCGGCGATCTCGAACAGCCCCTTCTTGTCGCTGTCGGCGCTGGTGAACGCGCCGCGCTTGTGGCCGAACAGCTCGCTCTCCAGTAGATTTTCGGGCAGCGCCGCGCAGTTCTGCGCCACGAACATCTTGTCGCGGCGCTGCGACTGGTGGTGGACAGCGCTCGCGATCAGCTCCTTGCCGGTGCCGGTCTCGCCGTCGATGCACACCGTCGCGCGGGTGTCGATCACCCGCCCGAGCTTGGCGAACACGTCCTTCATCGCCGGCGAGTCGCCGATGATGTTGTCGAACTGGATCTTCTGCTCCTTGCGGCGCAGGTAGACGTTTTCCCCCCGCGCGCGCTCCTCGGCGACCCGCAGGCGCTGGACCAGCGTGGCGTTGTCGATCGCGAGCGACGCCTGGGCGGCGAGCAGGAGGCCGACCTCGAGATCGGTCTCGGTGAACATGCCAGCCGACGCGCGGTTGTCCGACTGGATGAGGCCGATGATGTCGTCGCCGCGCCACAGCGGCAGCGCGAGGATCGACAGAATCTGGCCGCCCAGGATCGACTCGCTCGACAGCGCCTCCTGCGCGTTCGCGGTGAGCACGGCGGCGCGGTCGGCGAGCACGCGGCGCAGCACGGCTCGGCTGGCGCGTACCGGATCGGCGCCGGCCGCCCTCGCCTGGCCCCTGGTGCGCTCGCGCGACACCGCCAGCGCGAAGCGATCCTTGTCGGTGTCCGAACGCAGGAGGATCGCGACGTGGGTCGCACGCGGCAACAGCTCGAACGTCGCCGTGATGCACGCCTCGATGACCTCGCCCGGCTCGAGCCGCGCGCCCAGCGGCTGGAGGGCCTTGTAGACCCGCAGCGCCTCGCCCGGGTCGCGCTCGAGCTGGTCGGCGACCGCCGGCAGGTTCATGATCGAGCGCGACGCGATCAGCCGATCGCCGAGCTCCGCGGCGTCGTCAGCCTCGTCGCCGATCTTCACCGCGATCCGCACCGGGTCGTGGTGGTTACCGAGCAGCAGTACGTCGCCGTCGCACAGTGTGATCTCCCAGCGCGCGGCCGCGTCGACCGGCAAGCGATTTCCGTCGCGCTCGACCGCCGACCCGTTGGTCGACCGCAGATCGCGAAACACGTAGTGCTCGCCGACCTGCGTGATCTGCGCGTGATCGCCCGACAGGTGAAAATCGCCCACGACCACCGTGCTGGCAGGAGACCGAC
>Ga0302299_10002398_pt1 | contig 11438 bp, 12 predicted proteins | sample III_Fen_N3_4_FD_198795 | JGI IMG/M metagenome (GOLD analysis project Ga0302299, IMG submission 198795) | Peat permafrost microbial communities from Stordalen Mire near Abisko, Sweden - III_Fen_N3_4 | ecosystem: Environmental > Terrestrial > Soil > Wetlands > Permafrost | place: Sweden: Abisko...
CCGGCTCCAGCCTCGCCAGCTGGCCGAGAGCCTCGCCGATGATCTCGAACTGGCGCTCGACCGCGGCCCACCATCGCGTCGGCCTCATACCGCTCGAAGTCGAGGCCCGCGGTGAACTCGGCGATCAGCGTCGCCGCCTGGCGCATGTCGTAGAGGTACGCCTTCGCCTCACGCGGCATAGACCAGCGTCCTCGTCCGCTCCACGTCGGCCCTGATGTAAGGGTTGCGAATCGCCGAGGGCGCAACCAGGTCCACGTCCCGGCCGAACAGGGCCTCGAGGGCCTCGCGGAGGCCGAAGTAGGCGTCCGCGTAGCCGTCCCCGGCCACGGGCTCGAACTCCACAAGCAGGTCGACGTCGCTTCGGTCGGGGTCGAAGTCGTCGCGTGCGGCGGACCCAAAGACGGCAAGGCTGCGAACACGGTAGCGCCGGCACAGGTCGATGAGCGCGGCTCGGTGGTCGTCGATGAACGGGCTCATGTGGACAGCTCCTCGAGGGAAGAGTACCCGAGGCCGGTCAACGCCTGGACAACACCGAAGCCGGACCGCACGGGTCCGGCTTCAGAGTGTCTCGAGTTTGGTCGGGGCGAGAGGTCTCAAACCTCCGGCACCGACCTCTTTGTCCCGGCCGCGTGGCGGCTGCAGTGCCGAGTCGACGGCGCCCGTCAATTCCGGCGTTCGCCCATGATCCCTGTTGCCTCAGGATCTGCGCTCGGTCCCCCAGCCTCGACGCAGAGGCGGCAGGTCCGCGTCTTGAGGGTCGGGCGGCGCCTCGTCATCTTCGAGATCGTCGCCGTCCCAACGGCGGCTCGTCCCACCCCCGCGCCCGGGACGAGACGCCGGCGACCGCATTAGTAGAGGCCCGGAATGAGGCGACAGGTCCGGCCAGCGTAGCAGTCGAACTGCCCGGCGAACTCGCGTCGAAGGGCCTCCTCCTCCACGCGGATGCGCCAGAGAAAGGCAGCGAGGACCGGGACCATCAACCCAATGATGGAGAGCCAGTTTGCAAGGGCGATGCCGACGCCGAGCAATACGAGGAGCTGCCCCAGGTAGCCGGGGTGGCGGATGCGCCGGTAGGGCCCGGCCTCGATCAGCCGATGGTCGGTCTGGATCTTGACCTGGTAGGTGAAGTAGGCCCCGAGCGTAGCCATCGCGCCGTGGCGGATCCAGAGTCCCCCCGCGATGCACGCCGCCCCGACGAGCAGCCAGAAGGGCTGTCCGCCGGGTAGGCGCCCCACCGGCGCGAAGCTCACCGCGATGGCAACGCTGTATCCGATCGCGATGCAGACGTACAGGAGAACCAGGCTCCCCCGATCCGCCGGCGCCGCCGTGCGGTCCCGTCGCTTGCGCTGCTGGATCTGGTTGTAGGCCTCGACACCGAACCAGGCATAGGAGAAGACGATCACCAGGAGCTTGTCCATCAGGTCACCCAGCATGCCGCCGCGACTCAGCCGTGCCGAGCGCGCGTTCTCTTACCAAGACCGTGCAGAGGGCGTGCAGCTCGGCTGGCGCCCGATGATGAGCGAGGGGCCGCCGCTCACCGTTGTGCCGGCCGGACCAGGACCCAGACCCGCAGCCCGCCGTCAGGCGCGGTCCGGTCCCCGGCGGCCTGGAAGCCATGGCGCTCGTAGAGGCGACAGTTCGCCTCGTTCGAGGTTTCGACCGCCGCCGGGAGGCCGGCCTCGTCGCAGGCGGCCAGGCCGGCGGCGATGACAAGCGAGGCCAGGCCCTCGCGCCGGCGGTCCGGCCGCGTGCCGACGGTCGCGAGGTACCAGTGGGGCCCGGCGGGGCGGAGCGGCGCCGTCTCCGCGTCGAGGGCGTCGACCGCCTCGAGCCGGTCACCGAAGAGGGCGGCCGACTCGTCGTCGAGACGGGCGCGCAGGTCGTCGCTGATCGGGGTCCGGCCGGGCCTTGCCCAGTTGGCGACCGAGCTGATGTCGTCGGTCACCCACGTGCCGCCCACCTCCGCGCCGAGCAGCCCGGCGTAGAGCAGGTGGAGGCCGCGGAGGCGTTCACGGCGGTTGTCGGCGGGCACGGCCCAACGAGACCATTCGTAGTCGAGGAACGCGTCGGCGAGCAGGTCAGCGATCGGCTCGGCATCCTCCAGGGTCGCCAACCGGACGGCGGGGCGAGGCATTGTCATTGCCGGATCCTCTGCGCCGAACGGCGCCTGTCCAGCCTGGCCAATCTCGGTGTGCTCAATTCGTCGATCCTCTCGTGGAAGCGAAGCAGAAGTCGCAATAGGCACTGCCACCGGCAATCGTGGTGGTCCTCTGCCACGACACGTAACGCGACATCGCGCTGTACATCAGGTCGTCGACCCGGCAGAAGGCCGCAGTCAGTTCCGGGGCCCCCAAGTTCGACAGCGTTGCGTGGTAGAAGCAGCTCGTGATGTCGAACCGGATTCCGTCCCTGGAGTTCTGCCGCCATTCGATCGCCCAACCATCAGGTGGGTACTTCCGCATGGATGTCTTCACGAACACTCTGAAGAACAGCAACGCGAAGGGCAGACGCCCGATTCGCCTCATCTGCTTGACATCGCCGGAGAAGAGCTGATCAACCGCTCGATCGACTCTTCCCAACGCGTTGTCTCGTGACTCGCCGCTCTCCCTCAGGACTTGGTACAGGGCAAGGCCGGGAAGGATCCCTTCGACCAGGTGCCATCGCAGCTGCGGGTTCGCCGGAAGCATCTGGTTCGAGTAGAGCTCGCCATACCTCGCGTAGACCCTCTGGTACGCCTCATCGCCAATGATCGGCAGCAGTCCCGGGAAGAAGCGCTTCGACACGGGAAGGTCCGTGGTCGTGCGCGTCGGTTTCGCTGTTGCGGCATTCATCCTCTTGCCCCTTTCTTTGGGTCGCCCCAGAGCTCGCCGGCGGCCGCCCGTTCACGCAAGCGCCGGGAAGGGATGCCTTCCCGGCGACCGGGCAGGCCCTCTAGTGGTGGTGCCCGCCCCCGATCCGCGGGTCGAACTGGTGGAGGATGGCCAGCGTGTTCCGGGTCTCCCAGATCTCGGCGATCCGGCCGTCCTCGATGCGGAACATGGACAGGCCGGTGTAGTCGAGGCTTCGGCCGGTCGGTGCGACGCCCAGGTAGTCGCCCTGCGATGTTCCCCGCGCATGCCACCGCACCGCCACAATGTCGCCGCTTGCGACCGAGGAGTCGTCGACCACCGCCAGATCCGGGAAGGCAGACCACTGCTCCCCAAGCCACTGCTCGACCCCAGTCTTGCCGTAGTAGCCGGCTTCGCAGGGCATCGCCGTCGGGTGCACCAGGACGTTCGGAGAGACGACCTCGGCCAGCGCCGTCAGGTCGTGACCGCTCAGCACCTCGTCGAACCAGCGGTTCGCGACCGCGCGACTCAACTCCGTGTCGATGGATGGATCCCCGCCGTACGGCGGCTCGGTCGTGATCTCGTGCCGGTAGACCAGCGCGCGATCGTTGCCAGCGACGCGGTGGACCTCGACCAGCCGACTCACGGATAGCGGGCTGGCCTGCGGCGAAGAGAAGGCGATGACGGCATCGCCGAACGCAGCCACGTTGTCGAAGTCAGTCGGCGCCAGGCCGGATTGGCTCGCGAACGCCGCCAGGTTCGCCTGCTCGGTCGGGTGGAGGCGGCGCGGCGGGAACGCCGGCGCCACGCCCATCTGCTGCAGCTCGACGAGCGGGTCCATGCCGAACCACATCTCGGCGAGCTTGCCGGCCTCGAATCGCACCATGTTCACCATGCCGTAGTCGAGAGGCCCGCCCGTTGGCGGCGGAGCCTGATCCGACCGGCCGGTGAAGTGCCCATAGGTGGGGAGGAGCACGGCGGCGTAGTCGCCCTCGGCGATCAGGATGGGGATCGGATGCCACGAGTCCGGCGACAGGTGCTTGAAGCCCGCCCAGGTCGCCACCATGCCCTCGGGCCCGGCCTCGACCGTGCCGCCGATGGGGTGGTGAAAGACGAAGCCGTCGGCAACGACCTCCCGGACGGTTGCCCAGTCGTCATGGTTGAAGGCCTGGACGAACCGCTCCGCGGTGGCCTTGTTGGCGCGCTGGAGATCGGCGAGTGGCTGGATGAACTGCGTGGTCATCGGGTTCTCCTTGATCGTTGAAGCGATTCCGCAAAGGGCGGGGACGTCCGTTCTGGACAAGGCGCTACACCAGGCGGAGGACCGGGGCCAGCAGGATCAGCGAGATCGCGGCTGCGATCACGAGCCTGAGTACCGCCGGCGACCAGCCGAGATCGCGGAGGTAGAGGCGGACGGCGTTCCGGTTGTACCGAACGTGGACCAGTGACAGCAGGCCGAAGAGGCAGCCGGTCGCCACATGCGCGGGAAGGGCGAACGAGCCGCGAGGCAGGACCAGGCTCCAGAACCCGGACACGAACGCGAGGATGCCGATCAGCAGCAGCGCGACGCTGACAGCCCGCCGCCCGGCTCGCCGCTCTGTTCCCGCTAGTCGCATGGAGGTCTGCGCGTGGTTCCGGGACGGCCGGGCGGTCCCGTCGAGTGACCCGGGTGCCGAGATCGCCATGGTGCACTCCTTGGTGGGCGCACCCCGAGGGGCGCCACGAAGTTGGTGGGTAGGACGGGTCGTGTCGATCTGCCCGGCGACGGGCCCTCGCGACACGGAGGGAGCCCGGTGCGGACGCGGGGTTCGTGCGGCTGCTCGGTGGGTCATCGGTCCCGGTCCCGTGCTGGGCCTCGCTCGATCGGAATGGTTCGCGACCTACGCTGCTGACCCTGACGCCGCGGGCTGCCATCTCGATGTCTCACCGGCAGACTCGGCAGGGATGGCCGTCGGGTTGAAGCCCTTGGCGATCAGCCAGACCGCCATGACCATCTCCTGCAGGGCAAGTGGGCCCATGAAGAAGCCGACTGAATGGCCGAACATGCCCCCGAGCGGCGCCACGATGTAGAGCGCGGCGCCCACGAGCCCCCAGACCGACAGCCAGCGGGGCACGAGCCGCGACCGGTAGAGCAGGACGTAGAACATCAGTCCGCCGAGGACGAACGGGATGGCCTGCAGTTGATCCCACATCACGGTCTCGGTTGTGCGCACGAAGCGGGCGAGCGGTGCCGCATCCGGCCGCGTGCTGAGCGCGATGAGCAGCAGCCAGAGGAGCGCGGTGATGACGTAGAAGATCGTCTCGAGCGCGCCCCGGAAGACGACGTAGCCCATCGCCAGCGTCTCGTTGTACCGCCTGCCGATCGGCCAGAACACGACCGGCACCATCGCGAGCGCGAGGCCCGCCACCAGCATGAACAGGGCTCCGAGGGCCACGCGGTTCGGCTCCGCGGCGATCTGGGCCAGGTAGGCCGAGCCGGACAGGACCCCGCTCGTGACGACCACGCTGAGGACCATGCCAACTGTTCCGATGATGTACAGCACGCCGATCCCGACGGCGGCCTTCCGATCCGCGCTCATCCGGTTCCTCCGTGTCGTTGCGGCCAGTCTTCGTTTCGTGTCCACGGTGATCTCTCCTATCGTTGCGACCGTTCCAGCAGGCCTCGCCCGCCTATTCCTGATCACTGACTCGACTCCGTTTCCTGCTCGATGCTCGCGGCACGAGTCGGCCCCGACTCGATCCGCGTCACGGAGACCAGTGGCATGCCGAGATCGCGAACTCGCCGCAGCACGCCGTGCAGCGCCGCCTGATCGAGCGGACCGGCCAGCAGGGTGTCGCCGTGGTCCTCGAGCGTGACGCGGAGACCCGTGAACCAGTCGGACCACGCAGATCCGAGGTGGCCGCTGACCCGGATCTCGTAGGCCGCCGGTCGACCCGTCTCCGGGCCGGGCTCGTTCTCGTCGGACATTCCGCTCCTGCCTCGATGCCTGTGGGGACGCTGTCTGAGCGACTGGATGAAGCGAGCATCGGGCGACGACGCCCCGGTGTCATACCTCCACGGAGGTATCCGACGGGGTATTCGCAACGGCCATCGGGGCCCGCTTGACGTGCAGCCCGACGGTGGAACGAGCCAGTCCGCGACCTACCATGTGGTTGTGGCAATGCCAATCCTGGCGACCAAGCTCTACGTGCCGCAGCGCCGATCCAGGATCGTCCTCCGCCCCCGCCTCGACGAGCGGCTCAACGAGGGGCTCCAGCGCAGGCTGACGCTCGTTTCGGCGCCGGCCGGCTTCGGCAAGAGCACCCTGGTCGCGGAATGGGTCGCGGAGTGCGGGCTGCCGGTCGCGTGGCTCTCGCTGGACGAGGGCGATGCCGAACCGACCCGGTTCCTGGCGTACTTCATAGAAGCCCTTCGAACTGCCCAGCCGGGCGTGGGCGAGGCCGTGCTCGCCGCGCTCGGGTCGCCCCAGCCGCCACCTCTCGAGGTGACGCTGACACGGCTCGTCAACGAGCTCGCCGCGCTACCTACGGACATCGTGCTGGTGCTGGACGACTACCACAGCGTTGAAGGGGGGCCGGTCGACGAGGCCGTGGCCTTCCTCCTGGACCACCTACCGTCACGGCTGCACGTGACGGTAGCCACCCGCCAAGATCCGGCCCTGCCGCTCGCCCGGTGGCGTGCCCGGGCCGAGCTCAGCGAGATCCGGGCTGCGGACCTCAGGTTCACCTCCGACGAGAGCGCCGCTTTCCTGAACCAGGTCATGGATCTCGGTCTCTCGACCGGGGCCGTCGACGCCCTCGAGACGACCACGGAGGGCTGGGTCGCCGGTCTTCAGCTCGCGGCCATTTCCCTGCGGGGACACGAGGATGCCGCGGGATTCATCCGGTCCTTCTCGGGGAGCGACCGCTTCGTGCTCGACTATCTCGTCGAGGAGGTCCTTGGTCGTCAACCGCCGGCGGTCGGCAACTTCCTGCTCCACACGTCGATCCTCGATCGGCTCTGCGGACCCCTGTGCGATGCCGTGACCCTGGACCCTTCCACGCCTGGCCAGCAGACGATGGAGCATCTCGAGCGCGCAAACCTGTTCATCGTTCCGCTCGACGGCGAGCGTCGCTGGTATCGCTACCACCACCTCTTTCGCGACCTGCTGCGGCAGCGGCTCGGACAGTCCGAGTCCGACGCCGTCGTGGACGAGCTCCACGGGCGGGCGAGCCTGTGGCACGAGGACAACGGTCTCGACCTCGACGCCTTCCGCCACGCCGCAGCGGGGCACGACATGGAACGTGCCGAGCGCCTGGTCATGGGCCACGGCCCGTCGCTGCAGATCAGCGACACCTTTGTGGCCGCCGGCGCCTGGATCTCGTCGCTGCCCGTGGAGACCCTGGACGCCCGGCCGTCCCTGCGAATCGTATGGGCGCAGGTGCTGCTCGCGCGCGGTCGGATCGTGGGTATCGAGGAGGTCCTTGCTGCCGCCGAAGCGACCCTGGACGTGGGGGCTGACGATGAACGCACTCGCGACCTCCTCGGCCAGATCGCCGCCCTTCGGGCGATCGTGGCGTTCCTTGAGCATCGGGCCAATGACTTCATCGTCGAGTCGGAACGAGCGCAGACGCTTCTCCGCTCGGACGACCTGACTCGCTCGTTGGCCGCCTGGGCGTCGGGCTACGCCCATGAGGTGTCCGCCGAGCGTGCACAGGCTAGAACGGCGTACGGCGAGGCACTGTCGATGAGCCGCGCTGCGGGCTATCGGTTCGGCGAGATGAATGCCTCGATCGGGCTCGCCGGGATGCAGGAGATGGACAACGAGCTCCGGCTGGCGGCCGAGACGTACGAGGAGGCGATCCGCTGCGCGGCCGATCTGCCCTGGGCCTGGATCTCCGACGCCCACCTCGGCCTGGGCCGCATCCTCTACGAGTGGAACGATCCGGAGGCCGCCTGGGAGCGAGGCCAGAAGAGCCTTGGGCTTGCTCGCCAGCTCCAGAACACGGACCGAGCGGCGGCCTGCCTCGCTCTGCTCGCCCAGGTCAAGCTTGCCCAGGGCGATCCCGCCGAGGCGGCCCGCACCCTAGCCGAGGCCGAACATTCGGTGCACGAGCACGACTTCATCCGCCAAGCACCCAGGGTGGCGGCCGCTAGCGCAACGATCTCACTCCGAACGGGCGACGTGGACGTGGCGGCGCGGCTCGCCGAGGAGTTCGACCTGCCGCTGGTCCGCGCTCGAGTCTGTCTTGCGCGGGGAGATCCGGAGGCCGCGCTGTCCGCGCTCGGTCCATATCGCCGTGAGGCTGAGTCGCGCGCGTGGCCCGACGATCGGTTGAGGGCGTTGGTCCTCCAGGCGCTCGCCCATCGCGCTGCAGCCGATACGGGTGAGGCAGTGTCGCTGCTCGGTGAGGCGATGGAGATCGGCGAGCCCGAGGGCTTTGTCCGGCTCTTCGTCGACGAAGGGCCACCGATGGCTCGCCTGCTCCGAGAGGCCGCGGCCGCGGGGCTGCACCGCGAGTACTGCCTCCGGCTGCTTGGGGCCTTCTCCGCGGACGCGACTGGCCCCGGACTGAGCGCCACGGCTCCGCACGGAGGTGGGCCGGCAGGGGCTTCCGACCTCGCGGAACCGTTGAGCAAGCGGGAGCTCGAGCTGCTCGAGCTCCTCGCGGAGGGGCTGTCCAATCGCGACATCGCCGAACGGCTGTTCCTCTCGCCGCACACCGTGAAGACCCACGTCCGCAACATCTACGCGAAGTTGGACGTGGGCAGCCGCACCCAGGCGGTCGCTCGGGCAAGAGCGCTCGGCATCCTGTTGACCGAGTAGGCGATCGCCTTCGCTGCTGCTGGCGGCGGGCTGGTCGGCCACCGCCATCGTCGCCATGATCGGCCCGGCTGCTTCCTGGGCCTTCGTGGGCGCACTGGCCCGTGGCGGCGATGTGGACACCGGTGCGATCGAACTCTGGGTCTTCGGTCTCTTCTACGGCAGCTGGTTCCTCTGGGCGATCGCCGGTAGGGCCGCCACCCGCGCCTATCAGCTGCGTAGTGCACCTCTCGGGACGCCCTCGCCCGCATGAACGAGCGCTTGCCTTCCGGCTACTGGCTGAGACCCGCAGTCGTTCGCTTCGGTCACGATGGGCGGCCAGTTGGGGCAAGCGACGGGCCGCGACCGTCCATTGGTGTGTGACGCCGACCGGTCGCGCCCGACAGCACCTCGGCCCACTCGAGCACCAGCTCCGTCGCCCTGGTCCGCTTGTCGGGCGGGTAGCCGGGCTTGCGGAGGGTCCGCCGGGGGGGGGGCGGGCTGGGTGATGCCTAGTACAGGTGTTCTGGTCCGGGGGCGAGAGGTTTCAACCCTCCGGCACCGACCTCTTTGTCCCGCCCTGGCGGCTGCCGAAGCGGGTCGCCTGACGCTGCGAGGCGGAGGGCCGCCTCTTCAACCCGCAGCATGAGACGCGCGCTGACCCACGCACGAGGCCCTCGCCCCGTCGCGCGTCGCCGCGTCCCGGCACGCCTCCGGTCCAACCCTATGCGCCGTCGACAAGGATGGAGAGGGCGACGATCCCGTTCTCGGCGCCCGGCACGCGCCCCCAGGCCAGGTGAGCCGCATCGACCATCTCGGCCCGCTGGCGCAGGTACCCGCGCTCGCGGCCGGTCAGCTCGGCCAGCATCGCGACTGGATCGTCGATGACCGCAAGCAAGCGGGCGAGATCCCGCTCGTGCTTCCTGCGGGTGTTCCGGTTCTGCACACTGCCCACGACCCGGGCCTTGATGACGATCGCGCCAACGAGTGACGGGACCGGGAGCTCGAAGGGGCCGTCCCCGGCGTCGACGGTCACGGTGCGGCCGCGGGTGAGCGCCTGGCGGCTGCCAAGCTCCTCCATGGTCGAGTCCGGCGGCACGGTGGTCAGCCTGGCCCGTTCGCCCAGGTTGTCGGGCGCGAGCACGTCGACGATGTCGTGGCCGCGGACGAAGCGGAAGACCAGGGAGTCATCGCGCTCCGGCTCGAAGTCTGCGGCCATGAGCCGGCGCGACGCCTCCTCGGTCGCCGTCGACATCGCCCGGATGTCGAGCACCGCGTCGACATCGCCGGTGGTCCACTCGGTGGGGACGCCGTGCTCGGCCTCGATGATCCTGACCATCAGGCCGCCGATGAGGATCCAGGGGAGGCCCTTGAGGAGACCGGCCACCTCGCGTGCGAGGCTCCAGACCTCCGCCTCGGCGTCATCGACCGGCGTGACGCTGAGCGTAGGCACGCTCGATCTCCCTCAGGACTTCGTCCCCGACCTGCCTGGCGCGGGGCTCCGGACTGTCGAGCAGGTCCAGCGCGATCGCAGTCGCTGGCGCGAGCCGGTCGGGCGGCCACACCGCTGTGAACCGCGGAACGGCGCGCAGGGCGACGTTCGGGTCGGCCGACGGCCGCAGGTGGTGGCGCCGGACAACCGCATCGAGACGGGCCTCGGCGACGTATGCGTCGACCTCGCCGGAGCCGCCGACCAGGCCCAGCCGGCGCTCGGACGCGCCGGAGGCGCCGGTAAGCATCAGGTCGGGGTCGCTGCGCACCGCGGCCAGCAGCGACGGATGGGCGCGGTAGCGTGTCGGCCGGCCGCGGTTCGCGAACCGTGCACGGTCCGCCGAGGGCAGGTGGGACGCGAGATAGCGCCGCAGCCTCCAGCGGTTCGGCTGGTCGATCCACTCGACCGGCTCGCCGGCCAGCATGTACAGGATCGCCCATGCGTTCGCCGGGCTGAAGCGGCGACCGCCCTGCGGCGCCTGGTCTGCTCGCCGCTCCACCGCGTCGCGCGACACGATCCAGGTCCTGCCACCGACGCGCTCCGCTGGGAGCTCACCAGTTGCGATGAGATGCCTGACCATGGCCTGCGTGACGCCAAGCCGACGAGCGGCCTGGGCGACGGTCAGCCGACCTTCGAGGACGGGAGCTGCGTCATCAACCATTGCGTTATCACAATAGTTGTTAGATGCTCCCGGCGTCAAGGCATGCGGCTTGGCGCGCCTCGACGCCGAGGAGGCCGAGGTCCAGGATCGTACACAACCCGCTTGCTGTGACGAGAGGCGCGGCGTACGGTCGAGACTACGCGGGACCGATGGACGGGCCGGGCAGAGAAGAAGCCGGACCCAGCGGAGCCCGGCTTCGGTGTGTCTCGAGATTGGTCGGGGCGAGAGGGTTAGCGACGACGATATCGATGCTGGCCCCGGCACTGGACGAGCGCCCCGACTGCGGCGAACGCTGACGAGCCGTGACCTGGCCGTTCGCCGCATCCGGTGCGGATCGTCTGCTGACTGACCCCTGTCATCGCCTCTGGTTGACCCCCTGCCATCCCTAAAGTCCAATCCCCTGCGTTTGACGCACGGGGCGAAGACCCTAGCGGGGATCCGGGACCGGCACGGGGCGCAGCACAAGGCCCGCGATGCCGGCGAAATCGTCGGGGTTGCACGTATACAGCGGGAGTCCATTGGCGATCGCCGTCGCCGCGATCAGAGCGTCGAGGGCCCGGGCGGCCGGCTTCCGACCCGATTGGCGAAGCGACGACGCGACCTGACCGAACGCCCGTGCGGCGGCAGCATCGAAGGGCAGTGGGTCGAAGTCCGCTTCGGCCTGTTGGACGTGC
>Ga0302299_10002399_pt1 | contig 11436 bp, 8 predicted proteins | sample III_Fen_N3_4_FD_198795 | JGI IMG/M metagenome (GOLD analysis project Ga0302299, IMG submission 198795) | Peat permafrost microbial communities from Stordalen Mire near Abisko, Sweden - III_Fen_N3_4 | ecosystem: Environmental > Terrestrial > Soil > Wetlands > Permafrost | place: Sweden: Abisko...
TGAAGACGAGGTCGGCGCCAGGGTCGCCCATGCCGAACACCACCTGGGTCCGACCCTCCGCCAATGGGCAGCGCGTACACGTGCTCGCCACGGCGGCGAGCTCCTCGAGGGTGGTGGGCACCCGGCGATGCTACCGGCGCCCGAGCCCGCCACCCAGACCGCGGATGGCCCGCTCGACCGCGATGAGGGCCAACGCCCGCACGAGGTCGAGGTCGGCGTCGACCTGCTGGGTCGCCGCCGCCACCAGCGCATCGCCGTCCGCCGTCGTGTGCGGTGGGAACAGGGCCCGGGCCATGCCGTCGTGCCCGCCCTGGGCCACGACCAGGCAGCCGTTCTTGTCGAGGCGGGCGTTGGTGGCGACGACCCCGATCGTGGTGTTGGTCATCTCGGGCGAGCCGTCGTCGTGGAACGCCTCCTCGCTGCGACGCAGGGACCCGAGGTCGACCGGGTCGGCGGTTGCCGAGCCGTCGTCGATGTCGCCCGTGGCGTTCACCGCGATCAGCGCGGCGACGATCACCTCGCCGTCGCGTACCGACGACGCGCCGATCCCGCCATCGGTGGCGTGCTCCCGACCCCGCCACTTCCCGACCGTCGCGCCGGTGCCGGCTCCGACCGCGCCGACGGCGTGGGCACCGCCCGCGACGGCGCGGCACGCGGCTCGGCCTTCGACCGGTCCCGGTCGCCCGGTCGGGTCGCCCACGCCCAGGTCGAACAGCGAGAGCCCCACCACGATCGGCACGACCCCGAACGCGGTCGGGAACCCGATGCCTTCGGCCTCCAGCTCGGCCATCACCCCGTCGGCCGCCGCCAGCCCGAACGCGGAGCCCCCCGACAGCACCACGGCATCGATCCGGCTCACCGTGCGGTGCGGGGCCAGCAGCTCGAGCTCGCGGCTCGCCGGCGCGCCACCCCGCACCTCGGCCGACGCCACCGTGCCCTCGGGGAAGCGGACGACCGTGCAGCCTGTTCGGGCGTCGGCATCGGTCCAGTGCCCCACGAGCACCCCGTCGACGTCAGTGATCACCCGCGCACGCTACCCAGCGGGCCGGCGCTCAGGCCGATCCAGGTCGCTCAGCGGTAGCTGCGAGGGACGCGGGGGCCGATGCCGCAGACGATCTCGTAGGCGATCGTGTCGAGCGGGGCGGCCCAGTCGGCGGCGGTGATCACCTCGTCGCCCTGACGCCCGATCAGGATGGCCTCGTCGCCGGCCGCGACCGGATCGTCGCCGATGTCGACCATGAGCTGGTCCATGGTGACCACGCCGACGATGGGCCGGCGCCGCCCACCCACGAGCACCTCGCCCCCGACCGCGGAGAGCCGGCGGGGCACGCCGTCGGCGTAGCCGATCGGAAGGGTGGCGACACCGGTGTCGCGATCGAACTGGTGGGTCAGCCCGTACGAGATGCGCTCGCCGGCCCGCACCCGCTTCACCATCGACACCTCGGCGCGCAGGGTGAGCGCGGGATGCAGGTCGACGCGGCCGTCGAGGGCGGGAGCGGGGCTGATGCCGTAGATGCCGATGCCGGCCCGCACGAGGTCGTAGCGGCTGCGGGGGTGCTCGATGGCCGCCGCGGTGTTCGCCGCGTGGCGCATCACCGGACCGAGCCCCGCCCGCTCGATCTCGGCGACGACCTCGTCATAGAGGTCGAGCTGCTCATCGGTGAACGGGTTGCCCGGCTCGTCGGCCACCGCGCAGTGCGTCCACACCGCCTCGAGTCGGAGCTGGGGCCGACGGGCGATCTCCTTGGCCAGCACCAGCACCTCGTCGCGGCCGGCGCCCACCCGGTTCATGCCGGTGTTGACCTTGAGGTGCACGTCGGCGACGACTCCCCGGAGCCGGGCGGACTCGGCGACCGCGTCGACCCCCTGCTGGCTGTAGACGCTGATGCTCAGGCCGAATCGCACGGCGCCGGCGATGTCGGCCGGCCGAGGCTCGGAGAGCAACAGGATCGGCGCCTCGATGCCGGCCTTGCGCAGGACCGCACCTTCCTCGACGAGCGCGACCCCGAGCCACGAGGCTCCGGCGGCCAGCGCGGCCTGACCGACGGCGATCGCGCCGTGGCCGTAGCCGTCGGCCTTCACCACCGCGCACAGCTCGGCCGGGGTCACCAGCTCACGCAACACCCGGACGTTGTGCGCGATCGCCTCGAGGTCGACCTCGGCCCGTGCCGCGCGCATCGCTCGTGCTACCCCTCGGCCCCGTCCTCGGCCGGAGCGGCCACCGCGGACTGACGCTGGTCCTGCACGATGGCCCGCACGATGTCACCGCGGGCGATGAGGCCCACGAGGACGCCCTCGCCGTCGACCACGGGCACCCGAGAGATCTCGTTGTCGTGCATGGTCGTGGCCGCATCCTCGACCGACGCCACGATGTCGACGGTGATGGGGTCGGAGGACATGACCTCGCCCACCGTCGCCCCGAGCGCCTTGGAGACCGAGTCGTCGAGCTCCTTGTGATCGAACGGCCAGGTGACGTTGACACCGAGGAAGTTCACGACGGTCGGGAAGTGCACGCGTGCCTCCTCGACGATCAGATCGCCGGTGGAGAGCATGCCGATGACCTTTCCGGACCCGTCGACCACCGGACCGGCGTCGACGTTGTTGTCGACGAGTTGCTGCATGGCCGTCTGCACGTTCTCGTCGGGGGCGAACGTGACGACCTCGGTCGTCATCACCTCGGTCACGCGCATCTCGCGGAGAGACATCGGTACTCCTGGTCAGGTGCCCGGTCGGTCGGGCCTCGTCGATGCCGGGTCGAGGTGGTCGAGCACTGCCGGGAGCAGGGCCGCGAGGTCACCGGCGACGAGGCCGTGGCGCCAGCCTAGGTCCCCGGCCTGACCGTGGATGAACGCTCCGGCCGCCGCCGCCCGGAGCGGGTCGAGGCCCGACGCGGCCAGTGCGCCGATGGTGCCGGCCAGCACATCGCCGGTACCGGCCGTGGCCAGGCGGGCATCGCCGGTGGCGACGACCAGCACCGAGCCGTCGGGTCCGGCGACCACCGTCGGCCCGCCCTTCAGCAGCACGACGCAACCCACCCGACCGGCGAGCTCACGGGTGGCGGCGATGCGATCGGGACCCGGGGCCGAGCCGGCCAGCCGGGCGAACTCGCCGTCGTGCGGGGTGAGCACGACCTGGCGTCCGACCAGGGCCTCGGCCGAGGTGCCGAGCGCGGTGATCCCATCAGCGTCGACAACCACCGTGATCGACGAGGTGCTCGTCGAGGACACCAGGCGACGCACCTCGGCGACCATCTCGTCACCGGTGCCCAGGCCGTTGCCGACGACGAGGGCTGCGAAGCGATCGAGCTCCGCGTTCACCTCAGCGGCCCAACCCGATGCCGGCAGCGGCGTGCGCACGACCTCGACCGGGATGTGCGGCGCCGCCGCGACATCGCCGCCCGGCGTGCTCTGCCGCACGTACCCGGCCCCTGCCCGCTGGGCGCCGGCGGACACGAGGGCGGCGGCTCCGTCCATCCCGGGACTCCCGGCGATCACCCACACCGCGGCGCGCCACTTGTGGGTCGTCGGCTCGCGTCGAGGCAGCCAGTCGGCCACGTCGTGGGCCTGGACGAGCCATGAGCGCACCGAGGACACGTCGAGCCCGATGTCGGCGATGTCGACCCGACCGGCGAGCGACACCCCGGGCTCGAGCAGCAGGCCTGGCTTGAGGGCGGCGAACGTCACGGTTCGATCGGCCGCGACCACGCCGGCCCCGGCCGCACCGGTGAGGCCGTCGACGCCGCTCGGGATGTCCACCGCCAGCACGAGCGTCCCCGACCCGACGACGGGTGCCTCGTACTCCCCGCGGAAGCCGGTGCCGTAGGCCGCGTCGATGAACAGGTCACAGGGCGGGATCGTCGAGGGTCGGTCGGTTGCGTCGAGCACGGTGACGGCCACGCCCCGCCGGCGCAGCCGCCGCGCCGCCTCACGACCGTCGTTGCCGTTGTTGCCCTTCCCCGCCAGCACCACGACCCGGCGACCGTAGGTTCCGCCCAGCATGGCCACCGCGGATCGGGCGACGGCCCCGCCGGCGCGGCCGATCAGCACGTCGACCGGCTCGGGCGCGGCCCGATCGATCTCCCCCATCTCGGTGGGAGTCACGATCGGGATCATCCGAGCGCCACCACCACGGCCTGGGCCAGGTGCTCGGTGTGGCTGATCGTGAGCATCCAACGCCGCACCCCCCTGGCCGCGGCCAGCGATGCGGCCGTGCCGTGCAGCCGGAGCGACGGTGCTCCGGAGTCGGCCCGGACCACCTCGATGTCGCGCATGACGACCTCACCGAGCCCGACGCCCAGCGCCTTCATCGTCGCCTCCTTGGCCGCGAAGCGGGCACCGAAGCGCTCGGTCGGGTCGTTGCGCTCGCGGGCGTAGCGCTGCTCGTCCTCGGTGAAGAGCCGATCGACGATGGTCGGCGTGCGGTCGAGCACGACCCGGAACCGATCGAGGTCGACCAGGTCGTTGCCGATCCCGATGACGCCGTCGGCCCGGCCTCCGGCCCGATCCCCGGCTCGGTCGCCGGCCCGACCCGCAGCCTGACCGGGCTTCACGTGCGCCAGTGGTCAGCCAGGTCGTTGACCGGCTCGGTGAGCAGGTCGACCACCGACAGCGACCCCAGCAGATCGTCACGGAACGTCGGCTCGGTCTCGGTGACCGCGTCCTTCAGCGCCGAGAACCGGCCCCGATAGCCCTGCAGCACCGAACGCATCGGGCCCGCCGCCATGCGGTCGAGGAACCGCACGTGCAACAGCGTGAGGCCGGTGGCCTGCTTGTCCTTCACCTCGGGGACGATGATGACCGTGCGCCCGTCGTGGCGGCCACGGGCCACCGTGACGAGCCGCTCGGTGGCGACGCGGTGCTTGGTGCCCCGCAGCTCGGGACTGGCCTCGGTGCGGCTGGTGAGCTCACGCCCGAGACCGCCGCGGTCGACGACCACCGCGCTGGCCGGGTAGTGGTCGTCGTCGATGCGACCTTCGATGCGATAGCGGGTGAACCCGAGCACCTCGACGACCGACGGGTCGAGGTTGGCCAGCGTGCGCAGCGACCCGTAGGTGAGCTGGTCGCGTGCGACGCCGGTGGCCAGCACCTCGGCCACGAGCGGCACCTGGAGCAGGCTCTCGTCGCTGCGGGAGATGCCGACGGTGACCGTCTTCGCCTGGTGCTTGATGGCGTCGACCGGGCGGGTGAGCTCCTCGATGGCGCGGGTGAGCGACGTGGTGAGGTCCTCGATGACGACGCTCGGCGTGCCCACCTTGCCGTGCTCCACCTGGTAGGCCTCGAGCGGTAGCACCCCGAGCGCGTAGCGGAAGAGCGCGGCGAGTCGCACGGCCGTGCTGGCCTCGAGGTGACCGTCGTAGTCGCCGCTGCGGAGCCAGTCGAAGAACCGGGCGGCCGGCGCCTCGAGCCTCGGGGTGAGGTCGGCGAGCAGGTCGTCACCGGCCCTTGAAGGACCCGACGAGATGGCCGACTCGATGGCGGCGCGGGCCTCGCGCAGCGGACGGGCCTGGGCGTCGATGGCCAGCGCCGCCTCGTACCCGAAGAGGTGGCCGGCCATGGCGGACAGCACGAAGGCGAGGCTCACGTGGGTGGTGGGGACGACGATGACCTGGAGCGCCGCGGAGAACCGCTCCTGGCCCTCGCTGGCGATCACGATCGGTGAGGCCTTGTGGGCCCGGTAGATGGCGATCTCCTTGGCCACGTCGTCGGCCGTGGAGCCGGTGAGGCCCGCCGCGCACACCAGGATCATCGGCTCGGCCGAGAGGTCGATGTGCTTCTTGTCCTCGGTGGAGTCGCACGCGATCGACTTGTAGCAGAGCTCCGAGAGCTTGATGCGCAGCTCCTGGGCGGCGATCTTGTTCACGCCGTTGCCGACGATGGCCCAGTAGCGACGACTCGGGGCGAACCGTTGCGCCGCCTCGGCCAGCGCCGGCCGGCAGGCCAGCGTGCGCGTCATCAGGTCGGGGAGCTCGCGCAGGGCGGCGAGGACCTCGGCACGCGGGTAGTTCGGGTCGATGCCGATCTCCTCGGCCATGGCCAGCGCCAGCAGGAACCCGGCGGCGATCTGGGCGTAGAACGCCTTGGTCGACGCCACGCTCATCTCCACGTCACGCCCGTCGGACGTGTAGAGCACGCCGTCGGCCTTGTCGGTGAGATCGCTGCCCCGACGGTTGACGATGGCGATCACCCGGGCACCGCGGGAGCGGACCAGGTCGACGGTGCGGTTGGTGTCGGTGGTGGTGCCCGACTGGCTGACCGCGACGACGAGCGTGTCGGACATGTCGGCGCGCATGTCGAAGCCGGACAACTCGGTCGCGAGCACGGCCCGCACATCGATCGGCGAGTCGCCGATGGCGGCCTTGAGCGCGACCGCCAGGCTCTGCCCGGCCACCGCGGCGGTGCCCTGGCCGATCACCAGCACCCGCCGGATCGACCCGGCCCGCAGGTCGCTCCGCAGGTCGTCGGGCAACGTGTCGGCCGACAGCTTCACCGTGAGCGCGCCATCGACCTCGACCAGCTTGCCCCGCAGGGTCTTGCGGAACGAGGCCGGCGCCTCGGAGATCTCCTTGAGCAGGAAGTGCGGGGCGTCGCCGCGGTCGATGTCTCGGGTGGTGATCTGGGCGGTGGCCTGCTCGGCCGCCAGCACCGGGATCGCCGAGCCGTCGTAGGCCATCCGCTCGATGCCGTCGAGCTGTCCGGCCTCGGCGCCGCGGAGCCGCACGATCTGGCCACGGGTTGCGTTGGGGTTCGAGGGATCGGCCGGGGTCTCGCCGTCCATGCGGAGGTAGGTCGCGGTCTCCTCGACCAGCCCATAGGGCTCGCTGGCGACGAGGAAGGCATCGTCGGCCATGCCCACGTAGAGCGCCTGGCCGCTGCCGCGGAGGGCGAGGAGCAGGTCGCCGGGCAGGTCGCTCACGCTGGCACCGATGGCCACCGACCCCTCGAGCACGTCGACGGTGCGGCGGAACGCCTCGACCACCTCGGTGCCTCCCCCGAGGTGACGCGACATCAGCGTGGGGATGACCTTGGCGTCGGTGGTGATCTCGGCCGGGATGCGCAGCGCCTCGGTGGCCTTGAGGTCGGCGAAGTTGTCGACATCGCCGTTGAGCACGGCCGTGACGTACGGGCCGTCGGCCCGCTCGATCTCGTCAGAGTTCAGCGGATGGGCGTTGGCCTGGGAGATGATGCCGACGCTGGCCCACCGGGTGTGGCCCAGCACGACCGCTTCGGCCGTGGGGGCCGCGACGGCCCGGCGGAGCAGCTGGTCACCGGCGATGGCCGACCGCAGCGCCCGGGTGTTGTCACCCAGCTCGCCGATCTCGGCCGAGGCCTTGTAGACGAAGCTCAGGTTGCCGTCCGGCGTGCGCACGGCCATCGACCCGAACAACGCGTCGGAAGCTCGAGCGGCCAGGGCACCGGCCAGATCGGGGGCGCCGAGGTCGAGGCCATGGCCCCGGACCAGCAGGTGCAGCCCAGCCGAGTCGCGACCGCGGACCTCGAGCCGGTCGAGGGCCGACAACGCCTGCTGCACCGAGGTGAACACGGCGACGGCCGCGTCGCTCGCATCGCGCCCGGCGAACTCCTCGACCGCCCGGGCCGTGCGCAGCCGGTCGCGATCGATGGCCCACACCGCGTCCTTGAGCTCGACCATCGCCGCGTTCACCGCTTCGAGCCCGGCACCACCGTCGGCGGCGACGGCGTCGGCATCCACCCGATCGAGGCCCTCGTCGATGGCGTGGACCTGGTCGACCAACGCCCGGGCCCGGTGCTCGACCGCGGCGAACAGCTCACGGTCGCGGACGAGGGCCAGCACGCCCGGCACTCCCCGCAGCAGCGCGTCGGCCGAGGCGATCTGGCGAGCCGCGGCGGCGAGGGTCTCGGCCTCGAACGAGGCCCCGATGCCGGCCAGGCCCGACGCGGCGGCGTCGAGCAGGTCGGTCACCTCGGCGGACGTGGGGGGCGTTCGATCACTGGGACGACGGACTACGGCGATGATCCCGCACATGGGGGTGGGTACCTTCCCTCTGGGCTGGGCACGGGGACGACCCTCCGGCGATGCCGGACAGGACCATCCCGTCTCGAAGATCGGGACCGCCGGGGCGGCCACAGGCCCACGAGTCTAGGCGGCCGTCTGCGCCACCCATCGTTCGGCCCTGGTTCGCCCGCCGAGCGCCCACCGGCAGCCCGGGGTCGACGGCAGCGGCCCGGACGGCTCCGGTACCCTGCCGCAGATGCGGGAACGTGGAGCTCCGGGCGACCCCTCACGTCCCCGACCCTCCACCACGGTGTTCGTGGCGCTGGTCGTCACCTTGCTCGTGGTGGCCACGTTGCTGCGCGTCAGCGGCCTCGGGGCCGGCCTGCCCTACTCGAGCTACATCGACGAGGGCCACTACCTGCACCCCACCGCGCACATGATCGCCAACGACACGTTCGAGGGCGGGAGCTACCAGAACCCCTACGAGCACCCGTCCCTGCCCTACGACGCCATCGCCCTGGCCGCCGAGGTCTACCGGCTCACCGGCGACACCGGCATCAAGGCCGGCGCGGTGGCCACCGACGAGACGTCCTACTACGACCTCATACAACCGTCCGAGCTCATCTTGATCGGCCGGCTCGTGATCCTGGCGTTCAGCGTCGGCGCAGTGCTGCTCACCGTGCTGCTGGCCACCCGGATGATCGGCCGGCGGGGCGGGCTGCTCGCCGGGAGCGTCGTCGCGTTCCTCCCGGTGCTGGTCACCCGCAGCGCCGTGGTCACCGCCGACCCGGTGGTGACCTTCTTCGTCACCGCCACCCTGCTCCTCACCTCCTACCTGGTCCGCGAGGGCGCTCGGGCCCGCCCATCGCTCCTCTGGGCCGGCCTCGCCGGAGCCGGCGCTGGGATGGCCTTCACCTCGAAGTACCCGGCCGGGGCGGTGATCCTCGCGGTGTTCACCGTCATCGCCCTTCGGCGCGACCTCAGCCCGGCCGTGCGCGCCTGGCACCAGGCCGTCGCCCTGATCAGCGCGATCATCGCCGCGACCGTCACCATGCCGGCCCTGGTGTTCGACACCAGCCAGGTCATCGCCGACGTGAAGTACGAGGCCAACGCCTACAGCACCTACATCGACGGTCACTACTGGTCGTGGATGACCAACGGCGCCCAGATCGGCTGGCTGTTCAGCATCCTGGCGGTCGGTGGACTCGTGCTGCTCGTCCGGGCTCGCCCGTCACGGATCCTGTCGATCGCGTGGCTGGTCTTCGCCGTCCCCTATGTGGGCTACCTGGTCGCGCAGACGTTCCAACCGGTGCGGAACCTCATGCCGCTCCTGCCCTTCCTGGCGGTGGCCGTCGCCGCCGCCATCCTCGAGCTCGTGCGGCTCATCTCACGGGTGTGGCCGCTCGACCGGCGCGGCCGCGCCGCCGGTTCGGTGGCCCTGACCGCCGTCGTCGTCATCACCATGTTCTTCGGCGGGGTCACCTCGCACCTGCGCACGAGCTCCGATCTGGTCGACTCCCGCACCGAGGCGGTCGACTGGCTCGAGCGCGAGGTCAGCCCCGGACAGACCGTCCTCGTGGTCGAGGAGCTGGCGATCCTGCCCGCCGAGCTGGCGCGCATCCCTGGGACCGTCACCGTGACCCGGGCCTACGAGGCCGAAGATCCGCCCGACCTGGCCGCCTTCGACTTCGTGGTGTCCGGCGCCTTCCGACCTGGCCCCTACGCCCCCGGCACGCCCGTCTGGGTGCCAGCGGGCGCCACCTCCGCGGCCACCTTCGGCACCAGCGGGACGGTGCCGAACCCCAACACGTGGCGCTCGAGCGACGAGATCGTCACCATCTACCGCAACCCCTGAGTCGAGACCCGAGTCAGGCGAGCTCGGCGGCGTGGCGGGTGAGGGCCTCGGACAGTCGATCGGCCGCCTCCTGGGCCACGGCCTGGTCCGGCGCCTCGACCATGACCCGCACGATGGGTTCGGTGCCACTGGCCCGCACCAGCACCCGACCGCGCTCCCCCAGCTCGGACTCGACCGCCGCGACGTCGGGCGCCAGCGCCTCGAGCAGCCTCGGGTCGCGCTGGGCGACCCGCACGCCCACCAGCACCTGAGGCAGGCGCGTCATCGATGCCGCGGCCAGTTCGGAGAGGGGCTCGTCGGATCGGGCCAGCAGGTCGAGCAGCTGGAGGCCGGTGAGCACGCCGTCGCCGGTGGTGGCGAGCCGACGAAAGATCACATGGCCCGACTGCTCGCCGCCCAGGGCCAGTCCCCGCTTGTCGAGCGCCTCGAGGACGTAGCGGTCGCCCACCTGGGTCTCGACCACCTCGATGCCGTGCTCGGCCATGGCCAGGCGGAACCCCAGGTTGGTCATCACCGTCACCACGACGGTGTCATCAGTCAGGCCACCGCGCGCCCGCAGGTCGAGGGCGCAGAGCGCGATGAGGTGATCGCCGTCGATCAGCTGGCCACCCTCGTCGACGGCGAGCACGCGATCGGCATCGCCGTCGAAGGCCAGTCCCACCGAGGCACCCGACGCCACGACGGCCGCCTGGAGGTCGGCCGGATGGGTCGATCCACACCGATCGTTGATGTTGCGGCCGTCGGGCTCGGCGTGGAGGACCTCGACCACTGCACCGAGTCGGCGCAACAGCGGTGGGGCGATGGCCGAGCTGGACCCGTTGGCGCAGTCGATCACGACATGCAGCCCGTCGAGCCGGCGACCCTCGAGCGAGCCGATCAGCGATTGGCACCAGCGCTCGATGTCGGCATCGACGGTGGGCTGGTCGACCGATGCGTCGGCCCCGTCCGGGACGGCGCCGCCGTCAGGCGCCTCGGCCAACAGGCGATCGAGCTCGGCTTCGAGATCGGCCTCGACCGCGTCGGGGAGCTTCATGCCCCCGGCCGCGAAGAACTTGATGCCGTTGTCGGAGAAGGGGTTGTGCGACGCCGAGATCACCGCACCGGGGACCATGCGGTCGGCGCAGACCCAGGCCACCGTGGGGGTCGGCACGACGCCGAGGACCTCGACGGTGGCCCCGCCGAGGGTGAGTCCGTGCGCCAGCGCGAACTCGATGCGCGGGCCCGACGCTCGCGGGTCACGACCGATGACGAACCCCGATCCCGGGGTGCCCGCGCCCAGCACCGTGGCCGCGGCGCGACCCAGAGCCGAGACGAGCACGTCGGTCAGCTCGTCGGCCGGACCGCGTACGCCGTCGGTGCCGAAGCGCAGGGACATGCCCCCGCGACTATCGCTTGGAGTACTGAGGCGCCTTGCGGGCCTTCTTGAGGCCGTACTTCTTGCTTTCCTTCTCACGCGAATCGCGGGTGAGGAAGCCGGCCTTCTTGAGGTCGGGGCGCAGCTCGGGGTCGAGCTCGATCAGGGCCCGGGAGATGCCGTGACGCAGGGCGCCGGCCTGGCCCGAGGGGCCACCGCCGTCGAGGGTGGCGTCGATGTCGTAGACCTCGGACGT
>Ga0302299_10002400_pt1 | contig 11436 bp, 8 predicted proteins | sample III_Fen_N3_4_FD_198795 | JGI IMG/M metagenome (GOLD analysis project Ga0302299, IMG submission 198795) | Peat permafrost microbial communities from Stordalen Mire near Abisko, Sweden - III_Fen_N3_4 | ecosystem: Environmental > Terrestrial > Soil > Wetlands > Permafrost | place: Sweden: Abisko...
GGCCCGCCGAGACAGGGCGCGCGCCACGCCGAGGGCGCTCGCGCGGTCCTTGAACGAGGCCGTCGGGTTGCGGCCCTCGTCCTTGACCAGCAGCCGGCGCACGCCGGCCCACTCGGCCAGGCGCGGGGTATCGACGATCGGCGTCCAGCCGGGGGCCTGCGGCGGCCGGCGGGCGCCGGGTGCGAGCGGCAGCAGCTCTTCGTAGCGCCAGGCGTCGAGCGGGCGCGAGCGCAGGGCGCGCGGCGTCAGCGTCCGGCGCACCCGCGCGAGGTCGAGCTCGATCTCGAGGACGCCCTCGGGACCGCAGGCGGTGCACGCGGAGTCGAGGCCCCGCGCGAAGCGCCGCCCGCAGCGGACGCAGCGAAGGCCGCTCACGCAGCCCGGGAGACTCACGCGCGTCGTTCCCGGATCCGGCGGTCGATCTCGTGCGCGCGCTCCTGCTGCGCCGCCCACCAGGCCGGGTCCTCCTGCGCGCGCAGCTCGGCGACGGTCCGGCCCTGCTGCTCGACCCAGGTGAAGTACTTCTGGTTGTGCCAGCGGCGGCGCACCTCGGGCGTGCCTTCGAGAAGCCAGCCAGTGCGGCGCGAGCGGAAGATCGCGACCCGGCGTCTCGCCTCGTCGGCGTCCATCGCTCCTTGCTCGGCGTCGAGGCGCTTGAGGACCGACGGGTAGCGGTCGAAGCCGTCCGTCGCCACCGTGACGACGGCCTGCCGCGGGCCGAAGCCGTAGCGCACGGCCGCGCGGATCGCCGCCAGCACGTTGCAGACGCCGCTGATCCCGAAGAAGTCCACGAGGCTCCCGGCCAGCGCGGAGCCGAGACCCTCGGCCTCGAGCGCCGCCCGGCCCTGCTGCAGCAGCTGCAGGCCCTCGAGGCACTCGAGGTCGTCGACGCACACCAGCAGGTCCGTGGCCCACACGTTGTGGATCCAGGTCACGTGCTTGTCGCCGATGCCCTCGATGCGGTGAGAGCCGAAGCCGACGTCGTAGAGCGTCGGGCACTGCAGCGGCTCGACGGCCACGACGCGCAGGCCGGGCTGGCGGCCGCGCAGGCCCTCGCCGGCCGCGATCGTGCCGGCCGAGCCCATCGCGGAGACGAAGGCCGCGGCCTCCAGCGAGAGCGAGTCGACCACCTCCTGCGCCGCCGCGGCCGTGCAGTGGAAGTGGAAACGGTAGTTCCCCGTCTCCTCGAACTGGTTCAGGATCCGGTTCGCGGTTTCGGCGCGCAACTCGCGGACCTTGTCGTAGATCTCCTTCACGTTCGACTCGCTGCCCGGCGTGGCGATCACGTCCGCGCCGTAGCCGCGGATCTTCTCGAAGCGCTCGGCGCTCATCTCGGCGGGCAGCACCACACGCGAGCGATAGCCCATGCGCGGGCCGACCCACGCGCCGCCGATGCCGAAGTTGCCGGTCGACGGGAAGACGAGCGTGTGCTCGCCAGGCGCACAGGCGCCCTCGAGCTGCTTCTCGACGAGGATCGAGTAGGCGGGCCCGACCTTGTGCGAACCGGTCGGGAAGCGCCGGCCCGACAGCACCACGATCGGGGCGGGCACGCCGGTCAGGGCCTCCGGCAGCACGGCGAACGGCACCGCCCCGTCGGCCTTCCACGACAGGTTCCACAGGTTCAGCGGGTCGAGCGGGCGGCTGCGCGCCTCGGCCGCTCGCGCGCGCAGCGCGGGGTCGACGAGCGAAGGGTCCTTCATCTCGGCGAACGTCGGACCGTAGATCACGGCCAGAGCATGAGCGCGCACGGGCCCGGATTCAAGGTGCGGGCGTATCATCGAGCACGATGAAGCGCCTGCGGCTCTGGTTCGTCGTGACCGCCGCTCTCGCGGGCTGCCGCTCGCAGGCGCCCGCCCCGCAAGCCGCGCGCGCCGCCGACACCGAGACGGTCGGCCGCCACGGCGCCGGCCGGATCGTCCTGCCCGTCAACCAGGTCGTCACGCCGGCCGGCGTGCAGGTCGAGCTGCCGGGCTTGCGCCCACAGGCGCTCGCGCTCTCGCCGGACGGTCGCCTGCTGCTGACCGCGGGCAAGACGGACGAGCTGATCGTGGTCGACCTCGCGAGCGCGGCGATCCGCCAGCGCGTGCGGCTCCCGAAGACGAACGCCGACCCCAAAGCGCCCTCCGCGAACGTGCTCCACCCGGACAAGGACGGTCAGCTCAGCTACACCGGCCTGCGCTTCGCGCCCGACGGCCGGCGCGCGTTCCTCAGCGACGTGAACGGCTCGGTGGTCGTGTTCGACGTCGCGGCTGGCGGCGACCTGCGCGTCGCGCGGCAGATCCGCCTGCCCGATGCCGGCGCCGCTCGCCGCGCGGAGGAGATCCCCGCCGGCCTCGCCGTGTCGGCGGACGGCTCGAGGCTCTACGTCTGCGGCAACCTGTCGAACACGCTGCTGGAGCTCGACGCCGCGACCGGCCGCGTGCTGCGCGTGTTCGAGGTGGGCGTCGCCCCGTACGACGTGGTGCTCGCGGGCAGCAGGGCCTACGTGTCGAACTGGGGCGGGCGCCGCCCGCGCAAGGGCGACCTCACCGGTCCCGCGGGCCGCGGCACGGAGGTCCGGGTGGATCCGGTCCGGCAGGTCGCGAGCGAGGGGTCCGTGACGGTCGTCGACATCGCCGGCCGGCCGGCGAAGGCGCCCATCGAGATCGTGACCGGACTCCACGCCAACGCGCTCGCCTTGTCGCCCGACGGCCGATACCTCGTCTGCGCGAACGCCGGCAGCGACACGCTGAGCGTCATCGACACGCGCAGAGACACCGTGATCGAGACGATCTGCGCCAAGCCGAGCCCGGCGGACCTCTTCGGCGCGCAGCCGAACGCGCTCGCCTTCGACCCGTCCGGCAAGACGCTGTATGTCGCGAACGGCACGCAGAACGCCGTCGCCGTCGTGGCCTTCTCCCCGGACGAGCGGGGCTCGAAGCTGCAGGGCCTCATCCCCGTCGGCTGGTTCCCGGGCGCGCTCGCGTTCGACGCGCCGCGACGGACGCTGCACGTGGCGAACATCAAGGGCCACGCGGCGGCCCCGCGGACGAGCCACGACGAGGAGGCTGCGCCGCGGGGCGCCGTTGGCTTCAACTCGCACCACTACAGCGGCTCGCTGTCGCTCGTGCCGCTGCCCGACGCGCGCGAGCTGCCCGGCCTGAGCGAGACGGTGTGGCGCAACCTGCGCCGCGAGCGGATCGCCGAGGCGCTGCTGCCGGCGCGAGGCGCCCAGCCCGCCCGCGCCGTGCCCGAACGCATCGGCGAGCCCAGCCTGATCAAGCACGTGGTCTACGTGATCAAGGAGAACCGCACCTACGACCAGGTGCTCGGCGACGTGACCGCCGGCAACGGCGATCCGAGGCTGTGCGTGTTCGGCGAGCGCATCACGCCCAACCAGCACAAGCTGGTGCGCGACTTCGTGCTGCTCGACAACACCTACTGCGCCGGCATCCTCAGCGCCGACGGCCACCAGTGGAGCACGACCGCGATCGGCACCGACTACCTGGAGCGCTCGTTCGCCGGCTGGCCGCGCAGCTACCCGGACGGCATGGGCGTCGACGAGGCCGACGCGCTCGCCTACTCCCCCGCCGGCTTTCTCTGGGACGATGCGCTGCGCCACGGCGTGCGCCTGCGCAACTACGGCGAGTTCATGGCTCCCGCAGTGCGCTGGCGCGAGGCGAAGCGGCCGGGCACGCCCGACTTCCTCGCGAGCTACCGCACCTGGAAGGGCACGAGCGACGAGGCCATCTTCGCGAGCGAGCCGATGATCGAGACGATCCGGCCGTTCTCGCCCACCGCCTACGTCGGCTGGGAGATGGCCGTGCCCGACCAGTACCGCGCCGACTTCATCCTCGCGGAGCTCGCGCAGTTCGCGGCGCGGGGCGAGTTCCCGCAGCTCGTGATCATCTGCCTGCCGAACGACCACACCAGCGGCACCAGCGAGGGCTCGCCGACACCCGCGGCGGCGGTCGCCGACAACGACCTCGCGTTCGGCCGCATCGTCGAGGCGCTCAGCCACTCGCCGTTCTGGCGCGAGATGGCGATCTTCGCGATCGAGGACGACCCGCAGGCGGGCTGGGACCACGTGAGCGGCTACCGCACCACGGCCTATCTCGCGAGCCCCTACGCGAGGCGCCGGCAGGTCGTCAGCACGCAGTTCAACACGACCAGCCTGCTGCGCACGCTGGAGCAGATCCTCGGCCTGCCGCCGATGAACCAGTTCGACGCCAGCGCGGTGCCGCTGCGGGACGCCTTCACGGACACGCCCGACTTCACGCCCTTCGTCGCCGTCCCGAGCAACGTCCTGCTCGACCAGATGAACCCGGCCGCGCGGGCGCTCGCGGACCCCGTCGCGCGGCGGGACGCGCTCGCCTCTGCGCGGATGGACTTCCGCGGCGCGGACCGGGTGCCGGAGGACGCGCTCAACCGGATCCTCTGGCGCGCCGCGAAGGGCCGCCGCGCGCCCTACCCGCTGTGGGCCGTGAGCACGCGGGCCGGCGACGATGACTAGCCCGGTCCGCTTCACGCTCAACGGCCGCCCGACCACGATCGAGCCGTCGCCCGGCGAGTCGCTGCTCGACGCGCTGCGCGAGCGCTGCGGGATCACGTCGCTGAAGGACGGTTGCCAGCCTCAGGGACAGTGCGGCTGCTGCCTGGCGCTCGTCGACGGCCGGCCGCTCGTGACCTGCGCGTTCGCGGCCGAGCGCGCCGAGGGGTGCCAGGTGCTGACGCTCGAGGGGCTCTCTGCGCGCGAGCGGGAGCTGGCCGCGCGGGCGTTCGCCGTGACGGGCGGCGTGCAGTGCGGCTTCTGCATCCCCGGCATCGCGCTGCGCGCGAAGCACCTGCTCGACCGGCAGCCGAGCCCGAACCGCGAGGAGATCGCCCGGGCGCTCGACGGCCATCTCTGCCGCTGCACCGGCTACGCGCAGATCGTCGAGGCCGTCGAGCAGATGGCCGCGGCCTGGCGCGGCGGCGAGGCGGCCTCGCCCGGCGCCGACGGCCGCGTCGGCCGGCCGCTGGCGCGTTACGGCGCGCACGACCAGGTGCTCGGCACGCGGCCGTTCGTGGCCGACATGACGCGTCCCGGCCTCCTGCACGGCGCGCTCGTGCTGTCGCCCCACGCGCGGGCCCGCGTCGTGCGCGTCGACACGGCCGCCGCCAGGGCGCTGCCGTGCGTGCACGCGGTGGTGACGGCGGCCGACGTCCCCGGCGAGCGCTGGTACGGCTTGCTGTACGCCGACTGGCCCGGCTTCGTGGCGGAAGGCGAGGAGGTGCGCTGCGTCGGCGACGTCCTCGCGGCGGTGGCAGCCGACGACGCGCGCACGGCGCGCGCGGCCGCGGCGCTGGTCGTCGTGGAGTACGAGCCCCTGCGCCCCGTCCTCGACCCCGACACCGCGCTCGCCGCCGGCGCCCCCCGGGTCAACCCGAAGCACCCGAACCTCCTCTCGCGCTCGACCATCTGCCGAGGCGACGCCGCAGCAGCGCTCGCCGCGAGCGCGCACGTCGCGAGCGGCACCTGGCGCACGCAGCGCATCGAGCACCTGTTCCTCGAGCCGGAGGCCGCGCTCGCGGAGCCGCTCCCGGACGGGCGCCTGGCCCTCTATACGCAGGGCCAGGGCGTCTTCGACGATCGCCGCCAGGTCGCCGCTTTTCTCGGCGTGCCCGAGGAGCGCGTGCACGTGGAGCTGGCGCCGAGCGGCGGCGCGTTCGGCGGCAAGGAGGACATGTCGGTCCAGGCGCAGACCGCGCTGCTGGCCGCCGTGACGGGCCGGCCCGTGAAGCTGGTGCTCGCTCGCGAGGAGTCCGTCCGCCTGCACCCGAAACGCCACCCGATCCGCCTCGACTACCGGGTCGGCTGCGACGCCGAGGGGCGGCTCACCGCTGTCGTCGCGCGCCTCGTCGGCGACTCGGGCGCCTACGCCTCGGTCGGCGGCAAGGTGCTCGAGCGCGCGGCGGGCCACGCCTGCGGCCCATACCGCGTGCCGGCCGTCGACGTGGAGGCGCTCGCTGCCTACACGAACAACCCGCCCTGCGGCGCCATGCGCGGCTTCGGCGTGCCACAGGCGGCCTTCGCGATCGAGGGCTGCCTGGACCGGCTCGCGAAGGATGTCGGCCTCGACGGCTGGGAGATCCGCAGCCGCAACGCGGTGGACGTCGGCGACGCCGTGACGACCGGGCAGGTGCTCGAGAAGTCGGTCGGCCTGCGGCGAACGCTGGAGGCCGTGAAGGACGCCTACTACGGGGCTCTGCGCGCGGGCAAGGCGGTCGGCATCGCCTGCGGGCTCAAGAACAGCGGGATCGGCAACGGCGTCGTCGAGTGGGGCAAGTGCCGGCTGGTCGTGGAAAAGGACGGCACGGTCTCCCTCTACAACGGCTACACCGAGATGGGCCAGGGGCTGCTGACCGTGCTCGTCCAGTTCGCGGTCGAGGTCACGGGGCTGCCGGCTTGCGTCTTCCGCCCGAAGGTGGACTCGACGTTCGCGCTCGGCTGCGGCCAGACGACGGGCTCACGCGCGACGCTGTTCGGCGGCCGCGCCGTCGCGAGCGCCGCGCTCAAGCTGCGGGCCGACCTCGACAGCGGCCGGAGCCTGGCCGACCTCGCGGGGCGCGTCTACGCGGCCGACGTGCGGGTCGACGACACGACCTCGCTCGGCGCCGACGTGGCGCGGATCAAGACCCACACGTCCTACGGCTTCGCGACGCAGGTCGTGATCCTGGATGCGAATGGACGCGTCGATCGCGTCGTGGCCGCACACGACGTGGGCCGCGTCGTGAACCCGCTGCTGTGCCGCGGGCAGATCGAGGGGGCCATCCACATGGGCCTCGGGTACGCGCTCACGGAGGAGCTGCCCTGCGAGGACGGGATGCCCGTGACGCACTCGCTGCGGGAGATCGGCGTGCTGCGCCCGCGGGACATGCCGCAGACCGAGGTGATCCTGATCGAGGAGCCGGAGCCCGAGGGTCCGTTCGGCGCGAAGGGCGTCGGCGAGATCGGCCTCGTGCCGACCGCCGCCGCGGTGGCCGGCGCGCTCGAGGCCTTCGACGGCCTCCGGCGCACGACGCTGCCGATGAAGGACTCGCCCGCGGCGCGGGCGATGAGCGTCGGCCGCATCCGCCGCCCCCGCGGCGACTGGCACTGACGCGCGAGGACGCGCCCCCCTTCAGGGCGGGCTGCGATACGCTAGATCATGCGCAGCGGGCCACGATAGATGACATCAGCAACGATGGATCTGAACGAGGCAAAGCGGATCCTGGCCGCGTTCGAACGCGAGAAGCTGCAATACGTGCTCGTCGGCTCGATGGCCATGGCCGCACAGGGACTGGTGCGTGCGACGCGGGACCTCGACTTCTTCGTCTCGCCCGACGCCGACAATGTCGAGCGACTGAAGCGGGCCCTCAAGTCCCTTTACGACGACGACCCCAACCTGGACCAGATTTCCGCTGAGGAGCTCGCGGGTGACTACCCCGCGGTCGAGTACGTTCCGCCGCACGGCCGCTACTCGATCGACATCCTGACTCGCCTCGGAGAGGCGTTTCGCTACGAGAGCCTCGAGTTCGAGGAGCTGCTGCTGGACGGGATCCGGATCCGTGTCGCGACACCGACCATGCTCTACCGCATGAAGAAGGACACGGTCCGTCCACAGGACCGCCTCGACGCCGAGACCATTCGCCGCGAGTTCGGCCTGGACGAGGAGGACTGATGGGCGTTCGGAAGTTCAGGTCCGCCGAAGAGATGCCGGGGCCCTTGCCCCGCGCGCCCCTCGACCCGGAGAACCTCCGGCTGGCCCTCGGCCTGAGCGCCCTGGCGCATGGCCTTCATCCCGTCCGGACCGAGGCCGGCGTGCGCAAGTTCCGCTCGTGGGACGAGGCGCTGGCGAGCCGTCCGCCGAGGACGCGCCCGCAGCGAACGGCCTCGAGGACCTGACCCGCCGCTCTGCCCGGTCTGGGCTCGTCGCCGAAGAGGAAGACGAGGCGGGCTCGCTGCCGATCCCGCCTCGGTTCAGTGCGCCGCCTGCTCCAGCTCCCCGGCCGCCGCGTCCACGAGCGCGGCCTCGTCGTGCAGGACCTTCGCGATGCGGGCGATCTCACCGTCGGCCTCGGCGTAGCGCTTCAGCTCGATCGCCTCGCGCGCGCCGGGCAGCGTCTTGGCGCCGTAGCCCGCGTAGATGCCGGGCGCGTAGAGCAGGTGCTTGTACCACGGCCGGCGCAGCAGGCCCTCCGGCGAGAGCAGCACGCGCTCGCTGCGGATGAGTTGCGCGTTGACGCGCGCGACGACCTCGGGTGCCGGCGCGCGGCCGCCGGCCGCGGTCTTCGCCTTCCCGTAGCGCTCGGCGCTGCCTTGGAGCGCGCTGAGCGCGTTCTCGAGCGGCGCGAAGTTGAGGTGGGGCGGGACGTTCTCCTTCGCCGGCGCGACGGTGGGATGCCGCGGGTCGTTCGTGGCCTGGAAGACGCCGTCGTCGAGCTGGCGGTTGCGCTCCGCCGCCTCGTCCTGCTTCCGGTCGAGCAGCTTCTTCAGGTCCTTCTGGTACTCCTGCAGCGTGTCGACGAAGCCGGCGAACTCGAAGGGCAGCACGTCCGCCTCGGACAGCCGCAGCACGACCAGCCCGACCGTCTGCGCGAGCGCCTTCCCGTAGGCGAAGTCGGTGTCGGCGAAGTGCGTGTACCAGTAGAAGTCGTCGTAGATCGAGTGGTAGATGCCGCCGTCGTCCTCGCCGCCGTAGCCGAGGTTCAAGCTGGCGACGCCGAGGTGGTCGATGAACGCGGTGTAGTCGCTGCCTGAGCCGAGCGGGTCGAGGCGCAGGTCCGCGCGCGAGCGGATCTCCTTGCGCTCCTCCGCGGACGACGCGTCGGCGAGCGCCTTCGCCTGCGCGCGCTTCCAGACCGACACCTTCGCTTCCGGGTCCGGGACGTCGCGGGCCACGTCGTTCACGAGGTGCTCGAGCGTGTGGGAGCCCGCCGCCCCCAGGTAGCCGCGGCCGTTGCCGTCCGTGTTGATGTAGGCGACGGCGTGCTGGCGCAGCTCCTCGGCGTGCGCCTCGGCCCACTCGGTCGAGCCGAGCAGCATCGGCTCCTCGCCGTCCCAGGCACAGTAGACGAGCGTGCGCTTCGGCTGCCAGCCCTCCTTGCGCAGCACGCCGATCGCCCGCGCCTCCTCGAGCAGAGGCACCAGGCCGGAGATCGGGTCCTCGGCGCCGTTCACCCAGGCGTCGTGGTGGTTGCCGCGCACGATCCACTCGTCCGGCCACTGCGACCCGGGGATGCGCGCGACGACGTCGTGCACGGGCTTGATGTCCCAGTTGAACGCGAGCCTGACGTGCACCTTCGCCGGCCCCGGCCCCACGTGATACGGGATCGCGAGAGACCCGCGCCATTCCTCGGGCGCGAGCGGGCCGCCGAGCGCGGCCAGCAGCGGCTGCGCGTCCCCGTAGGAGATCGGCAGCACCGGGATGCGGGTGAGGCTCGGCGCGTCCTTCACCGCGAGGCGCTTCGCGTCCTTCGTGGCGCCGACGCCGGGCGTGAGCGGATCGCCGGGGTTCGAGGACGGGAAGTCCATCACGCTGCCGCGCTGCACGCCGTCCTTCGGCCGCATCGGTCCCTTCGGGAAGACGTCGCCTCCGAAGTAGCCGTCGTCGCGCGGGTCGGAGTAGATGAGGCAGGCGACGGCGCCGTGCTCGGCGGCCACCTTCGGCTTGATGCCGCGCCACGAGTGCCCGTAGCGCGCGAGCACCACCTTCCCCTGCACCGAGATGCCCAGCCGCTCGAGCCGCTCGTAGTCCTCCGGCAGGCCGTAGTTCACGTAGACGAGCGGACCGCTGGCGTCGCCGTCGATCGAGTACGCGTTGTAGGTCGGCAGTTGCTCCGTCTTCTGGCCGGTCGTGGGGTCGACCGCCAGCACGGGCTCGTCGAGCGCGAGCCGGAAGCGCGTCGGCTCGGTCATCTCCACGAGCCGCTCCTTCGGCGTCGGGAACAGCACGTCGAAGCTCTCGATCTGCGCGTCCCAGCCCCACTCGCGGAAGCGCGCGAGGATCCACTCGGCGTTCTCGCGGCCGTAGGCGGAGCCCACGTGGTGCGGTCGCGCGCTCAGCCGGCGCATCGCCTCGCGCATGTTGTCGGGGCTCGGCAGCGCCAGGAAGCGGCCCTCGAGCCCGCTCGGGACGGGCGTCGCCGCCGGTTCGGCCGGGACCGGCCCGGCCAGGGCGCAGAGCGGAAGGACGGCGACGGCGACGAGCAGTGTGCGCATGGCTCCCTCGCTGGCAAATTCGTTGCGGCGGCGGCGTGGTGGACGGGCGATTGTACGTGACGACCGGGCGTCCTGCTTCAGCGGCCGGCTGCGGCGGCGTCCGACGCCACCGCCACCAGGAAGCGCACGACGTCGTCCCGCTCTCCCGGCTTCAGGCGGGCCTTCTCCGCCATCTCGTCGACGAGCCTCGGCCACTCCTGCGGACGGCGCGTCGCCGGCAGCAGCAGCGTGTGGCAGCCCGAGCAGCGCAGCACGTACAGCGTCCGGCCGCGCTCGAGGTCCGCGACGGTCGTTCCGGGCCAGCGCGGGGCGAGCAGCGCGACGTCCGCGGGCGCGGCGTGGCGCAGCGCTGCGGCACAGGCCGCGCTGAGGACGGCGACAAACAGCAGGGCGAGACGGCCGCGCGGGCGCACCTCAGAACTCCAGGCCGAAGAGGACGCGCACCTCGACCCGCTCGTGCTCGGCGAGATCGAGGTGCCCGTCGCTCGCCCCGCGCAGCGCCCGCAGCTGCGGCAGGACGGAGGCGGCGGCCCACCACCCCTGCCTCGCGTACGAAACGGTGGGACCGAGGAAGAGCGCCGAGCGCGTCGGCTCCGGCCCCGACGGGACGAGCGTGTGGCTGCGCAGCTCGAGCCCGGCGGTCAGGCGCGGGGTCAGGAACCAGCAGGCGGCGGCGTCCAGCTCGAGGGCTGTCTCACGCCGCGTGGCCGGCTCGTCGAACGCCCACTCCCGCTCGGCCGAGAGGTTGAGCGCGCCGAGCAGGCGCCCCACGCGCCTGTCGAGGATCAGCTTCGCCTCGAGCTCGACGTCGGAGGGCCCCGCGCCGAGCTCGCCGTAGAGTGCCACGCCGGCGCGGTCGGCGACCGGGTCGGAGAGCTTCAGCTTCCACTCCGACGAGATCCCCTCGAGCTCGGTCGCGCTCGATCGGCCGAGCGGCGTGTCCTGTGTCAGCGCCTGCAGGTTGAGGTAGAGCGAGGTCTGCAGCCGGTCAGTCAGGCCCAGCTCGGCCTCGATGCGGCTGTCGAGCCCCCGGTAGAAGCCCGAGCGGCCCAGCCGGAACGTGCTCCACGGCTCGATCTCCCGCGCGCCCGGCCGCAGCACGGCCGACTCGTAGGTGTAGGTGAAGTGCCGCTCGGACGCGGCGACGATCGTGGCAGTGAGCAGCACGCCCAGCACGGCCGAGAGAAGACGCCTCATGTCGAACCCTCCCTTCG
>Ga0302299_10002401_pt1 | contig 11434 bp, 11 predicted proteins | sample III_Fen_N3_4_FD_198795 | JGI IMG/M metagenome (GOLD analysis project Ga0302299, IMG submission 198795) | Peat permafrost microbial communities from Stordalen Mire near Abisko, Sweden - III_Fen_N3_4 | ecosystem: Environmental > Terrestrial > Soil > Wetlands > Permafrost | place: Sweden: Abisko...
CCGTGCCCGTTGCCGAAGCCTGCGGTCGAGCCGTTGGCCGAGCTGCCGGCCCGGACGCTCGACGCCACACCGACGACCGCGGTGTCCGCCGGCGCCACCTCGCTCTTCTTCGTGGCGTAGGTGTCGATGTACTCCTGGCCCGAGAGCTCGCGGATCTCGAACATGACCTCGTCGGTGATCTGCCGGAGCACCAGGCGGTCATCGGGACGATCGAGATAGCGGTCGACCTGGACCGGACGACCGATGCGCACCCGCATCACCTTGAACGGCTTCGGCATCGACGAATCGGGAGGCTGCACCTCGAGGGTTCCCTGCAGCCCGACCGGGTAGATCGGGGAGCCGGTGCGCAGGGCCAGGCGGGCGGCGCCGGTGTGACCCTTGTGGAGCTTCCCGTCACGGGAGCGGGTGCCCTCGGGGTAGATGCCGAACAGCTCGCCTGCCTCGAGCACCCCGGCCGCCGCGGTGAGCGCGCCCTCGGCCGCCGATCCGCCCGAGCGGTCGATCGGGATCATCCCGAGCGCCGGGAAGATGTACTTCGTCTTCCAGCTGTCCATGTACTCGCCCTTGCCCACGAACGTGATGCGCCGGGGCAGGGTCGCGCCGAGCACGAAGTGGTCGAGCACCGACAGGTGGTTGGGGGCGATGATGGCGCCGCCGGCGGCCGGTAGCCGATCGAGCCCCTCGACCTCGATGCGCCACGCGAACCCGAACAGGGGCTTCAGCACGGCGCGGGCGATGGTGTTCAGTTGTCCGACATCGCGTGCCATGGTGTCCCCTTTCGTTCGTGCCGCTCCACCGCGGCGACCGACGCGAACGCCGGACCACGGGTGCCGCACGAGTCTGCCCCATGGACCTGCCGCCCGCTCGACCCACCCCAGTTTCGGCGCTGATTTCGCTCGCTGAGCGAACGACATCGGGGGTGAGAACACGAATCGAGGGCTGTTCCTCGACATCGGCACGTCGGCTGGGCACGATGGCGGGCATGTCCAGCCACCACCCTTCACAAGGATCGCAGCTCACGCGGCTGCCCGACATGGACTCGTCACCACTGCGGAGCTGCTCGAGCTCGATCTGAGCGCGGCGGCGATCGGGCGACTCGGCCGCGATGGTCGACTCGAGCGGCTGACCCAGGGTGTCTACCGGGTTCCTCCGTATCCCTGCACGTGGGAGCAGCGGCTCCTGGCCTGTGTGCTGGCCGGACCGCCCGGAACGGTCGCGTCCCACCGCGCTGCGGCGAGGCTGCACCGGTTGCGTGGGTGCCAGAGCGATCTCGTGGAGGTCACCTGCCGGCGATGGCGCCGGGAACACCGCCACACCCAGTTCGTCATCCACGAGTCCCTCGCGCACGATCCGAGCGAGACCACCATCGTTGACGGGATCCCCACCACGGACCTGGCCCGCACCTTCGTCGACCTCGGCGCGGTCCTGCATCCAGCGCCGCTGGGCCGAGCGCTCGACGAAGCCCGTCGTCGGGGCGAGATCGACCTTGCGGCGGTGGAACGTCGGCTCGCTCGGCGGGCGGTGCAGGGACGAAACGGCATCACCGCCGTTCGCCAACTCCTCGACGAACGAACCGCACGCCCTTTGGGCACCACCAGCCTCGAGGACCTCGTGCTCGGGATCGTGCACGACTTCCGCCTCCCTGCGCCCGAGCTGCAGTGGCGAGTGGGCCACCTGGGCAAGACGGCGTACCTCGACTTCGCCTATCCGGCGCACCTCGTCGCCATCGAGGCCGACAGCGAGGAGTACCACCTCGATCTCGAGACCTTTCACGGCGACCGGTCGCGTCAGAACTGGCTCTCGCTTCTCGGGTGGACGTTCCTGCGGTTCACCGCCCGCCACCTCCGCCACGAGCGACGCAACGTGGCGATGCAGATCGCTCGCGCGTTGAACCTCCCGTTTTGACCCCCGATTTCATTCGCTGAGCGAGCGAAATCGGCGCCGAAACCGGAGGGGTCAGGCGGTGAGGAAGAGGCCGAGGAGCTCGGCGGCGTCGGTGACGTCATCGCCGCGGGCGACGGCGGCGTCGATGGCGGCCACGGCTCCGGGGGTGTCGAGGTCGTCGTCGAGGCGCAGTCGCACCTGCTCGAGCGCCTCGTGGCCGGGGCCACGGGCGTCGGAGGCGGCCATCCAGGCATCGAGGCGGGCGGCGGCCCGAGGCATGAGATCGTCGTCCCACTCCCACGGCTGGCGGTAGTGGTGCTCGACGATGGCCAGGCGGATCGCCCGGGCGTCGTAGGTCTTCAGCAGGTCGCTGATGAACACGAGGTTGCCCAGCGACTTGGACATCTTCTCGCCGTCCATGCGGACCATGGCCTGGTGCATCCAGTGGCGCACGAAGCGCTGCCCGGTGGCCGCCTCGCTCTGGGCCGCCTCGCACTCGTGGTGGGGGAAGATCAGGTCGGCGCCGCCGCCGTGGAGATCGATCGTGGTGTCGAGCTCGCGGAGGGCGAGGGCCGAGCACTCGATGTGCCAGCCCGGTCGACCCGGGCCCCAGAGCGACTCCCAGGCCGGCTCGTCGTCGGCGGACGGCTGCCACAGCACGAAGTCGAGCGGGTCGCGCTTGTTCGGGTCGCCGACGTTGCCGCCGCGCTCTTCGGCCAGCACGAGCATCTCGTCGCGCGACAGGTGGCTGATCTGCCCGAAGCGCTCGAACTTGTTGACGTCGAAGTAGATCGACCCGCCGCTCTCGTAGGCGTAGCCCTGGTCGAGCACCATGCCGATGAAGCCCCGGATGTCGGCGATGGCGGAGGTGGCCCGAGGCTCGCTCCAACACTCGATGACGTTGAGTGCGAGCATGTCGCCGTCGAAGCGCGCGACCTCGGCCGCGGCGAGGTCGAGGTAGTGGACGCCGAGCTCGCGCGCCTTGCGCAACAGGTCGTCGTCGACATCGGTGATGTTGCGGACGCAGCGCGTCTCGTGGCCGAGGTCGCGCAGTCGCCGCTGGAGCACGTCGTAGGTGACGTAGACCGCCGCGTGCCCGAGGTGGGTGGCGTCGTACGGCGTGATGCCGCAGGTGTACATCGTCACGATCGGGCCCGGGTCGAACGGGACGATCTTCTGGCGAGCCGTGTCGTAGAGGTGCATCACGTCGAGCAATCTAACGGTGCGACGGGCCGAAAGGCGCCGACCGACGATGCCTCGCTCGTGACCTCCTCCTGACCTCTGGGATCAGATCGCGTCGATGCCGGTGAACTTCACCGCGGCGCGGGTCTTGTAGCGGATGTTGAGCTGCAGCAGCACTGCGGCGAACGCCTCGATCGGAGCGGCGTTGGACAGCTCGCCGGCGTCGAGCGGACGCATGTCGGGGATCTTCCGCACGATCTCGCAGGTGGCCTCGGTCGCCTCGAGATGATCGGAACAGATCAGCACATCGCTCTCGACCGGGTGATCGAGGTCGCCGAGCTCCTTGGCCGGGACGTGGTGGAACCCGGCGGCGACCTTCGACTTGGGCAGGGCGGCCTGCACGCTCGCCGCGACCGAACCGCGGGGCGGCACGAGCGGCGGGAACTCGTGGCCGACCTTGGCCAGCGCGTTGGCCATCGAGATGACGACCTTGCCCTGGAGCTGACGCGACACCGACTTGGCCGTGGCGGCCGCGGCATCCCACGGCGTGGCGATGACGACCAGGTCGGCCTCGGCGGCTCCAGGGTTGTCGGCGGCGTCGATCACCAGGCCGCGACCGTCCCACTTGGTCAGCAGCGTGTCGCGGACCTCCATCGAGCGGTACTTCGAACGCGAGCCGATGACGACCTCGAACCCGACTGACGCCAGGCGAGCGGCAAGGCCGCTTCCCGCCGGACCGGTTGCTCCCAACACTCCGATTTGCATCCGGTCACCCTAGGCGGCGCGCTCCGGTCGACGTGAAGTGCCTGATGCCTCGTCAGGTCCAGCTCGTGCGCCCCGGCCGGTAACGTCACCGCACCACACCGGGTCGGAGGGTCCATGGGTCTGCTCGAAGGTAAGCGCATCGTGATCACCGGCGTCCTCACCGACGCCTCCATCGCCTTCGGCGTGGCCAAGCTGGCCCAGCAGGAAGGAGCCGAGGTCATCCTCACCGGCGCCGGCCGCGGGCTGTCGCTGACGCGCCGCACGGCCCGCAAGCTGCCGGTCGAGGCCGAGGTGCTCGAGTTCGACGTGAGCGACCCGGCCCAGCTCCCCGTCATCCAGGCCGCGCTGGCCGAGCGATGGGACCGCATCGACGGCGCGCTCCACGCCATCGGCTTCGCCCCTGCCGTCTGCCTGGGCGGCACGTTCATGGACGCCACCTGGCACGACGTCGGCGTGGCCGTGAACATCTCCGCCTACTCCTACAAGGCGCTGGCCGACGCCGTGCTGCCACTGATGACCGAGGGCGGGTCGCTCGTGGGCCTCGACTTCGACGCCACGGTCAGCTACCCGGCCTACGACTGGATGGGCGTGGCCAAGGCCGCGTTCGAGTCGACGTCGCGCTACCTCGCCCGCTACCTCGGTCCGAAGGGCGTGCGGGTCAACCTCGTCGCGGCGGGGCCGGTGAAGACGATGGCGGCCAAGTCGATTCCGGGCTTCAGCGACTTCGAGGACGTGTGGGATCCACGGGCGCCGCTGGGCTGGGACGTCAGCGACTCGTCGGGCGTGGCCAAGGCGTGCGTGGCACTGCTGTCGGACTGGTTCCCCCAGACGACGGGCGAGATCATCCACGTCGACGGCGGCTTCCACTCCACCATGGCCTGACGTCACGCCCAGTCGTCGGCCTCGAAGTAGTCGGGGTTGGCGACCTGGAGCTTGGCGACCACATCGGCCCACACCACCGCGTCGACCGCCGCCGGGTCAGCGATGGTCCCGCCCCGGATGGCGGCTGCGAGCTCCGCATCGTCGGTGACGCCGAGCGACGCGAGACGAGCGGCGTGGGCCGCGCGGTCACGGCCATCGAGGGCCAGCTCGCGTTCGACGGTGGCGAGCACCCGCGCCGCGACCCGGGCGTGGAACTGCACCCGACCCTGCGTGGAGGCCATGACATCGCCCTCGAGGAACTCGCGCACGGCCTCGAGGAGCTGCGCGGCGGTCGGCTCGCCATGCAGGTCGGTCAGTGCCGGACCGCCGTCCGGAGGTGAGAACCCGACATCGGCGGCTGCAGCAGGGCGGGCGCCGATGAGGCCGAGCAGGTCGTACTCGTTCTCGCAGACCCGTCGTCCGATGGCGGCCAGCTCGACGGATCGGCTCGCCCCGGTGAGGTGGCTCGAGGCCTGCATCACGCAGATCACGCCCCACCGCAGCGTGCCCACCACCTCCCACCAGCGCACGACCTCGGGATCGACGGTGGTGCCCGATGCCGCCTCGTACGCGGCGATCAGCTCGGGATAGTCCCCGACGCCGGCCACGGCCAGGTCGGAGCCGAACCTCCACGCCCGCACGCACAGCCACCCGAGATCCTCCATGGGGTCACCCAGGTGGGCGAGCTCCCAGTCGAGCACGGCCGCCAGACCGTCCTCGTCGACCATGAGGTTGCCCAGGCGGAAGTCGCCGTGCACGACCGTGGGGTCAGAGGCGGGCGGACGGTTGGCCTCGAGCCAGCGCAGCCCGAGCTCGAAGGCCGGATGGGGCTGGCCCAGCATGTCGATCAGCGCACGCATCTGGCTGATCGGCTCCTGCAGCTCGAGGTGGTCGGCCACCGCCATGGGCACCGCATGGATGGCGGCCATCGCCGACGCGCACTGCCCCACGAGCCGGGAGCGGGCAACCGCGAACTCGTCGTCGCGGAGCAACCGACGAGCGATGGTCTCCCCTTCGACCCGACCCATCACCAGGAACGGGTTGCCGACGATCTCGGGGTCGTCGGACGCGGCGATCACCGGGGCGACCGGCACACCTCCCGCCGCGGCGGCCCGCAACAAGCCCGACTCCCCCACCATGCTGGTGGCGCCGCCCCTGACGCCCTGGCGGATGCGCTGGAGGATCAGCGGCTGGGAGCCGCCCTTCACGGCGTCGAGCAGGTCGAACGCGTAGGTCTCGCGGGACGCCCCGCCCGAGAGGCGGGCGAGCTCGCGGACCTCGAGTCCGTCGCGCCCGAGCGCCCCCTCGAGGAAGACCGCGAGGCGGTCAGCGATGTCGTCGGTGTCACGATCCCCCATGGCTGCCGACGCTACCGCCTGACCCGCCGACGCTCAGCCCGACTCGTCCCTCGCCCCGACGAACATGTCCGACCTGACCACGTCTTCGGTGGCGAACTCGGACAAGAACGGTAGGAGGCCGGAGGCTGGCGTGCTCAGGAGCCGTCCTGGTCGGACTCGTCCAGGATGTCGCCGACCAGCTCCTCGAGGAGGTCCTCGAGGGTGACCAGGCCGACCGTGCGCTCGTCGGCGTCGGTGACCAGCGCGACGTGCACCCGGGCCCCGCGCATGGCGAGGAGGAGGTCCTCGAGCGTTCGGTCGGCCGGCACCACGAGCATCCGCCGCACGAGCCGCAGCGGCACGGCCCGATCCTCGAGCTCGGGCTCGATGGTGAGCAGGTCCTTGGCGTGCACGAAGCCCCGGACGTCATCGAGGCCGCGGGTGCCCTGCATCAGCAACCGTGAGTGGCCGCTCTCGACCACGAGGCTCTCGGCCTGGCGCAACGTCGTGCGGGTGGTGATCGAGCAGATCTCGGCTCGGGGCACCATCACCGACGTGACGTCGCGCTCGCCGAAGTCGAGCACGCCGGTGAGCAGCTCGTGGGCGAAGTCCTCGATGAGCCCCTCGTCGCGCGAGGCGGTGAGCATCACCGTGAGCTCCTCCGCGGTGGGGACGTTGCCGAGCTCGTCGCGTGGCTGCACGCCGAACGCCCGGGCACCGAGGTTGCCGAGCACGTTGAGCGCCTTCACCAGCGGCCGGCACACGAACAGGTAGGCCCGGTTCGGCAGCACGAGCCAGCGCAGCGTGCGCTCGGGGTCGGCCATGGCGAGGTTCTTGGGCACCAGCTCGCCGACCACGAGGTGCAGGAACACCACGATGGACAGGCCGACGACCGCCGATGCGGTGACGGCGATGCCCGACGGCAGGTGCAGGAGGTGGGCCACCGGCTCGAGCAGGTGCTCCATGGCCGGTTCGGCCACCACGCCCAGGCCCAGCGAGGCGATGGTGATGCCGAGCTGGGCGCCGGCGAGCTGCATGGTGAGGTCGGCCGAGGACTCGAGCGCCAGCCGATCGAGCCGGGTGCCGGTGGCGGCGGCCTCCTCGAGCTTCGTGCGACGCGAGCCGACCATCGAGAACTCGAGGGCCACGAAGAACCCGTTGATGCCGAGGAGCACGAACGAGAGGGCGAACGCCGACCAGCCCGTCACGATCGACCCTGCCCGAAGTCGGGGTCCGGCGGGTCGAAGGCGGGATCGGGCGCGGTCAGCTCGACCATGGCCACCCGCAGGCCGTCCATCGCCGACACCCGCAGCCTCCAGCCCTCGAACTCGAGGTCGTCGCCCACCACCGGGATGCGTCCGAGGCGGTCGAGGACGAAGCCGGCGAGGGTCTCGTACTCCCCCTCGGGCGGCTCGAACCCGGTGGCGTCCAGCACCTCGTCGGGGTGCAGCGAGGCCGGGATCTCCCACGGGCCGACCCGGGCGTCGCGACCGTCGGCCGCCGTCAGGACCGGAGCCCGCACGTCGTGCTCGTCGTCGATCTCCCCGACGATCTCCTCCAGCACGTCCTCCAGCGTGATGATGCCAGCCGTGCCGCCGTACTCGTCGACGACGACGGCGAGGTGGCTCCGGGCGTCACGCAGGTCGGCCAGCACCCCCTGCAACGACCGGGTCTCGGGAACGACCACCACCTCGGTCATCAGGTCGCCGATCGTGGTGGTGCGCCGCGACGCCGGGGCCAGACCGTGCACGCTCTTGACCAGCACCACACCGACGATGTCGTCGAGGTCGGTGCGGTACACGGGGAACCGGGAGAACCCGGAGCTGGCCGACAGCGCCACCAGGTCGACCGCGTGCTGGTCGATCGCCAGCGCCGAGAGCCGGAGCCGCGGCACCAGTGCATCGGCCGCGGTCTTGTCGGCGAAGCGCAGCGACCGGGTGAACAAGGTGGAGGCGGTGTCGCCGATCGTGCCCTCCTCGGCCGATGCCTCCAGCAGCCGGGACAGCTCGGCCAGCGAGCGCACCGACTCGAGTTCCTCCTTCGGCTCGACGCCGAGCCGACGGACGGTCCAGTTGGCCGACCGGTTCAGCAGCCGGATGAGCGGGCCGAAGACCGTGCCGTACAGCTGCAGGAACGGGGCGAGGAACAGCGCCGAGGATTCGGGCTTGGCGACCGCGACCGTCTTGGGGGTGAGCTCGCCGGCCACCATCTGCACGACGGTGGCGATCAGCAGCGCGATGGCCACCGACACCGCCCGCACGGCCGAGGCCCCGATGAAGGGCTCGAGCAGGGGCTGGATCAGCTCGGCGATGACCGGCTCGGCCAGGAAGCCGAGCAGCAGCGACGTCACCGTGATGCCGAGCTGCGCTCCCGAGAGCTGGAACGAGAGGTGGTGCAGCAACGACTGCACCAGTCGGGCACGCCGTGATCCCTGCTCGGCCAGCCCGTCGACCCGCGAGCGGTCGGCGGCCACGAGCGCGAACTCGGCCGCCACGAAGAGGCCGTTCACGGCGATCAAGAGGACGATGGCCACCAGGCCCAGCACGGTGTTGATGCTCATCAGTGTCGCCCAGGGGCGACGGCGATCAGAACCACACCTGATCGCGCGGGAGGTAGCGACCCCACCCGGGCTCGCCCGTGAAGCGACCGCCGTCGGCCACCACCCGACCCCGCGACAGCACCAGCTCGGGCCAACCGGTGGCGATCTGGCCCTCGTAGGGCGAGTGGTCGGTGCGCATGTGCAGCGCCGCCGCGTCGAGCGACTGGGTGCGTTCGGGGTCCCACACCACCACATCGGCGTCAGCACCGACCTGCAGCGAGCCCTTCCGCGGCCAGAGCCCGAAGGCGCGGGCCGGCGCCTCGGCGCACAGGCGCACCCAGTCGGCCACGGTGAGGTGACCGGCTCGCACACCGGCCCACACCAGGGCCAGCCGGGTCTCGATGCCGGGGAGGCCCCCGGGGATCTCGGTGAAGTCGGCCCAGCCCTCGGTGCGCCCGAGGGTGCCGGCCCGGCGGTCGTGCATCCAGAAGGGGCAGTGGTCGGTGGCGACGGTGTGGAGGTGACCCTGCTCGAGGCCGTGCCACAGCTCCTCGTGGTGCCAGGGGTCGCGAAGCGGAGGGGTGCACACGAAGTTCTCTCCGTCAGCCCCTTCGAGCCGGGTGACGTCGAGGTGCAGGTACTGCGGGCAGGTCTCCCCCATGATCGTGACCCCGCGCTCCTGCGCGGTGCGGATCGCGGCCAGGGCCGGCGCCGAGCTCACGTGCACCACGTAGATCGGCGCCTCGACCAGTTCGGCCAGCACCGCGGCACGGGCGGTGGCCTCGCCCTCGACGATGGCCGGTCGGGTGCGGGAGTGCTCGATGACACCGGTGCGGCCCTCGAGCAGGGCCTCGCGCCGCAGCGAGGTGATGGCGCCGCCGTTCTCGGCGTGGACCGTGACGAGCCCCCCGTGCTTCGAGGTGTGGCGCAGCACGTCGAGGATGACGTCATCGTCCACCTGGAGCGTCTCGGGATAGGCCATGTAGAGCTTGAACGACGTGATCCCCTGCTCGACGCACTCGGCCACCTCGGCCTCGGTGGTGGCCTCGACGAGCGTCATGTGGAACCCGTAGTCGATCGCGGCCGGCTCGGCCTCGCGCTGCCACGTCGTCAGCGCGTCGAGCGGGCGCTCGCCCCGGGTGGTGGTCACGTACTCGATCACCGTGGTCGTGCCGCCGATCGCGGCGGCCGCGGTTCCGGACGCGAAGTCGTCGCTCACCTCGGCCGCCCCCACGTGCAGGTGCAGGTGGGTGTGGGCGTCGACGCCGCCGGGCACGACCAGCCGACCCGCCGCTTCCACGATCTCCTCGCCGTCGGCCGCGACGAGGCCGGGGCCGACCTCGGCGATGCGACCGTCGGCACCGATCCGCACGTCGGCGACGCGCTCGCCGCCGGCGTCGACGACGGTGCCGCCGCGGATCAACATGGCGCCATCAACTCGGGAACCTCGCCCCGCTAGGGTGCGGCCGATGGACGACGTGCACGATCCCGCCACCGACATCGACCGCGAGGTCCTCACCTACGACCTGTTCGGCACGGCCGCCCGCGAGCTCGCCGGCCAGGTGGCCGACAGCGGTTTCCGCCCCGACATCGTGCTGGCCATCGCCCGCGGCGGGCTCACCGTGGCCGGCGCCCTCGGCTACGCGCTGGCCGTGAAGAACTGCTTCGCCATCAGCGTCGAGTACTACACCGGCATCGACACCCGCCTCGACGTACCGGTGGTGCTGCCGCCGATGCCCGACCTGGTGGCGGTGCGGGACCTCGACGTGCTCATCGTCGACGACGTGGCCGACACCGGTGACACGCTGGCGATGGTGCACCAGATCGTGCACGGCCACGTGAAGGAGGCTCGCTCGGCGGTGCTCTACAAGAAGCCCCGCTCGATCATCGAGCCGCACTACGTGTGGCGCGTCACCGACCGCTGGATCACCTTCCCCTGGTCGGCCGAGGAGCCGCTCGTCCCGCTCCACGAGGCCCAGGGCTGACCCGGCCGGCCGGCCCGCTGCCATGGACGTCACCGCCGAGTTCACCATCGAGCCGTTCATCGACGGCACCCCCGGCGCCCACGTGCTGGCCGCGCTCGAAGCGGTGCGGGATGTCGGCCTCGAACCATCCATCGGCCCGTTCGGCAGCTCGATCACCGGCGACCTCACCGCGGTGAGCGCCGCGGTGGCTCGCCTGCTCGAGGCCGCCACCGCCGCGGGAGCCACGCGGGTGTCGTTGCAGCTCACGCGCCCGGAGCCGCTCGAGCCCTGACCTCCGGGCCCATCCGCTGGCGTCACCCGGCGCCCTCCGGGCGGTTCAGGTAGTTGTAGACGGTGAACCGGCTCACGCCGAGCACCTCGGCCACCTGCTCGACCGACTTCCGCAGCTGGAACGCGCCGCGGTCGTTGAGCAGCTTGACGGCCCGCTGCTTGTCCACCCGGCTGAGGTCCGCGAGCGGTCCGCCCACTTCACGCTCGACGGCGGCGAGGTACCAGTCGATGTCGCGAGGCACGTCGGGGAGCCGCACGCCGCCCACCACCGAGCCGTCCCACACCAGCTCGACGTCACCCGCGACCAGCTCGCCGGGTTCGACGACCTTGGCCCCCACGGCATCGACCAACGGCTGGATCGCGTCGAGGAACGAGTGGGACACCCCTGCCACGGTAGTGCGACCGGCGGCTGTGCCAGGCTGACCGAGATGACCGGGATGACCGAGCCCCCCACCCCCACCCTCACTGCCGGCCCCGGCCCGACGGCCGGCCCGTTCGCCGCCGCGGCCGCCGATGCCCTGGCCCTCACCCGCCGCGCCGACGTCGAGGCC
>Ga0302299_10002402_pt1 | contig 11430 bp, 11 predicted proteins | sample III_Fen_N3_4_FD_198795 | JGI IMG/M metagenome (GOLD analysis project Ga0302299, IMG submission 198795) | Peat permafrost microbial communities from Stordalen Mire near Abisko, Sweden - III_Fen_N3_4 | ecosystem: Environmental > Terrestrial > Soil > Wetlands > Permafrost | place: Sweden: Abisko...
TGGTGGAGGCGGCTTCGGCGGAGGCGGGGGCGGGAGCGGCGGCCATGGAGGTGGAGGCGGCTGGTAGAACCCGGCGCGGCGTCCTTTTCGGGCGCACCTAGACTCACGACCAACAGTCCACTCGATTTAGAAGGGAGATCAAGCTCATGACTCAGACGACGATCCTCGGGCGTGTCGGCCAGCTGCTCCGGGCGAACATCAACTCGCTGATCGACGGCGCAGAAGACCCGGAGAAGATGCTCGACCAGCTCGTTCGGGACTTCACGAACAACATGAGCGCGGCCGAGGACGCCGTCGCTCAGACCATCGGCAACCTGCGCATGGTCGAGGACGACGCCAAGGAAGCCGGCGCGGCCCGGGACGACTGGGCATCCAAGGCTTCGGCTGCCTCCAACAAGGCCGATGAATTGCGAGCGGCCGGGAACACCTCGGACGCCGACAAGTTCGACAGCCTGGCCAGACTCGCGCTGGGCCGCCAGATCAGCTTCGAGGCGCAGGTCAAGACCTTCCAGACGCAGATCGACCAGCAGACGGCTCTCGTCGACCAGCTCAAGGACGGCCTCAACAAGATGCGGGCACGCCGCGATGAGCTCGTCCAGAAGCGCGACGAGCTGGTCGCTCGGGCAAAGATGGCCCAGGCCCAGACTCAGGTTCAGACGACCCTCAAGAACGTGTCGGTGATGGATCCGACGAGCGAGCTGAGCCAGTACGAGGACAAGATCCGCCACCAGGAAGCGCTGGCCCGCGGCATGGCCGAGGTCAACGCCAGCTCCATCGACGACCAGTTCGCGTCGCTCCAGGGTGACGAGGACAAGGTCGAGGTGGATGCCCGCCTGGCGGCCCTGAAAGCGGCCAAGTAACCGGACCTCCGTCTGGAGAGAGACACGCGAATACGGCCGGGCCGGCGCTGAATTCCAGCTGCCGCCCCGGCCGTTCTCTTGACCTTCTAGCCGCCGGACGGCGGCGTCATGACTTGGATCCGCCCGGCAGCGGCCCGGCCTCGCTCGTCCGAAGCCGCGCCGCGAAGCCGGCAATCAGGCAGTCGATCCCGAAGGCAAATCGATCGTCGAGGCTGGCCGTGAAGATCCGCGGCGCGGCCGCCTGGAGATCCGGGTATCGATCGGGCGGCAGCCCTTCGATGTACTGGCGCACCATCTGGAAGTAGCCCTTGCGATCGGAGTCCGACCGCTTCGATTGGTCGATGCCGGCTGTCTGTTGAGCGCAGAAGCCCCATACGAAATTGGATACCGCGAAGTAGGCGTCGGCCGCGTCGGCTTCGTTGAATCCGGCGCCGCGAAAGACCCTCAACGCCTGGTCCGTGAGCCCCAGCCCATTTGGCCCGAACGAACCGCGACCGACCATGACGGGCACCGCTCCGGCGTGCCGGAGCGCCGCCGCCCGAACGGCGATGGCCACCTGCCGAACCGCAAGCTGCCACTCCGTCTCCACCGGTGGGACGTCGATGCCGGCCAGCACCCGATCGGCCACGAGATCGAGCACCTCGTCCTTGTTCTGGACGTACCAATAAAGCGTCATCGTCCCCACGCCCAGCTCCTGGGCGAGTCGCCGGACCGTCAGGCCGTCGAGGCCCTCGGCATCGATGACCGCCAATGCCGCGTCGGCGATGCGCTCCGGCGTGACCGGCTCTCGCGAGGGCGGGGCGTCCGCCTTGCCGCGGCCTCCGGCGCGCTCCTGGCGACGCACGCGCCTGGCTTCGTCACGGGCGGCGTGACGGGCTTCATTGCTGCTCCACCACGGTGGAGTTGGGACGGCGCTCTGGTCGCTCATTCGGCTTTCCTTCGAACTCCCCGAAAAGGGGCTTGACACTCGTGCATTGTACTAGTAACTTGTGCGACGTCAAGCGTACAACGTACTAGCATCAAGAAGTACGCGGTACCACTCACCTCGTCCACTGTACGAGCAATCACTGGGAGCGCCGCAGAAGTGCCGGACCCGACCCTCCACCGCCGTCGATGGTGGATCCTCGCAGTCCTGATCGTGAGCCTCTTCACCGTCAATCTGGACAACACGATTCTCAACGTCGCCCTGCCGACGCTCGCCCGCGAGCTTCATGCCGACATGAGCCAGCTGCAGTGGATGGTCGACGCGTACGTTCTCCTGTTCGCCGGCCTGCTCCTTGCCGCGGGTGCTCTCGGCGACCGATTTGGGCGCCGGAAGATCATGCTGATCGGCCTCGTCATCTTCGGGACAGGCTCGCTCGCGAGCGCATTCGCGCCCTCTGCCGAGACGCTGATCTTGCTCCGCGCCGCGATGGGCGTCGGTGGAGCCCTGATCGTCCCCTCGACGCTCTCTGTCACGGCTCATGTCTTCACTATGGAGGAGCGACCCAAGGCCATCGGCATCTGGACCGGCGTGAGCGGCCTAGGCATCGTCGCCGGGCCCGTGCTCGCCGGCTGGCTGCTCGAGCACTTCGCCTGGGGCTCCATCTTCCTGATCAACGTCCCGGTGGTCTTGATCTCGGTTGCCGGCACCCTGGCTCTCGTGCCCGAAGGCCGCTCGGCAGACGCACCCAAGCTGGATGTCGGCGGCGCCCTGCTCTCGATCGGCGGTCTGATCGCATTCGTCTACGGCGTCATCGAGGCGCCTGCCAACGGCTGGACCTCCCCGGTCGAGATTGCCACGTTCGGCATCGCCGCTCTGCTGCTCGCCGGGTTCATAGCTCGCGAGCTGACCACGACCGAACCGCTCCTCGACGTTCGACTGTTCGCCCAGCCGGTCTTCCGAGCAGCTGCCCTGGCCGTCCTGCTGACGAGCTTCGGCCTCTTCGGCTCGATGTTCTTCTTGAGCCAGTATTTGCAGGGCGTGCTCGGGTTCGGGACCATGGAGACGGGCGTCTCGTTCCTGCCGGTGGCAATCTCGATGGCGATCTTCAGTCCGATGGGGATGGCGCTGGCCGGGCGACTCGGCATGCGCACGACGGTCGCCCTCGGCATGGCCGCCGTCGCGGTCGGCCTGCTCTTCCTGCGCCTGGCCGGAATCCACGATGGTTACCCATACGTGGCCATGACGCTCTTCCTGGTCGGCGGCGGCATGGGCTTCGCGATGAGCCCCCTGACCGTGATCATGATCCGGACCATTCCGCGATCCAAGCAAGGCGTCGCGTCGGCGATCAACAGCACCGCTCGCGAACTTGGCGGAGCCCTGGGCGTCGCGATCCTGGGCAGCCTCTCAGCTCCGGTCTACGCGGCCGGCGTTCGTCCGGCAACGGCTCTGCTCCCCGCCGACGGCGGCAAGGCCGTCCATGACTCGCTGGCCGGCGCCGGTTTGGTGGCGAGCTACCTGCCCGGACCTCAGGCCGAGGCGCTGCTCCAGCTGGCCCGAACCGCGTTCGTGGACGGGATGGGCGTGGCGGTGACGGCTGGGGCGCTGGTCGCCCTCACCGGCGCAGTCGTGGCCTTCGGCTTCCTGCCCCGCCGCGGCGCGACCGCCCAGGCGACCGCCTCTCAGCCGCTCGTCGATCGGAGCGCCACGGCCACCTCTGTCCCCGAAGCGGCGTAATAGGGCTCGGTCCGCGCGCCGGGACGCGGCGAGGCAGCTCTAACTGAAGGCACGGCCGGCCCCTCCACTGCCCTAGAGTGGACGGGCCGCGCCGTCTGGTGAGCGGCCATCAGGAGGACCGATGCACACCGAGTATCTCCCCAAGTTGCTGCCGACGATGATCGACGAAGGGCAGGGTCCGGGCGTCCAGTTCCGCACTGACGGCGAGCTGGTTCCGGCGTTGACGATGGAGCTCGACGGCTCCATGCCGGTCTACTTCGAGCACCACATCCTGCTCTGGAAGACGCCGTCGCTCGAGATCGGGATGCACACCATGAAGGGCGCTTTCAAGCGCGCCGTTGCCGGGATGCCGATCTTCATGACCGAGGCCAGGGGCGCCGGGCAGATAGCTTTCAGCCGCGACGGCGTCGGGCACGTCTTCCACCTGCAGCTGGCGCCGGGCCAGACGATCGAGGTCCGCGAGCACCAGTTCCTGGCCGCGACGGCCAACGTCGACTACAGCTTCCGTCGCCTGCGTGGCGTCGGGAACATGCTTTTCGGCGGCACGGGCATCTTCATCGACACGTTCACCGGCACTCAGGGCGGCGGAACGCTCTGGCTCCACGGCTACGGCAACGTGTTCGAAAAGGTCCTCGGACCGGGCGAGGCGTTCGACGTCGAGCCGGGCGGCTGGGTCTACAAGGACCCGCAGGTGAACATGGAGATCAAGATGGTCGGCCTGAAGATGGGCCTGCTGGGCGGCTCGGGCAATCTGATCTTCAACCGCTTCACGGGCCCCGGCCGGATCGGCATCCAGAGCATGTACCTCCACATGCCCACCGACGACTAGGCCGCGACACAACTCCGACCGCGAATCGAAACGGCCGCCGGGTTTCCGGCGGCCGTTCTCTCTTTGGCGAAGGGCTCAGGCGACGCCGACCAGGACCTTGGTCGCTGCGGCCTCGGCCTGGACGACGGCCAAGTCCATCGTGATCTTGATTTCATCGCTCACCAGAACGCCGCCGCTCTCGAGAGCGCCGTTCCATGTGAGCCCCCACACCTTGCGGCTGATCTTCGTCGAAGCGGAGAATCCGGCGCGGCGTCCGCCCTGCATGTTCGCGACGACGCCACCGATCTCGGCATCCAGCGTCACCGGGTGAGTCTGGCCGTGCATCGTCAGGTCCCCGACGATCTTGAAGCCGTCACCGCTCGGCTCGATGTGCGTGCTGCGGAAGACGAGCTCGGGATAGGTGGCCGCGTCGAGGAAATCGGGGCTGCGGAGGTGCGCATCGCGAGCCTCCATGCCCGTTTCAATGCTCGATGCGTCAATATGCGCCTCGACCGTCGAGCGCTCCGGGTTGTTCTCGTCGAAGTCGACCGTGGCGGTGAACTTGTGGAACTGACCGCGGACCGTCGTGACCATCATGTGCCTGACGGCGAACTCGATCTGCGAATGGGCTGGGTCCAGGTCCCAGGTATTCATCTTCTAACTCCTAATGTTGCGTCCTGTCGTGAACCCAACCGGGATAATTGACTCAGCAACTAAGTAGTATAGTAGTTGAGCACGCAACAAACTACAAGTGGCGATACCGAGGAGCTTTTATGGAGCAACCAGTCGACGACGCGGCGAGCGCGGGCCTACCGGAGACGGGGACCATCGCGGAGCTCTCGGACGTTCCCGAGGCTCTCCTCGCCTCCGCGCTCGATCCGGTCGAACTGCGTGCATGGCGCGCCTTCCTGACCCGGCACGCTCGAGTGGCACGACGCTTGGAGTCGGACCTGATGGCTCGCAGCGACCTGCCGCTGGCCGAGTACGACGTGTTGTTCCAGCTCGCCCTGGCCGAGGGGCAACGACTGCGCATGAACGAGCTCGCAGACCGGGTCCTGCTCAGCCGGGCGGGGATCACCCGTCTGGTCGACCGGCTCACCGCCGACGGCCTGGTCAGCCGCCTCAAATGCGCCTCCGACGCACGTGGCTACTTTGCCGTGCTCACGTCCGGCGGCATGGAGCGCCTGGTCGACGCCACTCCCGGCCATCTGGCCGCAGTGCGGCGCTTCTTCCTCGAATCGTTCACCGGGCCCGAGCTCGAAACTCTGGCCGAGCTCCTGGAGCGCAGTCAACCCTTCGACTGACAATTCGCATCGAGGCGCTATCGTTCGGCCATGCCAACGCGCAGCGAGATCGTCGAGGTCTCCGGCAGGCAAGTCGCGATAACTAACCCGGACAAGGTCTTCTTCGCCGGCCCGGGCTACACGAAGCGCGATCTCGTCGCCTACTACATGGCAGTCGCCGATGGAGCTCTAAGGGGCGCCGGCGGACGGCCGATGGCGCTGAAGCGCTACGTAAACGGGGCCGACGGCGACTTCTTCTTCCAGAAGCGCGCCCCGGACTCGCGGCCTGAGTGGCTCCGAACCGTGGAACTGTCGTTCCCGTCGGGTCGGACGGCCGACGAGATCGTCATCGACGACGCCGCCGGGCTGGCCTGGATCGCCAATCTCGGCTGCCTGGACTTGAACCCTCACGCGGTCCGCGCCGACGACCTGGACCACCCAGACGAGCTGCGCGTTGATCTGGACCCGGGGCCGGGGGTGCCCTGGGACGACATCCGCCGGGTGGCACTGGTCGTTCGCGAAGTGCTCGAAGATATGGGCCTCGTGGGCTGGCCCAAGACTTCGGGTTCGCGAGGCATCCACGTCAACGTTCGGACCGAGCGGCGCTGGTCGTTCGACGAGGTCCGCCGCGCGGCGCTGGCGCTGGCGCGCGAGGTGGAGCGGCGCGCTCCCGCGATCGCCACCAGCAAGTGGTGGAAGGAAGAGCGCCACGGCGTCTTCCTCGACTACAACCAGAACGCCAAGGACCGAACCGTCGCGTCCGCCTATTCGGTCCGGCCGGTGCCCGACGCGCGGGTTTCGGCGCCGCTGACCTGGGATGAGCTGCCGGCGTGCGAGCTGGGCGATTTCACGATCGCCACGGTGCCAGCGAGATTCGCGGCAATCGGCGATCCGGCGGCAGGGATCGATCTGGCGGCAGGGTCGATCGAGAAGCTCCTCGAATTGTCCGCGGAGCAGGCCAAGGCCGGGCAAGGCGATGCGCCCTGGCCGCCGAACTACGCCAAGGCCCCGGGTGAGCCGCCCAGAGTCGCGCCCTCGCGTGCCCGCAAGGGGGGCGGCGACGGGGCCGTCAGCCCGGCAAAGACCGCCGCTTCGACTGCCCGCGCGCCATCTCCGACCGGCCGCCGAACGTCCAAGAAACCGCTCATCGAGATCGCTCGCGCGGCCACCAAGCAGGACGCGCTGGCCGGCTTCGAGCGGTGGAAGTCGCGCCACCAAGACGTCGTTCCGCATCTGGAGACGGCGGACCTGCTGGTCGATTCGATGCGCGGACGCTTCACGCTCTGGTACCGCATCCGCGTCAACCTCGAGCACGTGCCGGTCGCGGAGCGCCCCGCGCAGGAGCCGCTCGACGCTGACTACGACCCGTGGGCGGAGTTCCGCTGAGGCCACGAGGCTGCGCTCGAAGGGCTGCCGCCGCTCTGTGCCGGCCTACCGGCCGAAGATCTCCGTGAGTTCGAACGGAGCAGTCGACTCGAGCTGGTCGTAGCGGCAGTCGGACGGCGGCTTGTCGGGGCGCCAGCGGATGAAGGTCGTAGCGTGACGGAAGCGATCGCCCTGCAAATGGTCGTAGGCGACCTCGCACACGCGCTCCGCCCGCAACGGCTCCCAGGAGAGATCGCGGTCGCGGTTCCAGCGACTCGCGGTGCCGGGCATGCGCTGGCCGGACTCGCGGGCGGCCGCCTCCCATTCGGCCCATTCGGCCCAGGGGTGCCCGTCGAGCGCGTTCCCGCGCAGCGGTGCGAGCTCCTCCGCCAGCGCGACCCGCTTCTCGTTCGTAAAACTGGCCGTGATGCCGACGTGGTTGAGCTTGCCGGTGTCATCGAAAAGACCGAGCAGCAGGGAGCCGACCATCGTGCCGGGTCCGTTCTTATGCCAGCGAAAACCGGCCACGACACAGTCCGCGGTCCGGGCGTGCTTGATCTTGGCCCAGCCCCGCTTCCCCGGTTGGTAGGCCTCAGTCAGCCGCTTGGCCACCACGCCGTCGAGGCCGGCGCCCTCGAACCGGTGGAACCACTCCGTGGCGCGCTGCGGATCCCGAGTCGCCGGCGTCAGGTGGATCGGCGGCGCGGCCGAGCGAAGCAGGACCTCCAGCAGTTCGCGGCGTTCACCCTGAGGAGTGGCACGGAGGTCGCGGTCGTCGAAAGCAAGCACGTCCCAGGCCACGAAGCTGGCGGGCGTCTGCTCGGCGAGCATCTTCACGCGCGAGGCCGCCGGGTGGATGCGCAGCAGCAACGAGTCGAAGTCGAGCCCGTCCGGTCCGGCGATGACGACCTCCCCGTCGAGGACGCAACGGTCGGGCAGATTGGCCCGCAGCGCCGGCGCCAGCTCGGGAAAATAGCGGTCGAGCGGCTTGAGGTCGCGGCTCTGGATGAACACTTCGTCGCCGTCGCGGAAGACGAGCGCCCGGAAGCCGTCCCATTTGGGCTCGTACTGCCAGCCGACTCCGGTGGGAATCTCGTCGGTGAGCTTCGCCAGCATCGGCTCGATCGGCGGCTGGAACGGCAGGTTCACGGCGCGACTATAGCCGAGGCCGTCGGAGCGGTGCGGCGGGCCGGCCGGCGGACGCGGTGCGCGGGATCACCCCGGTCTCCGTCATTTACGCGCGTCTGGTGGGCGTACCTGCAATAAGCCGAGAGTCGCCGCCGCTGCGCACGGCGCGCGACGGTCAGGGGCGCTTTTCGTAGCCCAGGGCGCGCATTGCCTCCTCGAATTCGGCCTGCGTGATCTGGCCGGAGGCGAACCTGTATCGCAGCGCGTCGGCGGCCGGGTCGCGCGGCGTCCAGCGCGGTCCGGGCCCACCCGCGACGTTCCGGAATACGACCACGAGGAGCCATATGATCGCGAAGGGGATGGCGAGCGAGATGATCACGGTGATCAGAATGGTCAAACCTGCGACCGCACCAAATCCCATCGTCATCTCTTCTGCTGGACCCGGAGGCGGGCCTCAGCCCTCCCTGGCGCCGGCCCTGGCGCCGACGGCGCCGGTCGAGCGGTGGCGTGCCCGTGTCGTTTCCCACTCGGTGATCGCCTTGCGGATGTGGGCTTCGGCGGTGTCGACATGGAACGATTCGTCCATGCCGCCCAGCAGCGGGGAGACGTCCGGGGCGTAGTGGCCGCCGGGCGGGAGCGGGCCGCATTGCGCCGTGGCCCGAGCGAGCCGCTGAGAATCGCACAGCGCTCCGGGAGCGACGAGGAGCTCGCCCAGGAGTTCATCGAGATCGCGGCCGAGCAGGAACACCTCCATCGTGTCCGGCATGAACAGTTCGGGCAGGGCGACGTTGCCCTGCCATCTGAAACCGAGTTGATCACCAAACGGCGTCTGCCCGAAGAAGAAGGGGCCGCCATCCTTGGGATGCGCGTAGACCGATCGCCACCACTGGGCTCCATTCCACGCGAGAACCTCGGGGCCGGGCAATGTGGAACCGGCATCGCCGAAGATGTAGATCTCCCCGCCGCCGAACACACCGGCCCCGACTCGAAGCCAGAACAGCTGCAACGCAGCCGGAACGGTCACCCCGAAGCGCTCCTCGATCGCCTCGGCCAGCGACACGCCGTCCACAGGGCGCGTCTGACCGGGCGCCGGTGGATAGGCGTCGAGAAACGACCGGAAAGAAGCGTTCCGCCTCATCAATACCCCGCTCGGGCGACACGGCCTCTAAGCCCATTGAGTCCGAATGTCATCGGAGAATCTACTCCGTCGGCAGGATCAAGTGGCGGCGAATGCACGGGACCGGTGCCACGACGAACCGCATCAATCGATTGCCGGCACCCGATGGGCTATCCGGGAAGCCTCGCGCGGACGTGCGCCAGCCTCGCGTGGAGGCCGTGGCGGCGCGGGCCGGCGATCACGAGCGCCAGGGTCCACGCCACAAGTGACACCATGACCACGCCGTAAACCGGCCAGTAGTTGCCCAGCCGGTCGTAGAAGATGCTTCCCACGTTCATGACGATGATCCCGCCGGTCGGATAGGCCACCGCGATGATCCCGAAGATCGCACCGAAGTTGTGGCCGCCGAAGACGTCGGAGAATGCGGCCGAGCGAATCGCGATCGTCGCCCCGATGCCGAACCCGTACGCAACGTATCCGGCCGCGGCAAGAGCCGGCGTCGCTCCGTTGGAGGCGAAGATCGCGGTCGCGCCTCCTGCGATCATGGCGGCGCAGATGAGACCGATGTACCGGCGCCCGTAGCGATCGGATAGCCCGCCGCCGAGAACCTGGCCGACGACATACGCATAGCAGGACACGGCCAGCAGGATGGCCGCGTAGTCGACGCCGATTCCCTGAGCGACGGCGTGGCGCGGCGACAGCTGGTATATGCCTTCGTCGATGCAGCCGATGCCGACCGCGCCGACCAGCAGGATCAGGAACCGGCGGGTCCGCAACGTGCGTCGCAGCGCGTCTGGCCGCGAGCGGCTACCGGGCGGGAGAGGCTCCTGGGACGCGGCGATCGCTCCTGGGGCCGAGGTTTCGTGCAGTCCCGTGCCCGTCTCCCCGCCCCGTGGCGGAGTCGTGCTCGTGACACTCCGCAGGCCTTTCGCCGGGACGACGACCGCCGGTCCCGTGGTCATGAGCCATACGAACGGGACGGCGAGCAGCGACATCGCGGCGAATACCTGGGCCATGGAGCGCCAGCCGAACTCCGGAATGGCGCCGGCTGCGAGAGGCAGGATTACCGCCACCCCGATCCCCGGGCCCGCGTACGCCACGCCCAGCGCAAGCCCGGCAACGCCGGCGTAGCGCCGGGCGACCGCGGTCGTGACGCCGACAAAGGTCAGCTGCAACCCGATGGCCAGGAAGACTCCGTAGGCCGCGACGAGGAACGCGACGTCCGAAGCCGCGGATGCGACCAGCCATCCGAGGGCCATCAAGAGAACGCCCACGGTCAGCAGCAGCCGGTCCCCGATCACGTCGAATGCCCGACCGAGAAGCGGTGAAGCCATTGCCGAGACCAGCAGGAACATCGTCCAGGGCATCTGGCCGAGCTCGCGCGAAGCGTGGAAGGTGGTCTCGAACTCGGGCGCCAGGAGCGGGAAGCAATAGAGCGGCGCGTAGCCGATCGCGCCCACGACGAAGGCGCCGAAGATCGGCAGGCTGCGGATCAGGCCTCGCTTCGAGGCGGCAAATCTGGGCACGCCGCCATCGTACGGGGTGCTCGTATGGGCCGCAGCCCTCCGCAGACCGCGGCCGGAAGAATCGCTCGAATCGCAGAAACCTGCCGGCCGCCGCTCGGGTCTCGCCGAGCAACACGGCCGGTCGGCTACTCGGATCAGGCCTCGGGCGCGGGCTTCCCTTCGGCGCCGGCAGCGGCAGCGGCAGCGGCAGCGGCGGCCTCTTCGGTCGTCTCCTCGACGACTTCGGCAACTGGCTCCTCGACCACGTGCGGCGTGGCCACCTTGACCACGATCTCGTCGAGATCGGTCAGCAGAGTCACGCCCTCAGGTAGAGGAAGGTCGCGCAGGTGGATGGCCGCCTCGAGTTCGTTCAGCGAGTCGATCGAGACCTCGAACGACTCCGGCAGCTTCTCAGGGAGCGCCCGCACGCGGACGTGATCCAGGTTGTGGAGGAGCATGCCGCCCAACCGGGCGACCGCATACGACTCGCCGGTCGTGTGGACCGGGATATCGACGGTGACTTCCTCGCCGGACTTGAGGGCGAAGAGATCGACGTGGAGGAGGCGGCGGTAGCGCGGATCGATCTGAATGCCATGCACGAGAACGCGGTGCTTGTCCTTGCCGTCGATCACGAGCGAGACGATCGAGTTCGAGTGGATGGTCTTGCGCAGGTGATCGAACTCATGTGCGTCGAGGGATACAGGG
>Ga0302299_10002404_pt1 | contig 11429 bp, 15 predicted proteins | sample III_Fen_N3_4_FD_198795 | JGI IMG/M metagenome (GOLD analysis project Ga0302299, IMG submission 198795) | Peat permafrost microbial communities from Stordalen Mire near Abisko, Sweden - III_Fen_N3_4 | ecosystem: Environmental > Terrestrial > Soil > Wetlands > Permafrost | place: Sweden: Abisko...
GGCCAACCCCGACGCCGATCGCCACCGTGACGCCCAAGCCCGTGCCGGCACCGTCGCCGACACAGGCCCCTGCCCGAGTCACGAAGAGCTACTCGGAGCACAGCGGCTCGATCAGCTATCACGGCACCTGGGGCAACGCGCCGAACCGCGGCTATATCGGCGGCAGCGTGGCCTGGTCGAAGACTCCCGGCTCGAGCGCGACGTTCACCTTCACCGGCTCCTCGGTGAGCTGGCTCGGCCCGAAGGGACCGACCCGCGGCAAGGCCCTCGTCCTTCTCGACGGGAGAGTCGTCGCGCGCGTGGACATGTGGCGCTCGTCGTTCGTCGCGCGAGCGGTGCTCTTCAAGCACTCCTTCGGCACCACCGGCCGGCACACGCTGACGATCAAGGTGCTCTCGACGCCGCACCACCCGTGCGTCGCGATCGACGGGTTCAGCGTCAGGTCCTGACCCCGGATCGACCGGTTCAGGTCCCAGCGGCCGCATCACCCGCCCTTGGGGCATCCGCCCGCTCTTCCCGCACGCATAGCCCGACAACAGGTGGGTTCGTGAACGAGGTGCGGGGCCGCGATGCCCGATGACGACCAGGAACACGCACGACTGCCGGACGCGGCCGTGTTCGCCGTGTCGCGCCCCCGCAGCAGTCACGTGGTGCCGACCGGCGTGATCGTCGCGCTCCTGGTTGGAGTGCTCGCATTCCTGGGCGGCATCGCCGTGGCATCGAGCGGTCCGCCGAAGCCGCCGCAATCCGCCCGCGTGTCGGCAGGCGTGCCCGCGGCCGCCGGTGAGCCTCCCGCCGGCGGCACCCCTGCCGGGCCGTCCGCGATCGCCTTGGCGCCCGCGGCGTCCCCGTCCGATTCGGCACCTGCCGCCACCGCCGCGCCGGACTCCAGCGCCCTTGCCCGGCGATTCGCCCCCGGAACGCTCGTGGCGGGCCTGCCGGTGGCTCGAGCTGCGTGACGGGAGAGCCGCGGTCCAAGGAGGTGCCGCGGACGCGGCTCGACGGCCCGCGCCTGACGTCCCAGCGGTCGTGGCTGATCTGGTGCCCGGTCAAGGCCCCTCGCCGCCCAGGCGTTCCTGCTCGCGCTGTTCGACGGGCTCGTGGCCGGCGTCCCGGCGGATACCTACGGCTATAGCACCGCCGACGCTGGCGCGGGGGACGCCCTGTTCCCCAACGCCGAAGCGCCGTTCGCCGGCACGGTTGCGGTGACGGCGGACGCCGCGGGCACCGGGTTCTCGATCGTCATCGTGCTCCAGGAGTGGCTCGTCCAGTAGCGGCCGCGCAGAAGAAGGCCCGCCAAGAGAGAGTTGCGGGACATCGTCCCAAGCGAGTCTCGGCGCGCTATCCCCGACGCGCTGGCCACGCAGCTGCCTTCGACGGGGAGATCGACGCCGTCGGTCATCGGTGGAGCTCCTGAAGCGCCCAGGAGTTCCCGTCCGGGTCGCTGAAGTAGGCGTACTTGACGCCTCCCATGTCGCTCACCCCAGAGACATCAACGTCCTTGCTCAAGAGCATCGCGCGGACCGCATCGACATCATCGACCACGAGGTGCAGGCCGAGGACGCGCCCGGCGGCGGGATCGCTGATCCCCACCCCGATCACGATTGAGCATGCTGAGCCCGGAGGAGTCAACTGGACGACTCGCATGCCGTTGCCGGGCTGGACGTCGTGGTCGAGGTTGAATCCCACCCGCTCGACGTAGAACTCCTTGCTCCGGTCCACGTCAGTCGTTGGGAGTGGTACGAGTTCCAGGCGCATGTCCATTGTTCTGCCTCCTCACTGTCGCACGCGAATCGCGCGAGCGATGATGCCGGATGCATCCCGGTTCGCCCAGCGAGTCGGTCGCATGAGGTCAGCTGGTCCTGGCGCAGCGTCAGCGCGGGTCGCCCAGGGCCTCGGCCAGCCGGATCTCCACCATCAGGTCGCCGGCCAGGCGCTCCAGGCCCTGGCGGACCGTCGTCGCGTCCACCGCCTCGGGGATGATCACGCGGACGTGGGCGTGAAACATCTGGTCGCCGGAGTGAGCGGCCGCGCGGCGGTCGGTTGCCAGCTCCTCGACGTTGATCCCGTGCGCCGCGAGCAGGGCCGAGATCTCGTGGACCAGGCCCGGCCGGTCGACGCCGAGCAGCTCGATCTCCATCGCGTGCTGCCGGGGGGACTCGACGGGCGTGCTCCGCTCGACGATGACCTTCAGGCCGCTGACAGCGAGACGACCGAGGGACTCCTCGAGCGCCGCCGCGTTCTCCTCGGCGACCTCCACGCACAGCACGCCGGCGAACTTGCCAGCGAGGTGCGCCATCCGGCTCTCGAGCCAGTTTCCGCCGTGGGCGGCGACCACCTCCGACACGGAGTCGACGATGCCGGGATGGTCCGGACCGATGAGCGTGAGCACGAGGTCGATCATCGGCGAATCGTAGCGCCTGGCCCGCGGCCCCGATAGCCCGTCCCCGATCCCGAGCCCAATGCCGATTGCCGCCACCGCCGCTGCGTGGACGCTCGAGTGGGAAGGTAGGCTCGCCACTGCTCACGGCGCGCGATGCCTTGGAGAATGGGTGTTGGCCGCACGACGATCCGCGATGAACTCGACGCCATCAACGCGGGGATGGCCCGCGCCGTGGCCGAGCAGGACGCCAGGCAGTTCGCGTCCTACTACGCGGACGACGCCCGCGTGCTGTCCGAGGAGCTGCCGATCATCCGGGGTCGAGCCGGGATCGAGGCCGAGGTCCGTGACTGGGTCGCGAACGGGCCGCTCACCCTCCGGTTCGAGACGGGCGACGTGATCGTCGACGGCTCGCTCGTCGTGGACGCGGGCAGGATCATCAGCCCGACTGGGCGGAGCAGGTACGTCGTCGTCTACCGGCGCCAGCCCGACGGAAGCCTGAAGATCGCGGTTGACGCCGGCAGCAGCGATGGTCCGTCGGCGGCATCTGGCTGACTCCTCTCAGACCGGCGCGATGTCAGCAGGGTGGGCCGCTATGCCTCGGCCCGCCCGGGCACGGCAGCCAGCGCATCGATCTCCACGAGGCACTCCGGCCGGCCCAGGCTCGCAACCATGAGCACCGTGACTGCGGTGGCGTGAGGGCCCCAGACCTCCCGTGAGGCCTCGAAGGCCGCCTGGACATCGGATCCCACGGCGAGGTGGATCGTGAGCCGGGCGACGTCCTCCTGCGTCGCTCCGACCTCGTGGAGCACTGCGAGGACGTTCCGCAGCGCCTGGACTGTCTGCTCGCCGAGACCGGGACCGACGACGGCGCCGGTCGCGTCGACGCCGTTCTGGCCGCCCACGATCAGCAGCCGGCTGCCAGGCTCGATGACGACGCCCTGTGAGAAGGCAGGGTTGCGGTGGAGGGTCGCGGGATTGACATGGGTCAGGGCCATCAGACAGCTCCTTCCGGGTGGACTGCTCGCCGCCGGCTCTCAGTCAGCCCCGACCTGCCGGATCCCTTCAAGGCGACGAACGTCTGCGAGTTTCGTGGTATCGCCAAGCGGGGTCAAGGATCGAGAAGCGCTTTCCTCGGCCACAGGCAACAATGGCGGCGCGGGGCCATGCTGCGTCGCGGTCCGACGAGTCGGGCGTCCGGGCGGTCACCTCGGTGCGAGCGCGAGCGCTGCCGGGTGCCGGGCGCCTACCCGAGGCGAAAGGAGTGGGTCATGTCCTACGTCGTGGACTTCAACACCGTCTCGACCACGGGCCTGGAGTCGTCACCGGTGGCGCCCGCGCTCGCCGGTCTGCGGGCGAACGAGGCCCGCTACTTCAAGAACAAGTACGACCATGAGTTCACGGTGGAGCCGGCGGGCGATGCCGGGGAGACCATCGAGTATGTCCACCGCATCCTCAAGGAGGAGCGCGACCTCGTCATCGGGTCGCGCCCGCTGGAGGCGACGACCTTCGAGGTCGAGGGCATCCGGATGGCGTACGTCTTCTACGAGAGCGGCCTGTCGATCAACGTGATGTACACCATCGATGACGCCAGGAAGCGGGCGGTCGGGTTCAAGCTCTCGGACGGGATGGAGGTCCCCGCCGAGCTCGCCTCGCGGTTCAAGTTCGCACGCCAGAAGTCGAAGCTGGCCGGAACCATCCGCGGTTCGTTCTTCGTGATCAAGGGCGAGTACTGATCGCGGCGGACATGTCCTTGTCCTCCATCTCCCACGCGTGGTCGAGCGTGTGGAAGGCCGAGTGCCGGATGAGGAACGGCAGGGTCCAGGTCCGCATGTGCCGTGGGACCTGGCCGGCGTTGTAGGCGCGCATGGCGGCGACATATGCCTCCCGATGCTGGCGGAGTCCGTCGGGCGAGAGGGCCGCCTCCTCGGGCATTCGCAGCCCGACCTGCTTCGCGAAGTCCTCGCTCTCCGTGCGGATGGTGTGGCGGATGATCCGGTCGCGGTCTCGTCCGCCCCCGCGCGGCCCCTTGCGCATCTCGGGCGATACCCGTGCCGCCACGCCATCGAAGAACGCCCAGCAGGCATGCAGCAGCGTGATCCCGCGCTCGAGCTCCGTCTCGCCCATCGGTGCGTGCTCGGCCGCGGAAGGCGAGAAGGAGATGCCCCAGAAGTCCGTTGAGCCCGTGCCGACCCTGTCCTCGACCACCTCGATGGGACCCGCGGCGTCGAACTCGCTCGCCATCCCGGCGAGCTTCGCCACGGGCCGGTACCGCCCCCGGTAGGACTCGAGGGTGTCGAGGGCGATCGCGGCGGTCTTCGCGCCACGGCTCCACCCCGGCCAGTCGAGGCTGAACGCCACCGACCGCTTGTCCCTGGGTCCGCGTTCGATCACTGTGCGCACAGGCATGCCGCACTATGGCATGGCCAACGGGAGATGCGAAATGCTTGGTGCCGGCTCAGCGCCGGCTCGTAGACGCGCGGCCTTCGGACCCGACGAGGTCGTGCGGGCGCCGGGACGGCCCGAGACTCCGGCGCGGGGTCAGCCGGGCTCGGCGTCGACCGCGTCGGCGAAGGCGGCCATCGACGGGTACTCCCAGTCGGGCGTGACCGGCGCCTGCGGGTTGGGCGTCGCACCCCAGCCTGGCTGGGCATGCCGGCGGTTGATCCAGACGGTGGGCAGGCCCGCGGCCTTGGCCGGCGCGTGGTCGTGGAAGAGGCTCTGCGCCACGTGCAGGAGCCGGCCGTCGGGGACGCCGAGCCGCTCACGCTCGACAGCCAGGGCCTCGAAGTTCCGCGGCGAGGGCTTGTAGGAGCCGACGTCCTGCGCGGTCACGATGCCCGTGAACGTCACGCCGAGGCGCTTGTTCGAGCCCGCGAACGAGGTCCGGTCAACGTTGGACAGGATGATCAGCGTGTAGCGCTTCGCCAGCCGCTCGAGCGCCTCCTGCGAGTCGGGGAACGCCGGCCAGTCGGGGACGGACGCGCCGAAGGCCTCGGCTTCCTGGTCGCTCACCGGAACGCCGAGCTGGGCCCCGAGCGCCCGCATCGACCGGGCGAGGATCTCCGGGTAGAGGGCGGTCGGGTGCACGGCCTCGGTCTCGGCCTCGTGCGTCGAAAAGGCGGTGAGGAGCTCCTCGTCGCTCATCGCGAGGCCGCGGGCGTCGGCCCAACGCCGGAACACCGCGGTGATGCCGGCCTCCCAGTCGATGAGGGTGCCGTAGCAGTCGAACGAGAGGGCATCGAAGTCGGCGAAGTTCACGCTGTGCGCTCCCGGATGAGGTGGAGGAAGAACCGCTCGGAACCGTCGAAGTGGGCGGACCAGGCTGCCTGCGCGCGGGCGGCGTCTCCGGTTCGGAGCGCCTCGAGCAGGTCAGCGTGCTCGGCGGCCAGGTCGCTCACGTGCTGGTAGGCGGGCTGCAGCATGGCGATGAGGAGGCGCAGCTCCGTGCTCACCTCGTCGAACGTGCGCAGGAGCCGCGCGGACCCCGCTGCCTCGAAGATCGCGCGGTGGAACGCGACGTCGCGGTCGGCCACGACGTCCCAGGCGACGCCGTCCTCCAGTGCGAGGAGGGCTGCGGACGCCGCCTCCACGTCATCGAGGGGCACGCCGCTCCCGACCACCAGCCCCACGGCCGCCGCCTCGATGGGACGTCGGACCCGGTAGAGGTCGATGGCGTCCCCGGCCGTGAAGGACCTGACCAGCGCGCTCCTGCCCCGCCCGCGCTCGAGCAGGCCATCCGCCACGAGCGTGGCGACGGCGGCTCGGACCGTCGGGCGGGCCACGCCGAACTCGGCCGCGAGGTCCGTGTCGCGCAATTGCTCGCCCGACGCGTATGACCCGGCGAGGAGACGGCGGCGCAGCTCGTCCGCTACGGCATCGGCGACGGAGACCGCTTGGATCTGCATGGTTGCCTGTATAACAGGTAGGCAGGTATCCTGCAAATCACGAAGGGTATCGACCTCGAACGGATCGGGTGGGTGAAGGATCTGGTCCGGGCGAGAAGAGTCAACCGAACGCAACCGGCCCAATCGACAATGCAGCGGTCGTGCAGGCGTCTTCACGGGGACGGTCCACTCGTCGTACCCTCGCAGATCGCTGGGCGTCCGGGGCGCCAGCAAACGTCGTACGCACAGCTTGTCGGGAGGCGCTCGATGAAAGTCGGATACGTCGTTCTCTACGTGAACGACACGGAGGCCTGCCGCAGCTTCTGGGTCGGGCAGGTCGGCATGGTGGAGAAGCGGCGCGACGAGGTGGGCGCCTTCACGGTCGTGCAGGTCGGGTTCGCCGACCAGCCGTTCTCGCTCGAGCTCGTGCCGCTGGCGATGATGCAGGACAACCCGGACGGCCTCGACCTCGCGACGCCGTCGATCTGCTTTCACGTCGACGACCTCGAGGCCGCGCGCGCCACCCTCGTCGGACGCGGGGTGCAGGCGACCGACGTGGGTGAGCACCACGGGATGCGCAACTTCGCGTTCTCGGACCCCGAAGGACGCTGGTTCGCGGTCACGCTGTGATGGGAGTCCAGATGAGCACACCGGCGGGACATCGGTTCTTCACCATGACCCTGGCCTCGGTCTACCCGCTCTATCTCGCGAAGGTGGAGAGGAAAGGCCGCACCAAGGACGAGCTCGACGCGGTGATCCGCTGGCTGACCGGGTACGGCCAGTCCGAAGTGGAGCAGCACCTCGCCGCCGGCTCGACCTTCGCGGACTTCTTCGAAGGCACGCGCCTGAACTCCAACGCGGCGCTCATCACGGGCGTCGTCTGCGGGGTCCGCGTCGAAGCGATCGAGGACCCGCTCGTGCAGCGGATCCGGTACCTCGACAAGCTGGTGGACGAGCTCGCGAAGGGTCGGGCGCTGGAGAAGGTGCTGCGCAGCTGAAGGCGTTCGCGCGATCATGCGGGCCACCATGGATCAGGCACTTGTCCGCCGGAGCTCTCGCCCGACGTCAGGCTCAGGCGTCGGTGGCCCTGCGCATGCGCTCGAGCTCGCGCCGCAGGCGCTTGCTCGGCCGGCCCTCCCCACGGACGAGCATGATGCCTGGCCGGGCCTCCGGCACGACGGGCGGGCTGTGGTCCACGTAGCAGGTGGCGGCAACGGCGGCCCCGACACGCGACTCGATCGGCCGCATGACCTCGACGATGCGCTTGCGATCGGCGATGAGCGCCTCCACCCGATCGCCCGCGCGAACCTTCGTCGACGGCTTCGCCGGCGATCCATTCACGAGCACGTGGCCGCCCTCGCACAACCGCGTCGCGAGCGGACGGGTCTTCACGAGGCGCACCGCGCACAGCCAGCGATCGACACGCGTCTCGTCTGTGGCGAGGGGATCAGTCACGCGCTCTAGGATGGCACGCGATCGGTGCCCGATCACGGGCATGGCGTCCGCTCCGACAACCGCTCGGCGGTCCGATGAGCGGCGTCGAGCTCGTCCTGCCCTTCATGGCGGGCGTCGTTCGACGTCGGCAGTACCGCGGTGCTCTGCCGCTCCTGCAACTCGACGAAGGGGGGCGCCGACCGAGGGGAGCAACACGCGCGGCAATGAGAACAGCCCGTCTGGCTTCGCCTCCCCGCGGTCTATCATCATGGGTGGCACTGGCGGGCTCCTCCGCGGGGGAACGATTCCGATGGGCGCAAACGGTGCGCTGAGACTGCGTGTCACGAGGTCAACTGCGGTCTTCGTGCTGGCGTGTGGCGCGGGCCTCCTCGGCGCTGGCTGCACGACGTCGGCACCGAGCCTCGCCGCTCAGACGCCGACGATCGGCTCCCCATCCGCCGCGCCGACCTCCATCCCCGCCGTCAGCCCCACCGCCCAGACGGCGGCTAGCTGCAAGGTCGGGTTCGCTTTGGACAACTACGGGCCGGAGCGATACGCGCGGTGGGACGGGCCGGCGCTTGAGCAGGTGCTCGATCGAGAAGGCGCGATCTACACCATGTCCGATGCCAAGGGGGACGTCGCGAAACAGGAGTCCGACATCGACGCGTTCGTTGCGGCGGGCGTGGACGTGATCATCGTTCAGCCGTTCGCAAACGGTTCCTCGCAGTACAACGGAGGCGTCCCGGCAGCCGTGAAGAGGGCCACCGAGGCCGGGATTCCCGTCATCTCCTATGACAACTTCCTCGAGAGTCCAGACGTGTTGTACGTCGCGTTCGACTGGGTCGACGTCGGCCGGATGGAGGCTCGGGCGATCCTCGCCGCCAGGCCCACGGGCAGGTACGTGATCATCAAGGGCGACGCGGACAGTGCGTACGCCGAGACGATGCGACGCGGCATCCGAGAGGTGCTCCAGCCAGCCCTTGACAGCGGCGCGATCAAGATCGTCGGCGAGTCGTACACGATCAACTGGGATCCGTTCCAGGCCGAGGGCGAGATGGACGCGATCCTGAAGACGAACGACAACAGGATCGACGCCGTGATCGTCGAGGACGATGGCATGGCGAGCGGCGTCATCAAGTCGCTCACAGGGGCGGGCCTCGGGGGCAAAGTCGCGGTATCCAGCGCGGGCGGCATGAGCGGCTTTCCGTCGCTCGTCAACCTCAACGCCCTCGCCCGCGGCGTTCAGACCGTCGATGTCTGGCAGGACTACCGCCAGCTCGGCAGGACCGCCGCCGAGGCCGCAGTCGAGCTCTGCCGGAACCGCGACATCGCAAAGGTTCCGGGCACGACGCGCGTGACGTCGCCGGGCGGGAACCAGCTCACGTCGATCCTGCTCACGTCGCAACCGATCACGAAGGAGAATCTCGGCCTCGTGCTTGACACAGGCTGGATCAAGAAGGACGAGCTCTGCCAAGACGTGAACCCGGCCATCGCGCCCCCCGCCTGCAGATAGAGAACCGGCGCGTGGCAAGGTCCCTGTGGCCTGATCGGGCGTCGGATCCCGATCGGAGCCCTCGCCGCCTGACGGCCCCAGCACAGCTGGCACGACGACCTGGGAACCAGGTACCAGTAGAGCCACTGCCCCGCTGGGGCAGGTTTGGTCGGGGCGAGAGGAGTCGCGACGACGATATCGATCGTTGCCAGCGTGTTGGGCGAGAGCGCTGATCACGGCAGGCGCTGACGAGCCGTGATCTGGCCGTTTCGCCGCATCTGGTGCGGATCAACTGCCGACTGACCCCCTGTCCGCACCTGGGAATGACCCCTTCGATCCCTACGGGGTCCGGTCCCCAGCAGTTGACGCACGGGGCGAAGACCCTGATATACCGCCTTGTAGGTCGATGATGGCACCGACCTTCACGGGGTGACCGGCGCAGCCCTATCCGGCAGATGACCGTTGCCGCTAGTGTCCGGCCCCCGGCCCTCGGCCGTGAACGGTGATCGGGATCCTGCGGCGGTTGACCGGTGATCGGACCCGTCAGGTGACGTCGGCCGGGGCGTCCGGGACCCCCTGGGGTCCGCCGAGGGAGGCTGGCCTGATGACGACGATCGGGATCGACATCGGTGGACGGACGCACGTCGCGGCGAGGTGCCGGGAGGGCCAGGCCCGGGCCGACCGCGAGATCCTGCGGGTCAGCCAGGACCGGGCCGGGTTCGCGGCGCTCGACGCCTGGCTCGACCGGCAAGCGGAGCCCGTGACGCTGGTCGCGATGGAGTCCTCGGGCCACTACTGGATGCCGGTCGCCTCGCACCTCCGGCGGCGCGACGTCCCGGTCGCGGTGGTCAACCCGCTCGCGGCGAAGTACTTTGCGAGGAGCCGCCTGGGCCGCACCAAGTCCGACCCCGCCGACGCCCGGAGCCTCGCCGAGATGGCCATGCGCGACACGCCCGACGCGACCCGCGACCCGCTCGCGGGCGCCGAGCTGCGCCAGGCGGCCCGGTTCGCCATGACCCTGGTCACTGAGCAGGCGAGGGTCTGCCAGCGCCTGCTCCGCCTCATCGACCTCGGGTTCCCGGAGCTCGGCGAGGTGTTCGACGACCCGACCTGTCGCACGGCCCGGGAGGTCCTGCGGATCGCCCCCACGGCCACAGCCGCCAGGCGCCGCCGGACATCGACCCTGGCCAACGCCAACGGCGGCCCCGGGCACCGGCGGCTCGGGACGGCGAGGGCGGAGCGGCTCCAGGCCGCCGCGGCCGGCTCGATCGCGGTGCCCGAGCTCGACGCCGAGGCCGCCTTCGAGGTCGGGCTCCTGCTCGACCAGTACGACCTGCTCGAGCGCCAGATCGCCGACGCCGACCGCCGGGTCGCGGCGCTCCTCGACGGCGAGACGGCCCGCCGGCTCCAGACGATCCCGGGCGTCGGCCCCTCGATCGCCGCCACCCTGCTCGCCGAGATCGGCGACATCACCCGGTTCGACGACTTCGACCAGCTCCTCGCGTACGCCGGCGTCCACCCGGCCGAGCGGAGCTCGGGCAAGAAGGGATCGAACCCCGAGACCTCCTGGCACATGAGCAAGGCCGGCAACAGCCACCTCCGGGCGGCGGCGTACCGGATGGCCGTCGTCGGGGTCCAGCACAACCCGGTCATCGCCGCCCACTACGCCCGCAAGCGTCGTGCCGGCAAGTCGAAGATGAACGCCCTCGGCCACTGCATGCGCAAGGCCCTCGCCATCGTCTGGGGCGTCTGGCGCAACGGTCAGGACTTCGACCCCAGCTGGGGGGTCGAAGCTTGACAAGACCCTATGGGACTAGCGGGGATCCGGGACCGGCACGGGGCGCAGAACCAGGCCCACGATCCCGGCGAAATCGTCGGGGTTGCACGTGTACAGCGGGAGTCCATTGGCGATTGCGGTCGCCGCGATCAGAGCGTCGAGGGCCCGGGCGGCCGGCTTCCGACCCGATTGGCGGAGCGACGACGCGACCTGACCGAACGCCCGTGCGGCGGCAGAATCGAAGGGCAGTGGGTCGAAGTCCGCTTCGGCCTGTTGGACGTGCGCCAGCCGGCGGGCCCGCTCGGCCTCGTCGGCGGTCACGAGGGGTCCGACCGAGAGCTCGGCCAGGGTGATGGCCGAGATGAGGGGCACATCGGGAAGCGCCGACGGATCGTCGATGCGTGGCAGCAACAGCAGGGTGCTCGTGTCGAGCACGCCTTCGGCATCGCTCACAGGCCG
>Ga0302299_10002405_pt1 | contig 11429 bp, 7 predicted proteins | sample III_Fen_N3_4_FD_198795 | JGI IMG/M metagenome (GOLD analysis project Ga0302299, IMG submission 198795) | Peat permafrost microbial communities from Stordalen Mire near Abisko, Sweden - III_Fen_N3_4 | ecosystem: Environmental > Terrestrial > Soil > Wetlands > Permafrost | place: Sweden: Abisko...
GCCCACGGAGCGTGTACCGGCGCACGGCGTCATCGTTGACCGCCTGCGCGTACTGCTCGTAGGTGTCCCACTTCTCGTTGCGCACCGCATCCTGGAGCAGGGCGATCGTGTCGGGGTTCCACTGGTGATGCTCCCCGTCGCGCCGCCATGCGTAGAGGCCGATGACGGGCAGCAGCGTCTCGGGGTCGCCGGGGTAGGCGCGTGCGTGCCGGGCGAGCATGTCGCGGGCGAAGGTCTCCGTGCCGACGCCGCCGATGCGCGAGGCGGTGCCGGTGAAGTGCCGGTCGACGAGCTCGGGCGCGAGGCCTACGGCCTCGAAGATCTGCGCTCCGCAATAGGAGGGGATCGTCGAGATGCCCATCTTCGAGAGCGCCTTCAGCAGCCCCTTGCCGAGCCCTTTCACGGCCCGTGCCCGGGCCTGGTCGGCGGTCATCTCCTGCGGCAGCCAGCCCAGCTCGACGAGCTCGCCGAGGGTCTCCAGCATCAGGTACGGGTTGACGGCCGCGGCGCCGTAGCCGATCAGGGTCGCGACGCTGTGGACGCTGCGGGTCTCGCCCGACTCGACGACGAGCCCGGCCTGGAGGCGGGTGCCCTCGCGGACGAGGTGGTGGTGCACCGCGGCGACCGCGAGCAGCGAGGGGACGGCGGCCCGATCGGGGCCGACGGCGCGGTCGGAGAGGATGAGGATGTTGATCCCCCGCGCGAGGGCCTCATCGGCCTCGCTGCAGAGGCGCTCGAGCGCCACGTCCATCCCGGCAGGCCCCTCCGCGACCGGCCAGGTCATGTCGAGCGTGTGCGCCTTGAAGATCGCCGAGTGCACCTGACGCAACTGCTCGAGCTCGGAGTCGAGCAGGATCGGGCTCTCGAGCACGAGCTGGCGAGCGTGCTCGGGCGTCTCGTCGAAGAGGTTCTTCTCGGAGCCGATGGATGCCTGCAGGCTCATCACGATCGCCTCGCGGATCGAATCGATGGGCGGGTTCGTGACCTGGGCGAAGAGCTGCTTGAAGTACGAGTAGATCAGCCGGTGGCGGTCGGACAGGACCGCGAGCGGCGTGTCGTTCCCCATTGAGCTGACCGCCTCCTCGGCGTTCCGCGCGAGCGGGGCGAGGATCACCTTCATGTCCTCGAGCGAGTAGCCGAAGGCGATCTGCCGCTGCCGCAGAGACTCCGTCGGCAGCCCGTGCGGCATCCGGGGCGGCAGGTCGGCGAGCCGAACGACCTCGCGCTCGAACCACTCTCCGTACGGCTGCTGCGTCGAGGTCTGGCGCTTGATCTCTTCGTCAGGGACGATTCGCCCCCGCTCGAGGTCGACGAGGAAGAGCTTCCCGGGCTGGAGCCGGCCCTTGCGCAGGATGTCCCCCGGAGGAATATCGAGCACACCCGTCTCTGAGGCGAGCACGACCCAGCCGTCCCGCGTCTCGAGCCAGCGCCCGGGCCGGAGGCCGTTGCGGTCGAGCGTGGCGCCGATCACGCGACCATCCGTGAACGCGACCGCCGCTGGGCCGTCCCACGCCTCCATCAGGCACTGGTGGTATGCATAGAACCCGAGCAGCTCGGGCGGGAGATCCTTCCGACCGGCAGTCGCCTCCGGAACCATCATCATCATCGCGTGCGGCAGCGAGCGGCCGCCCAACACGAGCAGCTCGAGGACATTGTCGAACGTGGCCGAGTCGGAGCCGCCCTCCTGCACGACCGGCAGCACCTTGCGCAGGTCGTCGCCGAAGAGCTCGGAGGCGAGCTGCGACTCGCGCGCGCGCATCCAGTTGATGTTGCCGCGCACGGTGTTGATCTCGCCGTTGTGAGCGATCATCCGGTAGGGGTGCGCGAGCTCCCAGCTCGGGAAGGTGTTGGTCGAGAAGCGCGAGTGCACGAGGGCGAGCGCGGTCGCGGTGCGCTCGTCCTGCAGGTCCGGGTAGTAGCCCCGGAGCTGGGGCGCCGTCAGCATCCCCTTGTAGACGATCGTGCGCGCGGAGAAGCTCGGGACGACCGCGTCGGCGCCGGACTCGAGCTCGAACCGCCGCCTGATCACGTAGAGCTTGCGCTCGAAGGCGTCCGCGTCGGAGAAGGCCTCGCCGGCAGCCACCACGAGCTGCCGCACGTACGGGGCGACCGCGCCGGCCGCGCGCCCGACGTAGGCGTCGTCCACGGGCACGTCGCGCCAGCGCACGACCTCCTGCCCCTCCTCGACGACGATCGCCTCGAGCCGGGCCTCCAGCTCCTTGCGCCGCTCCTCGGCCCTGGGCAGGAAGCAGACCGCGACCCCGTAGCGGCCGGGAGCTGGGAGTGACTCTCCCACGACGCTGCGGAGGAAGGCATCGGGGATCTGCATCAGGATGCCGGCCCCGTCGCCCGTGTCCGGGTCGGCCCCGGCGGCACCGCGATGCTCGAGGTTCTCGAGCGCCTGCAGCGCCCGCTGCACGGTCTCGTGGAGCGGCGTCGCGTCGAGGCGCGCCACGAAGGCGACGCCGCACGCGTCGTGCTCGTACTCGGCCCTGTAGAGGCCCGTCTCTCCGCGCGCGGGCACGGTCAGCGGCCCTGCCGTTCGAGGGGGTGGAAGTTCACCGGCTCCGAGATCCGCGGGTCCACGCACACGATGTCTCCTCGGCTAGCGGTGTCGAGAGCGGGTGCGGGAGCGAAGCATGCTTCAAAGACTAAAGCAACGGCGCAGGCTCCGCCGCAGACGGCGGCCCCCGGGCGCCGCGGGGCGCCCGAATCGGGCCGTGGCGGCCGTTCGCGCGGGCAGTACCATGGGCGCCGTGAGCACGTCCACGGTGGCCCCGCCGGCACGGCCGACGCTCCGGATCAGGGGAACCGCCTATCCGGTCCTGCTCCCCACCGTGCGGGACCCGCGGCTGCACCTGGCGTTCGTGATCGTCTCCCTGCAGGTGCTCGGGCAGACGGCCTTCGGGTTCCAGCTCTCGATCGCGCAGATCCTCGTCTCGCTGCTCACCTGCGGGCTGCTCGAGTTCGTGATCACGCTTCAGCAGCGGCGGGTGATCATGTGGCCCGCGAGCGCACTCCTGACCGGGAACGGCATCGCCTTCGTGCTCCGTGTGCCGGGCACCGAGCACGGCGACTGGTGGAGCCTGAACGGCTGGTGGATCTACGCCGGCACCGCCGCGGTGGCGCTTCTGTCGAAGCACCTGATCAAGTTCCGCGGCCACCACTTCCTCAACCCGTCGAACTTCGGGCTCGCGCTGTGCTTCGTCGTGCTCGGCCCGGGCCGGGCCGACCCGCTCGCGCTCTGGTGGGGTCCGATGTCGCCCTGGATGGTGCTCGCGCTGGCGATCATCCTGGTCGGGGCGGTGTCGATCCTCTCGCGCCTGCACCTGCTCGCGATCGCGATCACGTTCTGGCTCACCTTCGCAGCCGGGATCGCCCTGATCGCGGCGAGCGGGCACGAGATGACCGCGCGCTGGCATCTCGGGCCGATCACGGGCTTCGAGTTCTGGCGGGTGCTGATGTTCTCGCCCGAGGTCCTGATCTTCCTCTTCTTCATGATCACGGACCCGAAGACGACGCCCAGCGGGCGGACGGGCCGTAAGGTCTTCGCCCTCTCGGTGGCGCTCCTGGCCGTGCTGCTGATCGCACCGACGACGACGGAGTTCTGGACGAAGGTGGCCCTGCTCGGCTCCCTGACGATCGTCTGCGCGGCGCGGCCCTTCGTGGAACTGGTGGCGCCGCGGCTGCAGGCGACGCTCGCGGCGCGCCGTCGGCCGGTGCTCGGCGCGGCGGCGCTCGTCGGCGCTGGGTGCTTCGCCGCGCTTCTCGTGCTCGCCGGCCTGCCCGCCCGCCCCACGCCCGCTCTCGCCGGCGCCGTCGCGACGGGTGACCTCCCCTCCGTCACGATCTTGCCCTCGAAGGGCGTCGCAACCCAGCTCGACGGGCGCCTCGCCCGCCAGATCACCGCTGACCTCGTCGGCGATCTCCGCACCGAGGCGCGCGCTCTGCGGCAGCGCGACCGCAACCTCGCAGCCCAGGCGGCCGGGAGCGCGAGGCTGCAGGCGGTGTGGCGACAAATAGGCTCTGCGGAGACGCGCGCGATCATCGTTCCGGAGACCCACGTGGATCGCGTACAGCTCGGCCTCGAGGCGGCGGTCGACCAGGCACCGCCGCTCGTGGTTGCGACGATCACGGGGACCGAGCGGCTCGTGACCGTCGAGGGGAAGCCGGCGATGATCGCGTTCCGCGGCAACCGCACGGCCTTCACGCGCACCCTCGAGCTCCAGTCCGACGGCGGCCGGTACCTGATCGTCGGCTCGCGCGGAGGGACTCCCGAGACGATCTCCTCGAGCACCGCCACCCAGCTCGTCTCCTCGGGAGTGGGAGGCGCACGGCTGCACGACGTCGCGAGCCAGGTGGGGATCGACTTCCAGCAGAAAGGCTTCAGAACGGCCGCCACGGCCGACGTCGTCGGGATGATGGGCGGCGGCGTCTGCTGGCTCGACATCGACAACGACGGCCATCTGGACCTCTTCGCCGTCAACTCGTACGCCGACCTCGACGTCGGCTACTGGGAGAAGCACGGCGGCATGCCGCGCAGCTCCCTCTACCGCAACGACGGCGGGAAGTTCACGGACGTGAGCCGCTCCTCGGGCGCCGACGTGCAGGTGCGCGGCAACGGCTGCGTGGCCGCCGACCTCAACGGCGACGGCTTCACCGACCTCTACGTCACAGCGGCCGGGAACGACGCGCTGCTCTGGAACGACGGCCACGGCCACTTCAGCGAGGGTGCGCTGGCGGCCGGGATCACGTCCTACGGCTGGCACAGCGGCGCCGCGGTCGCGGACTTGAACAGGGACGGGCGCCCGGACATCTTCGTCTCCGGCTATACCGACGTGAACGCGCTGATCCCGGGCTCCGAGTCCGGCTTCCCGAACAACTACCAGGGCGTCCGCGACCTGCTCTACCTCAACACCGGCAACGACGCGAACGGGAATGCGACCTTCCGCGAGGTCGGCGAGAAGCTCGGCATCGACACGCATGACGAGCACGGGCTCGGTGCCGTGTTCACCGACGTCAACGGCGACCGGCGGCCCGATCTCCTCGTCGCGAACGACGCAAATCCGAACCGGCTCTATCTCAACCTGCCGTCGGCAGCGGGGCTCGGGTTCCGGTTCGTGGAGCGCGCGGCGCAGGAGGGAATGGCCGACACGGGCGCGGGGATGGGCGTCGCCGCCGCCGACTACAGCGGGGACGGACGGCAGGACATCCTCGTCACGAACTCGCACAAGCAGCTCCACGCCGTCTACCGCAGCAACCCGAGTGCGGCCGGGAAGCCTTTCTTCGGCGACGCCCGGGCCGACATCGCACCCGCGTTCGACACGAGCCTCGCCGGCTGGGGCGACACCTGGGTCGATCTCGACAACGACACGCACCTCGACCTCGTGCTGGCGAACGGGGCCATCCCGGTGACGGGGCTTACGAAGAGCGCGCAGCCCGTGCAGGCGTTCGAGAACCTGACGGCGCACGGCCACCCGAGTGAGTTCGCCGCCGCGACGAGCGACGTCGGTCTGAGCGCTGCTCCCCTCCTGAACGGCCGCGGCCTCGCAGCCGCCGACTACGACAACGACGGCCGCGTCGACATCGCCGTGAGCTCGGTCGGCGGGAAGCTGATGCTGCTCCACAACACGGGAGCGAAGGGGAACTGGCTGGAGGTCGCCCTCCCCCGCTTTGCCCCCGGCGCCGTCGTCACCGCGGTGCTCCCCGACGGGCAACGGCTCGTCCAGGAGCTCCACGCCGGCAGCAGCTACCTCTCGTCCGAGGATCCGCGGGCGCACTTCGGGCTCGGCAAGGCGGACACCGTCAGCGAGCTGATCGTGCGTTATCCCGGCGGTGGCGAGACGCACCTGAGCGGCGTCAGGGCGAACCAGGTGCTGAAGGTGAGTGGCTAGCGGCGCAACCGGCTACATGCCCATCGCGTGATACCCGGCGTCGACGTAGAGCATCGTCCCGGTCACGTTGACCGCGTCGTCCGAGAGCAGGTAGGCGGCCGCACCGCCGACGTCGTCGGCGTCGATGTGCCGGTGCAGGGGCGCGCGCTGCTCGAACATCTCCTCCATCGTCGTGAAGCCGGCGATCGAGCGGGCGGCGAGGGTGCGCACGGGCCCGGCGGAGACCGCGTTGACGCGGATGCCGCTCTGGCCGAGGTCCCAGGCGAGGTAGCGCATGCTCGCGTCGAGCGTGGCCTTGGCCACGCCCATCACGTTGTAGTGCGGCACGGCCCGCTCGCCGCCGAGGTAGGTCATCGTCACCATCGAGCCGCCTCCGCGGGCCTGCATCAGCGGCTCGGCGGCCTTCGCGCACGCGACGAGCGAGTACGCGGAGATGTCGAGGGCCATCCAGAAGCGGTCGCGGGGCGTGTCGATGAAGCGGCCCTCGAGGTCCTCGGCCGCGGCGAACGCGACGGAGTGGACGAGCACGTCGAGGCCGCCGCCGAAGGCCTCCCCGGTCTCGGCGAAGACTCGGGCGACGTCGGCGTCCGAGCGGACGTCGCACTCGGTCACGAGCTTCGCGCCGACGGACTCCGCCAGCTCGCGGACGCCCTTCTCGATGCGCTCACCCTGGTAGGTGAACGCGAGCTCGGCGCCCTCCTCGTGGAGGCGCTTCGCGATCGCCCACGCGATCGAGCGCTTGTTGGCGACCCCCAGGATCAGCGCCTGCTTGCCCTCGAACCGACCGGCCATGCGCGGGATCCTACTGTGGTGCGCCCGGACGTGCCCGGGAAGGACGGGCGCGCACCGTTCGGGCTGTCTTCCGGAGGAAGACAGCTTTCCAATCGCCGGCCCGGAACGCCCGCTCTTTGCGACGATTCCTGCTCCCGTGCCGGCGGGTGCGTCTCGTCCGTTCCGACTCGCCCTGGCGGGCCGGCGCCGGACGTGTCGCCCGCCACGCGTTGCGGAGGGTCGCCAGGCGGGCGCGTCCGACATGATGGCCGCATGGCGATCCCGCACGGGCTCCAGTCCGGCATCGACGAGATCGTGGCCCCCGTCCCTGCCACAGAGCTCGAGCGGGCCGCGCGCGCTCTCTCCGACCGCTACCGCACGGGCGGTCGCGACGCCGCGCGCGCAGCCCGGACCGCGACGGACGTCGCCGCCTACCTCGCCACCCGCGCCCCGGCCACCTACGCGGCCGTCGAGGACGTCTGCCGCCGCGTTCGGCTCGCCCGGCCAGACTGGGCGCCGGCATCGGTGCTCGACCTCGGCGCCGGCCCGGGTATCGCGTCGTGGGCGGCGCTCGCCACCTGGCCCGCCATCACCGAGGTGACGCTCGTCGAGGCGGAGCCGGCGATGGTGGCGGCCGGCCGGTTGCTCGCCGCAGGCGGCGGCGACGCCCTGCGCACCGCGCGTTGGGATGCGTCCCCGCTCGGCTCGAGCACCGTGACGGCCGACCTCGTGCTTGCGTCCTACCTGATCGGCGAGCTCGACCCGGCCGAGCTCGGCAGCTTCGTCGATCACGCTTGGTCGCTCGCGGCGGACACGCTGATCGTCGTCGAGCCGGGCACGACGGACGGCTACCGCCGCATCCTCGGCGTGCGAGATGCGGTGCTCGCCGCGGGAGGCTCGGTGCTCGCACCCTGCCCACACGAGCGGCGCTGCCCGCTCCCGGCAGGAGATTGGTGCCACTTCTCCACGCGCCTTCCGCGCACCCGGGCCCACCGTCTCGCAAAGGACGCCGAGCGAGGCTTCGAGGACGAGAAGTTCTCCTACGTCGCGCTCGGCCGCTCCCCTCGGCCGCTGCCGGGCGCGCGCGTCATCCGCCGTCCGGATCCCCGCAAGGGCCACGTCGTCCTCGACCTCTGCGCCCGCGACGGGCTGGAGCAACGCATCCTGTCGAAGCGGGACGGTGCCGCCTACCGCGCCGCGCGCAAGCTCGGATGGGGCGATGCTCTCTGAGCCCGGCGGATCTGCGTTACGTTGAGCCCGTGCAGCGCGTCGCCGTGATCACCGGCGCCTCGTCCGGGATCGGCGAGGCGACAGCCCGCGCCCTCGCCACCCGGGGCTGGCATTGCGTCCTCCTTGCCCGGCGGGAGGAGCTCCTGCTGAGGCTGGCCGACGAGATCGGGGGCGAAGCAGAGCCCTGCGACATCGGTGACCGGGCAGCGGTCGAGGCCGCCGCCGCGCGCGTCCTGGCCCGCCATCCCTCGCTCGACGCGCTCGTCAACAACGCCGGCATGCCCGCGCGTGCGCCCTTCACGGACGTGGATCTCGACCTCGTCGAGGAGGTCGCGCGCGTGAACTACCTGGGTGCCGTCTGGCTCACCCGCGCGCTGCTGCCGGGCCTGCGGCCCGACCCGGGTGGAGCGCGGGCCCACATCGTCAACGTCGTCTCCGTCGCAGGCACCGTCGCGTTCGCTCCATCGGGGGCGTACACGGCCGCCAAGCACGCCCAGCTGACGTTCTCGCGCTCGCTGCAGGCGTCACTGCGCGGGAGCGGCATCGCCGTGCGCTCGATCCTGCCCGGCTACGTCGAGACCGAGGGATTCCCGCAGCGGGCCCTGCTCGAGCACCGCGTGCTCCGGCACATCGTCGTCCAGCCCGAGCGTGTTGCGGACGCGGTTGCGAGGGCGGTCGAGGGCAAGGGCCGCGAGGTCGTCGTGCCGTGGTTCCCGTACCGGCCGGCCACGCTCCTCTTCGGGATCGCGCCGGGCCTCGTGGCGCGTCTCGGTGGACGTGCCGTCGCGAGCAGCAGCGCCTTCCGGGCCAAGGCAGCCGACGCCGTCCCGCCGGAGAGCACGTGACCTCTGGCTCCGCCACCGCACGCCGTCGCGTCGCCGTCGTCACGGGCGCCTCGTCCGGGATCGGCGAGGCGACCGCCCGCCTGCTCGCATGCCGGGGGTGGCACTGCGTCCTCGTCGCCCGGCGCGAGGACGTGCTGCGCCGGCTCGCGTCGGAGCTCGGGGCCGACGTCGAGGTCTGCGACATCGCTGACCGTGCGGCCGTGGCCGCCACGACCGCACGCATCCTCGAACGACACCCGGAGATCGACCTGCTCGTCAACAGCGCGGGGATCCTGGCCCGCGGCAGCTTCCTCGATGCGCCACTCGACCTGATCGAGCAGGCGTTGACGGTCAACTACCTCGGTGGCGTCTGGATGACCCGGGGTCTGCTCGACGGCATCAGGGCGGCGGCACGGGCGCGCGGCCGCGCCCACATCGCCACGATCGCCTCGATCGGCGGCGCGATCGTGTTCACGCCCGCTGCGCCCTACTCCGCGTCGAAGCACGCGCAGGTCGCGTTCTCCCGCTCGCTCCGGGCGTCGCTGCGAGGCTCCGGGGTCGAGGTCCACACGATCCTGCCCGGATTCGTGACGACTCCCGGCTTCCCCCATCCGAAGATCTTCGCCGGCCCTCTCGGCCGGCCGTTCGTCGTCGGGCCGGAGCGGGTCGCCGCGAAGGTGCTCTCGGCCGTCGAGCGCGGGAAGGCCGAGATGGTCGTGCCCTGGTTCCCGTACGGGCTCGGCGCGATGGCGCAGGCGATCGTGCCGACCATCACGGCGCGCGTCCTCAAGCACTTCGACTATCCGGACGACCCCTGAGACAGGCCCGGCCGGGCTACGCGTGGAGGCCGCCGCGCTTCCGGGCCACGTACCAGCCGATCTCGACCTCGTAGACCGCGCCGGGAGCCATCCCACTCACGCGCCGCCGCTCCTCGCCCTCGAGGCCCACGAGGTCGAGGTACCACTCGAGGTCGCGTTGCTCCCTCGTGATCTCGTTCGTCAGCACCTCGAGGTCGTTGGCATCGAGGAAGAAGCGGATGTCCTGGTCGGGCAGGAGGCGGGTGTGGGACGGGTCGCGCGCCTTCTCGAAGCGGTCCGCCTCCGCGGAGAGAACGGGATCCACGAATCCCAGCTGGTCGATGAGCAGGATCCGGCCGCCGGGTCGCGTCACGCGGGCGAGCTCCGAGACGACGAGCTCCGGCCGGCGCGCGTGGTGGAGCACGCGCATGCAACCGGCGATGTCGAAGGAGCCGTACTCGAACGGCAGCGCCGTGGCGTCGCCGATCCGGAGCTCGCAGTTCGCGGGAGCGATCTCCCGTCCGGCGGCGATCAGCTCCTCCGAGAGGTCGACGCCGACCACGCTCTCCACGAACGGCGCCAGCGCGAAGGCCAGCGCCCCGGCGCCGCACCCGCTGTCGAGCACCCGCTCCGTGCCGCGGAGCGGCGCGAGCAGCTGCTGCAGCCTCGCGCGAAGCGCCTCGGCACGAGACTCCTGCGCGGCGAGGCGATATCCGACCACGTCACTCATCGAGGAACACACGCTCCGATCTGCCCGCCCGCGAGACGATCCCGCAGGCGATCTCGTACCCAATCGTGCCTGAGACACGGGCATGCTCCTCGATCAGCACCCCGTCGCCGACGAGCGTGACGGCGTCGCCCTCCTCCGCACCGGCCGGAAGGACGACCGCGAGGGCGTCCATCGAGACGGTCCCGACGACCGCCGCCCGCTCGCCCGCGACGAGGACCTCGGTCCCCGTCAGGTCGCGCCGGAACCCGTCCGCGTACCCGATCGGCACGATGCCGATTCGCGTCGGGGACTCCGCCATGAAGCGGCGGCCGTAGCCGGTGCTCTCCCCGACGGCGAGCGTCTTTACCAGCGCGACGTTGGACTCCCAGCGCAGGGCGGGCCGTAACCCCTCGACGGGCTCGTCGACGCCGAACGGCGAGATTCCGTAGACGGCGATGCCGCAGCGCACGGCGTCGAGCTGCGCCGCCGGCAGGCGCAGCGTTGCCGCACTGTTCGCGATGTGCCGGGTCAGGTGCGCGTACGGCGCGGTCGCGGCGAGGAACCGCTCCAGCTGGAGCTCCGTGAACGTGGGATCGCTCTCCGAGCTCGCGAAGTGGCTCATCAGGCCGACGACGCCGGGGAAGGGCGTCACGAGCTCTGACATTCCCCAGCGGCCCATGCCGGTGTCGAGCTTGAGATGGACGGAGATCCCGTCGGGCACGTCGCGCGCCGACACGCAGAGCTCGACCCCGGCTCCACGGGCATCCTCGATCTCACTCGGGTCGACGGAGCCGAGTACGAGAATGCGCGCGGCGGGCAGCGCGCAGCGCAGCTCGCCCGCCTCGGCCACGGTTGCGACGAGCAGCGCCGTAGCGCCGGCCTCGACGGCCGCCGCCGCGACCGGCACGGCGCCGTGCCCGTAGGCGTCGGCCTTGACAACAACCCAGAGCTCGGCGCGGTCGAGTACGCCGCGTAGCGACCGGACGTTGTGCCGGATCGAGGCCAGGTCGACGGTGACGAGCGAACGGGGCATGCCCCCATTGTGGCTGGACGACGGCAGGGTCACACCTCGATCGTCATGCCGTCCCAGGCGAAGCGGACGTCCCTGCCCTCTGCCTGGAGCCGCGCCTCTACCCGGAGCAGCTCGTCGTAGGAGATGCAATCCATCTCCTCGACGTGACTGAGCACGACCCGGCCGGCGTCG
>Ga0302299_10002406_pt1 | contig 11425 bp, 10 predicted proteins | sample III_Fen_N3_4_FD_198795 | JGI IMG/M metagenome (GOLD analysis project Ga0302299, IMG submission 198795) | Peat permafrost microbial communities from Stordalen Mire near Abisko, Sweden - III_Fen_N3_4 | ecosystem: Environmental > Terrestrial > Soil > Wetlands > Permafrost | place: Sweden: Abisko...
GCACGGGGACGAGCGCCTTCGCGAAGACCCACGCCGAGCACGACAAGAACGTCAAGAAGTACGCGAAGCCCTGACGTGACCGACAGGCTGCCCGCGCCCGGGGACTTCGCCGCCCCGCCGGACGCGGTGACGCGCGGCCGGTGGCTCGACGCGGATCGGGAGCACAGGCCTGCCCGCCTCGCGCGACTGCGCGCCCGTCTCGCCGGCGAGGGCGTCGATGCCTACTTCGGCGCCAGGCCCGAGCACATGCGCTGGCTGACGGGCTTCAGCCTCGCCGATGGCGAGGAGAAGGTCGCGGGACATTCCGGCCAGCTCCTGGTCGGGGCAAACCGCGTGACGCTCGTCACTGACTCGCGGTACACGATTCAGGCGCGGCGCGAGGTCCAGGGTGCCGTCATCGACGAGATCGGCCACGACCTTGCGTCGGCGTGGCCGCGACTCGCGGCGGAGGTCGGGGCGCGGCGGGTCGCCGTCGAGGCCGAGGCAGTCTCGCACGCGCTCTGGGAGCGGCTGCGGACCGCGGCGCCGGATGTCGAGCTGGTGCCGGTGGACGGCTGGATCGAGTCCATGCGCGCGGCGAAGACGGCGGACGAGATCGAGCGGATCGCCGCGGCCTGCGCCGTGGCGGACCGGGCGCTCGCCGCCCTGCTGCCGGAGATCCGGGTCGGCGTGACCGAGCACGACCTTGCCCTCCGCCTCGAGTGGCTCATCCGGAGCGGCGGGGCCGAGGCACTAGCGTTCGATGTTGCCTGTCTCGCCGGACCCGAGGCTGCCCTGCCGCACGGCGCCCCCGGACATCGCCCGGTGATGGGCGGCGCGGTGCTGCTGTTCGACTTCGGGGCCCAGGTGGACGGGTACCGGAGCGACATGACGCGGACGCTGTTCGTGGGCGAACCCGCCGAGCGTGATCTGCGTGTCTACGACCTGGTGCGGCGGTCGCAGCAGGCGGTGATCGAGGCGCTGGAGGCTGCCGTCCCGGCAGGCCCAATCCCGAACGGGAGAGAGCTGGACTCGATCGCCCGCGGGGTCATCGAGGCAGGGGGCGCATGGCCCGCCTACGGTCACGGGCTCGGTCACGGGATCGGGCTGGCGACGCACGAGGAGCCGCGTCTCTCCAGGAGCGCGCCCGAGACGCCGCTGCCCAGCCCCACGGTCTTCTCCGTGGAGCCCGGGATCTACCTGGAGGGAGAGACCGGCGTGCGGATCGAGGACCTCGTCCACCTGGACGCGCCGCAGGGCGTGGTGGAACGGCTGACGAGGTTCCCGCGCGACGTGATCGTCCTGCCGGCCTGACGCCGGCCGGCGCCGACGAGGGACAGGGGTGGCCCGGCGCCTCTGGTAGCATCCCGGGGCACATCCATCGTTCGAGCGCGGGGAGACGGCATGCCTCCCGACCGCGCGACGCGCCACCGGAGCACCACCCAATGATCAGCACCGGCGAGCTGCGCAAGGGCGTCGTCATCGAGCTAGACGGCGAACTCTGGCAGATCCTCGACTACCACCACATCAAGATGGGCCGCGGCTCGGCGCAGGTCCGGATCAAGTTCCGGAACGTCAAGAAGGGCAGCACGGTCGAGAAGTCGTTCCAGGCCGGCGAGCGCTGGCCGCGGGCCCAGATCGACAGCAGGCCGGTCCAGTTCCTGTACCGGGACGGCGACGACCTCCACTTCATGGAGATGGAGTCGTACGAGCAGTTCAGCCTCCGGGCCGAGACGCTCGACGACGTCGTGGGCTTCCTGAAGGAGGGCATGACCCTCGACCGGACCAGCTACCAGGGCGAGACGCTCGGCGTCGAGCTCCCGGTGACCGTGGACCTCCTGGTGACCGAGGCGGAGCCCGGGTTCGCGGGCGACACGGCGCAGGGCGCTCGCAAGAACGCGACCCTCGAGACGGGTCTCGTGGTTACGGTGCCGCTGTTCGTGAACGAGGGCGACACCCTCCGGATCGACACCCGCACCGGCGAGTACCAGACCCGCCTGTAGTCGCCGGGACCGAGATGCTCCGCGGCCCGGTGACCGGATGAGTCGGAGCCCCGAGCCGCCCGACTGGATGCTGCCGTCCTGGGACGCCGTCCCGGACGATGACGCGGAACCCGCCCCGTCGGCCCGTCGCGTCACGCCGCCGGGAGGCACCTTCGGCCTGCGCGTCCGAAGCGTCACCGAGGTGGCACGTGCCATCCGGGACCACGTCCGGGCGGACGACGGGCTGCGCGATCTCTGGGTGGAGGGCGAGGTGGGCCGGGTCACCGTGTCCACGGCCGGCCACGCCTACTTCACGCTGAAGGACGCCCGCGCCCAGCTGCAGTGCGTCTGGTTCCGCGACGAGCGGGTGCGGTCGCCGTTCCAGCCGCAGACGGGGCTCCAGGTGGTGGCACACGGGCGCATGGACCTGTTCGAGCCCCAGGGCGCGCTCCAGCTCTACGTGGAGTCCCTCCAGCCGTCGGGCTTCGGCAACCTCGCGGTCCGTTTCGAGCAGACGAAGGCACGCCTGGCGGCCGAGGGACTGTTCAACGCCGCGCGCAAGCGACCGCTGCCAGCACGGCCGCGGACGATCGCGGTCGTGACGTCGCCCACCGGCGCGGTCTGGAGGGACGTCTGCAACGTGCTCGCCCGGCGTTGGCCGCTGGCGCGCGTCGTCCTCGTCGCCTGCCAGGTGCAGGGTGAGGGCGCCCCTGCGAGCATCGTGGCAGGGCTGCGGCGCGTCGAGCGGTGGATCGCGGAAGCAGGAACGTCCGCGGATCCCGGCGACATCGCCGATGCGCCCGCGGTGACGATCCTGGCCCGGGGCGGCGGATCCCTCGAGGACCTGTGGGCGTTCAACGACGAGCGGGTGGTCCGGGCGATCGTGGCCCACCCGGTGCCGGTGGTCTGCGGCGTCGGGCACGAGACGGACGTCACGCTGGCGGACTTCGCGGCCGACGTGCGGGCCCCGACTCCCTCGGCCGCAGCGGAGCTCGTGGTGCCGGACCGCGGGGAGGCGGCCGCAGCGCTGGGCGCCCTCGGTCGGCGTTCGGGCGTGGCCGCGGCACGGCGGCTCGCCGCGGCGCGCCGTGACACGGAGTCGGAGCGCCGGGCACTGGACCGCCTGGAGCCGCGGGCGCAGCTGGCCGGCCTGCGGGAGCGCTCCGGCCTGCTGCTCGATCGGGCCGCGCGTGCTGTCACGGACCGCCTGGCGGGCGACGGCCGACGGCTGGAGGCCCTGCGGGCGAGGTCCCCGAGGGTGCTCGAGGCACGGCTGGCGATGGCATCGGCGGGTCTGGCCGCGACCACGGCATCGCTGGCGGCGCTCGGTCCGCAGGCAACGCTCGAGCGCGGCTACGCGATCGTCCGTCGGCGCGACGACGGCAGGATCCTCCGTGATCCCGCCGAGGCGCCGGCCGGTGCGCGGCTCCTCGTCTCCCTGGCTGGGGGCACCCTGGCCGCGTCGAGCGACGGGTCCGCGACGGGCGGCGCGCCCACGAGGGGACCGGTACCGGGGCCGGAGCGCGCGCGATGAGCGACCTCGTGATCTTCATCGGGATCGTGGGCCTGATGATCGTTTCGGGGGCCCTCGTGGGTATGATCGTGGCCGGCCGGATCGACCGGATGATGGCCCCGCCACCCGTCCCGAAGGCCGGGGAGCGGGCGGAAGAGGAGCACCAGCCGTGACCGAAGCCACCGGACCCGGGACCGAAGCCACCGCACCCTCGACCCCGCCCGTGTCCCCGTCCGCGACGGGTGTTGAGGCGCTCGCCTACGACGACGCCTTCGCGGAGCTGCAGCGTGTCGTGGCGGCGCTGGAGGCCGGCGGCGGGTCCCTCGAGTCGACCATTGCGCAGTACGAGCGGGCCGTCGCGCTGCAGCGCCGCTGCGAGCGGCTCCTCGCCGAGGCGGAGCTTCGCGTCCAGCAGCTGATGACCCGCCCGGACGGGTCGCTGGGCCGGGTCGACGTCCGCCCGGAGGAGACGATCGAGTAGGGGAGTCGCCCGGGGTCCTGGGCCGACCCGAACACCCATCGTGCTACGATCCGATAGCACATAAAGTGGACCGATCCACCGGCGGCTCACCGGCGAAGATCGGGCAGGCGCATCACCGAGACGTGCGCCCGGTCGTCCCAGCCGGACGCAGACCCCGAGCAGCAGGAGCCACCGTCCGTGCCGATCCTCGACCGCTTCCAGGACCCCGCGGAGCTTCGCGGCCTGTCGGACGCGGAGCTGGTCCAGCTCGCCGCCGAGATCCGCGAGACCATAATCCGGACCGTCGCCGTGACCGGCGGCCACCTCGGCTCCTCGCTCGGTGTGGTTGAGATCACGCTCGCCCTTCACCGGCTGTTGGAGTCGCCGCGGGACCACATCGTCTGGGACACTGGGCACCAGGCCTACGCCCACAAGCTGCTGACGGGTCGCCGCGACAGGTTCGGCACGCTGCGCCAGATCGACGGCATCGGTGGCTTCCCGCGTCGCAGCGAGTCGCCTCACGACGTGATGGACGGCGGCCACGCGGGAACCGGCATGTCCATCGCCCAGGGCCTGGCGACGGCCCGCGACATCCGCCACTCCCTGGAGCGCATCGCCGTGGTGGTCGGTGACGCCGCCCTCCTGTCCGGCCTCAGCCTCGAGGCCCTGAACGACATCGGCCATCGCCAGACGCAGCTGCTGATCGTGCTCAACGACAACGAGATGTCGATCAGCCCGTCCGTGGGGGCGCTGTCGAAGTACCTCTCGGAGATCAAGCTCTCGGCGGCCTGGCAGCAGAGCCGGACCGCCTTCGATACGGTCACCGAGCGGATGCCCGTCGTCGGGCCGCGCGCCGTGGAGCTCTCCCGACGGCTGAGGCAGTCGGTGGTCTCGTTCGCCCAGCCGGGCCAGCTGTTCGAGGACCTGGGCATCACCTACATCGGGGTGATGGCCGGTCACGACCGCGGCCTGCTCGAGGAGACGTTCCGCCGGGCGCTCGCCCTGAACGGCCCGGTGATCGTCCATGTCCGGACCCAGAAGGGGAAGGGCTTCAAGCCCGCCGAGGCCGACCAGGTCTCCTTCCACGGAGCCGCCCTGCCGCCGATGACGCTGGCCCCGCGAGCGGATACGCACGACCGCGTCGGCGCTCCCGGCCCCAGGAATGGTGATCCGATGGCCTCGTCGGCCGCCGGTGGCGCCTCCCTCACGCCGTCCCGCGGCGCCGACGTGGGTGCCCCGCCGTCGGCGTCGGTCATGGCGGACCGCCGGACACACGCACAGGCGCTCGACGACGATGGGACCTCCGTTCCCGTCGCGGCCCCCGAGCAGAGGGGCGAGGCGAGGAAGACCCCCAACTACACGGCGTTCTTCGCCGACGAGCTGCTCGCCCTGGGGGCGCAGGACCGGCGGATCGTGGGCATCACGGCCGGCATGCCCACGGGCACCGGCCTGTCCAAGTTCCAGGGTGCGTACCCGGAGCGGTTCATCGATGTCGGGATCGCAGAGCAGCACGCCGTCACGCTCGCGACCGGCCTGGCGCTCGGGGGGATGCGCCCGGTTGTCGCGCTCTACTCGACGTTCCTCCAGCGCGCGTTCGACCAGACCGTCCACGACGTGTGCCAGAACGATGTGCCGGTCGTCCTGGCCGTGGACCGCGCGGGGCTCGTCGGCGAGGACGGCACCAGCCACCAGGGCATGTTCACGATCCCGGCGCAGCGGATGCTTCCGAACCTCGTGATCGCCAGTCCCAAGGACGAGCAGGAGCTCCGCGCGCTCCTGCGGACTGCGCTGGCCCAGGATCACCCGTTCGCCCTGCACTACCCCCGCGATGCCGGGTTCGGGGTGCCCGCACGGGACCCCCAGCCCATCCCGATCGGCCAGGCCGAGGTCCTCCGCGAGGGTCGCGACCTCCTGTTCGTGGGCTTCGGCCCGATCACGATGCGGGCGATGGAGGTGGCCGACGCCCTCGAGGGGCGGGGCTGGTCCGTGGGCGTGATCAACGCCCGCTATGCCAAGCCGCTCGACCGGCAGCTGATCCTGGACCAGGCGCGCGGCAAGCGGCTGGTGGTGACGTTCGAGGAGAGCGTCGTGACCGGAGGCTTCGGGTCGGGCGTCCTCGAGGCGTTCGAGGAGGCGAGGCTCGCCGATCCGGCGTACCGCGACGTGCCGGTGCGCATCCTCGGGATCCCGGGGGACCGGTTCGTGGACCACGGGGCCGTGACGGACCTCCGGCGGCTCATCCGGCTGGACACCCCAGGGCTCACCGCCCAGGTGTCCGAGACACTCGAGCAACTCGGCATTCAGGCGCCGGCGGCCGAACCCGCCTGACGCCGGCCGACGGGTTCGGGTCATGCTCGCGTCCCGTCCGGTGAGCCCGGGTGACACGGGCTGTGCCACGATAGGAGCCATGCCGGCAGCAACCGCGAAGCGCATCCGCCTCGACCAGCTCCTCGTGGAGCGAGGTCTGGTCGCGTCGCGCGCACGGGCCCAGGCGCTGGTGCTCGCCGGCCAGGTCCTGGTGGGGGAGGGGGACGCCGCCCGGCATGACCTCAAGGCAGGAGACCTGGTGGACCGGGAGGCGCCGGTGCGGGTCGCCGCCGGCAGCGAGTGGGCGAGCCGCGGAGCCCACAAGCTGATCGCCGGACTGGACGCCTTCGCGATCGATCCGGCAGGGCTGGTCGCCATCGACGTCGGCGCCTCCACGGGCGGGTTCACGGACGTGCTGCTGGCACGAGGCGCGGCCCGCGTCTACGCCGTGGACGTCGGCCGCGGCCAGCTCGCCGATCGCCTGCGCCGGGATCCGCGCGTCGTGTCGATGGAGCGCGTGAACGCACGCACGCTCGGTCCCGGGACCCTGCCGGAGCCCGTGGATCTCGCGGTCGTGGACGTCTCGTTCATCTCGCTCGGCCTGGTCCTCGGCCCGATCCACTCCGTCCTGCGGGACGGCCGGGGCTCCATCGTTGCCCTGGTCAAGCCCCAGTTCGAGGCGGGCCGCGCGGACGCGAAGGGTGGAGTGGTGAAGGACCCGGGCGTCCACCGCCGGGTGCTGGCGGAGACGGTCGCGCGGGCGAGGGCCCTGGGGCTGGGGACGCGGGATGTCATCGCATCGCCGATCCGGGGCCCGGAGGGCAACCGGGAGTTCCTGGCCTGGATCGCCGCGGGCCCGTTGTGTGCGGAGATCGAGGACCGGATCGATGCGGCCGTGGCCGCAGCGTGGGAGGGAGCGTCATGACCGTCGGGCGCATCGGGTTTTCCTACAACCCCACCAGCGAGCAGGCGGTAGAGCTCCGGGAGCGGGCCGAGGGCTGGTGCCGCATGCGCGGGCTGGAGCAGTGGGCCGCGCCCTCCGGCGACCTCGACACGCACCGCCGCCAGCTGCCGTCGACCGACGTGCTGGTGGTGCTCGGCGGCGACGGGACCTTCCTGCGGGCCGCGCAGGCCGTGGCCGAGATCGACGTCCCCCTGCTGGGTGTCAACCTGGGCAAGGTCGGGTTCCTGTCCAAGGCCGAGGCCCACGAGCTGGAGCCCGTGCTAGAGCAGCTGGTCGCAGGCCACTACACGGTCGGCGAGCGGATGGCGCTGGTCGGCACGATCCGGCCGGCCGACCGGCCCTCCGAGGACGACTTCACGGCGCTCAACGACATCGTCATCGCACGCGGCTCTCTCGCGCGCGTCGTCCGCGTGGACGTGACGATCGACGAGTCCCACCTCGCGACGTTCGTCGCGGACGGCCTCGTGGTCGCCAGCCCGACCGGGTCCACCGGCTACTCCTTCTCGGCCGGCGGTCCGATCCTGGACCCGCAGAGCCGAAACCTCGTCGTCACGCCCATCGCCGGGTACCTCTCCGCGATCCGCTCGATCGTGGTGTCGCCGAGCCAGGTGGTCCGCTGCCGCGTCCTCGACGCGCACGAGGCGCTCGTCTCCATCGACGGGCGGGAGGACAGGCGGATCCAGGTGGGCGACGTGGTCGAGGTACGGGCGCTGGAGCGGCCGATCCGGTTCGTGGAGCCCGACGGGGCGCTCCCGTTCTGGGACCTGCTGCGCACCAAGGTCCAGCTGCTGCCGTCCTGACGATGGCCTTCGACCGCACCCTCGCCAGGGCCGGCCGCCTGCTGGAGCTGGCGGTCACCGACCTCGCGCTGATCGACCGCCTGCGCCTCCCGCTGGAGGCGGGGTTCAACGTCCTCACGGGCGAGACCGGCGCGGGCAAGAGCCTGCTGATCGACGCGCTGGGGCTGGCGCTGGGTGCGCGGGCGGACACCACGCTGGTCCGGCACGGCGCCGGGACGGCGCGGGTGGAGGCACTGTTCGACCGCGTGCCGGAGCCCCTCATCGCGTCGCGCGAGGTGAGCGCGGGCGGCCGGTCGACGGCCCGCCTGGACGACGAGACGGTGACGGCGGGGCGTCTCGCTGCCGCCACCGGCGGCCTCGTGGAGATCCACGGCCAGCACGACCAGCAGCGCCTCCTGGACGAGGACTGGCAGCGGGACCTGCTGGACGCCTACGGCGGCCACGAGGGGTCGCGGGCGCTGGTGGCGGCTGCGGTGGACGCCTGGCGGGCGAACCGGGCGGCGATGACGGGGCTGGCGATGGATCCCCGCGAGGTCCTGCGCCGGCTGGACCTGCTGGAGCACGAGGCCGCGGAGATCGCAGGCGCGGGCCTGCGTCTGGGAGAGGCCGACGAGATCACCCGCCAGCTGTCGGCGGCCCAGCACGCCGAGTCGATCACCTCGGGAGCGGTCACCGTGCGCGAGACGCTCCTGGGCGAGGGGCGCGGGGCGCGGGAACGGGTGGCCCGGGCGGAGCACGACCTGCGCGTCATCGCGCGGCTCGATGAGCGTTGGGCACCCCTCGCGGACCGCCTCGCCGGGCTCGCGGCGGAGGTCGAGGACGTCGCGGCGGAGGTCCGGGCGTTGGCCGACACCGTGGACCACGACCCGGCGTCGCTCGCGCGCCTGGAGGACCGGCTCGGCGAGATCCACCGGCTCCTGCGGCGCTACGGCGACGACGAGGCGGCGGTCATCGCCCACGGCGAGCGCTCGGCCGCGGAGATCGCCCGGCTGCGCGGCCTCGAGGCGGAGCGGACGACCCGCGCGGCCGAGGATGCCCGGCTGCTGCTGGAGGTGGCGGACGCTGCGGCCTCGCTGTCGATCCTCCGGTCCGGGACGGCGGCGGAGCTGGGACACGCGGTGTCCGCCGTCCTGGCCGAGCTCGGGTTCCCGGAGGATGCCTTCGCCGTCGCGATGGGGCGCCGGACAGCGGCCCGGGACGATCCCGCGGTCGAGGTGGACGGGGACGCCGTCGCGTTCGACGCCACGGGCATCGACACGGTTGTCTTCACCTTCCGACCGAACCCCGGCGAGCCCGCTCGATCGCTTGCCCGCATCGCGTCGGGAGGCGAGCTGTCGCGGGTGGCGCTGGCCGTGAAGCAGGTGCTGGCGCAGGTCGACGAGACGCCGACCCTGGTCTTCGACGAGATCGACAGCGGGATCGGGGGGCGGAGCGCAGATCCGGTGGGCCGTAGCCTGTGGATGCTCGCCCGCGAGCACCAGGTGCTGTGCGTTACGCACCTGCCGCAGATCGCCGCCTATGCGGACGCACACTACCGGATCGCAAAGCGCGAACGCGACGGGCGGACCGTCACGGAGATCCTGCGCCTGTCACGCGCCGAACGGGAGTCGGAGCTCGCGCAGATGATCGGTGGGCCGGACGGCGGCGACGCCTCCCGGCTCTCCGCGCGGGAGCTGCTGGACCGGGCCGAGGCCTGGTGCGCGGGCCGCTCCGCAGAGATCGTGGCCTGACCAACGCCCGTGGCTGCCGGCGGACCTGACCTGGACGGTGCGATCGAGGCGTTCCTCGGGTACCTGCGCGTGGAGCGCGGCCTCGCCGACGCGACGCTGGTGGCCTACCGGGCCGACCTGGCCGACTTCGCGATGAGCCGCGGGGCGGCGCGGGACTGGGCCGGCGGGCCCGAGGTCGCACACCGGTACCTCGCGGCGCGCGGCCGCCGCGGGCAGGGCGGTGATCCCGGCCTCGCACCGTCGAGCCTCCGGCGCCGGGCGGCCGCCATCCGCGGCTTCTACCGGTTCGCGTTCGGCGACGGGCTCATCGCCGTCGACGTGGCCGCGCACCTCGACCTGCCCCGACAGCCGCGTCTCCTCCCCGAGACGCTCACTGTGCAGGAGGTGGAGCGGCTCCTGGAGGCGGCAGGCGGCGAGGTCCGGGCACGCCGCGCCCCCACGGAAGCCGATGGGGCCGCGCTCCGCGACCGGGCCCTGCTGGAGCTCCTGTACGCGTCCGGGCTGCGCATCTCGGAGGCGCTCAACCTCCAGCGCGGCGATCTCTTCCTCGAGGGAGGGTTCGTGCGCGTCATCGGCAAGGGCGACAAGGAGCGTGTCGTGCCGGTCGGCGACGTGGCTCTCACCTGGCTCGGCCGGTACCTTGCCTGGCCCCGTCCCCCCTGGCTGGCGGCGGGCGGTGCAGGGGACGCCGACACGGGACCGGTGTTCGTCACGGGGCGCGGCCACCGGCTGGGTCGTGGCCAGGCGTGGAGGACCGTGAAGAACGCGGCCGAGGCGGCCGGCCTGGGCGACCGCGTCTCACCGCACACGCTGCGCCACTCGTTCGCGACGCATCTTCTCGAAGGTGGTGCGGACCTGCGCGTCGTCCAGGAGATGCTCGGACATGCCAGTATTGCGACGACCCAGCTGTACACGCACCTGACTGGGGAACGGATCCGGGAGGTCTACGCCCGGGCCCACCCGCGGGCCTGAGACGGAGAGGGAGCAGAGGGAGCACATGGGTTACAGCGAGACACTGCTGGCGTCCGGGGAAACGATCGTCCGCCGCGCCCACCAGCACTGGTTCGTGCTCATCGCGAACGCCCGCGCGGCGGTGATCGCGCTGGTGATCGCGTTGATCCTCATGATCGTCAAGGTCTGGTCCGGCGGCACCGGCATCTTCTTCGACATCATGGGCTGGGTCGTCCTGGTCCTGTTCGTCTTCGGGATCGCCAAGGGCGCGTGGGGCATCTTCGAGTTCCGGAACCAGGAGTACCTGGTCACCACTCGCCGGCTGATCCACGCCAACGGCGTCATCAACAAGAAGGCCAGCGACTCCTCGCTGGAGAAGATCAACGACGCGGTGCTGACCGAGTCAATCTTCGGGCGCATGTTCGGCTTCGGGGACCTGGAGGTCCTCACCGCGTCCGAGACGGGTAACGAGAACCTGCGGATGTTGCGCGACGCCAAGGCCTTCAAGGTCGCCATGCTGGAGGCGAAGCACGAGCTGGAGATCGAGCTCTCCCGGCCGACCGCACCGGCGATGCGGGTCCAGGAGCCGGCTCAGGCCGCTCCTGTCCCTGTTCCGCCGCCGGCCCCGGTCGCGGCGCCCGTCGCCGTCGAGCCGCCCGCCCCGGCCGCCCCTGTCGCGCCCGACACCTCGATGACAGCCGACGAGGTCTCGGCCGCGATCGAGCGCCTGGCCGACATG
>Ga0302299_10002407_pt1 | contig 11424 bp, 10 predicted proteins | sample III_Fen_N3_4_FD_198795 | JGI IMG/M metagenome (GOLD analysis project Ga0302299, IMG submission 198795) | Peat permafrost microbial communities from Stordalen Mire near Abisko, Sweden - III_Fen_N3_4 | ecosystem: Environmental > Terrestrial > Soil > Wetlands > Permafrost | place: Sweden: Abisko...
TCTCTCGTCCTCCGCCAGATCCGAGCCTCCCGCTCGAAAACGGCCTCTGGGCGAGCAGCGACGGCAGCACGGCCCCGGTCGGCGCGCTGGCGCAACTATCCACAGCGCCCTAGGGGCTGTCAACCTGAACCTAACGAACGTTCGTGCGGCGGTCCCGAAGGGCGCCGCGCACGCTCGTCGGGCGGGCCCGACCTCAGTCGGGGCAGGGCATCTCGAACGTCGGCACGGAGCGCCAGCGGAGGTTCGGCTGGCGGGCCGCCGTGGCCTCGTCCAGGCGCCGCACCGGGGCCGTGTGCGGGGCACTCGTGACCATCTCCGGGTCCGTGTGCGCCTCGGCGGCGATGGCGATCAGCGTGTCGGCGAAGGCGTCGAGCGTCTCGATCGATTCGGTCTCGGTCGGCTCGATCAGCATCCCCTCCTCGACGATCAGGGGGAAGTAGATCGTCGGTGGGTGGTAGCCGAAGTCGATGAGGCGTTTCGCGATGTCGAGGGTCCGGACCCCGGTCTCACGCTTGATCGTCGCCGCGGAGGCCACGAACTCGTGCTTGCAGTGTCGGTCGTACGGGATGTCGTACGCCTCGCTCAGCCGCTGCCGGAGGTAGTTGGCCGCGAGGACCGCATCGTCGCTGACCTCGCACAGACCGGACGCGCCGTGGGCGCGGATGTACGCGTACGCGCGCACGAGGACGCCGGTGTTCCCGACGAAGCTGCGCAGACGCCCGATCGAGCTCGGTCGCTCGCCGTCGCGCTCGAGCCGGAACGATCCGTCCTCCACCTGGAGGACGCGCGGCGATGGGAGATACGGGATCAGCGCCTCCCCCACCCCGACCGGACCCGCGCCCGGACCGCCGCCGCCGTGGGGCGTGCTGAACGTCTTGTGGACGTTGAAGTGCATGACATCGAACCCGGCCTCGCCGGGCTTGAACCGACCCATGATCGCGTTGAGGTTCGCTCCGTCCATGTAGGCGAGGGCGCCGGCCGCATGGACCGCGTCGAGCAACTCGCCGATACGGGCCTCGAACAGGCCGAGTGTCGACGGGTTCGTGATCATGACCGCGGCCGTCTGGGGCCCGAGGGCGGCCTTGAACGCTTCGACGTCCACGCCGCCGTCGGGCGCGGACGGGATCGTGATCGTCCGGAAGCCGGCCATCGACGCGGTCGCCGGGTTCGTGCCGTGGGAGCTGTCCGGCACGAGGATATCCGTGCGGGCGGTGTCGCCGCGGTCGCGATGGTAGGCCCGGATCATGAGGATGCCGGTGAGCTCGCCCTGTGCGCCGGCCGCCGGCTGGAGCGTCACGGCCCGCATCCCGGAGATGGCCGCCAGCGCCTCCTCGAGTTCGAACAGGAGCTGGAGCGTGCCCTGGGCGATGGCATCGGGCGCCAGTGGATGCAGGTTCGCGAAGCCCGGCAGCCGCGCCGCCCACTCGTTGAGCTTCGGGTTGAACTTCATCGTGCACGATCCGAGCGGGTAGAAGCCGGTATCGACCGCGAAGTTCAACTGGGAGAGGTTGACGTAGTGGCGGACGACGTCGGGCTCGTTCATCTCGGGCAGGGCCGGCGGGCTGGTCCGCCGGGCGTCGGCCGGGATGCGATCCAGGGCGCCGGCGGGCGGATGCGGGATCTTGCCGCCGCCCCGGCCGGGCCTGCTCCGTTCGAACAGCGTCGGCTGCAGGCGCGGTCCGGTGACGCTCATCGGGCGCCGCTCCCGACGGAGGCGAGTTCGGTGGCAAGGGCGGCCGCGAAACGGTCGATCTCGGCGGCCGTGGTGACTTCGGTGGCGCAGACGAGCAGGCCGTCGCGCAGGCTCAGGTCGGCCGGCTCGGCGTCGGCGAGGACGAGGCCGGCGAGGACCCCCCGATCGAGCAGGCGCGCGTGGACCGCGGGCGCATCCGGGACGCGCACGGCGAACTCGTTGAGGTATGGCCCGGGATGGAGGCGCGGCGCGCCGGCCGCTGCGAGCGCCCGCTCCAGGTCCGCGGCGCGACTGGCGCCGAGGGCCGCCACGTCCCGCAGCCCGTGCGGCCCGATCGTCGCGAGGTAGATCGAGGCGGCCAGGGCCAGGAGGGCCTGGTTCGTGCAGATGTTGCTGGCCGCCTTGTCGCGGCGGATGTCCTGCTCGCGGGCCCGCATCGTCATGACGAACGCGCGCTGGCCGTCGAGATCGGTCGTCATCCCGACCAGCCGGCCCGGGATCTGTCGGACGAGGGCGTCGGTCGAGGCCAGGATCCCGAGATACGGGCCGCCGTATTGCGGCGCGATCCCGAGGGGCTGGCCCTCCCCGGCCGCGATGTCCGCGCCGTACGCCCCAGGTGGCGCGAGGACCGCCAGGCTGACTGGCTCGACGACCGCCACGAAGAGCGCGCCCGCGGCGTGGGCCAGCTCCGCGATCCGCGGCATCGGCTCGAGCAGGCCCAGGAAGTCGGGCTGTGCGGCGATGACGCCGGCCACCGGCCGGTCCCTATCGGCGAGCAGCCGCTCGAGGGCCGCGAGGTCAGTCGTCCCAGCCGCGTCGCCATCGGCCACGAGCGGGATCTCTTGGAGTTCGAGGCCGCCTTCGAAGTAGGTCGCGACCGTGCCGCGGTAGTGCGGGTGGACGCCGCGCGAGATGAGCACCCGCTCGCGCCGGGTCGCCCGGCAGGTCATGAGGGCCGCCTCGGCCGTGGCCGCCGCCCCGTCGTAGTGCGAGGCGGAGACGACGTCGAGATCGACCAGCTCGGCGAGAAGCGACTCGTATTCGTAGATGCTCTGGAGGGTGCCCTGGCTGACCTCGGGCTGATAGGGCGTGTAGGCCGTGTACCACTCGCCGCGCAGGAGCAGCTGGTCGACCGCGGGCGGGCTCCAGTGCCGATAGACCCCCGCCCCCAGGAACGAGGCGAGGTCGGTCCGGTTCCGGCGCGACAGCGCGTCGAGGCGCGCGGCGAGCTCCAGCTCCGGCTGCGGTGGCGGCAGGTCCAGTGGAGAAGCCCGCATGGCGGACGGGATGTCGTCGAAGAGCTCGTCGACGGAGGTCAGTCCGAGGGCCGCGAGCATCCGCTCGCGGTCGCTGGCGGTATGGGGACCGTACGGCATCGGGCGGTCAGCCGGCCGCGACCAGATCGTCGTATGCCGCGGCGTCGAGGAGTTCGCCCAGCTGCGTCGGATCGGCGATCCGGAGCTGGATCATCCAGCCGTCGCCGTACGGGTCGCCGTTGACCGACTCGGGGCTCGCGGCGAGGCCGGGGTTCGTCGCCGTGACCTCGCCACCGAGCGGCGCGAACAGGTCGCTCACCGCCTTGACCGATTCGACGACGCCGAAGGTCGCGAACTGGTCCAGCATCCGTCCGACATCGGGCAGCTCGACGAAGACGATGTCGCCGAGTTGTTCGGCCGCGTAGGCGGTGATGCCGACGGTCGCCAGATCGCCGTCGATGCGGACCCATTCATGGTCCGAGGTGTAGCGCAGATCGGCGGGGACCATCGCTGGGCGGAACCTCCTGCGAACGCCGGCGATCAGCCGGGACGGCGATAGAAGGGCAGGTCTACGACCCTGGCGGGGACCCGCGCGTCGCGGATCTCGACGTCCACTACTGTACCCGGCTCGCCATCGCCCGGAGCGACGTACGCCATCGCGATCGGCACGCCCAGGGTCGGCGACTGGGTCCCGCTCGTGACGACACCGCTGGCCCGCTCGCCGGCGTGGACCGGGTAGCCGTGGCGGGCGATCCCTCGGCCCTCGACGACGAGGCCGACGAGGCGCCGGGTCGCACCGTCACGGGCGACCCTCTCGAGGGCGGACCGTCCGACGAAGTCACCGGCCTTGCCCAGCTTCACCACCCGGCCGAGGCCGGCGTCGTACGGGGTCGTCGTCCGATCCAGCTCGTTGCCGTAGAGCGGCATGCCGGCCTCGAGGCGCAGCGTATCGCGCGCGCCCAGTCCGACCGGGACGCCGTCGTAGGCGCGGGTCGCCTCGAGGAGCGCGTCCCAGAGCTCGCCGGTCCGGGCCGTATCCACGAAGACTTCGAAGCCATCCTCGCCGGTGTAGCCGGTCCGGGCGACGAGGGCCGCGATGCCCGCCACGTGGCCCTCGGCGATCGCGTAGTAGCGCAGGGCACCTAGGTCGACGTCAGTCAGCGGGGCGAGCGCCTCGCGCGACCGCGGACCCTGGATGGCGACGAGGCCGGTCGCGAGCGACCGGTCGTCCAGCACCGCGTCGAAGCCGTCGAGCCGTTCGGCCAGCGCGTCCGAGACGACCGCCGCGTTCCCGGCGTTGGCCACGACGAGGAAGCCCTCCTCGCCGAGGCGATAGACGATGAGGTCATCGAGGATCCCGCCGTCGGGTGCGCAGATCATCGAATAGTGGGCGCGCCCCAGGGCAAGCGCCGGCGGATCCGTGACGAGGGCCGCGGCCAGCGCCGCCCCGGCCTCCGGTCCATCGACGAACAACTCGCCCATGTGCGAGAGGTCGAACAGGCCGACGCGCTCGCGCACCGCCTTGTGCTCGTCGAGGATGCCGCTGTACTGGACCGGCATCCGCCAGCCGGCGAACTCGATCAGCCTGGCGCCCAGCGCCTCGTGGCGCGACTCGAGGGGGCTGTGCAGGACGACGCTCTCGGGGTCGGTCACGACGCTGGTCTCGGTCCGATGGCCAGCGCGGCGGCCGCCTTGGCGACGAGCGCCCGTTCCGTCTCGAAGGTCAACGTCGAGGGCGCCTCGTCGAACCGGATCCAGCGGACCTCGTCGAATTCGTGGTCGTGGCGATCGAGCGCGCCGCCCGTGGGCTCCATCAGGAAGTAGTGGACGGTCTTGTGGATCTTTCGGCCGGACTGGACGAAGTCGTACTCGATGGAGTCGAGGGGGCCGGTGATGCGGACCTCGAGGCCGGTCTCCTCGGTGACCTCGCGGAGGGCGGTCTCCTCGGTCGTCTCGCCGGCATCGGGCGTGCCCTTCGGCAGGGTCCAGGTCCGGCTATCGCGCTCCCGTCGGCGGCTGCCCACGACGAACCACGCCTGTCCGTCCTCATAGCGGACGACGATCCCGCCGGCCGAGGTGGCGGTCGAGCCCCTCAGCCTCGCCACGGCGCCGGTGCGGCGCTGACACGCCTGGCCGTCCCCGCGTGGCCGGCATCCGTCCAGCGCATGGCGACGACCGGTCGAGGTCGGCCACCGGAGGCGGCGGTGCCACGAGCCGGGGTGATCGCCCGCCAGCCGGCGCGCAGCAGGATCAACGGAGCGATGTCCGGATGGCGCAGCACGGTGGCGCGCGGCGTCGCGGCCTGCATCGACCCGCTGGGGCGGAGTCCGAGGCGGCGTTCACGCGTCCGCGACGACGGGCGGACGAACCGCGCCGCGGGTCGGGCCGCGTACTTGGCGGCGATGCTGTGCTGCATGGGCCGTAATGGTACCCCGTCAGTCGCCGCTTGCAAGGGCGGACCGCAGCGCCTCGAGACGCTCCGGTGCCAGCGTGCCCCGCGCGGCGGCGATGTCGATCTCGCGCTCGGCTGCCGCCCGGTACAGCGCGACGACCCCCGGCGCGTGGTCGCGCAGGGTCGCCAGGTGGTCGCGCAGCGTCCCGCTGTCGCCCCGGGTGATAGGCCCCGTGAGGGCCGCGGCCACGCCGAGCGTCCGGGCGTTGCCGAGGGTGCCCTCGATCAACGGACCGTAGATCGCCAGCGAGCCCGCCTCATCGAGACCCGCGACCCGGCCCAGTTCGACGATGGCGTCGAGCAGGGCGACGAAGCCGCCGGCCGCCAGGACCGCCGCGGCGTGATAGGCGCTCTTCGAACCGGGCGCCAGACGGACGGGCCGGCCCCCGATCGCCTCGGCCATGCGAGCCAGCAGGTCGGCGAGCTGGTCGTCCGCTTCGATGGCGATGGTCGCGCCGTGCAGGTCCGTCACGGCCCGTTCGACGTCCGCGAAGGCCACGAGGGGGTGGAACGCCCCGACCTGCGTGCCGGCGGCCATCGCTGGCGCGAGGACCTCCGCGCCGAGCGCGCCACTGGTATGGACCATGGCCTGGCCGCTGTACATACGGACACCGGTCGCGAACGGCGCGAGGGCGTCGTCCGGGATGGCCACGAGGATGAGCTCGACCTCCTCGACGAGCGCCTGGACCTCGGCGAAGGCCCGGCTCGCGCCGGTCAGCTCCCGGGCACGCTCACGGCGGTCGGCGTCGCGGCTCGCGACCGCATGGATCGGCCATCCGGCGCGGGCCAGCGCCACGCCGAGGGCGGTCCCGACGGCGCCCGCCCCGACGATCCCGATGATCGGCGTCTCGCCCGGACCGGAGTGCTGATGGGGATGCTCGTGATCGCTCGCGTGGACCTCGTCACCGTGGCGGTGATGGCCGGGCGGCACCGGGTCCAGGTCGATGCCGGCCGCCTCGATGGCGGCCGCAGTCTCCTCGTGGTCGCGCTGCGGATCGACGGGCGGAGGCTCCTGCCAGCCCTTCATGGGGTCCACGACCCGGGGCCGGGTCCGTCGCGGTACGCTTGCACGCGTCGAGTGTAGCGAGCCAGCGAGGTCAGCCACCGGTGTCACGGACGGATCCATTCAGCGCCAGGGCGTCCCTCGGCGAGGGCCTGCCCGACCTGTATCGGCTCGATGCGCTGGCCGGCCTGATCGACCTGCCGTCGACCCCGGTGACGATCAAGATCCTGCTCGAGAACCTGCTCCGGCACGCCGGCGGCGGGGTCGTGACCGAGGCGGACGTTCGCGCGCTCGCCTCTTGGCGGGCGGGCGTCCCGGCCGAGGCCGAGATCCCATTCATGCCATCGCGCGTCGTGCTCCAGGACTTCACCGGCGTGCCCGCGATCGTCGATCTCGCCGTCATGCGCGATGCGATGGCGGACCTCGGCGGCGACCCGGCCGCCGTCAATCCGCTCGTCCCGGCCGATCTCGTCGTCGACCATTCGGTCCAGATCGACCGGTTCGGGACGCCCGGCGCCTTCGCCTTCAACGTCGAGCGCGAATACGAGCGCAACGGCGAGCGCTACCAGCTCCTGCGCTGGGCCCAGACCGCATTCCGCGACCTGCGCGTCGTCCCGCCCGGCACCGGCATCATCCACCAGGTCAACCTGGAGTTCCTCGCTACGGTCGTCGCCGATCGCGACGACGAGACCGGCGCCCGCGTCGCCTTCCCCGACACCCTGGTCGGGACGGACTCGCACACGACGATGGTCAACGGGCTGGGCGTGCTCGGCTTCGGCGTCGGAGGCATCGAGGCCGAGGCGGTCCTGCTCGGCCAGCCGCTCTACCAGCCGATGCCGCACGTCGTGGGCGTCCGGCTGACCGGGGAGCTGCCGCGCGGTTCGACCGCGACGGATCTGGTCCTGGTCGTCACGGAGATGCTCCGGGCGCACGGCGTCGTCGGCTCCTTCGTCGAGTTCGCGGGCGACGGGTTGGCCGGCCTGTCCCTCGCCGACCGGGCGACGATCAGCAACATGAGTCCGGAGTTCGGGGCCACGGCGACGCTCTTCCCCATCGACGACGAGACGCTCGCCTACCTGCGGCTCACCGGCCGGTCGCCCGAACGGGTCGCGCTCGTCGAGCGCTATGCGAAGGCGCAGGGCCTGTGGCGGGTGCCCGGCCAGGCGCCGACCTTCGACGAGGACCTCACCCTCGATCTCGGGTCCGTGGCGCCGTCCCTGGCCGGGCCGCGGCGGCCGCAGGACCGCGTCCTCCTCGAGGACCTGCCCGCCAACTTCGGCGGCGCGTTCCCGGCCGCCAGCGACGCGGCGACGGCCGGGGTCACGATCGACCTGGATGGGGTGGCGGCCACCGTCCGGCAAGGTTCGGTCGCGATCGCGGCCATCACGTCGTGTACGAACACGTCGAACCCGACGGTCATGATCGGGGCCGGGCTGCTGGCCCGCAACGCGGTCGCTCGCGGCCTGCGGGTCAGCCCGGCGGTCAAGACATCGCTGGCGCCCGGTTCCAAGGCCGTGACCGGCTACCTCGAGGCGGCCGGGCTGATGGCGCCCCTCGACACTCGGCTTCGCCCTGGCCGGTTATGGCTGCACGACGTGCATCGGCAACTCCGGTCCGCTCGACGTGGCGGTCGCCGGTGCCGTGGAGGCCAACGACCTCGTCGTCGCCGCGGTCCTGTCCGGCAATCGCAACTTCGAGGGCCGGATCCACCCGCTCGCACGGGCGTCCTATCTCGCGTCCCCGCCCCTCGTCGTCGCGTTCGCGCTGGCGGGCCGGGTCGATACGGACCTGACGACCGAACCGCTCGGCTTCGACGTAGGTGGCGAGCCGGTCTTCCTCGCCGACATCTGGCCGTCGCCCGACGAGATCCGCTCCGTCATCGGCTCGGCCATCGATCCCGAGCTGTTCCGGCGGACGTATGCGACCGTCTTCGAGGGCGACGAGCGCTGGCGCGCCCTCCCGATCCCGTCCGGCGATCGGTACGCCTGGGCGCCCGATTCGACCTACATCGCGAAGCCCCCGTTCTTCGACGGCCTGTCCTTCGAGACGGATGCGGTGGCGGACATCGCGGGGGCACGCGCATTGGCCGTGCTGGGCGACTCGGTCACCACGGATCACATCTCGCCGGCCGGGTCCATCTCGCCGTCGTCACCCGCCGGCACGTGGCTGCAGGCCCACGGCGTCGGCCCACTCGACTTCAACTCGTACGGGGCCCGGCGCGGCCAGCACGAGGTCATGATCCGGGGCACCTTCGCGAACATCCGGCTGCGCAACGCGCTGGCCGACGGTCGGGAGGGCCCGTATACGGTCCACCTGCCGGATGGCGAGCCCGGGTTCATCTACGACGTCGCGATGCGCTATGCCGCCGAGGGCACGCCGCTCGTCCTGTTGGCCGGCCGCGAATATGGTTCCGGCTCGTCGCGCGACTGGGCCGCGAAGGGAACGACGCTCCTCGGCGTGAAGGCCGTCATCGCCGAGTCGTACGAGCGGATCCACCGGTCGAATCTCGTGGGGATGGGCGTCCTGCCGCTCCAGTTCCAGCCGGGCGAGACCGCCGCGTCGATCGGACTGACCGGGCGCGAGACGTTCAACATCCTGGGCCTCGCGGACGGCCTCGCTCCCCGCCAGGTCGTGACGGTCGTCGCGACGCGCGACGCGGTCGCGGGCGGCGACGGCGGCGAGACCCGGTTCACGGCGATCGCCCGGCTCGACGGCCCGATCGACGTCGAGTACTACCGGGCGGGCGGCATCCTGCCGGCGGTCCTGCGCCGGCTCGCGGCGGTCCCCCGCTGACCACACCGGCCCTCCCCGGCGATCCCGAGTCGGACGGCGGCGGCCGGACGCTCTGGGACGACCTGCGCGCCGCCGTCGGGCGCGCCGTGGTCGGGGGCGACGAGACGCTCCGGCTCATCGCCATCGCCCTGCTGGCCGACGGCCACGTCCTGCTCGAGGATGTCCCCGGCACCGGCAAGACCCTGCTCGCCCGCGCGATCGCCCGAGCCCTCGGACTGGCCACGGCGCGGGTCCAGGGCACGCCGGACCTGCTCCCGGTCGACGTGACCGGCTCCAGCCTGTTCGAGGGCGGGACGCTCCGCTTCGTGCCAGGTCCGGTCTTCACCCAGATCCTGCTCGTCGACGAGATCAATCGCGCCACCCCGCGCACCCAGGCGGCCCTGCTGGAGGCGATGCAGGAACGCCAGGTCTCCATCGAGGGCACGACCCGCCCGCTGCCGGACCCGTTCATCGTCCTGGCGACGCAGAACCCGGTCGAGTTCGAAGGCACCTTCGCCCTGCCCCAGGCCCAGCTGGACCGCTTCCTCCTGCGCGCCGGCCTGGGTTATCCCTCCGAGGCCGACGAACGGGCGATCGCCCGCCGCTACCAGGCGACCGGCGAGCCGCTCGACACCATCGAACCGGTCATCGACGGCCCGCGCCTGCTCGCGATGCGCGACGCGGTCCGCAGGATCCGGGTGGCGGACGAGGTCGAGGCGTACCTCGTCGCGATCGTCCGCGCGACACGGACCCACGCCGACCTCGAGCTGGGTGCGAGCCCACGGGCCACCGTCGCGTTGTACCGCGCAGCCCAGGCCGCCGCCGTCCTCGCCGGGCGCTCGTTCGTCCTCCCCGACGACGTCAAGGGCCTGGCGGCGCCGGTCCTCGCCCATCGCCTGGTCGTGGACCTGGACCGCAGCCTGCGCGGCGTCTCCGCGACATCGACCCTGGCCGCGATCCTCGGGACCGTGCCGGCGCCGCCGCTCGCCAGGGACTGACGCCTCGATGTCGATCGAGGGCGCGGTCGGACTCGTACTGCTGCTCATCGGCTCGTTCCTGGGGGTGCCCGTCGCGGTCGTCCTAGGCATCGTCCTCGTCATCTTCGAGCTCGTCCGGCAGCCGTGGGCGCGTGCCGGGCTGACCGACATCCACTACGACCGGCAACTCGGCCGCGACCGCCTCGAGTGGGGCGACGAGACGTCGCTGACCGTCTCGATCTGGAACCGGCGCCGCCTGCCCCTGGCCTGGCTGCGCGCCGATGACGCGGCGAGTCCGGGTGTCGTGGTCACGGAACGGGCGCTCGTCGTGTCCGATGAGGGCGGCCGCGTGCTTCGCAACGTCTGGACACTGGCGCCCTTCGAGCGGGTCATCCGCGAGTTCCACGTCCGCGCGGACCGGCGCGGCGTCTTCGAGATCGGCCCGGTCGTCCTGGGCGTCGGCGACCTGTTCGCCCGCGAGGCCGCCAGCGAGGATCGCCCGCTCGTCGACCACTTCCTCGTCCGGCCCCGGACGGTCACCGCACCCGTCATCCTCGAGGAAGACCGCTGGGGCGGCGAGGATCGCGCGAAGGCCGGGCTGTCGGAGGATCCGTCGCGCTTCGCGGGCGTCCGCGACTACGCACCGGGCGACCCGATCCGGCGCATCCATCCGCGGGCGAGCGCCCGCCTCGGGCGGCCGGTGACGAAGCGCTTCGAACCTTCGCGCGACCGCGAAGTCCTCATCGCGCTCGACATCCAGACGACCCCCGGACCCTCCTGGGGCGTCGACTTCGACGAGGAGGCCGTCGAGGCGCTCTATGTCACGGCCGGCTCGATCGCCCGGTCCCTGTTGGCGACGCGCGCGTCGGTCGGACTCGCCGCCGCCGGCTACTCGGGCGTGGCCTCGCGGTTCGCCCGCCTGCCGGTCTCCGCGGCGCCGGGCCAGACCGAACGGCTGCTCGACCTGCTGGCCCGGCTGTCGTCCCATCCGTCGGCGCCGTTCGAGCGGCTGCTCGGGATGGTCGCCCGCACGGTCCGGCCCGGCACGACCGTCGTGGTCCTCACGACCCGTGACCCCGTCGCGTTCCTCGCCTACCTGCGGGGCATCCGGCGTCGCGGCGCGACGGTCCTCGTCGTGACCTGCGGTCCGGACGGCCGGGCCGATGCGGTCCGGGCGCGGCGAGCCGGTCTGACCGCCCGTTGCGTCCAGCTCGACGGCCCGTGGCGGACGGCGGAGCGCCTGGCGGTCGTCGCGTGACAGGGGCGAGGGC
>Ga0302299_10002408_pt1 | contig 11423 bp, 15 predicted proteins | sample III_Fen_N3_4_FD_198795 | JGI IMG/M metagenome (GOLD analysis project Ga0302299, IMG submission 198795) | Peat permafrost microbial communities from Stordalen Mire near Abisko, Sweden - III_Fen_N3_4 | ecosystem: Environmental > Terrestrial > Soil > Wetlands > Permafrost | place: Sweden: Abisko...
GCGTCTGCGAGATCGTCGCGCACGTCGGCGGCAGCCAGCCGCTCATCTCCCACCACCTCGCCGTGCTCCGCGACGCGGGCTTCGTGACCATGCGCGGACAGGGCGCGCGCACCTACTACGCGATCGCCTGGCAGAACTTCGACGAGCAACTCCGCTCGTTCGACGAGACCACACGGCTCCTTCGGGAGCAGGACACCGGAGCGAGCTGCGCCTGTGGCTAGGCCGGGGCAGGACGAGCACGTGGCGGAAGAAGCCTGCTGCTGCGGGAGTGAAGCGCCCGCCGAGACGGCAGCGAGCTCGTCCTGTTGTGGCGAGCCCGCGCACGCCGCCCCGGAGTCCTCTTCGGGGAGTTGCTGCTGCGGGCCGGCCTCCACTGCTGCCGGGCCTGAGACGGCCGCGTGCTGCGGGCCGGCCTCCACGACCGCCGCGCCTGAGGCGTCCGCGTGCTGCGGCGCTCCCGAAGCGACGCCCGCCGCGTACTCATACGGCCCCGCACCCTACGTGATCGGCCGGGTGCAGACGGCCGCGGGGCCGGTGCCGAGCGTCTCCCGCGAGCTCGGACGCGCCGACCGTCTGGGCGCGTGGCGAGTGCGCTGGGGCATCGCCCGCGACGACTACCGGGTGCGGCCCGGCCTGTACGCGCTCGGCGATCCGGCCGCTTCCGCTCCCGTACTGGTCACGGGCAACTACAAACTCACTCTCGACACCCTGCGCAGCTCCCTGCCCGGCATCGGTGCCTGGATCCTCGTGGTCGACACGCGGGGGATCAATGTCTGGTGCGCTGCCGGCAAGGGGTCCTTCTCGGCGGAGGAGGTCGCGAGGATGGTGGATGAGACGCGCCTCCCTGAGGTCGTCGACCACCGGCGCCTCATCCTCCCACAGCTCGCCGCGCCCGGAGTGGCGGCGTACCGAGTAACGGAGCTCTGCGGCTTCCGCGTGACCTTCGGTCCGGTGCGGGCCGGCGATCTGCCGGCGTTTCTGGCGGCGGGCCTCAAGGCCGACACGACGATGCGCACGGTCACCTTCCACACGAACGAGCGCCTGCTGCTCGTGCCTGCGGAACTGAGGTACTTGTGGGACCGCAGGATGCTGCTCGCCTACGCCGGTATCATCGCCGCCTCCAGCGTGGATGCCGAGGGAGTCTCGCTGCGCCGTGGCCTGCGACGGGGGCTGCCGGTCGTCGGCGCCGCCGGCCTCGCCGTGATCGCCGGCGGCGGCCTCACGCCGGCGCTTCTGCCCTGGCTCCCCGGTCGCGCCTTCTCGCTCAAGGGCGCCACCAGCGGCGCCCTCGTGGCGGCAGGAACGGCGGCGGTCTTGCGCGGAAGGCTCTCGCCCGCCGCGACGCTGGCGCTGCTCGCGGGAGTACCGGCGATCGCCTCCTTTGCGGCGATGAACTTCACCGGATCGTCGCCGATCACGTCGCCCTCGGGCGTGCAACGCGAGATGCGCAGCGCGCTGCCGTTCCAGGCGGCAGGCGCCGCCCTGGCCGTGGGTGGCTGGCTCCTGACAAGGATGGGGAAGTGAGCGGCGCGGCCCAGTTGCGCTACATCGAAGAGGCCATCACTCTCCTCGTCGACGAGTCCCTCTGCAACGGCTGCGGGCTCTGCGTCGCGGTCTGTCCGCGCGCCGTCTTCGTGATGGACGGCAGACGCGTCGCGCTGGCGGATCGCGGCGCCTGCCTCGAATGCGGGGCATGCGCTCTCAATTGCGCCGCCGGGGCCATCAGCGTCGATCCGGGCGTGGGGTGTGCCCAGGCGATCATCAAAGGCTGGTTGACCGGGACCGAGCCCAGCTGCGATTGTGGTTGAGCCGACGCCGATGGACGAGAGGAACGGACCTTGACGAGCGAACCGATCTGCACGGAATTGGGCTGCATGACGCCGGCCCAGGTGGTCCAGTGCGCCGAAGGATCCAACACCGAGTGCTGGATCGCGGCGACCATGGTGGCCGAGGACGGCAGCGAAGTCGCCTACGAGTGCTGCGGAGGCGGCGGCAAGAAGGCGCGCTTCAGCCTTCTCAAGAAGGGCGCGCCGGCCCTTCCCGTCGACGACTCCGACGTCCCCAGCTCGCTCACCTGGGTCCGGCGCATGGTCTGAGCCGGCCGCGACCGGCTTCGACATCCGGAACGGCCGCGGCTCAGCCGGTCCCGGTGTCTGCGAACACCGCGGCCAGGTCGCGGAGCGCCGCGAGCATCCGTTCGCCGTCCACGGCATAGAAGGTCCACTTGCCGCGGGTCTCTTCCTTGACCAGGCCCGCATCCTTGAGGACGCGCAGGTGGTACGAGGCCTTGGACTGCGCGAGGCCGAACTGCTCCTGGAACTCGCACACGCAGAGGCCTTCGGGATCGCCCGAGCCTGGCACGCCGCGCTCCGCGGGATCGATGAGGCCGCAGCAGCCGCGCCCCTGCGTCATCACATCCAGCATGCCAAGTCGGATGGGGTCGGAGAGCGCCTTGGCGACTCGCGCCAGGCGCTCGAGCGTCTCCTGGTCTGTCCTCGTGCAGCAGACGGCCTCCGGGCTCGCCGGCGAGGGAATGGAGAAAGTGCTGGTCGCTGGTTCGGTCATCGCCGGCCGAGCTTAGCACAAGAAATATTGATTTGGTATTGACATCCTTCGGCGACGCGCTACAGTGAAACAAGAAAAGTTGATTTGACCTCGACGACCAGGGAGCCGGCGATGAGCAAGACCGAAGATCAAGACCTCAAGGAGCAGATCCGTGACCACTACGCGGAGCGCGCGGTCGCGGCGGCGCAGGCACAGCCGACGAGCTGCTGCGGCGGCGGCACCAGCTGCTGCGGCGCAGCCCCGGTAGAGGCGCAGGACGAGTTCGCCCGCGGCCTCTACGACAGCTCCGAGACGAGTGACCTCCCCGCCGAGGCCGTCCTCGCCAGCCTCGGCTGCGGCAACCCGACGGCGCTCGCCGACCTGCAGCCGGGCGACGTCGTGCTCGACCTCGGCAGCGGCGGCGGGATCGACGTCCTCCTCTCCGCGCGCCGCGTGGGCCCGATGGGCAAGGCGTACGGCCTCGACATGACCGACGAGATGCTCGCGCTCGCCCGGCAGAACCAGGAGAAGGCCGGCGCCGCCAACGTGGAGTTCCTCAAGGGCGAGATCGAGGCGATCCCGCTGCCGGCCGAGTCGGTCGACGTCATCATCAGCAACTGCGTGATCAATCTCTCGCTGGACAAGGACAAGGTCCTCGCCGAGGCGTTCCGCGTGCTCAGGCCGGGCGGCCGGTTCGCCGTCTCCGACATCGTGTTCCAGGGCGACATGGGCCTGCTTCCCGAGAAGCTGCTGCACGACATCGAGGCGTGGTCGGGCTGCGTCGCCGGCGCGCTCGAGGAGCAGGACTACCTTGAGAAGCTGCGGCGTGCCGGCTTCGCCGACGCCGCCATCGAAGTGACCAGCGTCTACGACAGCGTGCCTGAGGAGTACAACATCGACAGCGGCGAGATCCCGGACGGCATCCAGGTGGTCAGCGGCTTCGTCCGCGCCATCAAGCCGAGCGCCTGACGGACCTGGGCAGAGTGGAGGAACGATGGAACGCATCACCGGCATCGATCACCTGGGCGGCTGGGGCCGTGACGAGGCGATGAAGGCCGAGCGGCTGCGCCACCGGCGCGCGGCGGCGCAGCGCTGCGCACGCACCGGCCTCCTGCGCCGCTGCACGCCCGTGCAGCCGGACGTAGCGAACTGCGGCTGCGCGGCCTGACGGCGGCAACGGCCGACAAGCGGCTGCGGCTGCGCCGCCTGACGGGGCAACGCCCGACGGGCGGCAACGCCACCGGAGGGCCGCAGGGGCAGGCATCGCCCCTGCGGCCCTCCGGCGTTCCGGCCTCTGGCGTCCCGGCCTTCGGCGATCCGCGCGGGAGCGGCTACGCCGCCCGCGTGCGGTAGAACTCCTCCAGACGCTGTCGGTCGTCCAGCGTCAGGTGGTCCGGCTGTACGTCGGGCGCGCCGTCGAGGTACGACCTGGTGCGCTGGATCTCCAGGCGACCGCGGATCTCATGGAGCTCGTCCATGGGGATCAGCAGGTCGTGAGAAGGCGGTTGGGAGACGATCACGAACTCCGCGTCTCCGGTCACCCCTTTGATCTCGCCTACCTTCAGGTCGTCGCGCGAGTACACGTCACGCCCGACGAGGATGTGACGATCGATGGTCATGGTGTCCTCCCTTGACCCATACCTTGGCTGTTCCCGATTCAGGCCGGGCGGAGCGCAGAGGCGTAGACGTCAGCGGACAGCGAAGTGGACGATCGCGCCGACCGACCAGACGGACGCGGCGGCGCACACGAGCGCGAGCTCGATGAGGACCCCGGCGCCGAGGGCCTTCAGCGCCGCGAAGCCGGAGCGCCAGGCTTTGCGCAAGTCCCGCTGGCGCACGAGCTCGCTCACGAGCAGGCCCACGACGAAGCCAACGAAGAGCCCCACGACCGGGATGAGGAACAAGCCGGCGATCCCCGCGACCACCGCTACGAGCACGGACCACACGGGCACCTGCAGCTGCTTCATCTTGCGGCCGGTGAGCACGGCGCTCGCCGACCAGCCGATCGCGCAGAGCAAGGCGCCGATGATCGCCGCGACCCACGCCGCCCACGACCCCATCGCCCACGCCCAGACGAGCAGCGTGACGATGGCGAGGAGGCTGCCGGGCAGGCCGGGATAGACGACGCCGACGGCGGCGACCACGAGCAGCACGCCGGCGAACACGGTGACGAGGATGTCGGTGTCCACGACCCTATCGTGCCACACGTCGGCTGCCGCGGCCGCCGACGGTCAGTCTTCCGGCGGACCGGGAACGTCTCAAGGCGGGCGAGGCGAGGAGAGACGATGGGGAACGCGATCTGGTCGACGCCGCTCGCACCCACGGTCGCGAGCGTCCTCGGCGGCGTCCTTCACTGGATCGGATCCCTCTTCGCCCAGCACGGCTACCTCATCATGGCCTTGCTGATCGGCGGCGAGAGCGCCGGCCTGCCGCTCCCCGGCGAGACGAGCCTCATCGCCGGAGCCGTCGAGGCGCAGCGCGGCGTCCTCTCCCTTCCCTGGGTTATAGCAGTGGGCGCCCTTGCGGCCATGGTGGGGGACAACCTCGGCTATCTGGCAGGGAGCCGGGCCGGGCGGCCGGCGCTGGTCAGGTACGGCCGCTTCATCCACGTCCGCGAGAAGGAGATGCTGGTGCTCGACTACTACTTCTCCCACCACGGCGCCAAGACGGTCTTCCTGGGCCGCTGGGTGACCATCCTGCGAGTCGGCGCCGCCCTCTTCGCGGGAGCCTCCGGCATGCGGTGGCGCTCGTTCCTGCTCTGGAACGCGCTCGGCTCCGTCGCCTGGGCGGTCGGGGTCTCTCTCCTGGGGTTCTTCTTCGCCGCCAGCGTCGGGGCGGTGAAGAGCATCGTCGGGTACTTCGGCATCGCGGCGTTCGTGGCCGCGGTCGTCGCCATGTTCCTCGTGCTGCGCCGCATCAGCCGACGTGTGTATCGGCTCGTGGAGGAGGAGGCCGAGGAGGCCCGCCGGCGCGAGGACGCGATGGGAAGGGACGAGGTAGCGTAGGAGCCGCGGGCATCAAGCCACTGGGAGGTGAAGAGCGTGCGTCTCGTCGGCCGCGTCGTCGTCGGCCTGCTCTGTCTCGCGGCGTTCGCCGCCGCCATCTACGGCAGCAGCATGGCGGTCCGCTGGCTGGAGAGCCGCCAGCTGCTCGACCGCCGGCCGGACCAGCCCGTCTCGATCGCCTCCCTCGGCCGGTACACGCGGCAGGTGGCCGGCAAGGCCTGGTTCGGCAGCTACTTCGGCACGATGGTGTTCCCGAGCCGCAAGGACCCCGGGCCCAGGCCCACCCCCGTGGTGGCCAAGTGGGAGCGGTCGCGGGTGGCGGTCGACACGCTGAACGATGGCGGCCCGGGCGTGGAGGCCTACCTGCGGCGACTCGTCGCCCGTCTCGACCGCCTGCAGCACGAGGTCCGGTTCGTCGTCTCCAGCCGGTCGCCGCTGATCACCATCCGTTTCCTGAGCCACGCCGCCTATGCGCGCGTGGGCGGCGCAAACACCGTCGGGAGCACGCAGACCGACTACTACACCACGTCGCCGGGCCTCATCAGCGCCAGGATCTTCATCGACGCGGGCGTACAGGACACGCCCGGAGAGGTCCAGTCGACGTTGATCCACGAGCTCACCCACGCCATCGGCTGCAGCGGCCACTTCTACTCCCCGGCCGACAGCGGGCGCAGCGTCATGTTCAACGCCAACCGCCTGACCGACTGGAGCCAGAACGATGCGGCGGTGATCCGCCTGCTGTACTCGCCGTGGATCCGGTCCGGCATGAGCCCCGCACAGGCCCGCGCGGCGATCTCGCTGTTCGCGGCCGGGCCCGCTCCGTGACGGCCGCGGCCGGCGCGCTCAGGCCCGCGGCTTCGCCTACGCCAGCAGCCTGACGTCCAGCGGCATGCCTTTGGCCTCGTCCCGGACGAGCTCGATACACTCGTCTTGGCACTGTGACTCGCAGGCGCCGCAGCCCATGCAGGCGTCCCAGAGCAGGTGAGCGACACCGTCCATGGACAGGGCTCCGAACGGACACGTCTCGACGCACGTGCCGCAGCCGGTGCACTCGTCCGCGTCCACCTGGGCGACGTATCCCGACGACGCCATCATCGGGCTGCCGTACTCGGTCATCGCCTCGATGCCGGCGCAGCAGCACGAACAGCAGTTGCAGATCGCGTAGAAGCGCCCGTCCATGGCGTCCTTGAACCAGGCCGAGTGCACGTGGCCGCGCCCATGCTCGGCGCGCAGCAGCTCGACGGCCTCCGCCTGGGTGAGCCGGCGGGTGCTCTGGGGGTTGTGCTCGAGCAGGAAGTCCACGTACTGCCGGCCCACGACCATGCACACCTGTGTGGGCTCGCAGTGCTCCGGCCGCGCGTGCCTGCAGGCGCACTCGTAGGCGGCGATGTCGGGCGCGCCCGTGAGGACGATGTCGCGCGCCAGCGGGTAGGGGATGATCTGTTCCCCCAGGTCCTGGCGCGGGATGTCGTGGTCGTGCAGCACGATCGCCTCGGCCTGGCCCGGCGTCAGCACCTTGGCATGGTAGCGGTCGCGCCACCACTTGAGCCCCTGCTCGTCGAGACGAGGGAAGACGCGCTTGATCAGAATGGCAAGGTACTGGTTGGTCCAGCGCCCGTAGACGTACGCATGGAGACCGCTCAGCCTCGAACCGCCGGCGCCCCCGCCGCCGCGCAGCCCTCGCAGCGTCGACGGCTGAGCCAGGCGCCAGCGCTCGCCGAACAGCCACAGGACGAACGCCGCCGCCGCGACGACGAGCGCGGCGCCGCCGGCGACGGTCCGCGCCGCTTCGCGTCGCCCGGCGCTCAAGGAGAGTACAGGTCGTCGATCTCGCCGGAGTACAGGCGCAGGAACTCGTGCCGCCGCAGCTTGAGGGTCTGTGAGAGCTCGCGGCCGATGCGGAACTCCTCGAGCCACAGGCGCACGCGATGCACGCGTTCGTAGGGCGCGAAGCGACGGTGGTCGCCGCTGATGGCGTTCACCAGAGAGCGGTAGTGCTTGAGGACGCGCTCGTCGGTGACGAGCGCGGCCAGGTTGTCCGTCGCCAGCCCCAGGCTCCGGGCGAGCCCTTCGAGGTGGGTGAGGCTCGGCACCACGAGGGCGGCCAGGTACGGCTTCCCCTCGCCCACCACGACCGCCCTCTCGATCCACTGGCTGGCGCAGAGTTCGTTCTCCAGGTATGGCGCGTTGACGTTCTCGCCGTTGGTGAGGACGAGCGTGTCGTCGAGCCGGCCGATGACCCGCAGGCTGCCGTCGGCGTGGACCAGCGCGAGATCGCGGGTGTCGAACCAGCCGTCCGCGCCGAGCACCTCGGCGGTCCGCTCCGGATCCTTGTAGTAGCCGCGCATGATGTTGGGCCCGCGCACCTGCAGGCGGCCGACGTCGCCCGGGCGGCACGGGCGGCCGCCCTCGTCCGCGAGACGATGTTCCATGCCGCGGATCACGTGGCCGGTGGTCCGCAGCATGCGGCGATGAGGATCCCTCATGGCGATCACCACGATGGCCTCCGTCATGCCGTAGCCCTCAAGGAGGGGCATGCCGGCGGCGTCGAAGAACTCGTCTACGACGTCGGGCAACGGGCCGCCGCCGACGCAGGGAAAGCGCAGGCGGCCGCCGAGCCCGGCTCGGACTTCACGGAAGACCAGCCGGTCGGCCAGCGCGTAGAAGGGGGCGAGCGTGACCACCTTCGTCCGCGCCGACGCACGCCCCACCGCCCGGCGGACCGGGCCGTGCGGCCGGACCTCCGGCTCGCGGCCCTCGAGAGTCCGCCGCGCGCGCGCGAACGCAAGCGAGCGGGCCACCAGCCAGCGCACGAGCCGCCGGCGTGCAGGCTTCAGGCCATCGATCCTGAGGAAGACGCCCTTGTAGAGCTTCACCCACAGCTCCGGCACGGTGGCCATCACCACCGGGCGCACCGTCGTCAGATCGCCGCGCAAGTGCAGGACGTCGCTGTAGTGCACGCAACATCCCTTGCTCAGATACATGAGCTGCATCTGCCGCTCGAGGGCGTGCCACGGCTGCAGCAGCGTGAGCACCGGCTCGCGTTCGATGTGCAGCAGGTTGGGAAGCTCGCGCAGGTTGAGCTCGTAGTTGGCGTGGGTGAGCGCCACACCCTTGGGGGCGCCGGTCGTGCCCGACGTGTAGATGACCGTCGCCAGGTCGTCGGGCGCCACCTCGGCGCGCCGCCGGTCGACTTCGCCGGCCGCCTCCGGCCAGGCGGCCTCGCCGAGCCGCATGAGCTCGGCCAGGGTGAACACACGGAGGCCGGCGCCGTCGCCGGCGGACGAGGCGACGTCCTCGCCGGCCCCCGCTTCGCCCAGGCCGGCCGGCGCGTCGATGACGACGGCCGCGCGCAGCCCCGGCAGCGCCTCGCACACGCACGGCAGCTGAGCCAGGTCCTCCAGGATGACGACCGCCGGCTCCGCGTGACGCAGGATCGCCTCGAGGATGTCCGGGGGCGTGTCCGACGCGCGAGGCACGTCGACGGCGCCGAGGAAGTGGATCGCGAGGCTGCACACGAGCCACTCGGGGCGGTTGTCGCTGATGAGCGCCACGAGCTCCCCGCGGCGCAGGTCGAGCGCGCGCGCGAGCGCCAGCGCGAGCACGCTCGCGCGCCGGTCGAGCTCGTCGTAGGAGAAAGACGTGAAGACGCCGTCCACGCGCCGGCTGAGCGCCGGCTCGGGCCCGTACAGCTCGACCCAGCTCGCGAACAGTCGCGGCAGCGTCGCCACCCCTGCTGTGCCTGGATCCGGTGACGATTCTTCTGCCATGCGCCCCCGCACGTGACTGCCGGCAACCCCCGTCCGGCCTCGGGCCATTGTCCCTCAGCGCCGCCCCCTGTCAACCAGTAGCGGGCACGGCCTTGGGGTGCTCGCTCAGGCCAGACCCATGCTCCGCAGCTGCGCCTCCGTGTATCCGAAGTAGTGGGCCGTCTCGTGAAGGGTCACCACTCGGATGCGCTCGAGCAGCGCCGCGCGCGTGGGCGAGACGCGCTCCAGGTTGGCGCGGAACAGGTGGATCGTGTCGGCCCAGGGCGCGCCGAAGCTGACCGACCGCCTCGTCATCGGCACGCCGTGATAGAGGCCGAGGATACGCGGGTCGAGTCCATCGGCCACCATCTCCGGAGACGGCCGGTCGGCGATCAGGATCGCCACAGCGTTCAGCTGGTCGAGCAGCTCCTGCGGGAGCTCGCCCAGCGCCGCCTCGGCGACCGTCTCGAACTCCTCCAGCGCCATGAGCGGCTCGGCGGAGGCCGCGACGGAGGCGGCGTCCAGGCGCAGTACTTCCAGCCACTCCGCGGCCATGCCGTCGCGGTCGCCGCCGGCGCCGAGCGCGTGGCCGAGGAAGTAGCGCATGTCCGCTTCGAGGCCCGGCGGCAGGGGGCCGCCAGCGAGCACCCCGCGCAGACGCTCCGCTGCGGCGCGAGCGTCGCCCGCGGCAAGCAGCCGCCGGGCTTCTGCCAGGTCTCGAAGGACGGAGTCGTCGCTCACGGCGCCGCCCGGAACTCCAGGCAGCGCCGCCGTCTGGGATGCAGGGCGACGGCAAGCATCGCGGGGTCACGTGTCATGCTCACAGCATAGCTGGATGCGAGCGCCTCGCGCTCTCAGGACGGCCCTTCGTCCGGCTGCACGGCCGGCGTCGGGCTGTATCTCTCTACCGACTTCACCCGACCCCTATCTAGGGTCATTTTCGTAGTACGTCGGTGTACAGGACTGAGGTATCGGGACCGATGCGTTCTCCACAATCCTGGCCGCACCGGAGTCATGCCTCCAAAGGCAATTGGTGCGGGCATCACGCCAGAAGTCCTGTCAGGAGGCACGCCTCTCATGCTGAGCACTCTTGACTCCAACAACGACCACCTCGTCTTCATCCGCGGAAGGTCGCCAGGCCTGGATGACGCCCGCCGCCTTGGCCGTCAAGCGTTCCTGCTGCACAAGGACGGGCGGCTCTGCGTCCACGACCGGGGAGCGACGCAGACCCGGCATGACTGCCGAACCTGCGACTGCGATGTGTGCCGGCCGGCCGGCACTCGATCCGAGGGCCGATGAAGCCTCACTGCCGCGTCTATCGTCCCAACCCCGCTGGCGGCAGGCCCGTCTCCCTCCGAGACGTCAAGATCCACAGCGGGTACGCATCCCTGCTCCTGAGCGGCGCCGTCCTCTACGAGTACCTGCACGGGACGTTCTGGGTCACCGACCTCAACGCGGAGGAGCCCAAGGCCGTCAGACTCCTCAGGCTGGACGATCTCCCGCTGTGGGGCTGGTACCACCTTTCGACGTGCGACTGCGGCGCGTGTGGCCGCGGAGACACGTAGGCCGGCCGCGGCCGGATCCCCGCGCTCCGGCCTGCGCATCCAGACGTCACGTCTGGTGAGACAACGTATTCTCTCCCCACGCCTAGCACATTCGTCTAGACACGCCTCAAGGCTCCGCGCGTACGTCCGAGGAAGCGAGCGACGTCGCCGAAACGAACACTGACACAGGCGCGCCGGAAGATCGGCTACCTGGAGGTCTCATGAAAGGAATCTCGCTCTCCTCGGTCATCCAGGTCATCAACCTGGAGCGCCAGTCCTGCGACATCGAGGCACAGGCCGACGGCCAGTCGGGGCAGTTGCACTTCCGCGGCGGCACGCTCGTCGACGCCATGGCGGACGGGCTGGCCGGCGAGGACGCCGCCTACGAGATCCTCGCCTGGGACGACCCCGAGTTCGAGGTGACCACCGAGGACTCCCCGCGCGACCGCACCATCGAATCGGACCTCACGAAGATGCTGCTCGAGACGGCTCGCCGGCAGGACGAGGAGAACGCCGCCATCGACCGGATCGCCGCCGAGAGCGAGGCGGAAACGGATGCGCACGCCGAGGTCACGCCTGTG
>Ga0302299_10002409_pt1 | contig 11419 bp, 6 predicted proteins | sample III_Fen_N3_4_FD_198795 | JGI IMG/M metagenome (GOLD analysis project Ga0302299, IMG submission 198795) | Peat permafrost microbial communities from Stordalen Mire near Abisko, Sweden - III_Fen_N3_4 | ecosystem: Environmental > Terrestrial > Soil > Wetlands > Permafrost | place: Sweden: Abisko...
GGTCCTAGCGCGCGGATCGTGACCTCCAGCTCGGCGCGGTCGGCGACGAGGTTGGCCGCGGCGCCGGCGACCAGCCGGCCCACCGAGACCACGACAGGGTCGCCGGGTGCGGTCTCGCGGGCGACGACGGTCTGCAGCCGCAGCACGATCGCCGCGGCGGCGACTAGGGCGTCGACCCCGAGGTGGGCGGCGGCGACGTGCGAGGCGCTGCCATGGACGACGGCCCGCAGCGTGACGCTACCCGCCAGCATCGGCCCGCGGGCGTGCCCGACCATCCCGGCGGGCATCGGTGCGAGGTGCTGGGCGAGCACGACGGACGGTGTCCCGAACCGGTCAAGGAAGCCGTCGTCAAGCATCGCCCGTGCCCCGGCCAGCGTCTCCTCGGCGGGTTGACCGACGACCATGAGGGTCCCCCGCCACGACTCCCGGGTGCTGGCCAGCAGCCGGGTGGCGCCGGCGAGAGCGGCCAGGTGCAGGTCGTGGCCGCACGCGTGCATGACGCCGTTGGTGCTGGCGTACGGCAGCCCGGTCTCCTCGGTGACGGGCAGGGCGTCCAGCTCGGCGCGCAGCATCACGGTCGGGCCGGGCCCGTTGCGGAACAGGCCGACGACGCCGTGGCCGCCGACCTGGGCGGTCACGTCGAGGCCATCCGCGCGCAGCCACGCCGCCAGCCGCGCGGCGGTGCTTTGCTCAAGTCCGGACAGCTCGGGGTGGCGGTGCAGGTCGAGGTAGAGCTCGGTGGCAGCAGCGAGCACGTCCACGGGCCGCGCTCCTCAGCAGAACGGGTGCGGCACCCGGTGCAGGTCCGCCTCGGTGAGGTCCGCCGTGACCAGGCCCGCGCGACGGTGGGCGGTCCGCATGCGCGGCATGACAAGCGCCCGTTGCCGCCCCCAGCCGAAGTCGATCGGCAGCAGCCCCGGTGCGATGGTCCGCACGGTCGCTAGCCCCAGCCGCGCTTGCTCGGGCGTGGTCTGGTCAACCACGATCACGTCGCAGCCGAGCACCACGATCTCGCCGCAGATCCGGTCGAGGTCTTCGCGCAGGTCGGTGGTGGCCGGTGGGTCGCTGTACGCCTCTGCGAACGAGAGCGTCCGCGCCGGCTGCAGGAACCGCTCCGCGTGGGTGGCGCAGGAAGGGTGTGCGTAGAGTAAGGCGTGGTCGCGTAGAGTCAGGACGCGGTCGTGGTCGACCGCCATCGCCTCGATCTCCGCTCGTCTCGCAACGGCGTCGCCGCGCAGATGCGGGAGGTAGGTCAGCGCCTCGGCCAGCGCTGCGACGGCCGCGGCAGCAGGGTCGAGTGCGGCGCCTGCGGCGAAGGAGAGCGTGCCGGGACCGCGGTCGTGGCGGACCGCCAGCGCAGTCACGACCGGCACTGAGAGGTCGACCCGGCTGTCCACCAGCCGCACGTCGTAGCCGTACAGCGCCGCTCGGTCGAGCAGGGCGTGCGCCGCGGGCGCGGGCAGGCTGACGGGGTCGATTGCAGTGACCGAGCGCCCTGCGTACCACCCCAGCAGGAACGCGTCGCGCTCGACAAGCTCGAGGAGGCCGTGCAGGACTGCCTCCTCAAGGCAGCTGCCGGTTGCGCAGCCGTTGGAGCACTCGAAGACGAAGTCGTCACCCGGGGTGCGCCGGCCGTAGTAGGTCGACCGTGCGGGTACCAGGGTCGGTCGGTTGTCGCGCAACGAGTGACCCCAGACCCATTCGATCTCCTCGCTCGGCGAGAAGCGCCGCAGGACCGGGTCGTGGAGGTAGGTCGCATCGGGGTACTCCCCGCACTGACGCGGGTCGAGAGCGGCCACGCCCCGCTCGCGCAGCCCGTCCAGCGATGCGATGACGGGTGAGCGGCCGTTGCGCTGACGAGTGCCGGCGTAGCGCTCGAGCCCTTCCAGCAGGCCCAGGTCGCGGCTGGCCGCAAAGGAGCCCGCCTTGCCGCTCCAGCCGATGTCGCCCAGCCCTTGGAGACCGCGCTCGACGAAGTGGCCGCTGACGGCAGCGGTGGTCGGCGCCGTCAGATCGGAGAACGTCGTCGGGCCAAGCACACCGCACACCGGGTTGACGAGCGCCTCGACCGGCAGCGCGTAGTCGGCGGCGCGCCGCAGGCGGGTGCCGCCGACGTCCTGCTTGGGCCGGGCCTGGAGGGCAAGGTCGGGGAGCGGCGACGCCCGAGGGTGTGCCGGGCACAGCGGCTCGGGCAGGAGTGTCACCGTGTCGACCGCCAAAGTCGAGAGGTCCAGACGGTGCACGGTGCCCGGGTGTGCGCACCCCTGCGCGAGGGCGCGCAGCAGCGCCCAGGTGGCGTCCGCGACGAACGCGGTCGGCAGCGGCCACGCCCCGACCGGGACCGGGACCGGGCCGGTGCCGGTCTCGAGCGCGTCGCGCTCCGGGATCGCGCGCAGCCGCTGCCAGCGGATCGCCAGGCATCGCCCGCAGGCAGCAGCACCACTGCCTCCGCCTGCGGGCCCGACGAGCACCGCGTCCGACGCCACGTGCACGGTGGCCCTCGGACGGAGGGCGGCGAACGGATCCGCGTCGCCGGTGACGTCGGCTCGCCCGAGAGGCACGACGACCGGCGGCTCGCGCCCGACCGCCCGGGCACGCGCGGCCAGGCCGTCGGCGACGCTCGCGTGCGTGACGCGTGCGGCCTGCTGCGGGACGCACGCCGCCTGGCCGACGTTCATCGGCGCGCGCTCCATCGGAACACGCGCAGCAGGACCAGTGAGAGCACGAGGGCGGTGCCGAGCAGGACCAGGCAGCAGTTCGCCACCGTCGTCGCCGCGTCGTCGCCGTTCAGCGCGGCCATCGTTGCGTCATTGAGGTAGCGCAGCGGCAGCAGCCGCGAGATGTCCTGGAGGTACTCCGGCATCGCCGCCAGCGGGATGAACGCCCCAGACAGGAACGCCATCGGCACCATCACCAGGTTGGAGACGGCCGCGACGGCCTCCGGGGTCTCGGCGAAGGTCCCGATCAGCCCGCCCACGGCGAGGAACGCGGTCACCCCGCACACCAGCGCCGGCACGAGCAGCGGCCAGGTGGAGGCGGGCCGCAGCCCGAACGTGGGCAGCATCGCGACGCCCACGAACAAGGCCACCTGGCAGGCGGCGATCCCGAGGGTGATCAGCAGGCGCGAGGCGAGCACCACTGGTAACCGGGTCGGGGTGAGCCGGATCAGCCGCAGCAGGTCGTCGCGCCGCCACTGCATCAGAGTGAAGGCCGTCCCGAACACGGCCGCGTTGGCGACCCCCCAGGAGAGCACGCCCGAGGCGATGTATTGCACATAGGGCCGGCCCTCGAGCGACTCGCCCCGGTACATGGCGCCGAACAGCGCCAGGAAGGCCAGCGGGAAGGCGAAGGTGAAGAACAGTGACGCCTTGTCGCGGACGTAGGCGCGGTAGCTGGAGCGGGTCAACGTCAGCGTGCTGCTCGGCCGCACGGTGTGCCGGTCGCTGATTCTGTCCTGGGTGAGGGCGCTCATCCGGGGATCTCCTGTCCGATCAGGTCGAGGTAGACGTCTTCGAGCGTGGGGGTGCGGACCTGGACGGCGTGGCGGCCGACCAGGTCGCAGAGCGCAGCGTGAACTGTGTCGGGATGGTGGGTCTCGACGACCACGGACGGGCCCTCGCGGGTCGCGGCGAGGACACCCGGCAGCTCCTGCGCCTGCTGGACGTCGATGGCCTGGCGCGGGAGGACCAGGCGAGTCGGCAGGGCGGCCGTGTCGATGAGCTCGTACGGCGCGCCAAGCGCGACGACCTGGCCCCGCGCCATGATGGCGACCCGGTCGCACAGTGCCTCGGCCTCGTCGAGGTGGTGGGTGGTGTAGACGACCGTGCGGCCGCTCGAATGCAGCGTGCGCAGCACCCCCCACAGCTCGCGCCGGGCCTGCGGGTCCAGCGAGGCAGTTGGCTCGTCGAGGAAGACGAGCTCGGGGTCGTGGACCAGCGCCGTGGCGATCGCGAGCCGCTGCTGCTGGCCGCCGGAGAGCCGCTCGGCCCGCACGTCGCCCGACGCCTCCAGCCCGACGAGCCGCAGCGCCTTCTCGGCGGCGGCCAAACCGAGGCCGTAGAGAGCGGCGACCGTGCGCAGGTGCTCCCGTGCGGTGAGCCGCACGAAGAACGCCGCGGTCTGGGTCTGCACGCCCAGCCGCGAGAGCACCGCGGTGTTGCGTGGCCAGGGCGCGGCACCGAGCACGGACACCGAGCCGGCGTCGGCCTTGCGCAGCCCGGTCGCAACCTCGACCAGGGTGGTCTTGCCGGCGCCGTTGGGGCCCAGCAGGCCGAGGAACTCCCCCGGCGCGACACTCAGGGTGACGCCGTCGACCGCTCGGTGCTGCGCGTACTGCTTCACGACCCCGGCGAGCTCGAGGGCGGGCCGCACGGCGTGGAGCGGGTGCTCGGCGGCGGTCTGGAAGGTGGTCATCGGGATCCTCGTCTCGATCTGGGGGGCGGCCACTGCCGCGAGGTGGCGGCCGGCGGCCGTTCGGGCGCGGTGCGCTCCTCGTCTGGTCGGGGCGTCAGCCGGGCCCGTGGCGCGGTGCCTGCCGGGCGCGGGAGCGGGCGAGGGCGCCGGAACGCCTTGCGGCGCAGCCACGGGCACCGCTGCGGGCGTGGCGACCGGCGCAGCGGCGCCGACGCGGTGGGTGGGGGCCGGGCGGCGAGCCAGGCTCCGCCCGGCGACGGCGCCGAGGAATGCGAGCGCGAGCACCGCAACGGCGGGCCACAGCCAACTGCCGGTGATGGCCCTCCCGATCAGGACGAGAGTGCCGGCGATCCCGGCCGCGCTCACCAGCCAGAGTGCGGCGTAGCCCAGGTAGCACGCGCGGACCCAGACGGGGTATCGCCCGACCAGCGGGTCACGGCGCACCACCAGCACGAGGAACGCCAGGGTGTGCCGGGCGTAGTCGGACAGGGCGAGGGCATGCTCGAGCATCCGGTAGCCGTCCAGCGGCGGGATCGGCAGCAGGTTGAACAGGGCGTGGATGCTGAAGAACAGCAACAACGCACCGAGGACATCGCGGGCCGACGTCGCCGGGATCGACCACCAGGCCGCGAACACCGGCAGCAGCAACACAAGCTCGACGACGACGCCCGCCGCCGCGATCGCGATATGCGCGCTGCGGCGGGGGAGGTGGAGGTAGCCGTCGGTGCGGCAGTACGGCGTCACGGCAGGGGGAGTCCAGCGCACGCCGATCTCCTTGACCGGCACGCCGTAGCGGCGCGCGGCCAGCCCGTGGGCACTTTCGTGGCACGCAGCCGCCACCCAGGTCAGCACAGAGACCAGGAGCAGCGGGCCCGGCCGATGGACCACTCGCCCGGCTTGGCCGATCAGCACGTCCCAGCGCATCGCGAGCAGCACCTCCATGACCACCACGGCCGCCAGGAGGGGCAGCACCACCCAGGCGGACAGCAGTGGCCGGGTCCCGCGCAGGACCGCGTCGAGCAGAGCATTCGGACGTCGCAGGAGGGGGATCGGCCTCCCCCAGCTGCGTCCGGTGGGCCGGCCGGCGGGCAACGGCACCGCGCCAGGCGCTGGGCGGGCCGGCGCGGCGGTCTCGTCCCTGGCGCCGGCGAGCAGCGCGCGCCGGTGCAGTGTGCCGAGGATCTGCGCCCAGTTGCCGGGCCCGAGGCCCCTGCCGAACTCGGCCTGGTAGTCCGCGCTGATCTCTGCGAGCGACCGGGTGCCGTCGAGCCGGGCTAGTACGAAGTGCTCCTTCGCGCCCAGCTCCATGCTGCGCTCGCCGACCCGCACGAGGTGCACGCGGGTCGGGCCGCGTTGCTGCGCCGGCCCGACCATGACGTCCGGCCTCAGGCGTGGGCGCGCATCGAGGAGGTCGGCGGCGGTGGTCACCGGACCCCCCGCCGGCTCAACGACTCACGCAGTGCGCGGGCGAGCATCGCGGACAAGTACGCCTCGTCGCGGATCGTGATGTGGAGGCGGTTGTTCGTCATGTGCAGATACGGCGAGAGCAACCGGAAGCGTGCCTCGGCCGCGTCGGTGACCACCTCGTCCCGGGTGCGGTCAACGGACCGGAAGACGAGCTGACCGGCCTGCGCCAGGGCGGTGGCGCGCTCGCGCAGCTCAAGGCTGTGCCGGGCCCAGCGGGCCAGGAACGCGGGCAGCCCGTCCAGGTCGCCGGTGGCAATTCCTGCGCGGATGGCGTCGAACCGGGCGGCCAGGCCCGGGGTGTCCGCGTAGCTCGAGCCGTAGTCCACCAGGTCGGTGCCGGCGAAGGTACGCCTCCAGAACCTGTGATAGCGCTCGAGATAGGCGGCGAGCTCCTCGCCGTCGGGCAGGAAGCAGGCGGCCATCACCATCATGAGCTGGGTGGCGGTGCCGAGCACAACGGTGCGTATGTGAAGGTTGAGCGTGCGCACCGCTTCGAGCGTCAGGTCGCTGGAATGCCGGAAGTGCCACTCCGAAAGGGCGACGCCCGCGGGCCCGCCGTACTTGCCGAACTCCGGCTCGTAGGGCTGGTAGGCGAAGCTGTTGTTGGGCCGCACGTTCATCTTCCCGTCGGGACCGACGTAACGATCCCGGTCGACGTCCTCCAGCTCCATCTCGAACAGCTGGTTGTACAGGTCGGACAGGAAGCCGGTCTCGACGCTGTACAGCGCCGGGCGCCGCTGAAGGAACGCCGATACCGCGGCCTCGGCACGCGCCCGCACCTGCTCGGTGGCCCGCGGTGTGGCCGGTCGCAGCCTCAGCCGTACGTGCGGGCCTTCCAGCCAGTAGTTGATGAAGAAGTGTCCGGCGAGGAGGCCGTCGCCGTGAAGGTCGTCGAGCAGCGGCCCGATGCACTGCGCGAGGAGCGGCCGCGGGCTGGCCGCGTAGTAGATGTGCATCGCCAGCCAATCGCCGGCGCCGGCCGACTCGGCGATCAGCTCGCGTGGGGTGGTCGTCGTGGTCACGGTCAGGCGCTCCTCTTGGCCGTGCTGATGTGGGCGTTCCCGGAGTGCGTGATCGCGAGCATGGGAGGGGACACAGTCTCGACGGCGAGCTCGGCGACGTGGTGCCCGGCCGGTGAGCGCACCCAGGCCCGGCCGAGGTCTGGCAACGCCTCGGTGAGCTCCACGCGCGAGTCGGGGTGGGTGAGTGCGGCGCGGAACGACCTCAGAGAGAGCTCACTGCCCAGATCGAGCAGCTGCGGCTTGGGTCGGCGGCGGCCGACGCCGCCTGGGGGATGCACCGTGGTGAAGACCCGCAGCGGCAGGCCGTGTGTACGGCGCCAGCGCTGCCAGGTCAAGAACTGCTCGGCGGGGCCGCCGATGTCGGCGGGCAGGTCCCGGGCGCGAAGCGTCCACGAGCGGCGCGCGAGGACGAGCGGGCCCAGCCTGAGCCTGGGCCGGTGGCGGATCTTCCCATCGGCCACGGGCACGCCCGCCCACGGCTCGAACCACACGATCGCGGACGTCGAGAGCAGCAGCAGGGTCCGCGAGATCGCGGGCAGCGCTTGCGGGAGCAGGTAGCCGAGGTAGACCGGCACCACCTCGCGGCCCAGCCGACGCGAGCGCAGCAGCAGGCGGTGCGTGTGCGGGTCGTGCTCGAGGATCAGGTCGGCCAGGTCGATCCGCTGGTCGGGTAGTGCGGTGCTGGTCTCGCCGGGGCAGACGATCTCGTAGTCGGTGAGGCGGTGGTGGAGGTTGAGGTTCGTCGTGGCCGAGCCACCGGTCACCTCGGCGAGCACGGCGCCCGGCGGCGCGACGGCCCGGGCCCGGTGGCGCAGCCGCTCGACCAGGCCGTCCTCGGCGAAGCAATGGGTGAAGCGACTGAACGGGAACGCCAGACCGCCGTGCACCTGGTTGTGCACGACCAGGCCGTCGCCGGCCTGCTGGAGGAAGTGGGTGCGAGCGGCGAGCCCGGTCCCGCCCGCGTCGACCCCCAGCTCCGCGGCGACGGCGTCCACCAGGTCGGCGCGGACCTCGATCTCGGCCGCGTCCGGCGTGGCGGCGAGCAGCTGGCCGAGCCGGTCGGCGAACGCGCGCCTGGCCCGGTCGAGGCCGGCGATGCGGCGGTCGCCGAGGAAGTTCGGGTCGCCGCTGAGCCGTCCGGACCCGTCGACGTTCGGGTGCCGGGAGACCCACGAGAGGTACTCGTCGTAGATGTCCTCGTGGAAGTCGTGCACCAACCGCAGCACGTCCTCGCAGCGCCCCCCGACGCCGTGGCGCGCCAGGAAGAAGCCCTGGAGCGTGAGCCGGTGCCGCAGGGTGAGGTCGAACGCCGGCAGCACCCGCTCCAGCGTCCTCAGGGCTCCGGCGACCTCCGCGACTGACCCCGTGGACCCGTCGCCGGACCAGGGCAGTGGAACGCGCGAGGCGCGCACGTCCTCGTAGACCAGGGTGCTCGGTAGTGCCTCCCCCGACGAGCCGACGAACTCCATCGCCGCACCGAGGCCGCGGCGCAGCGCAGCCAGGAGCGTACGACGCTGCGCCGGCGTCCCGGCCGGGTAGTCTTCGAGGCAGCGGATGGGGTCTTCCAGCAGGTCGGCCAGTCGCCCCGACCAGGGACGGCACAGGCCGCGCAGTGCGTCGCGGAAGGTCCGTAGCGGGTCGGCCGCGTGCACGTTCGTGGCCAGCAGCGGCACCTGGAGCAGGCCGAGTTCGAGCAGGGTCGCGACGTACTGCTCGCACTGCTCGGGGTCGGCGCCGAGCTGCTCGGCCAGTCCGGTGACCAGCTCGCGATGCAGCAGGGCGGGGGCATCTGCGGCCATCGCAAGCATCCCCTCGAGGACCTGGCTGCGGCGCAGGAAGAACAGCTGGTCCCGCGCGGAGTCGAAGGTGACCGTCGCGGCCGTGTCTCCGGTGCGCAGCGACCGGCGCACGTAGCGCACCCGGTCCGCGTCGCGGCCCCAGCCCGAGGCCGGCCGCACCACGAGGTCGCCGCGCCGCTCGGGGTCGGCGGCCACGGCCTCAGCGAGCCGGGTGAGTGCCACCACGTTGACCCGCACCTGGCTGGTCCACTCGCCCGGGACGCTCGCGTGCTCGGCCACGCCGCGCGAGTGCGCGCTGACCCGGCCGAGTGCGACGCCGGTGAAGGTGCTGAACGGGCTGGGCTTGGCCACCGTGCGGTAGACGTAGCTGACGGCGGAGCGTTCCACCTTGCGGGCCCGCTTGTCGGCCGCGATCGGCGGTGCGGCGGCGTAGGCATCCAGCTGGGCGTCCAGGCCGGGCGAGGCAAGCAGCAGCCCGGCGCGCAGCCGCGGCTGCACAAGCAACCCGCGCAGCGCCGCTCGGGCGCGCGGCATCTCGACGGCCAGCCGGTCCTCGCCCTGCGCCCGCAGGGCCTCCAGCCGTCCGAGGCCGCCCACCCAGCGGTCCAGCCGGCCCTGCAGTGCGGGGTCCAGGCCGAAAGGCCCCTCGGCCGGGCGGCGCAGGTTGAAGATGTCGCGACGAGTCTTGAGCAGGCGTGCGCGACGCGTCTTGTCCTCGACCCCGGCGACCACGTTGCCGAGGTCGTCGGACAGCGCCTGCGCGTCCGCGCGCAGCCACGCCTCCGCCGTGAGGACCTCCTCGGCCCAGGCCAGGGTGTCGGGGCAGCGCAGACCCTCGAGGGTCTCCACGGGAAGGCCCGCGACACGCACCATGAGCTCGGGGGTCAGCGTCCAGTCATCTCGTCGATGGCTCATGGCGCTCACGCGATCTCGTGCCGGAAGTGGGCGGAGCCGGGCCGATCGGCGCCGAGCAGCATCACCAGCAGGGGCGACTCCCCGTCGGTGAGCCGCAGGTGCTCGACGTAGGACATGTTGTCGAAACCGAGCGCCACCCCGGCGCCCAGGCCCAGCGCGGTGCCGGCGAGGTAGAAGTTCTGCGCGACCGCGCCGATGGCCGCGTTGACCAGGCGATAGCCGCGCTCACCCACGGCGGCGATGACCGCCTCTGTGCGCATCGTCGGGACGACGACGACACCCGCGCGCTCCAAGTTGTAGTTTTCGAGGAAGTAGTTGGCCTGGAGGAACGCCCCCGGCGGCGTGGGGTCGAGCAGGTGCAGCCACCCGGACGCGTCGTACCGGTAGGTCCCCGGCGGCAGCGCGCCGTCGGGGCCGGCGGCCACGTGGTTGACGTAGACGTATAGGCCGACCAGGCCGGACCCGGCTGCGTCCTCGGCCGCCCGGTCCACCGCGGCGAGGGCGGTCGACAGGTCCGCGGCCGGCACCGGGGTCCGCGGGTCGAAGCGGCCGAAGCTGCTCCGGCGGCGGCGCAACGCCGGGCGCAGCGGCGCCTCGAGCGGGCGCGGCTGTGGCAGCGGCACCACCACCCGGCCGCCCGGCCGGGCCACAACGGCGGCCAGCAGGGCGTCGGCATCCGGCGCGCCCGGAGCGTCCTGACGGGTCGTCTCCTGCATCCGCCGGACCGCGTCGAACTCCAGCACCGTGCGGGACCGCTCGGCGTCGGCGTGGCGCACCCGCGGCGAAGGCCGAGCGATCACAGCGGCGTCCCGGGCAGGCTGGCGGTCACCAGCCCACCGCAGCGGCAGCACCGCGAAGATCCCCTCGGTGTCATCGACGCCGAGCAGGCGGGCCAGCCGGCGCTCGTCGAAGAACACCTGCGGTGTGGCGTCGACTCCCGCGGACCTGGCCCAGGTGCGCATCGCCTGGGCGGCGGCACCGGCGTCCATGCTGACGGCGTGGAAGCAGAAGCTGTTGTACTTGAACGCGTTCTGCCAGTACTTCACGCCGAGCACGAGGAAGTGCTCGTCGTCGCCGCCGCCGATCGCGGCGCGCACCTGTGCGCAGACGTCGCCGAGGAGCAGCGGGCGCAGCGCGTGCTGGTGGGGCAGGTAGTGGTGGACCCCGGGCAGCACCGGGCCACCGCGGCCGGCGACCCAGTAGATGGTGACCGGGTAGAGACCACCGCCGGAGGCGGCGCCACGATGCCAGTTGGCGTGCGTGTAGGCCGGCAGTGCGGCAAGGTCGGTGTTGGCGTTGACGGCCAGCCGCCGGCCGAGCAGGCCGTAGCAGTCGCGCAGCATGCCGCCGAGCGTGGCGCCGGTGAAGCCGTCGTCGCCGTCGTCGCCGAAGATCGCCTGCTGGACGGTGCCCGGCCCGGATGCCGTTGGCGCGGCCTCAGGCAGCGGGAAGGAGTCCAGTCCGGCGTAGTGCTTCCACTTGCGCGGCCGGTCGGTCCAGTCCGGGGAGAAGCCCAGCGGCTCCATCGGGACCCGGCCGCGGTGCAAGATCGCGCTTGCGTAGTCACGGGCGTAGCTCATCGGTCCTCTCCTGTGGTTCACGGGAACGGGTGGGGCACCCGGTGCAGGTCGGCGTCGGTAAGCGCGCGGTCGCGCAGGCCTGCCGCGACCGGCGCGTTGCGGACCCGCGGCAGGTGCAAGGCACGCTGGCGGTCCCAGCCGAAGTCGATCGGGACCAGGCCGGGCACGATCACGTTGACCGTGACGAGGCCGAGGCGGCGCTGCTCGGGCAGGGTCTGGTCGA
>Ga0302299_10002411_pt1 | contig 11418 bp, 11 predicted proteins | sample III_Fen_N3_4_FD_198795 | JGI IMG/M metagenome (GOLD analysis project Ga0302299, IMG submission 198795) | Peat permafrost microbial communities from Stordalen Mire near Abisko, Sweden - III_Fen_N3_4 | ecosystem: Environmental > Terrestrial > Soil > Wetlands > Permafrost | place: Sweden: Abisko...
CGGCGAAGGTCTCGTAGGTGCCCTGGAGGATCCCCTGGGTGCCGATGTAGATCCACGACCCCGCGGTCATCTGGCCGTACATCATCAGGCCCTTCCGCTCGAGGTCGCGGAAGACGTCCCAGGTGGCCCACTTGCCCACGAGGTTCGAGTTGGCGATCAGCACGCGCGGCGCCCACAGGTGGGTGCGGAAGACCGCGACCGGCTTGCCGCTCTGGACCAGGAGCGTCTCGTCGTCGGCGAGGACGCGCAGCTCGCGGACGATGGCGTCGAACGCCTCCCAGCTGCGCGCGGCCCGGCCCGTCCCGCCGTAGACGACGAGCGCGTCCGGGTTCTCGGCGACCTCGGGGTCGAGGTTGTTCATGAGCATCCGCAGCACGGCCTCCTGTTGCCAGCCGCGGGTGGAGAGCGTGGTGCCGCGCGGGGCGCGGACGGGTCGCGGGCCGGACGGGGCGGTGTCGCTGATCTCGGTGCTCATGGCGCGGGAGTCTATCGCCCCCGCCGGGGCCCGATGACCCGTTCCCGCCAGCGGCCGCCGCCTCAGCCCTGGAGCTGGCCCATCAGCTGGCCGCCGAGGTCGGCCGGTCCGGTCGAGAACAGCGAGACGATCACGCCCTTGCTCGGGACGTACGCCTGGTACACGCGCAGGCCGCCGCCGCAGGTCGTGACGTAGGTCGTGCGGCCGCCGAGGGTCTGCTCGGCGTGGGCCACGACGCCCGCCGAGGACGCGCAGGCGCCCTGGTCGTAGCTGGACCGCCAGTCCGTGAACATCTTGTCGGAGAAGACCCCGGCGCGGAGGTGGGCCACCACGCCGGACGCGAGGTCGCTGCCGGACACCGCGATGGGAAACGCCGCGCGGTCGACGCTCGCGACGAACGCCCGGTCGGCGATCGCCTCCGCGAGCGACTGCGACTCCTGGGTGACTGCCACGCCGCCGACGGTCGCCGGGAGGAGCGCCATGAGGCTCGGGTCGAGCGTGGTCGCGGCACCCGACGGCATCGGGATGGTTGCGCCGGGAGTGGTCGAGGGGATGGCGATGGGCGCAGTCGCGACGGTTGTCGCGGCCGACGCAGCCGCCGCGGAGGCGGGCGCAGACGACGGCACGGTGCTCCCGCACGCCCCGACGAGGACCACCATGGCGACCGCCGCGCCGACGATCCCGCGCCTCACCTGAGCTCCCGCCGCAGGACCGGATACCGGTCGTCCGGTGCGGCCACCACGAACCCGAGGTTCGTCCAGAAGGCGGGCTGCGCGGCGCTGGTCGCGTTGGGCTTGGCGCCCACCTCGGGGTACGTCTCGACGGCCGAGAACCCGCGGCCGGCCAGGTCGTCGCAGACCGCCTCGACCAGCTGGGCGGCGAATCCGCGCTCGCGGGCGGCGGCGGTGCTGGCGATGCAGGTGATGACCGCGGGGAGGGGCGACACCGGGAGCTTCGGGTAGAGGTCGCGGGTCCGGAGCGCACGCGGGTACGCCGTCAGCGGGCCGAACTGGATGTACGCCGCGGGCTCGTCATCGTCGAGGAGCACCTTGGCGTAGGAGCCGAAGACGGCGATGCCGCGCGCGAGGAGCCGCAGCTTGGACGGGGCGCCGCTCGCGACGGTCGGCGCCGCCTTGGGCGGCGGCGCGAACGGGTTGTGGACCGGCGCATCATCATCGAGCGCGAACGGGTTGAACGCGGGGCCCTTCGACGCCGGCGCGAACGGGTTGAACGCCGGATCGTCGTCGTCCCCGCCGAAGGGGTTGCGCGACTTGGGCTTGGCGGCAGGCGCGGGCGCGGCGGCGCCCAGCCAGGACAGGCGGATTGCCTTCGAGCCGCGGTCCGCGTCCTCCCAGTAGTCGCAGGAGCGGTGGTCGAACCCGGGGTCAGCGCAGGGCGGCACGAGCGCGAAGCTCGCCTCGTCGGTCACGTCCACGATGCGGATGGCCATGCGGGGAGTGTAGGACGGCCGGGCGCCGGCTCGCGGCTGCCCTCCGGGAGGCGCGACCTAGCCCGCGAGTCCGGCCAGCTCTCCGCCGTGGACGATCCGGAGCGCTGCGGCCATGTCCGGGCCGGGCTCGCGGTCCACGGTGAGCGGCGGGATCGACCGACGCACGATCACGAGCGCATCGGCGACGCCCTCGCCGGGCATCGGCGCGTCGGCGCCCATCGCGACCCGCCGGAGCTCGAGCGCCTGGGCCGCCGCCAGCACCTCGATCGCGAGGATCTGCTCCACGTGGCCCAGCACGGTCCGGGCGTGCCGCGCGGCCGTGGCGCCCATCGACACGTGGTCCTCCTGATTGGCGGACGTGGGGATCGAGTCGGCCGACGACGGGTGGGCGAGGACCTTGTTCTCGGACGCGAGGGCGGCGGCGGTGTACTGGACGATCATCAGCCCGCTGTTCCGGCCCGGGTCAGGCGTGAGGAACGCCGGCAGCCCGCCGTTGAGCCGCGGGTCGAGCATGAGCGCGGTCCGCCGCTCGGAGATGGCGCCGAGCTCGGACAGCGCGAGCTTCGCGAAGTCGAGCGCAAGCGCGATCGGCTCGCCGTGGAAGTTGCCGCCGCTGATGACGAGGCCGCCGCCGGTCGCGAGCGCGTCGGTCGGGACGTCGCCGCCGGCCGGGAACACAAGCGGGTTGTCGGTCGCGGAGTTGAGCTCGATGTCGAGCACGCGACGGAGGTGGTCGAGCGCGTCGCGCACTGCGCCGTGCACCTGGGGCACGCAGCGCAGCGAGTACGGGTCCTGCACCTTGTGCGCTGAGCCGTGGTGCGCCGTCTGGAAGCCCGAGCCGCGGAGCAGGTGCCGCACCTCCGACGCGACGGCGATCTGGCCCGGGTGCGGCCGCGCGAGCTGGTACGGCGCGGCGAACGCGACCTCGGTGCCCAGCATGGCCTCGAGCGTCATGGCGGCGGCGACCGAGGCCGTTCGGGTCAGGCGGTCGGCGTCGGCCAGCAGCAGCGCGCCCAGCGCGCTCATCAGCTGGGTCCCGTTCAGCAGCGCCAGCCCCTCCTTCGGCGCCAGCTCCATGGGCTCGAGGCCCGCTTCGCGGAGCGCCACGAGCGCGGGCAGCACCTGCCCGTTGAGCTCCACCTCGCCGCGCCCGACGATCGGCAGGGCGAGGTGCGCCAGCGGCGCGAGGTCGCCGGAGGCGCCGACGCTCCCCTGCTCCGGAACCATCGGGTGGATCCCGAGCTCGAGGAACTGCAGCAGCCGGTCGACCACCTCGGGCCGCGCCCCGGAGTGCCCGAGCGCGAGGGTGTTCGCCCGGAGCAGGAGCATTGCCCGGACGACCTCGCGCGGGAATGGGCGCCCGACGCCCGCGGCGTGCGAGGCGATGAGGTTCTCCTGGAGGCGAGCGGTGTCGCCGGGCGGGATGAATGTGGTGGCGAGGTCCCCGAAACCGGTCGTCACTCCGTACACCACCTCGCCGCGGGCGACGAGCGAGGCGATCACGGCGCGCGCCTCGGCCATGCGCTCGCGGGCGTGCACGTCGAGAGCGACGCTGGCCCCGTGGCGCGCCACGGCCTCCACATCGGCCACCGTCAGGTCGGCGCCGGTCAGGATGACGAGGTCGCGAGGTCGGTCGGTGGCGTGGGTCGGGATGAAGTGGGGATCGCTCACCCTGCCGAGGATAGACCGCTGCTGTGTCCCCCGCTGCCCCGGCAGCCCCATGCGTGGTCCAGCCCCAAGCCCTTAACGGCAGCTCACAGCAGAGCCCGGGCCGTCGTGAGAAAGGGCTCGCCGAGGTCGCGCGCTCCCATGCTGAGGCAAAAGAGGCCGGTGGAGACCCGTTCCAGGTAGGCCCAGTCCAGGATCGTTTGAGCCGAGACGCCGCTCGGCGCCGACAGCAACTCGGCGAAGCTCGCGATGAGCGCCCGCGGATCCTCCGCTGCACTCAGCTCCGTGCACCAGTCCCGAAGGGCAACGCCAAGGTCATAGGCGGACTCCCCGACGAACCCGTCCGGATCGACGAAGACGAAGCCTGTCTCCCCGCCTTCTCTGGGCGCGAGGACGCGGAGAGCGTTGGCAGCGGCGGCGTCGCCATGCACCACGACGCATTCGGCGGGATCGAATGCCGCGGCGCGGCGGTCGGCACACGCGAGGGCCTCGTCGCGCACGCTTGCGGGGCACACGGGGTCAAGATCCCGCCACAGCCGGTCCACCAGGTCCCGGAGCTCGGCTGCCTTGTTGATGGGCATCGCCGCGGGCCCGGCCTCGGGGCGCGCCACGGTCCAGGCTGTCGAGGCGAGTGCGCTGAGGATCCCGAGCTGTTGCTCGGGCGAGAGGCCGCTGTTGCTCAGCGACTGGCCCAGCGCCTCGAGCAGCATCGCGCCCCGCGACTCATCGTGGGCCAGGAGCCGAACGTAGCCACGTCCCTTGGCGCGGTCGAGCGTGCCAATCTCAGTCCGGATGGCGGGGTCGGGAACGCCGATCTTGAGCACGACTGGCACGCCGTCCATCGTCCGCCCGGACCCGACGAACGCTGCGGTGCCGCCCGATAGGGACCGGTCCAAGCTGACGCGCCAGCGCGCCTCGAGCTTGGCGACGGTGTCCGGAAGCTCCTCGAGCCAGCGGCGACCGACATCGCCGAGGGACTCCGCCCGCAGCCGCACGACCGGCGAGGCGAGCCTCATCATGTCCACAGGGATGACTATCGCACGAGCCTCGTGCGGTGCACGCCGACTGCGTCGTTGGCCTTCTCGGCAGCCACCCGAGGCGTGCGGCCCTGAGCGAGAGCCAATAGTCCGCTATTCTCCCGTCCGTGCCGGAAGGTCGCACGCCGGCGATCCCCACATGGAGCTCCGCCGACCGTGCTCGCCTTCATCGACCAGATCGCCCTGCCATTCCTGACCAGCCTGTACGGGGCCGTCGGGTACCTGGGCGTCATGATCGCGATGGCGATCGAATCCGCGATGATCCCGCTCCCGTCTGAGCTGATCCTGCCGTTCGCGGGCTTCATGGTCTCGGACCCCACGAAGATCGAGCCGCTGACGAACGCGCCGTGGGGCTTCTGGATCGTGGTCATCGTGGCGACGATCGGGAACACCGTGGGCTCGCTGATCGCCTACGCCATCGGCGCGTACGGCGGCCGTCCCTTCCTCGAGCGCTACGGCAAGTACCTGCTCATCCGCCAGCACGAGATCGAGATCGCCGACCGGTTCTTCACCGACCATGGCGCCGCGACCGTGTTCTTCGGGCGGCTGCTGCCGATCGTGCGCACGTTCATCTCGTTCCCGGCCGGTGTGACCCGGATGCCGCTGGGCAAGTTCATCCTCTACTCGACGGCGGGCGCCGTGCCCTGGTCGATCGCCCTGGTCTTCGCGGGCACGCAGCTCGGAGCCCACTGGGTGGACATCCGCAAGGCGCTCCAGCCGTTCGACCTGCTGATCGCGGTCGCCGTCGTCGCCGGCTTCGCCCTGCTGCTCTGGATGCGGCTCGGCCGCCCGGGCTGGCCCAAGAAGGACGGCGCCGCGGCGCGCTGAGCGCAAGTGATAGGAGGAGGGCGTGGCACCGGCCATCGAGCGCACCGAGATCGACGGCGTGCCGTTCTTCTGGATGGCGGACGGACCGCGACAGATGGCGAACCTGCGGTTTCGGGTCGGCCGCTCCGACGAGCCGTTCCGCGTCACCGGCATCACGCACCTGCTCGAGCACCTCGCCTTCCACCGCATCGGTGAGCGCAAGTTCCCGGTCAACGGGTCGGTCGACCACGTGGTCACCGAGTTCGTGAGCGTGGGGCGCCCGGACGAGAACGCCTCGTTCATGGGCGACATTGCGGGCGCCCTCGGGGACATCGATGCGGAGCGCCTAACCCGGGAGGCCCGCGTCCTGCGGGTCGAGGACGACGGTCGCGGCCCGAATCCCATCCGCGAGTTCATCAATCTGCGCTACGGCGCGGCGAACCTCGGCCGGTCGGCGCTCAACGAGCACGCGCTCCACGTGGCAGGACCCGCGGACCTCCGTGCCTGGAGCGCCCACTGGTTCACCGCGGGCAACGCGATCGGCTGGATGAGCCACGAGCCGCCGGCGGGCATGCGGCTCACGCTCCCCGCCGGAGAGCGGCAGCCGGTCATCCAGCACCAGGACATCTCGCCCCTGCCGCTGCCGTCCTGGGGCCCGACGCAGATGCCCGGCGCCATGGTCGGCGCGGCCATGCCCCGGTCCGCCGCCGCCGTGGCCATGGCGCACATCCTGCGCGACCGTGCGGAGCATCGCCTCCGCCGTGATCTCGGCATCTCGTACGACGTCAGCACCGTCTACCTCAAGCTCAACCGCGACGACGCGCTCGTCATGGTGATCGCGTCCAGCCGCGACGAGGACGCCGCGCAGGCCGGGGCCGAGCTCGTCGGGGTGGTGGAGCGTCTGGCGAGCGAGGGGCCGACCGCCGAGGAGCTCGCGGACGAGCTCGACGGCATGCAGCGCGCGCACGCCGACCCGATGTGGCCGCTCGGGCAGCTGAACTATGCGGCCGAGTGCGAGCTGTTCGGCAGCACGTACATGACGCCCGAGGAGCTCCAGGCCGAGGCAGCGGCGCTGCGGCCAAATGAGGTCCAGGCGACGGCGACCTGGTTCCGCGACAACGCGGCTGGCTTCAGCCGGAACACGCCGCGCCTCGGCCCGCCGTGGCAGGCCTACCCGGTCTGGTCGGCCGGCAGCGTCGGCGGGCGCACCTTCGACAGTGTCAGGAAGAAGTACCCGTGGACCAAGGGGACGCCCAGCCTGATCGTGGGCGATGCCGGCGTCTCGCTGATGATGCCCGAGGGCCAGTGCATCACGGTCCGGTACGCGGGCCTCGCGGGCATGGTCCGGTTCAACGAGCGGCGCGTCCTCATCGGGGAGGACGGCTTCCGGCTGAACGTGGACCCGGTCGAGTGGAAGGATGGCGCGCAGGCCGCATTCGCCATGGACCGCGCCGTCCCAGCCGATCAGCAGGTGACCTGGCTCTCCTGAGCCCGCGGGGTCGCCTCGCTCTAGCCCCAGGGCAGGTCGTTGGCCCCGTGCAGGTGCGACGTGTCGTTGGACACCAGCAGCGTGCCCTGGCGCGGCCCCGCGTCGTCGGCCCACGCGAGCACCGTGAGGTTGCACTGGCTCTGGATGTACCGCTGGCGGAAGCGGCGGATGTCCGTGTCGAGCGCCACGCACAGGAAGATGCGGTTGAACGTCCCGTGCGCGACTGCGAGGACGCGGTGGTCGTTCAGGGGCGCGGCCCGGCCCCCGGTCGCCGTGGCGGCGCGGAACGACGTGCGGGCCACCCAGCTGCGGTGCTCGTCGAGCAGCTCCGAGAGGAACGACGTCACGCGGACCGAGACGTCGTCGCCCGACTCCCCGCCCGGGCAGGCGAGCGTGTCGGGGTGCGCGAGCCACTCACCGCGGAACGCCCGGTCGTGCTCGTCGATCTGGGCGTACGTGCGCCCTTCCCAGGCGCCGTAGTCCATCTCCTTGAGGCGCGGGTCGGCCTCGATCTGGGCTCCCCGCCCTGCCACGATCTCAGCCGTCTCGCGGGCGCGGAACTGCGGGCTCGTGAGAACGCGGTCGAACTTGACGGTCGCGAGGCGACGGCGCAGCGCGTCGGCCTGACGGCGTCCGGCGTCGTTGATGGAGATGTCGATCTTCTGGCCGAGGTGCTGCTCCGGGCGCGAGCGGTCGGTCAGGCCGTGGCGGGTGAGGACGAGCGTCAGCATCGAGACGAAGAATAGGGCGCGCGGGGATGCAAGAATGGGCCCCGGAGGTACCACGACACCAGCAATGAGCGACACCGATCACGGCGCCCACGGCGCCGCCACCGTCCAGGGCGCCGCGCACGACGCCGGCCACGGCCATGACGACCACGGCCACGCGGCCGACACGCTCGGCCCCATCGACTGGACCATGTGGGCCGTCGGCCTCCTCGGCGTGCTCGTGGCGGCCATCGTCGTCGCGGGGTTCGTCCTCGCCACGCATGGCAAGTTCGGCCTCGGCTGACCGTCCGCCTTTTGGGGCCTCAGCCGGGTTTCTGTGAGTCGGTGGTGTCCCGGTAAACGTTTCTCAATGAAGCGCGGGCGCACCTGCGCGCGCTGTTAGCGTCCCCGCATATGACCCCAAGCGCCCCGCGCCGTCACGCGCGCCAGATCCGCAAGCCACGACGCCGCGCTGGACCATGGCTCATCCCCCTCCTTGTCGCCGCCGCCGTGCTCGGCACCGCGGGGACGCTGCTCCTCTCGGGCAAGACCTCCGCCGGTCCAGCCGCAGCGGCGGACGCCTCGAGCACAAGCCGCTCTCCGGGCGGAGACGCATCGGGAGGAGCGAGGGCGACCACGACCGGCGCCACCAGCTCGCCCTCGTCACCTCCCATCTCGCCGTCTCCCTCGGCGGTGGTCCCCGGCAGACCCGCCGGGCCATTCCCCAACGGCCTGCTCATCGCGGACCGCGGCAACGGTCGGATCCTCGCGGTGAACAACGCGGGTCGCGTCTTCTGGAAGTTCCCGGTCAAGGGCAGCCTGCCCGGCAACGTCCCGTTCGCCGCCGACGACGCATTCGTCGCCCCGGACGGCAAGACGGTCGTGGCGAACGACGAATACCACCAGGTGATCTACCGGATCGACATCAAGACCCGCAAGGTCGTCTGGCAGTACGGCCACTTCGGCGTGCCGGGCGCGGGCGACGGGTACCTGCACAACCCCGATGATGCGTACCCGCTCGCGAACGGCGACATCGTGGTCGCCGACATCGTCAACTGCCGAGTGCTCCAGATCGCGCCCGACAAGCGCATCGTGCGGACGCTCGGCGTCACGGGCATCTGCGCGGACCGCGCGCCGCACACGTACGGCCAGCCCAATGGCGACACCCCGCTGCCCGACGGCGGCCTGCTCATCACCGAGATCCGCGGCTCGCGCGTGGTGCGCCTCTCCCCGACCGGGCGCGTCTTGTTCGACATCCACGTTCCGGTGGCGTACCCGTCGGACGCGCAGATCGGGCCCCATGGCGAGGTGATCGTCGTGGACTACAGCAACCCGGGCTCGGTGGTGGCGATGAGCCAGCACGGGAAGCTGCTCTGGCGGTGGGGCCCGACGTCCGGCCGATCGCGGATGGACCACCCCAGCCTCGGGACGCCGCTCCCCAACGGCGACGTCGTGATCAACGATGACGCTCGGGACCGGATCATCGTGCTCGACCCGCACACCGGTCGGATCGTCTGGCAGTACGGCCACACCGATGTGGCCGGGACGGCCCCCGGATACCTCTCGGACCCGGACGGGCACCAGCCGATCCCCGCGAATGCCGTCTTCTGACGGTCGCGGCGCCGGCTGGCGCGCGTCCGCCGGGGCCTGCGTCGTCGCGGCGCTGCTCGTCGCCGCGTGCGGGGGCACGACGCCATCGCCCGCCCCGAGCACCGGTCTCGCCGCTCCGAGCAACGCGCCTACCAGCGCGGCGACGCCTCGTGCGTCCACAGCCCTGACGGCGTCCGCGGCCCCGAGCGCGAGCCCGGCTGGCGGCACAGCGACGCCGCTGGCCAGCCACGTCACGGCGACACTCCTGCGGGTCGCGCTGCCGACACCGCTGAGCCGCTCGGTCGTGGCGGCCGACGGCCGGTCGGTGCTGGTGATCGGCGGCCTCACCAAGGGCGGCACGACCGGCGTCATCCTGCGCCTCGACCCGGCAGCGGGGACGGTCGCCGCGGTCGGGCACCTGGCCAGCGCGGTGCACGACGCTGCGGGGGCCCGGATCGGCGCGGGGCTGCTCGTCATCGGCGGCGGCAAGGTCGTCGCGGCGACCGCGGTCCAGCTGGTGTCCGCGAGCGGGGCGGGCCCAACATCGGCAGTGATCGGTGCACTCCCGGCCGCCCGGGCGGATGGCGCGGCGGTGGCGGCCGCGGGGCGGGTGCTCGTGGTGGGCGGCGGCCGCGGCGGCGTGCCGGACGGAGCGATCCTCACGACGCGGGACGGCGTCCACTTCACGCGGCTCGGGCGTCTGGCCATCCCCGTCCGGTACGGGGCCGTCGCCGCGGTCGGCGGTGCCGTCTACGTCTTCGGCGGGGCCACGTCGGCGGGCGACACGGACGCGATCCAGCGGATCGACCTCGCCACGGGCGCGGTCCGCGTGGTCGGCCACCTGCCGCGGGCGCTGTCCGAGGCCTCGGCGTTCGTGCTGAGGGGGCGCGTTCTCATTGCCGGCGGCATGCGGTCGGGCAGGCCGACCACCGCCATCCTCGCGTTCGACCCGGCAACACGGCGGGCGACGGTCGTCGGTCGGCTACCGTCGGGGCTCGCGGACGCCGGGGTTGCCGTCGTCGGCGACACGGCGTACCTCGTCGGCGGGGAAACCGGGTCCGCGTACCTCGCATCGGTGATCGAGGTTCGCTAGTGGGCCTGCTTCGACGCGTCGGGGTTGCCGCGCAGGAACACCAGCCAGTACACAGCGGCCACGAACACCGCCCCGCCCACCACGTTGCCCAGCAGCACGGGCACCTGGTTGGCCACGAGCCCTGCCAGGTCCACCGAGGCGAACGCGTTGGGGTCAAGGTGCGCGGCCGACCAGAACTCGGGCGGCGCGACGGCCTTGATGGCGATCGCGACCGGGATGAAGAAGAGGTTCGCGATCGAGTGCTCGAAGCCCATGGCCACGAACGCGGCGACCGGCGGGACGATCGCGAGGATCCGGTCGGTGGTCGAGCGCGCCGAGTAGGTCAGCCACACGGCGAGGCAGACCAGGATGTTGCACAGGATCCCGAGGAAGAACGCCTCGAGCGGCGTGTGGGCCACCTTTGACGAGGCGGTGGTGAGCGCAGCCGCGCCGACGCTGCCGTTGCCGATGCGATACCACCCGCCGAGCACGACGAGGGCTGTGGTGCCGAGCGCCCCGACGAGGTTGCCCGCGTAGACGATCGTCCAGTTGCGCAGGAGCCGGGCCGTGGACACACGGCGGCTCGCCCAGGCCATGACGATCAGGATGTTGCCGGTGAAGAGCTCCGCGCCGCCGACGACCACGAGGATCAGGCCGAGCGAGAAGGCGATCCCCACGAGCAGTCGGTTGAGGCCGAACGGCATGGTGATGGTCGCGAGCTGACCGTCCCCGCCGACCACGGTCAACGCGCCCGCACCAACCGTGGTGGCGAAGGCTGCGCCGAGCGCGATGAACGCACCGGCGAGGACCGCGAGGACGAACGTCGCCTCCGTGCCGGTCGCGGACTTCTTGAGGCCGATCTCCACGCCGCGCACGGCCATCTGCGCGGGCAGCAGCGCGTCGAAGCCGTCCGGGTTGGGGCGGACCACGGTGCTGGGGTCGACCGGCGGAGCGGTCATCGCGGGTCTCCGAGTTGGGCTGCCCGGCGAACTCGCCGCGCCGGGCGCAGATTCAGGCGGCGCCGCCGCTCAGCGGGGGACGCGCCTCGCCACTCCTCACGACCTCGCGGGTCCGCGACGAGAGGCGCTCGACGTCGTTCACGATGGCCTCGGTGCGGGCCAGC
>Ga0302299_10002413_pt1 | contig 11415 bp, 7 predicted proteins | sample III_Fen_N3_4_FD_198795 | JGI IMG/M metagenome (GOLD analysis project Ga0302299, IMG submission 198795) | Peat permafrost microbial communities from Stordalen Mire near Abisko, Sweden - III_Fen_N3_4 | ecosystem: Environmental > Terrestrial > Soil > Wetlands > Permafrost | place: Sweden: Abisko...
TCGTCTCATGAACCCGACCGTGCCGAGGCGGATCCTGGTCGTCGGCGGCGGGGGTCGCGAGCACGCACTGGCCTGGAAGCTGTCCGGCGAGCCGGGAGTCGACGAGGTGGTCGTGGCACCGGGGAGTGCCGGGATCGCCACCGAGGCCCGTGTCCGCTGCGTGCCCGTGGATCCGCTCGACCCGGTCGCGGTCGTGGCGGTCGCGCGGGCCGTGGCCGCCGAGCTGGTCGTCGTCGGGCCCGAAGCGCCGCTGGCGGCCGGTGTCGCGGATGCGCTCGTGTCGGCGCGGTTCGCGGTGTTCGGGCCGAGCGCGGCCGCCGCCCGGATCGAAGCCAGCAAGGCCTTCTGCCACGACGTCGCGATGGCGGCCGGGGTGCGGATGGCGACGGCCGACGTGTTCAGCGAGGCCGGGCCGGCCATCGCGTTCGCCAGGCACCTGGCGGCCGGTGGGGCCGGTTGCGTGGTCAAGGCGGACGGACTGGCGGCTGGCAAGGGGGTCACCGTCTGCGACGATATCGACGAGGCGATCCGGGCGATCGGGGCGGTCCTCGGAGGACCGGACGCCGTCGTGGTGGTCGAGGAACGACTCGTGGGTCGCGAGGCGAGTCTGATCGCCCTGTGCGACGGCATGGCGGCGGTCGCGTTGCCCGTCGCGCGTGACCACAAGCGTCTCGGCGATGGCGACACAGGCCCGAATACCGGCGGGATGGGCGCCTACAGCCCCGTCGCAGACCTGCCGGACGACGAGGCCGTCGCGCTTCTGGACCGCATCCACCGGCCGATCCTGGCGGAGCTGGCGCGGCGCGGCACCCCGTTCCGTGGCGCGCTGTACGCGGGGCTCATGCTCACCGCCGACGGCCCGGTCCTGCTCGAGTGCAACGCCCGGTTCGGGGACCCGGAGACACAGGCGATCCTGCCGCGGCTGGCGACCGCGCTCGGACCGATCCTGCTCGCCGCGGCCCGCGGCGCCCTCCCGCTTGACCTGCCGGCCATGCCGACGTTGCCCGATGCCATGGTCGCGATCGTGTTCGCAGCCAGCGGCTATCCGGACCGGCCACAGCCAGGCGATCGGATCCTCGGGATCGCCGACGCCGAGAGTGCGGGCGCCCTGGTGTTCCACGCCGGGACGACTCGCCAGGTGGACGGGACCTGGCGAACGGCCGGCGGACGGGTCCTGGCCGTGGTCGGACGAGGCGTGGATGTCGAGTGCGCGCACGACGCCGCGGAGATCGCCGCGGACGCGGTCTCGTTCGATGGCGCCCAGCGCCGACATGATATCGGCCGTTCATTCGTGGCAGTCGTTTCTGGGGCGACCTCATGATCCCGCGCTACACGCTGCCGGAGATGGGCGCGATCTGGTCGGACGAAGCCCGCTTCGGATCCATGCTCCGGGTCGAGCTCGCCGTCGCCCGGGTCCAGGCGGCCCGCGGGCTCATCCCGCTCGAGGCTCTCGTCGCCATCGAGGGCCGGGCGCACATCGACGTGGAGCGGATCCTCGAGATCGAGCGGACGACGGACCATGACGTCATCGCATTCGTCAGCCAGGTCGCCGAGGCGGTCGGCCCGGAGGGCCGGTTCCTGCACCTTGGGCTCACCAGCAGCGATGTCGTGGATTCGGGGCTCGCCCTCCAGTTGCAGGCCGCCGGCGAGCGGCTCCTCGACGATGCGGACCGGCTGCTCGCCGCGCTCATCGCACGCGCCCGGCTGGAGGCCGGCACCGTGATGATGGGCCGGACCCACTCGGTCCACGCCGAACCGACGACGCTCGGCCTCAAGCTGGCCGGCTGGGCGTTCGAGCTGGACCGCGGGCGTCGGCGGCTCGCGGCCGCCGTGGACGAGATCGGCACCGGCAAGATCTCGGGTCCGGTCGGCACCTACAGCCACCTGGAGCCGGCGATCGAGGCCGAAGTCCTGCTGTCGCTCGGATTGCGCGTCGACCCGGTCAGCACCCAGATCGTGCAGCGCGATCGACACGCCGCCCTGCTCACCGCGGTGGCCATCGTCGGCGGGTCGCTGGAGCGGTTCGCCACGGAGATCCGGAACCTCCAGCACACCGAGATCGGCGAGCTCCAGGAGCCCTTCCGGGCGGGCCAGAAGGGCAGCTCGGCGATGCCCCACAAGCGCAATCCCATCCTGTCCGAGCGGATGGCCGGGCTCGCCAGGCTGCTACGTGGCTATGCCCACACCGCGCTCGAGGACCAGCCCCTGTGGCATGAGCGCGACATCAGCCACAGCAGCGCCGAGCGCGTCATCCTGCCCGATGCGACGATCGTGCTGGACTACATGTTGGTCAGGATGTCCGGCCTCGTCGAGGGACTCGTGGTTCGGCCTGAGCGGATGCGCGAGAACATCGAGCGAGGGCTGGGCCTCCACGCGAGCAGTCGCGTGCTGCTCGCCCTGGTGGAGGAGGCCGGGATGTCGCGTGAGGACGCCTACGCGATCGTCCAGCGGGCCTCGGTGCGAGGCGCCGACGAGCGCGTTCCCCTGCACGACCTGCTGGCGGTCGATCCGGCCGTCGCGGGCCGGCTCTCGCTCGGGTCGCTCGACGCGTGCTTCGACGACGCCGGGTTCCTGCAGCACGTGCCGGAGGTCATGGCGCGCCTGGACGGATTGCAGGCGGACCTGGATGCGCGCCGAGCCGGGACCGCGGCCCGGACGAGCCCGGAGGTCGCGCATGCCGGCGGCTGACGCGTTCGTCCGATCCGGCAAGGTCCGTGACCTGTTCGCCCTGGACGATGAACGGTTGCTGCTTGTCGCCACGGACCGGTTGAGCGCCTTCGACGTGGTCCTGCCGACCGAGATCCCGGACAAGGGCCGGGTCCTCACCGGCCTGTCGCGCTCGTGGTTCGCGGAGACGACCGCGATCGTGCCCAACCATCTGCTGTCCACGGATCCCGCCGATGTTCCCGACGGCTGGTTCGTGACCGAGGCCGTCGATCCAGGATCCGGCCTGGTGAGCCGCGATGCCACCCTCATGGACCGCGAGTCGATGCGCGGCCGGATCATGCTCTGTCGGCGGGCCGATGTGCTCCCGGTCGAGGTCATCGTGCGCGGCTATCTGGCCGGAAGCGGCTGGAAGGACTACCTCGCGGACGGGCGCGTGTGCGGCATCGCGCTGCCGGCGGGCCTGCGCGAGAGCGACCGATTGCCCGAGCCCATCCTCACGCCGTCGACCAAGGCAGAGCAGGGGAGGCATGACCAGAACATCGATCTCACGACGATGGCCGAGCTGGTCGGCGCCGGACTGGCCGAGCGCGTCCGCGATGTCGCCCTTCGCCTGTATCGATACGCGGCCGCCGTGACCGAACGGGCCGGGATCCTGCTGGCCGACACGAAGTTCGAATTCGGCCTGGACGCCGTCACGGGGGACCTGCTGCTGGTCGACGAGGTGCTGACGCCCGATTCATCGCGCTTCTGGGATGCGTCCACGTACGAACCGGGTCGGTCCCAGGCGAGCTACGACAAGCAGTTCGTGCGCGACTGGCTGGAGCGCCAGCCATGGGACAAGACGGCTCCCGGACCGGCCCTGCCGGCCGAGGTCGTCACGGGGACGCGCGACCGGTACATCCAGGCCTACGAGCGGATCACCGGGGCGAGGTTCGAACGCTACCTGCAGGAGGATGTCATCGCCCGATGAGTCGCTTCAGATTCGCCATCAACGTCACGCCGAAGGCGGGTATCCTCGATCCACAAGGTCGCGCCGTGGAGGGCAGCCTGGGCCACCTCGGGATCAGCGGGGTCAGCGACGTCCGGGTAGGGCGGCGCGTGGAGCTGGCGGTCGAGGCCATCGATGCCGCCGGTGCCTTCGCCATCGCGGACCGCCTGGCGTCCGAGTTGCTGTCCAACCCGCTCATCGAGGCGTACGCCGTCGAGCCGATCGGGACGACCTCGTCCATCGCGTCGAGGGTCGACTGACGTGCCCGTCCGCGTCGGCGTCGTCGTCTTTCCTGGGAGCAACTGCGACCGCGACACGGTCCATGCGCTCGAGGTCGCCGGGGCCGAGCCCGTCGTCCTGTGGCACGAGGAAGCGTCGCTCCAGGGCGTCGCGGCGGTGGTCCTGCCCGGGGGGTTCGCCTACGGCGACTATGTCCGGGCCGGCGTGATCGCCCGGTTCAGCCCCGTCATGCGGGCCGTCACGGCCTTCGCCGGCGATGGCGGCTTGGTGCTCGGGATCTGCAACGGCTTCCAGGTGCTGGCGGAGGCCGGCCTCGTGCCGGGCGCCCTCCTGCGCAACCGCTCATTGCGGTTCGTCGGCCGCGAGGTGACGATCGCGGCCCAGCGGGACGACACGCCATTCACCCGCGGCGTCGCCGTCGGGCGGCCGCTGCGCATGCCCGTGGCCCACGGCGAAGGGTGCTATTTCGCCGACGACGCCACGCTGGACGAGCTCGAGCGCGATGGCCAGGTGCTCTTCCGCTACGTGGATGCGGCCGGCGCGGTGGCCGGACCGACCGATCCGGCCAACCCGAACGGGTCCCTCCGTGCCATCGCCGGTGTGCGCAACGCCGCGGGGAACGTGGCCGGCCTCATGCCCCACCCGGAGCGCGCCGCAGAGGCGATCCTCGGGTCCGACGACGGGATGGGGATCGTCCGCTCGCTCGTGGACAGCGCCGCGATCGCCGCGCAGGGTCGGGCAGGACTGGTGGCCGCGCGATGACGATCGCCGAGCAGTCGATCGAGCCGCTCCACCGCCGGCTCGGCGTCACGGACGACGAGCTCGTCGCCATCCGTTCACGGCTGGGTGGCCGCGAACCCAACGACCTGGAACTCGCGATGTTCAGCGTCATGTGGAGTGAGCACTGCTCGTACAAGAGTTCGCGGCCGTTGCTGCGGACCCTCCCGACGGCCGGCGAAGGGGTCGTCGCCGGTCCGGGCGAGAACGCCGGGGTCATCTCGATCGGGGACGGCCTGGCGGTCGCGTTCAAGATCGAGTCGCATAACCATCCGTCGGCGGTGGAGCCGTACCAGGGCGCCGCGACCGGCGTGGGCGGCATCCTGCGCGACATCTTCACGATGGGTGCGCGGCCGATCGCCGTGCTTGACGCGCTCCGGTTCGGCGACCCGGCCGACGCGCGCACGCGGCACCTCGTGGACGGCGTCGTCCGTGGCGTCGGTGGGTACGGCAACTGCGTCGGCGTCCCGACCATCGGCGGCGAGCTGGTCTTCGATCCCAGCTACCAGGGCAACCCACTGGTCAACGTGATGGCGATCGGGCTGATGGAGGAGCGCCGGCTGACCCTGGCGGCTGCCCCGGGGCCCGGCAACCTCGTCGTCCTCTTCGGTTCGGCGACCGGTCGCGACGGGATCGGCGGGGCGTCCGTGCTGGCCAGCGCGACCTTTACCCACGACGACCCCTCCAAGCGCCCGTCTGTGCAGGTGGGCGACCCGTTCGCGGAGAAGCTCCTGATCGAAGCCAGCCTGGAGCTGATCGAGCGCGGACTCGTCGAAGGCCTCCAGGACCTGGGCGCAGGTGGGATCACCTGCGCCACGTCCGAGACGGCGGACCGGGCCGGGACAGGCATCCTCGTGGACCTCGACGCCATCCCGCGGCGAGAACCGGGCATGGAGCCGTTCGAGGTCATGATCAGCGAATCCCAGGAGCGCATGTGTGCCGCGGTCCGGCCGGATCGATGGGATGCGGTCCGCGACGTCTGCGAGCGCTGGGGCCTGCCCGTCGCGATCATCGGGCGGATCACCGACGACGGCGACATCGCGATCGTGACCGGCGGGCTGGACGCGGCCGGCCGGCCGGTTGCCGGGGCCCTGGAGCTGGCCCGTGTCCCCGCCGCGGCGCTCACCAGCGACGCCATCGTCCACGACCGGATCGCGCGGGCACCGGCGCATTCGCGGGCGGCGCCGGCACCGGGCGTCTCGGACGCGATGACGGACCGCCTGCCCGAGCGTGGCATGGACCCGGGGGCCGTCCTCGCCGCCCTCCTCGGCTCGGCGAACCTGTCCTCCCGCCAGGCGGTGTTCACCCAGTACGACTCCACCGTCGGGGCGGACACGGTCGCCGGACCGGGTCGCGGCGCCGCGGTCCTGCGGGTCAAGGGCACCACCAAGGGCCTGGTGGCCAGCACGGACGGCAACCAGGCGGTCGGGGCTTCCGATCCGTGGCTGGGCGCCGCCATGAGCGTCGCCGAAGCCACCCGCAACGTGTCCATCACCGGCGCCAGGCCGCTGGGTGTCACCAACTGCCTCAATTACGGGGACCCGACGCGTCCGGAGGCGTTCTGGCAGCTCAGCGAGGCCGTCCGGGGCCTGGCCGACGCCTGTCTCGCCCTCGGGCTGCCCGTGACCGGCGGGAACGTCTCGCTGTACAACGAGTCGCCGACGGGGTCCATCGCGCCGACGCCGGAGATCGGGGTCGTCGGCCTCATCGACGACATCGCGACGCTCGTCGGGCCGGCGTTCACGTCGGACGGGGACGTCGTGGCGCTGGTCGGCGAGACAGGACCCGGCCTCGCCGGGTCGGCCTACGCCGGCCTGGCCGGGAGCGCGCTCGAGGACGACCTGCCAGCCCTGGACCTCGGTCGCGAGCGGGCCGTGCAGGCCTTCGTCCGCGAGGCGATCGGCCGCGGGCTCGTGGCGTCGGCCCAGGATGTCTCCGGTGGCGGCCTGGCCGTGGCCCTCGCGGAGGCGGCGATGTGGGGCGACCTCGGCGCGCGCCTGCGTCTTCCCGTCCGCCACTCACCGGCCGTGGACCTGTTCGGCGAGAGTCCGTCGCGACTCGTCGTGAGCGCCCGGGCGCGCTATCTCCCGGCGCTCGAGTTGCTGGCCCGCCAGTTCGGCCTGCCGTTCGAGCCACTCGGTCACGTGGAGGGCGACCGGCTGGTCGTCGAGCTCGTGGCCGCCGGTGCGACCGGATCCGCCGAGGAGCGGGGGAGCCGGCTGGCCGACCCCCTCGACGTCCGACTCACGGACCTGCGTCATGTCTGGACGCACGGGCTCGAGCGGGCACTCGGCTGGGACGAGCCGATCGCGGATCCCCTGCCGGACGAGGTGGCCTGACCATGTGCGGGGTCTTCGGGGCGGTCCTGCCGGAAGGCGGGGCGACGGACGCAGCGTCGATCGCGGCACTCGGGCTGTTCGCCCTGCAACATCGCGGTCAGGAATCAGCCGGTCTCGCGGTCAGCGATGGCGAGCAGCTCATGCTCTACAAGGATCTCGGGATGATCAGCACCGTCCTCGACGAGCGCCGGATCCCGAGCCTGCGCGGACGGCTCGCGATCGCCCACTGCCGCTATTCCACCACCGGATCCACGGTCTGGGAGAACGCGCAGCCCACGTACCGGCTCGGGCCGCGCCGTGCGCTCGCGATCGGCCACAACGGCAACCTCGTGAACACGCGGGAGCTGCTCGGCCAGCTCGAAGGTGGCCGAGCCCGACTCCCGGCGTCCACCGACACGGAGCTGCTGACGGCCCTGCTGGCCGACGAACCCGCCGCCGACACGGTCGACGCGCTGCTCAAGGTCCTCCCGCGGGTTCGTGGCGCCTACAGCCTGGTCGTGCTCGACGAGCGCCGGGTCATCGGGGTTCGCGATCCCCACGGGTTCCGGCCGCTGGTCCTCGGGCGGCTGCCCGGGACGGCCTGGGCGGGCGGGCCCGACGACGGCCTGTGGCGAGGCGACGATGCGTCGTCCGGCTGGTGCCTGTCGTCCGAGACCGCCGGGCTCGACATCGTCGGGGCGGAGTACGTCCGCGACGTGGAGCCCGGGGAGCTGGTCATCCTGGAGCCGGGTCAGGCGCCGCGATCCGTCCGCTTCGCCACGCCGGACCCGGCCCTGTGCGTCTTCGAGTTGATCTACTTCGCTCGTCCGGACTCGTACATGGAGGGTCGCAACCTGTACGAGGCGCGGCGCCGGATGGGGATGCAGCTCGCCGGCGAGCACCCGACCGACGCGGACCTGGTGATGCCCGTTCCCGACACCGGCGCCCCGGCGGCCGCCGGGTACGCCGAAGCGTCCGGGTTGCCGTATCGCGAGGGGATGTACCGCAACCGCTACGCCGGGCGGACCTTCATCCAACCATCCGCCGGCCTGCGCCATCGCGGAGTGACGATCAAGCTCAACCCACTGCGCGAGGTGGTCGCGGGTCAGCGCCTCGTGGTCGTCGACGATTCGATCGTCCGTGGGACGACGACGAAACGGATCGTCGATCTCCTGCGCAAGGCCGGCGCCAGGGAGGTCCACGTCCGGATCAGCGCGCCGCCGATCTTCCACCCGTGTTTCTACGGGATCGACACGTCCGTGGAGACCGAGCTGATCGCGTCCACCCACACGGAGACCGAGATCCGCGAGTTCATCGGTGCGGACAGCCTCGGCTACCTGTCGATCCGCGGGGTGCTCGCCGCCCTGGACCTGCCATACGAGCGGTTCTGCTTCGCCTGCTTCGACGGCCACTACCCGGAGCCCGTCCCGTACGACGCGGCGAGCCGCAAGTTCATCCTCGAAGAGCCCGTGACCGCCGGTGGTTGACCGGCGGACCGCCTATCGGGTCGCCGGCGTGGACGTGGAGGCCGGCGAGCGTGCCGTGGAGCTGATGCGGGACCACGTTGCGTCCACGCGCCGGCCCGAGGTCGTCGGTGGCCTCGGCGGGTTCGGCGGCGCGTTCAGCCTCCCGGCCGGGTACCGCGACCCGCTGCTCATCGCGTCGAGCGACGGCGTCGGCACGAAGACGGCGATCGCGGCCATGGTCGGGCGCTTCGACACCATCGGCATCGACCTCGTGGCGATGTGCGCTGACGATGTCGTGTGCACCGGGGCCGAGCCGCTCGCCTTCCTCGACTACATCGCCGTGGGCCGCCTGGACCCACTCGCGGTCGCGGAACTCGTGGGTGGCGTGGCGGCCGGTTGTCGCGAGGCCGGCTGCGCGCTCGTCGGCGGCGAAACGGCCGAGCACCCGGGTCTCATGGACCCGTCCGCCTACGACATGGCCGGGACCGCGATCGGGGTCGTGGAACGCTCGCGCGTCATCGACGGCTCCGCGGCACGGGCCGGCGACGCGATCGTCGGACTGGCGTCGTCCGGCCTCCACGCGAACGGCTATTCGCTCGTCCGCTCGCTCCTGAGCAGCTGGGACCTGGACCCGGCCGAGCCATACCAGGCGAGGCTCCGCCGGACGCTCGGCGACGGCCAGGGCGCGGACGTGCTCGCCAGCGAACCGAACCTCGCCCTCGCGACGCTCGGGGAGGTCCTCCTGACGCCGACCCGGATCTACGCGCGCGCCGTGCTGGCTGTCCGCGAGACGCTCGTGGCCGGAGGCGTCGATCTCGCTGGCCTCGCCCACATCACCGGTGGCGGACTGCCCGGCAACGTGCCCCGGGCGCTGCCGGACGGGCTCGCGGCGCGCCTCGACCCGGCTCGCTGGCGGATGCCCTCCGTCATGCGCCTGTTCGGGGCGCTCGGCGGACTGGACGAACTGGAGCTCCGATCCACGTTCAACGGCGGGCTCGGGATGATCGCGGTCGTGCCCGCGGCCGCGGTGCCGCTGACGGTCGCCGCCTTCGGCGAGCACGGCATCGATGCCTGTCTCGTCGGCGAGGTCGTCGCCGCGACCTCGATCGGTCCGGCCCGCTACGAGGAGGCGGTCCTGGAGTCGTTCCCACGATGACGGGGCGGATCGCGGTCGGCGTGTCGGGCTTCGGCTCCAACCTGCGAGCCATCGCCGCAGCCGCCGACCGGGACGCCCTCGGCGGCCGGATCGTCCTCGTGTTCGCGGACCGTCCCTGCCCGGCACTCGACTGGGCGGTGGAACAGGGGCTCGATACCGCGCTCGTGCCCGGCGGCGAGGACGACGCGCTGACCGCCACGCTGACCGCCGCCGCCCCCGATGTCGTGGCACTGGCCGGCTACATGCGCATCATCGGGCCACGCGTCCTGGCCGCCTTCGAAGGCCGGCTCCTCAACACGCACCCGTCGCTCCTGCCCGCCTTCCCTGGATCGCATGCGATCGCGGATGCCCTCGCCCACGGCGTGACGGTGACTGGCTGCACGGTCCACCTGGTGGATGCCGTCCTGGACGGAGGGCCGATCCTCGCCCAGGAGGCGGTCGACATCCTGGCGGACGACGACGTGGCCAGCCTGCGAGCTCGGATCCAGGCCGCCGAGCACCGCCTCTACCCGCGGATCATCGCCTCCGTGCTGGCCGGCGCCCTGACCGTGGCACCAGGCGACCGGCGCGCGCGCCTGGACCTGGAGCGCGCCGACGCGGTCGTGCCTCTGCCCCGTCGGGCGCTGCTGTCCGTGTCGGACAAGACCGGCCTCGTGGCGTTCGCCGCCGGACTCGTCACGGCCGGGTTCGAGCTCGTGTCCACGGGCGGGACGGCGCGCGCGCTCCGCGAGGCGGGCCTCCCCGTGACCGACGTGGCCGCGGTGACGGGATTTCCGGAGATGCTGGACGGGCGCGTGAAGACGCTCCATCCAAGGGTCCACGGCGGGATCCTCGCCGACCGTCGTCTCGCGTCGCACCGCCAGCAGCTGCTGGCGGCGGCCATCGCTCCCTTCGAGCTGGTCGTCGTGAACCTGTACCCGTTCGCCGCGGCCGCGGAGCGTCCCGGGATCGACTTCGACGCGCTGGTCGAGGAGATCGACATCGGCGGGCCGTCCATGGTCCGGGCCGCCGCCAAGAACCACGCCAATGTCGCGATCGTGACCGCGCCGGCTCGATACCAGGCCGTCCTCGGCGAGATCCTCCGGGAGGGAAGCGTCGGCGAGGGACTCCGGTCTGCCCTGGCGGTGGAGGCCTTCCGGCACACGGCCGCGTACGACGCCCGGATCGCCGAGGTGCTGCCGGCCCGGATGGCCGCGGCCGGCGTGCCGCTACCGGACGAACCCGGACTGCCCGGCACCGGCGACCCGTATCCGGCCAGCCTGACCATCGCCCTCGAGAAAGTCGACGCGTTGCGCTACGGGGAGAATCCCCATCAGCCGGCGGCACGCTATCGGCGCCCCGGGACCGGCATCCACGACGGTCCGTTCGCCACCGGCGCACCGCCGCTCCAGGGCAAGCCACTCTCGTACAACAACGTCCTGGACGCCTCGGCGGCCGCGGCCCTCGGTCGGGCCCTGCATGGCCCGGCGTGCGTCGTCGTCAAGCACACCAACCCGTGCGGCGCCGCGGAGCGACCGACGCTTCTCGGGGCGTGGGAGGCGGCGTTCGCGGGCGATCCGGTCTCCGCATACGGCGGTGTGGTGGCCCTGACGCGCGCGGTGGATGCCGCCACAGCGACCGCGTTGAGTAGCATCTTCCTCGAGGTCGTCGTCGCCCCGTCGTTCGAGGCCGATGCGGTGGCGATCCTGGCGGCCAAGCCGAACCTCCGGCTGGTGGTGGACCCGGATCTCGCCCTGGATGGGTCCGGTCCGGCGCCGGATCCGCTCGGCAGCCTGCGGTCGTCCGGCGGTGCGGTGCTGGTGA
>Ga0302299_10002415_pt1 | contig 11409 bp, 11 predicted proteins | sample III_Fen_N3_4_FD_198795 | JGI IMG/M metagenome (GOLD analysis project Ga0302299, IMG submission 198795) | Peat permafrost microbial communities from Stordalen Mire near Abisko, Sweden - III_Fen_N3_4 | ecosystem: Environmental > Terrestrial > Soil > Wetlands > Permafrost | place: Sweden: Abisko...
ATCCGGGCGATGGCCGATCCCGATCCTGACGGGAAATCGCCGGACGTGGTGATCACCGAGATCGGCGGCACGGTCGGCGACATCGAATCGCTGCCGTTCCTGGAGGCCGCCAGGCAGGTCCGCCACGAGGTCGGCCGGGACCACGTCTTCTTCCTGCACGTCTCTCTGGTGCCCTACCTGGCGCCGTCCGGGGAGCTCAAGACCAAACCGACCCAGCACTCGGTCGCCGCGCTGCGCAACATCGGTATCCAGCCCGATGCGTTGATCTGCCGGTCCGACCGGGAGATCCCCGAGCCGCTCAAGCGGAAGATCTCACTGATGTGCGACGTCGACGCCGAGGCGGTGATCTCCACGCCGGACGCCCCGTCCATCTACGACATCCCCCGGGTGCTGCACCGGGAGGGCCTGGACGCGTACGTGGTGCGCCGGCTCAACCTGAGCTTCCACGACGTCGACTGGACGGTGTGGGGTGACCTGCTGGACCGCGTGCACCACCCGGCCGAGACGGTGCGGATCGCCATCGTCGGCAAGTACATCGACCTGCCGGACGCCTACCTCTCGGTGACGGAGGCGCTGCGCGCCGGCGGGTTCGCGCACCATGCGCGGGTCGAACTCGTCTGGGTCGCCTCCGACGACTGCCAGACCTACGCCGGTGCGTCCGCAGCGCTGGGTGACGTGCAGGGTGTGCTGATTCCCGGCGGCTTCGGGGTACGCGGCATCGAGGGAAAGATCGGTGCGATCAACTACGCCAGGATCAACCGCATCCCGGTGCTCGGGCTGTGCCTGGGCCTGCAGTGCGTCGTCATCGAGGCAGCGCGCAACCTGGCGGGGTTGGGCGGCGCGAACTCCGCGGAGTTCGACGCCAACGCCGCGGACCCCGTGATCGCCACCATGGCCGACCAGACCGACGTGGTCGCGGGGGCCAAGGACATGGGCGGCACCATGCGACTCGGCGCCTATCCGGCGCGGCTCGTGCCGGGCTCGCTGGTCGCCGAGATCTACGGCACCACCAGTGTTTCCGAGCGGCACCGGCACCGGTACGAGGTGAACAACGCCTACCGGGACGCGCTGGAACAGGCCGGCTTGCACCTGTCCGGCACATCGCCGGATTCCTCGCTGGTCGAGTTCGTCGAACTCGACCGGAGCCAACACCCGTTCCTGGTCGCCACCCAGGCGCACCCGGAGTTCAAGTCGCGGCCGACCCGCCCGCATCCGCTGTTCGCGGCGTTCGTCCGGGCGGCGCTGGATTACCTGGAATCCGAGCGACTGCCGATCGGTGAGGACGAGATGGCACCGCTGGACTCCGTGGCCGATCCGGTGGGCGTGCGATGAGGGCTGTGCCACAACGGTTCTCGGGTGGCATGTCGGAGGGTACGTCGGGCGGCAGGCGATGAGCGACTCGGCGACGACGGCGCGGGCGCTGTTCTCTGTGACCTCCAGCCAGCGGGTGTTCGACGGCGCCGTCACCGCAGTGCGGATCGACGACGTGGTGATGCCGGACGGCAAGACCGCCAAGCGGGAGGTGGTAGAGCACGACAACGCGGTGGCCATCGTCGCCCTCGATTGGGCCGGCGGCGCCGGCGCCGATGCTGATCCCGATCCCAACTCCGAACCCACAGTGATCCTGATCGAGCAGTACCGGCACCCGCTGGGCCGCCGGCTGTGGGAACTGCCCGCCGGGCTGATGGACGTGGACGGCGAAGGCGCGCAGCAGACCGCGGCCCGGGAACTCGTCGAGGAGACCGGGTACGCCGCGGCGAACTGGTCGGTGCTGGTCGACATCGCCCCGTCGCCGGGTTTCTCGGAGGAGATCGTCCGGATCTTCCTCGCCACGGACCTGACGCGGGTCGGCCGGCCGCATCCCGGTGATCACGAGGAGGCCGAGCTCCGGGTGGTGCTGGTCCCGCTGTCGACCGCGGTGCAGGCGGTGCTCGACGGGCGCATCGTCAACGGCATGGCGGTGTCCGGGATCCTGGCGGCCGAGCGGACCCTGCACGAGGGTCCGGTCGAGCGCACGCACATCGGAGACCTGCCGTGGGCGAGCGCTACCGGCGCCGACATCCCGGGGGCGCCCTTCCTTGCGGGAGCAGAGGATCGGTGACGGCTGCGTCATCGGTGACAGGCCCGGGAGGCGTCACTCGACCGGGCGGCGACACACCCGATGACGCCGCGGGCGATCTCGTCACGCCGTCCGCGGCGCTGACCTCGGCGCTGCGGGTCTACCTCGACCATCTTGCGGTGGAGCGCGGCGCGGCCAGGAACACGCTGCTTTCCTACCGCCGTGACCTGGAGCGTTACCTGCAGTTCCTGGCTCGCGCCGGCCGGACCGAGGCCCACCAGATCACTGCAACGGACGTGTCCGGGTTTCTTGCGGTGCTGCGTACCGGGTCACCGGACCATCCGCCGCTGGCCGCTTCCTCGGCGGCGCGGGCGGTGGTCGCGGCCCGCGGTTGGCACCGGTTCCTGTTCGCGGAGGGGACGGTGACGACGGACGCATCGCGTGACGTCCGGCCACCCACCCCGGCTCGCCGGCTGCCCAAGGCCCTGCCGGTCAGCACCGTAACCGCGTTACTCGAGGCGGCGTCGGGCGACGACCCGCGTGGGCTGCGGGACCGGGCGCTGCTGGAGCTGCTGTACGCCACCGGAGCGCGGATCAGTGAGGCCGTCGGACTGGACGTGGACGACGTCGACGTCCGCGACAGGGGCCGCCCCGCCACCATCTCCTCGGCGCAGGGACCGGCCGGCCGGGATGCCGAGATCGACGAGAACCCAGACATGCCGGCGTTGTCGGTGGTGCGGTTGCGCGGCAAGGGCTCCAAGGAACGGTTGGTCCCGGTCGGCTCCTACGCGGTGGCTGCGGCGCAGGCCTACCTGGTGCGGGGGCGGCCGGCGCTCGCGGCGGGCCGGGCAACCCGCGGGCCGGCGGGCGCGCTGTTCCTGAACAGCCGCGGCGGCCGGCTCACCCGGCAGGGTGCTTGGCAGGTGCTGCGCGACACCGCGGAACGCGCCGGGATCGGTGGCCGCGATGGCGCTCCCGCGGTGTCCCCGCACACGCTGCGACACTCGTTCGCCACCCACCTGCTCGAGGGTGGCGCCGACGTCCGCAGCGTGCAGGAGCTGCTGGGTCACGCGTCGGTGACCACCACGCAGATCTACACGCTGGTCACGGTCGACTCGCTGCGTGAGGTGTACGCCACCGCTCACCCGCGGGCCCGCTGAGCCCGGCGGACAGGACCGCGCGAATCGGCGGTATCAGGCTCAGCACCACGCTCTCTTGAGGACGGCGGTGCCCACTGGGTATTTGCTCTGGGTATTTGCTCTGGGCATCTCCTGTTGCCCCCTCCCTCGCCGGTCCGCCCGGCTGCCCCGCAACCGACCGGAGGTTGACCGATGCCTGCGGCCCGGCGATGCCAGAGCACCGACATGGTGTTGGTGCACAAGGTGTTTCGCCGCGAGCTCGGCCTGTTGCCGGCGATGATGCGGTCGGTCGAACCGGGCGATGCCGCCCGGGCAGTCGTCGTCTCCGCGCACTGCCGCGAGCTGGCCACGGCGCTGCGGCACCACCACGCCGCAGAGGCCGAGCTGCTGATGCCCAAGCTGCGGCGCCGCGCACCGATGGATCCGACCGTCGAACCCCGGATCCTCCGGTGGCACACCACCCACGTCGCGCTGCTGGACGAGCTTGATGGGCTGCTGCCGGTCTGGGACGACGCCGCCGACCCGGAGCTGGGCAACCTGCTGGCCGACATCGTGACGGAGCTCGCGTCCGAGGTCGCAGATCATCTCGACGCGATCGAGCAGGCGCTGCTGCCGTTGGCCGACCAGCACATCACGCCGGCCGAGTGGCTGCAGCTGGGCCTGCGGGCGGCGGGCTGGATCCCGGTGACCCGGATGGCGGTGCTGCTGGGTGCGCTGCTGGAGGATGCGACGCCGCAGGAACGGCAGAACCTGCTCGGAAAGGTGCCCGGCCCGGCCCGCCTGCTGTTCCGGATGGTCGGCCGCGAGCAGTACGCCCGGGAGATGCGGGTGCTCCGCGAGGGGGTGCTGGCCGCGGCCTGATCGGGCTCTGCTCAGGCCACGCCGGACCCGCGCGTGCCGCGGCCGGCGGTCACTCCTTCTGCTGCACGTCCGCATGAATGCCGAGCCGAGTCGAAACCTGGGCCAGCCGTTGGTCCCGAGTCCACAGGCGCGTGCCCGGGGTGAGCAGGGTGGCGGCCAGCAGCTGGGCATCGACGTACCCGATGCCCGAGCCGTGCAACGCCTGAGACCCGATCAGGTGAAGGATCTCGTCATCGTCGGCCACCACGGCCTGCGGCTGGTTTCCCAGCAGGTCGAGGATCTCGTCGCGATCGGCCAGGGTGCCGAGCGCGAGCTCGCCGGTCACCCACGGGTGAACCACCACATCACCCTGCTCGAGGAGAGCGCTCAGAGTCGCATCGCCGGCACGGAGATGGTCGATCCAGATCGACGTGTCGACGAGGATCACCCAGATTTCCTCCGGTCGCGCGGCGGTGCCGTTGCGGACGGATCGGTGCCGCCGAGCCGGGAAAGTCGCAGCGCGCTTTCCCGTTGGATCAGCGCGATCAGAGCTTCGCGAACGAGCGCGGACTTCTCGTGCACCCCGGTCAGTCGTTGCGCCTCCGCGAGCAGGGTGTCATCCAGGGCAAGCGTGGTGCGCACGGGTTCACCTTCCGTCGTCTCCACCGTGCTCGAATCCGGCACCATTTGATGCTACCTTTCGTGCCTGTCGTCGCTGGTAGCGATGCGAGGCATTCGGCGTCATCCGTCGTCCGGATCGTGTGCGAGCGGCACGCCGGACCCGCTGGAGCCTCGCCCGAACGCGTCGGACATTCGCACGGGCCGGTCGGGACCTGGCAGTGGCGCGGCGGCGCCGGCCGCCAGTGCCGTCGTCCGTCCGGTTCGCAGCCAGCTGCCCAGGGTGCCGTCCCCTTCCGCCAGCGTCCTTCCGAGAACCGCGGCGACGGTGACCAGCAACGCCAACCCGGTGAACCAGGTGACCAGGGCCAGGGCGATCCCGAACGCACCGAACTGGGCGAATTGCTTGGTGACGGTGGCTGGCATCCACGCCGAGGCGGCCAGGGTGTACAGCCAGGACCCGATGCCGGTGACGAGCGCAGTCGGTATCAGTGCCCGCCAGCGGACGTCGCCCCTGAGCATCAGGTGGGCGGTCCACCACCAGACCCCGGTTGCCGTCACCAGGCCGATCGCCCATAGCGCGGCCGGTTCGGTGGGGATCCGGAGCACGTCGCGCGCGAGGGTCAGCACCAGCATCAGCGCGACGATTCCGCCCATCCAGACGGCGCCGCGACCCCTGTTCCGCGCACCGCCACCGGCCGGGCGGCGCCAGGCGCGCAGGTACACCCGCTGCAGTGCCGTGGTGAAGGAGATCGCGAACGCGACGGCGACCAGCGCGCCGATGACGCCGGTGGCGGCCCTGGTCTCGTCGGCCGAGGTGAACGCCTGCTGCAGGGTGCCGTACGCGTTGCCGCTGATGCCGAATCTGCCGCTGACGTCGATCAACACCTCGTCGCGGACGCTGTCCGGCGTCAGCGCCGTCACCACGATCAGGAACGGAAAGAACGATACGAACGCCTTGGGGGCCAACGCGATCGACCGGTCGACGAACTCCACCTCGAGCAGCCGGGACCACACATCGCCGATGGCTGTGCGCTGCCACCGCTCCGCATGGCGGGCGGCGGTGGTCCGGAGCTGCTGCGTCCTGCTGCCGGCCAGGCCGGAACCCGAGCCTGGCGCCGAATTGTCCGTCATGACCGGATGCTAGGCGCACCCACCCCCGGGCGGGCGCTGTCAGGTGGCCGGCGCGACCGGGTCCGGCGGTGGTGAAGGCGAGCGTGAGGCGCCTTTGGACCCCTTGCGGCCGATCAGTTTCCGTTTCGGCCGGTCGGGGTCCTTGACCTTGAACACCGGTTCGTCACCGAAGAACAACTGCAGCCACTTGGCGTCGGGATCGACGTCGATGAGCAGCGCCTTGAACAGCAAACTGGCCGGGATCGCCAGGATCGCGCCGAGCGGACCGAGGATGTACGCCCAGATGATCAGTGACAGAAAGCTCATCGTGGTGGTCAGGCCGACCGCGTCACCGACGAACTTGGGTTGCAGGACCGACTGGATGACGAAGTTCAGCACGCAGTAGACCACGATGACGGTGATCGCCAGGCTGGGTCCGCCGACGAGCAGCCCGAGCAGCGCGGGCGGGACCAACCCGATGATGAACCCGATGTTCGGGATGTAGTTGGTGACGAAGGCCAGCAACGCCCAGAGCCCCGCCGCGGGGATGCCGAGGATGAGCAGCGCCGCGCCGTCCAGGATGGCGACGATGCCGCCGAAGATGGTGGCCACCGCGAAGTATTTCCGGGTGCCGGCGGCGAAGGTGCCGAGCGCGGTCAGCACGGGCTCGCGGCCGGGCCGCCTGCTGACCATCCGGTCGCCGAACACCGAGCCGTCGACCGCCAGGAAGATCAGCAGCGTGATGATGAAGAACAGCGAGGTGAACACGCCGGCCAGGCTGGAAAGCAGGCTGGCCGCGTAGGACACGATCGTGCTCTTGTCGACGCTGCTGAGCATCTGCTGCACGTCGGCCTGGGTGATGCCGAAGCCCTGCAGCCAGGTCTTCAGCCCCGCAAGTTCGTTCTGGAGCTCGTCGGCGTACTGCGGCAGCAGGCTGGCCAACCGGGCCACGCCGATGATGCCGGCGACCATCAGGCCGATGATGATCGCGTACATCCCGAGGACCAGCACCAGCGTGGCCAGCCAGCGGGGGGCGCCGCGGCGAATCATCATGCTGCGCAACGGGTCAACGGTGATGACGAGGACGAGCGCCAGGAATACCGGACCGAGGATGTTCGGCACGGCGTGCATGCCGGCGGCGACGATCACCCCCGCCGCCAGGCCGAGGACGATGATCAACCCGCGAGGCAGGCCGTAGCCGATAGCGCCCGGTGGTCGCAGCGGCGCGTCGTCGCCGGCCGATTCCGTCACCACCCAGGTCGCGGCCTCGGTGGTGTCGGTGGCCGGCTGACCCGGGTCCGGTGCGGTGGCGCCGGTGTCGGGTGGTTCGGCGGCTGCGCCGGTGGGCGCGCCGGATGCGTCGGTCATGGTCGGTGTCCGTTCTCCGCTGGGCTACGTCGGCGAGCGCTGCCGTCGACTGGAGCCGACGGCAGCACTGGACCCTTCGATGGGTGTCGCTGCGATCGGCGGTCGGAGGTGGCCGACAACACGGTCACGAACCGTCACCAAACCCTCTCAACGGCAGGGATTCGGTGACATCATCCTTGACGGGTGAAGCGCCGGCGCGTGGCGGGCCGGAAACATAGGTCACAGCAGTACCAGCAGAACCATTCCGGAGGTGCGGGACATGTCGGACACGCCCAGCGGGACCCCGCCGACCGAACCGCTTCCACCGGTCCAGCCCGCGGTGGACGCCCCCGACCTGCCGACCGCGCCGGTGTCGAATCCAACGGCGGCAACGGCGGAGCTCACCCGGGAGCCGACCGCCCCGGACAAGGGCGCGGCATCCGGGTTCCGCCGGGCGCTCGAGCACGGTCCCCAGGCGCGCGTCTGGCGCATCACCTCGATCGTGCTGTTGATCTTGGGCTGTGTGCTGGCGCCACTGGGTCTCACGGCCGCGTGGGCCAAGAACCTGGTGACCAGCGAGACGGCCTACCTCGAGGCCGTCGGGCCTCTCGCCACCAACCCGGTGGTGATCGAGGCGGCGCAGAACAGGGCCGTCGCGGGTATCGACGACGCGATCACCAACCTCCATCTCGCCGACAAGCTCGGTGACGAGCTCACCAACTTGGGCCTGCCGCCGAAGCTGGCTTCGCTGGCGGAGGGTTTCGCCCCCCTGCTGCGGGCGCAGATCACCGAGGTCATCACCAACGTGGTCCACAAGGTGCTCACCAGCGAAGAGTTCGCCACGGCCTGGCAGAAGGCGAATGCCGAGGCGCACAAGGCATTTGTCGGGGTGATGACCGGCGAGAGCACGGAGCAGGTCTCCGCCGTCAGCGTGAAGCTGGGCTCGTTGATCGGCACCATCAAGGGCAAACTCGCGGCCAACGGTGTGGCCTGGGCCTCGCAGATCCCCGACGTCCCGGTGCAGTTCGACATCGCGAACAACGCCGACGTCAAAAAGATCCAGGGGTACTACGACCTGTTGAACACGCTGGGCACCCTGCTGCCGTGGTTGGCCATCATCTTCCTGGTCGCATCGATCGTCATCGCTCCGAGCCGGATCAAGGGGCTCTTCCGGGTGGCAGTCTGGTTGGCCGTGTCGATGGTGGTGCTGGCCATCGGGTTGTCGATCGGTCGCTCCTACGTGGTCAGCGCGGCCCCGTCCCAGCCGGAGGTCACCAAGGCACTTGCCGCCCAGCTGACGGTGAACCTGCGCGCGAGCGTCAGGGCCATCCTGATCGCGTCCATCGTGATCGCTGCGGTCGCCTGGATCTTCAGCCCGTGGAAGTCTGCGACCGCGCTGCGGGCCTGGCTGCGCAGCCTGACCGGTCGGGTCGAGGACTCCCGCTGGCGGCTGGGTATCCAGATCGGCGCAGGGGTGGTCGCGGTCGTGCTGGTGCTCATCCTGGTCTCGCTCGACGACCCCAGCCTGTGGGTCGCGCTGCTCCTCGCGGTGATCGCGGCGCTGGCCGCCGTGATAGCGGCGAGTGCGCTGCGCCGCGGGCCCACGGCGCCCGTCGCCGGCCGGCCCGAGGTTCACGAGACCGTCGACGCCCCCTGACGGTCTCGCCGACTGGCGGGCGCTCGCCAGCGTCCAGGCCAGGCCCGTGCCCTTCGACTGCGCCTTCGTCGTCGGCGCATCTGCAGAGCGGATGACTTGCTGAGTCCGCGAATGCGGATCTACAGTGCCGTTCATGCCGCAGTTCCGGATTCGAGAAGCCGCCGAGCTGCTGGCTGTCAGTGACGACACCGTCCGCCGGTGGATCGACTCGGGAGCGCTTCCCGCCGGCAAGGACGAGGCCGGCCGGAAGGTCATCGACGGCGTCGCGCTCGCGGCCTTCTCCAGGGAGCATGCGGCCGCTCCCGCCGCCGATCCGTCCGGGGTGGGCCGGTCGGCACGGAACCGGTTCGTCGGGCTGGTCACGAAGGTGATCGCGGACGGGGTGATGGCCCAGGTCGAACTCCAGTGCGGGCCGCACACCGTGGTCTCCCTGATGAGCAGTGAGGCCGCGCGGGAGTTGCAGCTCGAACCCGGCCGGATGGCCGTGGCGGTGGTCAAGGCGACCACGGTGATCATCGAAACTCCCGGAGGAACCTCGTGAGTCGTCATGTCCGGAAGGTGCTCGTCGCCGTCACGGCGGCCTGCGTGGCGGCGACTGCGGTGGGCTGCACTTCCAGCGGGAGCAGTTCGGCGTCCTCCAGCAGCGCGTCGGCCGCCGCGAGCTCCGCCGTGTCCTCAAGTGGCAAGGCTTCGAGTTCCGCCTCGTCCAGCGCCGGCGGGTCCAGCGCCGGGGGATCCAGTGCGGCAGCGTCAGCACCGCCCAGTGGTTCCGCACCACTGACCGTGTTCGCTGCGGCATCGCTCAAGGCCACCTTCACCCAGATCGGAACGATCTTCCAGCAGGAGAACCCCGGGTCGACTGTCACCTTCAACTTTGCGGGGTCGTCCGATCTGGTCGCGCAACTCATCGCGGGCGCGCCCGCCGATGTGTTCGCCTCCGCCGACACCGCCAACATGACCAAGGCGACCGACGCCGGCCTCGTGTCGGGCACGCCACTCAACTTCGCGACGAACACCCTGACGATCGTCACACCGCCCGGAAACCCGGCCGGGATCACCTCTTTCGCCGACCTCGCGAAGCCCGGTGTCGCCGTGGTGGTGTGCGCTCCGCAGGTGCCGTGCGGGGCGGCGGCGCAGAAGGTCGAGACGAACACCGGTGTCACGCTCACCCCGGTCAGCGAGGAGAACTCCGTGACCGACGTACTGGGCAAGATCACCAGCGGGCAGGCCGACGCGGGCCTGGTGTATGTCACCGACGCCTCCGGCGCGGGTGACAAGGTCACCACTGTCAGCTTCCCGGAGTCGACGACCGTGGTGAACACCTACCCGATCGCGACCCTGACCGCGGCCACCGAACCCTCGTTGGCGATGACGTTCGTGGAGCTGGTGACGGGGCCGGAGGGCCAGCAGCTGCTGGCCGCGGCCGGGTTCCAGCCCGCGACGTGACGACTGAACTGACCGCCGCGAAGTGACCACCGCGTGATCAACTCCCCGGAATCGGTTCCTGCCCGTCGAGGTCGGGGGCGGGCAAGGACCGATTCCGGATTGCCCCGGTGGGTGTTCGTGCCCGCGGTGCTGGGCGGAGCGTTCATCCTGCTGCCGCTGGCCGCGATGCTGCTGCGGGTCCAGTGGTCGCAGTTCTGGGCACTGATCACCTCCGAGTCGTCGGTCGCCGCGTTGTGGCTGAGCCTGAAGACCTCCACCGCAAGCACCGTGCTGTGCGTGGTGCTCGGAACCCCGATGGCCCTGGTGCTCGCTCGATCGACCTTTCCTGGGCTCCGGCTGGCTCGTTCGCTGGTGCTGCTGCCGCTGGTCCTGCCGCCGGTGGTGGGGGGAATCGCGCTGATCTACACCTTCGGCCGGCAGGGCCTGCTCGGTGGAACCCTGGAGTTCCTCGGGCTGCGAATCGCGTTCACCACCACCGCGGTGGTGATCGCGCAGACGTTCGTGGCGCTGCCGTTCCTGGTGTTGAGCCTGGAGGGCGCGCTGCGCACCGCGGGCCGGCGCTACGAGTCGGTGGCCGCCACGCTCGGCGCGAACCCGACCACCGTGCTGCGACGAGTGACTGTTCCCTTGGTGCTGCCGGGGTTGATCTCCGGGGCCGTGCTGGCCTTCGCCCGGGCGCTCGGCGAGTTCGGCGCGACGCTGACCTTCGCCGGCAGCCTGCAGGGGGTGACCCGCACCCTGCCGCTGGAGATCTACCTGCAGCGGGAGACCGACCCGGATGCGGCGGTGGCGCTGTCCCTGCTGCTGGTCGTGGTCGCGGTGTTGATCGTGCTGGCCACCCGTGGCCGAACCAGCGACGGGTCGCTGTGAGGGTGGCGGCGTCGGTGTGCGGGCCCGAGCCGATGGCGGCCGGGGCGGGCGCGCTGCAGCTGCGGGTCACCCTGGCTCAGCGCGATCTCGACCTGGAACTGCAGGTCGATCCCGGTGACGTGGTGGCCGTGCTGGGCGCCAACGGCGCCGGCAAGTCCACCCTGCTGTCGCTGATCGCCGGATTGCTCAGACCCGACACCGGTCGGATCTGTGTTGACGGGGAGGTGCTTCTGGACACCGCCCGGCGCGTCTGGACGCCGCCGCACCGCAGGGGTGTCGCGCTGCTCGCGCAGCAGGCGCTGCTCTTCCCGCACCTGACC
>Ga0302299_10002418_pt1 | contig 11404 bp, 11 predicted proteins | sample III_Fen_N3_4_FD_198795 | JGI IMG/M metagenome (GOLD analysis project Ga0302299, IMG submission 198795) | Peat permafrost microbial communities from Stordalen Mire near Abisko, Sweden - III_Fen_N3_4 | ecosystem: Environmental > Terrestrial > Soil > Wetlands > Permafrost | place: Sweden: Abisko...
GAGCAACTGGGCGTCAAGGTCCTCGACGAGGCCGGGTTCGTCGCCCTGCTCGACGGCGGCGCGCAGGCGGCCGACCCGTTGGCGCGCAGCGGGACTACAGGTAGCTGACGCCGGTCAGCTTCTCCGAGGCCTCCCAGAGCGAGGCCGCCACGGCTTCGTCACGCGAGGCCTTGGTCGAGCCGACGACCTTGGGGTGCCCGCCCAACTCCATCAGCCCGTCGGGTCCGACGAACGACCCGCCGGGCAGGTCGCGGACGGTGGCCGCGTACAGCGACGAAAGCGCGCCGAGTTCGGCGCTCTGTGCGAGTAGCCGGTTGCCAACCGCCATGACGCGGTCCTGGAACGACTCGGTCTTGGTCTGCAGTTCGGTGGCGGCGTAGCCGGGATGGGCCGCGACCGAGGTGACCGCTGAGCCGGACGCAGTCAGCCGACGCTGCAGTTCGTAGGCGAACATGAGGTTCGCCAGCTTCGACTGCCCGTAGGCACCCCACCGGCTGTAGCGGCGCTGCTCCCAGTTCAGGTCCGCCAGTTTGATGCGTCCCATCCGGTGCGCGCCGCTGGACAGCGTGACGACCCGGTCGGTGATGTGGGGCAGCAGCAGGCCCGTCAGGGCGAAGTGGCCGAGGTGGTTGGTACCGAACTGGCTCTCGAACCCGTCCGCAGTCGCACGCTTGGGCAGGGCCATGATCCCGGCGTTGTTGATCAGGACGTCCACGGCCTCGACGGACTCGGCGAACGCGCGGACCGAGGCCAGGTCGGCCAGATCCAGCGGGCGGACCTCGCGGCTGCCGCTCATCGCCGCGGCCGCGGCGTCGCCCTTGGCCGTGTTGCGGCACGCCAGGATGACGTGGGCGCCCTTCGCGGCGAGTTCACGGGCGGTGACCTCGCCCAGACCGCTGTTGGCACCCGTCACGATGATCGTGCGGCCGGTCTGGTCGGGGATGTCCGCGGAAGTCCATTTGGTCATGCGAAAATGGTAGCCCGATCTCCGGTTAGGCGCGCGCTGTCAGCCTGCCGCAGTGACCGTCGCCGCAATTGCGGCCAGGTGGCGCAGCCGGACCAGCTCGGACGGCAGCCAGCGCAGCGCCGGGCGGCCGACGAGCAGCGCACCGGAGCCCAGCGGCGCGGTCGCCAGCTCGAACCCGAGCCGGTGCCAGTCCGAGGGTGCCCAGGGTTCGTCGGCATTCAGTGCGCGGGCCGGTTCCGGCGGCCACCATGGGGCGGGCAGCTCCGCGATCTCGGGTGCGGCGCTGCCGCGCGCCAGGACGGCAGCGACGCCGTCCACTGGCTCGTCGAGCACGACGGCCCAGCCGGCACGGAAGATCCGGGCCACGCCGTCGGCCAGGGCGAGCAGCGCACCCTCGGCCGATGCCGCCAGGCTGTCGAGCAACTCCAGCTCGCGGTGCGGGTCGATCTGGCCGGCGTATGGGCGGATCGACTCGACGCGAACCCCCGGGACGCCCGCGGCCGCGCTGACCAAGGAGTCGGCGAGGCGATCGGGCGGCAGCTCGACCAGGATGTCGTCGATGGCGCAGCCCGGGCCGCGCTCGATGACGTCGACGCTCAGGATGTCGGCGTCCACAGCGCCGAGCGCCGTCGCGACCGCACCGAGGGCACCGGGGCGATCGGGCAGCACGATGCGCAGGAGGAACGACATTGCCCCACTTTCCCTGACCGACGTGTCCGGCGCGTTACGACGGGCCGTCCGGGCCGGTGCCCGATCCGGCACGTGGCCGCACTCGTAGACTCATCGGTCGTGCCTGACGCAACCGAAACCCCCGCCCCTGCGGAGCACCGCATCAGCCGGGACGACGTGTCCCATCTGGCCCACCTGGCCCGCCTGGCTGTCACCGACGAGGAGCTCGACATGTTCGCCGGGCAGCTCGATGTGATCCTCGGCGCGGTGGCCCGGGTCGGTGAGGTCGCGGCCGCGGACGTGCCGCCGACCTCCCACGCGGTCGCGATGACGAACGTCTACCGGCCCGACGAGGTGCGGCCGTCGCTGCCCCGGGCCGCGGTGCTCGCTGAGGCGCCGTCCGTCGAGGACGAGAAGTTCCGCGTGCCTCGGATCCTGAGCGAGGAGGCGTGAGCGACCTCATCCGACTCAGCGCGGCAGACACGGCCGCGGCGATCGCGCGCGGCGAGGCGTCCGCCGTCGAGGTGGCCCAGGCGCACCTGGACCGGATCTCGGCCGTCGACGGCCAGGTCAGGGCCTTCCTGCACGTCGACGCCGAGGGCGCCATTGCCGCAGCGCAGGCGGTCGATGCACGCCGGGCCGCCGGCGAGACCCTGTTGCCGCTCGCCGGCGTGCCGCTGGCGATGAAGGACGTCGTCGTCACCGAGGGACTGCCGACGACGGCCGGGTCGAAGATCCTCGAGGGGTGGCGCCCGCCGTACGACGCGACGATCACCCGCCGCATCAAGGACGCCGGCATCGTCATCCTCGGCAAGACCAACATGGACGAGTTCGCGATGGGTTCGTCCACGGAGAACTCGGCGTACCACCCGACGCATAACCCGTGGGATCTCACCCGCATCCCCGGCGGTTCGTCGGGCGGGTCCAGCGCGGCGGTCGCGGCGTACGAAGCGCCGCTGTCGATCGGCACCGACACCGGCGGGTCGATCCGCCAGCCGGCCGCCGTGACCGGGATCGTCGGGCACAAGCCGACCTACGGCGCAGTGTCACGCTACGGGCTGATCGCGTTCTCGTCCTCGCTCGACCAGGCCGGCCCGTTCGGGCGGACGGTTCTGGACGCTGCCCTCCTGCACGAGGTGATCGCCGGGCACGATCGGTGTGACTCGACCTCCCTCGACCTGCCGGTCGCTCCGGTCGTCGCGGCCGCCCGCGAGGGAGCCACCGGCGACCTGCGCGGCGTGCGCATCGGCGTGGTGCGCGAACTCGGTGGCGAGGGCTACCAGGCTGGCGTGCTCCAGTCGTTCGCTGCGGCGCTCGACACGCTGCGCGGCCTGGGGGCCGAGATCGTCGAGGTGTCGTGCCCGCACTTCGAGTACGCCCTCGCCGCCTACTACCTGATCGCGCCCAGCGAGTGCTCGTCCAACCTGGCCCGCTTCGACTCCGTGCGCTACGGACTGCGGGTGGGCGACGACGGCGCGAACTCGCTCGAGGACGTCATGTCCCTCACCCGCGAAGCCGGCTTCGGCCCTGAGGTGAAGCGGCGGATCATCATCGGGACGTACGCATTGTCGTCGGGCTACTACGACGCCTACTACGGGCAGGCGCAGAAGGTGCGGACGCTGATCGCGCGCGACTTCGCCGCCGCGTTCGAGCAGGCCGACGTCCTCGTCTCGCCCACATCGCCGTTTGTCGCGTTCGGCATCGGTGAGCGCGTCGACGACCCGATGGCGATGTACATCAACGACCTCTGCACCCTGCCGGCGTCGTTGGCTGGGACGCCCGCGATCTCGGTGCCGTGCGGGCTGTCCGAGGGCCTGCCGGTGGGACTGCAGATCATGGCGCCCACCCTGGCCGACGAGCGCTGCTACCGCGTAGGCGCGGCCTTCGAATCGGCCGTCGCCCCCGTGCTCGCCAGCATCCCGGAGTTGACCAGATGACGCTGACCTACGACGACGTGCTCGCGCGCTACGAGCCGGTGTTCGGGCTCGAGACGCACGTCGAGCTGGGCACCGTGTCCAAGATGTTCTGCGGCTGCTCGACGGAGTTCGGCGCCGAACCGAACACCCACACCTGCCCGGTCTGCCTCGGCCTGCCCGGTGCCCTCCCGGTGGTGAACGAGACCGCGATCGAGTCGACGATCAAGATCGGGCTCGCGCTGAACTGCTCGATCGCTGCCTGGTCGCGGTTCGCGCGCAAGAACTACTTCTACCCGGACATGCCGAAGAACTACCAGATCTCGCAGTACGACGAGCCGCTGTGCAGCGAGGGCTACGTCGACGTCGAGGTCGAGGGCACGACGTACCGGGTCGGGATCGAGCGCGTGCACATGGAGGAGGACACCGGCAAGAACACCCACGTCGGGACCTCCGGGCGCATCCACGGGGCGGAGTACTCGCTCGTCGACTTCAACCGGGCCGGCATCCCGCTCATCGAGATCGTGACCAAGCCGGTGCCGGGCGCGGGGCGGTTGGCGCCGGAGGTGGCCAAGGCCTACGTCACCCTGCTGCGTGACCTGCTTCGCACGCTGGGCGTCAGCGACGTGCGGATGGAGCAGGGCTCGCTGCGCTGCGACGTCAACACCTCGCTCAACCTGCCGGGTGCGGAGTGGGGCACGCGGACGGAGACGAAGAACGTCAACTCGCTGCGCAGCGTCGAGCGCGCGGTGCGCACGGAGATCGTGCGCCAGGCCGAGTTGCTGGACCAGGGACAGCGGATCATCCAGGAGACGCGGCACTTCTCCGAGACGACGGGCGACACCCGCCCCGGCCGCAGCAAGGAGGAGGCGACCGACTACCGCTACTTCCCCGAGCCGGATCTGGTGCCCGTCGCGCCGGACGCCGCCTGGATCGAGACGCTGCGCGCCAATCTGCCGGAACTACCGGCGGCCAGACGGGCCCGAATGCGTGATGTCCTCGGTGTCAGCGCCGACGACATGCAGGCCATGACGAATGCGGGAGTGGTCGACCTCGTCGGTGCGACGGTCGAGGCGGGTGCCCCCGTGGCCGAGGCCCGCAACTGGTGGATGGGCTACCTGGCGCAGAAGGCCAACGAGCGCGAGGTCGACGCAGCCGACCTCGGCGTGACGCCCGCCCAGGTCGCGCGGCTCGTCGCGCTGGTGGCAGACGGGTCGCTGTCGGTGACGCTGGCCCGCCAGGCCGTCGACGGAGTACTCGAGACGGGCGCGGACGTCGACGCGGTGGTGGCCGAGCGCGGGCTCAAGGTGGTGTCCGACACCGGTGCGCTGGAGACGGCCGCCGACGAGGCGATCGCGGCCAACCCGGACATCGCGGAGAAGGTCCGCGGCGGCAAGCTGCCCGCGGTCGGCGCGCTGGTCGGCGCGGTGATGAAGGCGACGCGCGGGCAGGCCGACGCCGCCGCGGTGCGCGCGATCCTGCTCGAGCGCCTCGGCGTCACCGAGTAGGCGGGCACATCAGCATCCGCGCGGCCAGGTTCGCTGCCTGCGCCGCGGTCACCGCCATCCTGCTGGCCGCAGCCGCGCAGCCCGCTGCCGGCTCGGCGCGCGGCCCGCACGTGGTGTTCCGCCTGTCCGATCCGCGCGTCAAGGAGGCGAGCGGGATCGGCTTGGGCATCCGATCGCCCGGCGTCATGTATGTGCAGAACGACAGCGGCGACTCCGCGCGGTTCTTCGCCCTCAATGCGACGACCGGTCGCGTGCTCGCGGTCTGTGACGTCCCTGGAGCGACCAACGTCGACTGGGAGGACCTGGCGGTAGCCAAGGACTCGCGGGGGGTGCCGTCGGTGTGGCTCGCTGACATCGGCGACAACGACGCGAACCGCAAGGAGATCGACATCTACCGGGTCGACGAGCCCGCCGTCGCCCTCTCGGCGGGCGGCTCGCACGTGACGACGGCACCGCCGCAGGAATGGCGGCTGCAGTACCCGAACGGGCCGTCGGACGCCGAGTCGCTGGCAGTGGCTCCCGGTGGCGCGGCCTACATCGTGACTAAGGCCTTCGACGGGCAGTCGCGGGTCTACGCGGTGCCGGCCAAGCCGGGTTCCGGCAGTGTCCGGACGCTGACGCAGATCGGCACGATCTCGTTCTCGATCACCGGCTCGCCTGACCCGTTCGCGCCGATCGGCGAGTTGACGGCGACAGGCGCTGCGTTGTCGCACGACGGCTCCCTGTTGGCGGTGCGCACCTACTCTGACGCCTACGTGTGGCGGGTGGCCAAGGGCGATGTCGCCGCCGCCCTGCACGGGCCGTCCACGCGCATCGTGCTACCCGAGCAGCCCCAGGGTGAGGGCGTCACCTTCGCCGGGACTGCCCTGCTCACCGACTCGGAGAAGGTCGATTCCGCGGTCTACTCGGTGCCCCTGCCGGTGGCGCTGACGAAGCCGGTGGCACAGCGCGCCACGGCGAGCCGCGCGCCCAGCCCGATCGTTGCGTCGTCCACGTCCTCCAGTCGCGCTACCGGGTCCGTTCTCGGGTCGACGAGCCTGCGGCTGGTCTATCTGGGCGCGGCAGCGGTGGCGCTGATCGGACTGTGGGCCGGTCGACGGCGCCGTCGCCGGTCGCGCTGACACGAGCCGCGCTGACCCTCGGTCAGACCGGCAAGGAACCGCCGCCGGAATCCGGGACGACCCGCAGCACGCGCTCGTCGTCGGCCGCGGGCTTGCCGTGCCCGTCGCGGTTGGACGTGGTCAGCCACAGGGCGCCATCGGGCGCGGCGACGACGGTGCGCAACCGGCCGTACTTGCCCTTGAGCAGCGTCGTGAACTTGCCGGTCGTCACGCTGGACGAGTTGATACCGGCCAGGTGTGAGACCAGCAGTGCGTCACCCTGCAGGGTCGTCACGTAGAGCACGTTGTCGAGCACTGTGCATCCGCCGGGCTGGCCGTAGCCGGCCGGCAGCGTTGCGAGCGGTGCCGTGCTCGTCGCGCTGGTCGCCGGCCAGCCGTAGGAGGCGCCCCGGCGCAGGGTGTTGACCTCGTAGTGACCGTCCGCACCCGGTCCCTCGGTCTCGATCATCAGGTTGATCTGACTGACGAGGCACAGGCCGGCGACGTCGCGGTGGCCGCTGGTGAAGACCGGCGAGGACGGTCTCGGGTTGCCCGGGGCGGGCCGTCCGATGTCGGTCACGCGCAGCACCTTGCCCGCCAGGCTCGACGAGGAGGCAGCAAGGCTCGGTCGGCCGGCGTCGCCCGTGCCGACGTACAGATCACCATCGGCGCCGAATGCGATCCGTCCGACGTTGCCCGTCTTGCCCTTCGGGATCCCGGTGAGGACCGGCGTCGCCGGACCGGTCAGCGTGAAGTCGACGACCCGGTTGTCCGTGGGGGTGGTCACGTAGGCGTAGATCAGGTTGTCCTCGTCGTAGTGCGGGGACAGGGCGAGGTCGAGCAGGCCGCCGTCGCCGGTGGCGTCGAGTCCGGACAGCGTGCGTACCGTGCGCACCGGTTGGCCGGGCACCGGCTGTACCCGCACGATGCGGCCGGTGGTGCGCTCACCGACCAGCGCGGTGCCGTCGGGAAGCACCGCCAGCCCGACCGGGGCGGCGAGGTGTGTGGCCACGACCGCCGGATCGGCGGTGGCGGTGGGCGACGTCGACGGCGGGCGCGTCGGCCCGGTGCCTGATCCGGAGGGGGTGATCGGGCTCGGCAGTCCCGGGGCGGCGCCCGGCGCGCGGCCTTCGCCCTGGAACGACGGTTTGGGCACCCAGGTCGGCGCGGTGGAACCGCGCGCGGCCGCGCAGCCGGCCAGCAGCAAGGCGGCGGCACTCGCGGCTACGGCGGAACGGACAGGATGCACCGCGCCAGTCTGCCTGCCGAACCTGTGACCCAGCATTACGCTCGGGCAGCGTGACCACGCTCTGCCTGCAGACCGCCGCGGAAGTCGCCCTGGTGGGCGAGCTGTCCGACTCGATCCGGGTCGTCGTCTGGGACGGCGCGGGCGAGCCGCCGCCCAACATCGCCGACGTCGACCTGTTCGTCGCCAGCTACATGGAACCGCCCGTGCCGGACGAGGCGCTGGCGAGGATGTCGCGGCTGCGGGTCATCCAGGTGCTCTCGGCCGGCGTGGAGGCGTGGCTGCCGCGAGTGCCGCCCGGGGTGATGCTGTGCAACGGCAGGGGAGTGCACGGCGGGTCGACGGCCGAACTCGCCGTGGCGGGGGTGACGAGCCTGCTGCGCGAACTGCCCCGCTGGCACGAGGCGCAGCGCGCCCACGAGTGGGTGGACGCCGCCACGGACGGCTCCGACGGCAAGCGGGTCGTGATCATCGGTTCGGGGGACATCGGCAGGCGGATCGGCTCCGCACTGGCCGCGTTCGGCGCTGACGTCATCTACGTCAATCGAAGCGGCCACGACGGCGCGCACGCCCTGTCCGAGCTGCCCAGCCTGTTGCCCGACGCGGGCGTGGTGATCCTGGCGCTGCCGCTGACCGACGAGTCGCGCGGCCTGGTCGACGCCCGATTTCTGGCCGCGATGCCCGACGGCGCGATCCTGGCGAACATCGCCCGCGGGAAACTCGTCGACACGGACGCGCTGCTGGCGCAGCTGAGCTCCGGGCGGCTCAGTGCGTTCCTCGATGTGACCGACCCTGAGCCGCTACCGGCCGATCACCCGCTGTGGGACGCGCCGAACCTGCTCCTGACGCCGCACATCGGCGGTGGCACGCGCGGGTGGGACGAGCGCGCGTACCGGCTCGTGCGCGAGCAGGTGCTGCGCCTGGACGCAGGTGTTCCGCTGACCAACGTAGTAGTCGGCTGACCGTGCGTGTCGGCTTTCCTGACGCGCTGTCACGGCTACGGTGTTCGCTCATGCGCACTCGACCCGTTCTCGTCAGCTGTGCCGTTGCCGGTGTCCTGCTGCTCGCGGCCTGCAGTTCCTCCAAGTCCGGCAGCGGCCAGGCTGCGTCGCCGAGCGCGACGCCGGCGACGAAAGCACAGCTGCAGACGATCGTGCTGCAGCCGGCTGACCTGCCGGCTGGCTGGAAGGGCACGCCGTACCAGGCCGACCCGAACGATGCCGCCGACCAGGCGGCGCTGCTGGCCTGCACAGGCGGCAAGGACACGACCGCCGACAAGGTAGCCGAAGCGAATTCCGACGACTACAACCTCGACAACGCCACGATCTCGTCCTCGGCCAACAGCTTCAAGTCGCAGAGTGACATCGATGCCGACGTCGCGACGCTGCACAGCCCGAAGCTCAGCTCGTGCTACGACCAGCTGCTGAAGAAGCAACTCGCGACGGCACTGCCGGCGGGCGCGACGATCAAGTCCGCCTCGATCACGATCACGCCGGGATCCGGCGGCGGGCCGGCGAACGTGGCAGCTACCGGGAGCGGCACGATCCAGATCAGCGCGAACGGGCAGATCGTTCCCGCCTACGTCAACGTCGCGTTCATTACCGGCCCGCTCATCGAGGCCGAGGTCGATGCGGAGAACGTGGGCACGCCGGTGCCGCCGGCCGTGGTGAGCGCGCTGGTCGCCAAGGTCGCCGCGCGCGCTGCCCAGGGTTAGCTGCGAGCCAGGGTTAGCCGCGCGAGCGGCGCTGACACATCAGCGCCGCGAACGTCGCGATGGCGCGAACTTCTGTCGGGGGGCGGCCACCTCCGGCAGCCTGCCGCCGCTGGCCTGAGAGACGCCGGCCAGGTCCGCGACGGTGACGCAGGGCAGGCGGACCGACCCGCCGTCGAACAGCACCGCGTACACCGAGCGTCCGGTCACTGACAGGCCGTGGACCGAATCCCATGGCAGCCGGCGCGAGCCGAACGCGGCGCGAACGGTGATGCCCCCGGCGTCCACGATCGTGGCCGTCCGCCGGATGAAGATCGCGGCCACCAGCGGAATGACCAGCAGCAGCAGCCGGAAGCTGAGCACCGGCGGTACCAGGCGGGTCCCGTTGCCTGCGAGTGCGAGAGGAAAGGTGCAGAAGAACAGGATCACGACGGCGAGGTACGCCAGCGCCGGGAGGCGGTAAGTCCTGGGCCGTGGCGGCGAACCGGATTCCGAGAGCACAGCGCAAACGGTAACCCGTAGTGTTTTTCCCATGACCAGCGAGCAGCGTTCCCCGGCGCCCACCCATCGCAAGCCCCACAGTGGCATCGTCACCGACGGCCTCGAACGTGCCGCGGCGCGCGGCATGCTGCGCGCGGTCGGGATGGGCGACGACGACTGGCGCAAGCCACAGATCGGCGTGGCGTCGTCGTGGAACGAGATCACGCCGTGCAACCTCTCGCTGGACCGGCTGGCCAAGAAGGCCAAGATCGGGGTCCGGGGCGCGGACGGCTTCCCGCTCGAGTTCGGGACGATCTCGGTCTCGGACGGCATCTCGATGGGGCACGACGGGATGCACTACTCGCTGGTCTCGAGGGAGGTGATCGCCGACTCCGTCGAGACGGTCTTTCGCGCCGAGCAGCTCGACGGTGGCGTCCTGCTCGCCGGCTGCGACAAGTCCGAGCCCGGCATGCTGATGGCCGCCGCGCGCCTCGACATCGCCGCGACGTTCCTCTACGCCGGCTCGACGCTGCCCGGGCGCTACAAGGGCCGGGACGTGACGATCATCGACGCCTTCGAGGCGGTCGGGGCGTGCCTGGCCGGTCGGATGACCCGCGAGGAGGTCACCGAGATCGAGAAGGCGATCTGCCCGGGCGAGGGCGCGTGCGGCGGCATGTACACCGCGAACACGATGGCCTCGGCCGCCGAGGCGCTGGGCATGTCACTGCCCGGCAGCGCGGCGCCGCCTGCGCCGGACGCCCGGCGCGACCACTACGCCGAGCGTTCGGGCGAGGCGGTCGTGCACCTCGTCGACGCCGGCATCACCACCCGCCAGATCATGACCAAGGCCGCGTTCGAGAACGCGATCACCGTCGTGATGGCGCTGGGTGGCTCGACCAACGCCGTCCTGCACCTGCTGGCGATCGCCCACGAGGCGAAGGTCGACCTGACCCTCGACGACTTCAACCGGATCGGCGACAAGGTGCCGCACCTGGCCGACGTCAAGCCGTTCGGCCGGTACGTGATGACCGACATCGACTCGATCGGCGGTGTCCCGGTCGTGATGAAGGCGCTGTTGGACGCCGGCCTGCTGCACGGCGACGCCCTGACCGTCACCGGCAAGACGCTCGCGGAGAACCTGCGCGACATAGCCCCGCCCGATCCCGACGGCAAGATCATCCACGCGATGAGTGACCCGATCCACAAGACCGGTGGCCTGCTCATCCTCAAGGGCTCGATGGCGCCGGAGGGGGCGGTCGTGAAGAGCGCCGGCTTCGACGCCGACGTGTTCGACGGCACCGCGCGGGTCTTCGACCGGGAGCAGGCCGCGATGGAGGCGCTCGCCGCGGGTGAGCTCAAGGCCAACGACGTGGTGGTCATCCGCTACGAGGGGCCCAAGGGCGGGCCCGGCATGCGCGAGATGCTGGCGATCACGGGCGCGATCAAGGGCGCCGGGCTCGGCAAGGACGTGCTGCTGTTGACCGACGGGCGGTTCTCGGGCGGCACCACGGGCCTGTGCATCGGGCACGTCGCGCCTGAGGCGGCGGTGGGCGGGCCGATCGCGCTCGTCGCCGACGGCGACCGGATCCGGCTCGACATGACTGCTCGCACCCTCGACCTGGTCGTTGACGAGGCGGAACTGGAGCGGCGGCGCATCGAGTGGAAGCCGCAGCCCCAGCGCATGGACTACGGCGTGCTCGGCAAGTACGCCAAGCTCGTCGGGTCGGCAGCGACCGGGGCCGTCTGCGGCTGAGACGCGCCGCTACGGCATCAGGGTGCCGAAGTCCTCGGTGAGCCAGATCTTGTGGTG
>Ga0302299_10002419_pt1 | contig 11404 bp, 15 predicted proteins | sample III_Fen_N3_4_FD_198795 | JGI IMG/M metagenome (GOLD analysis project Ga0302299, IMG submission 198795) | Peat permafrost microbial communities from Stordalen Mire near Abisko, Sweden - III_Fen_N3_4 | ecosystem: Environmental > Terrestrial > Soil > Wetlands > Permafrost | place: Sweden: Abisko...
CAAGGTCGACCGCTCCAGCCGGTCCGCGATCGTAGCGGCTTCGGTCGCGTTCTTCCTGGCCGAGCTGGGCGACAAGACCATGCTGGCGACGATCACCCTGGCCACCACCGGCAACCCCTTCGCCGTCTGGTTGGGCTCCACGTTGGGGATGGTCGCGGCCGATGCCCTGGCGATCCTCGTGGGCCAGCAACTCGGGGCGCGGCTGCCCGAGCGGGCGGTGCGCATCGGTGCATCGGTGGCCTTCTTCGTCTTCGGCGTCATCTTGCTGGTCGAGGCCCTGGTGAGCTGACGGCCCGTGGATTTGGCCGCGGACCGACTCCCGGCAAAGAATGACGAGATGAACGTTGTCGTCTGCGTCAAGCAGATCCCGGACCCGGCTGACCCGGGTGCGATGGATCCCGAAACCAAAACTCTCAAGCGAGACGGGAAGCTCATCCTCGATGAGTCCGACTCCTACGGCGTCGAGATGGCCCTGCAGCTGGTGGACACCGCCGGCGGGGGCGAGGTCACGCTGGTCTCGATGGCCCCGAACAGCGAGGTCAGCGGTCTCCGGACGGCCCTCGCCATGGGCGCCGCCAAGGCCATCCTGATCAGCGACCCGTCGCTCCAGGGCTCCGATGCGCTGAGCACCGCCAAGGTGCTGGCCGCGGCCATCAAGCGGGTCGAGGGTGCCGATCTGGTGCTCACCGCCACCGAGTCGAGCGACGGCTACACGGGCACCGTCCCGGAGCAGATCGCCGGTCTGCTCGACCTGCCGTCGGTCACCTTCGCCAAGTCGATCGCCGTCGACGGCTCCACCGTCAAGGTGCAGCGCCAGACCGAGGCCGGCTACGACGACGTCGAGTGCCCGTTGCCCGCCGTCGTCTCCGTGACCGCCGGTGTGGTCGAGCCCCGCTACCCGTCGTTCAAGGGCATCATGGCCGCCAAGAGCAAGCCGGTCGACGAGGTCACCGTCGCCGATCTGGGCCTCGACGCCTCGAGCGTCGGCTGGGCCGGCGCCCGCCAGGAGATCACCAGCATCGCCGCCGCACCTTCGCGTCAGGCCGGCGAGGTCGTCGAGGACGACGGCACCGGCTTCGAGAAGATCGTGGCCTATCTCGACAACCTCAAGGTCATCTAGGAGATCCATCATGACTCTTTCCAAGATCTGGGTCTTCGCTGAGGCAACCGACGGCAAGGTGTCGTCGACCACCCTCGAGATCCTCACCAAGGCACGTGAACTGTCCGGCACCGTCGAGGCCATCTACGTCGGCGGCGACGCCGATGCGGTCGCCGCCGTGCTCGGCGCCCATGGCGCCACCGCCATCCACAGCACCGGCGATATCGGCTCGGCCCTCCCCGGCGTGCCGGTCGCCGCGGCCATCGCCGATGCCGTCGCGTCGGCCGGTGCGCCCGACGCCATCCTGTTCGCCACGTCCTACGCCGGTCGCGACATCGCCGGTCGGCTGTCGGTCAAGCTCGACCAGCCGGTGCTCACGAACTGCGTCGACCTCGTGCTCGACGGTGACTCGCTCTCCGTCGTCGAGCCGGTCTTCGGTGGCACCACAGACGTCACCACCAAGGCCGTCGGATCCGGTCCGGCCATCATCCTGCTCCGCCCGAAGTCGTTCGTGGCCGAGGAGAGCGGTGGCGCCGCCGCCGCGGTCAGCACCATCGCCGTCCCCGACACGGGTGCCGCCGGTGCAGCCAAGATCATCGAGCGTCACGTCGAGGAGCGTCAGGGTCCGCAGCTCGAGGACGCCGCCGTCGTGGTGTCGGGTGGCCGTGGTCTCGGCGAGGCCGAGAAGTACCAGATGATCGAGGACCTGGCCAAGCTGCTGCACGCGGCTCCCGGCGCCTCACGGGCCATCGTCGACGCCGGCTGGGTGCCCTACTCGTACCAGGTGGGCCAGACCGGCAAGGTCGTGAAGCCGACGGTCTACATCGCCGCCGGCATCTCGGGCGCCACCCAGCACATGGTGGGCATGAAGGGCTCGAAGAACATCATCGCCATCAACAAGGACGCCGAGGCCCCGATCTTCTCGATCAGCGACCTCGGCATCGTGGGCGACGTCAACAAGGTCATCCCGGCCCTCATCGAGGCGCTGAAGGCCCGAGGCTGATCCAGCCCCGGTCCTCGTGACCCGCACGACCTGAACACGGCCCCGACCGGCGACCCGCCGACCGGGGCCGTGTCGCGTCCGGGTCCAAATCCCCTACCGGTCGGTGGCCCGGAGGTGCATCTTGACCAGCGATCCGGCGGACGAGGAGGTCACGGTCATGGCGACGGGAACCCCGCGCGGGGTGCACGGTTGGACGCTGCTGGTGGGGCTGGTGGCGGTGGCGGGGCTGAGCGTCGGACTGGTGGCGTGCGGCAGCTCGTCGAAGACGGCGACCGACACGACCGAGTCCTCTGCCGCGGGCAGCGGGACCACGGACACGACGGCCGGTCCGAGCGCGGCCGACGACCTGGCCCCGTTCTTCGCGGCCTCCGTCGAGGTGGACCAGAAGCTGCAGGTCGCGGCCGACGCCGTGAACGCCCGCATCGGCGCCGACACGGTGTCGTTCGACCAGGCGACTCGCGACGCGATCGCGGCGTCGTCGCCGGACGCGGTGGCGGCGACGATCCCCGCCGGCATGGGGCCGGAGCTCGAGCAGGCGGTCCTGCTCGTGTACAGCGATCTCGTCTCCCGGTTCCAGTCGCTCAATGACAGGTTGTGCGTGACGGAGGAGCCGTACCCTCGCTCCGAGCTCGACCCGCGGTGCTTCGCGGCGGGTCACGTCGCCGCCGGCCGGTTCGACGCCGACCTCGCCGCGGCGCGCGCCGCAGCTGCGGCTGCGCCTCCGGTGGTCGTCGCGGCATCCGACTCGCGTGCCGCGGCGGAGCTGGCGCTGCGCATCTACTGGACCGACCTGGCGAACGGCTGCGCGGCCGGCGGAGGCGGGTACCTCGCCACGAAGCCGATCGTCGTGGTGTGGAAGAGCGAGCCCCAGGTGGGGGGAGGCCCGCCCTGGGACGGCCGGGCCGACGACCTCCCGTTCCGGGCGACCTACGCCGCCCCGACCGGCTGGAAGATCGAGCTGAACGCCTGCTGACGGGCGACTGAAGGTCGGGGCCCCGATCGACAACGCTTCGGTTCGGCAAAGTCTCGGCCAACAGTGGCGAAGGTCCCTGGCGGTGGGGGCGCCGGGGAACGACACTCGCCGCCATGGAGATCAACAGCCTCTTCGGCATCCCCGCGCACCCGCTCTTGGTGCATGCCGCCGTCGTGCTCGTGCCGTTGGCGGCCATCGGCACCGCCGTCATCGCGGTCTGGGGCCGTGCCCGTCGCGCCCTCGGATGGGTCGTCGTCGGGTTGGCCTTCGCCGCGTTCGGTGCCGTCGGCGTGGCCCAGAAGAGCGGCGGGACGCTGGCCGACCACGTGGTGCCGACCGCGCTCACCAAGGCGCACGTCGAGATGGGCGACGCCGTGCTGCCCTGGGCGTTCGCCATCCTGGGGGTCGCCGCGGCGGTGATGGTGATCGACACGTGGCGCTTGCGTCGCTCGAGCGGGGGCGAGGGCGCGACTGCGCCGACCCCCGAGTGGCTCCGGCCGGTCATGATCGGCCTGGGGGCGCTGGCCATCGTGTTCGCACTCGGCGCGTCGGTGCAGGTGTACCGGGTGGGCCACAGCGGCGCGAAGGCCGTGTGGCAGTCGACCGACATGAACGGTCCCAGCACCGGCGGCGGCGAAGCTGGCGGCTGACCCGACCCGGTCGTCCCCCCTACGATCGGGGCCGTGACCGCCACCACCGGAACGCAGAGCCCGCCTTCGACCCGTCCGCCGGATCGGCCCCGGTGGACGAACTGGGCCCGCAACCAGTCGTGCTCGCCGATCGCCATCGAGCGGCCCCGGTCCGAGGCCGACATCGTCCGCATCGTGCAGCGGGCGGCCGAGGAGGGCGTGGCCGTCAAGGTGGTCGGAGCCGGTCACTCCTTCACCCCGTTGGTGTGCACCGACGGCTACCTGCTCGACCTCGGCGACTACGACCGGATCCTGTCTGTCGACGTCGGCGCCCGTACTGTCACCGTGCAGGCCGGCATCCCGCTGTCGAAGCTCAACGTCGAGCTGGCCCGCCACGGCCTCGCCCTCGAGAACCTCGGCGACATCGCCTACCAGTCCGTGGCCGGTGCCACCTCGACGGCCACCCACGGCACCGGGTTGGCGTTCGGCAACCTGTCGAGCCGCATCGTGGGCCTGCGCATCGTGGCCGGTGACGGCTCGGTCGTCGAGGCCGCACCCGACCGCAACGCCGACGTGCTCGACGTGGCCCGCGTCGGCGTGGGCGCGCTCGGCGTGCTGTCGGTGGTCACGATCCAGTGCGTGCCGGCGTTCAACCTCCACGCCCTCGAGCAGGCCGAGCGGGTCGACGCCGTGCTCGAACGGTGGGACGACGAGATCGCCGGCCACGACCACTTCGAGTTCTTCTGGATCCCCAACACCGGATGGGCGCTCACCAAGCGCAACCGGCGCACCGACGAGGCCGTCGCCCCTCGGCCCCGATGGCGATCGTTCCGTGACGACTACCTGCTCACCAACCTCGGCTTCGACCTCACCTGCCGGGCCGGACGGCTGCACCCCGCCCTGGGGAAGCGCATGGCCAAGCTCGTGCCGGGGACGGGACGGGCCGAGTACACCGACGCCAGCTACAAGGTGTTCGCCAGTGCCCGGCTCGTGAAGTTCTACGAGATGGAGTACGCCATCCCCAACGAGCACCTGGTCGAGGCGCTCAACCGGGTGCGCGACCTCGTGCGTCGTCAGGGGGTGCAGATCCTGTTCCCCGTCGAGGTGCGGGTCGTCGCCGCCGACGACATCCCCCTCAGCACGGCCCAAGGCCGCACCACCGCCTACATCGCGGTGCACGTCTACCAGGGCACCGCCTACGACCAGTACTTCCAGGGCGTGCAAGGGATCATGGACGACTACGGCGGCCGGCCGCACTGGGGGAAGATGCACTTCCAGAACGCCGCCACCCTCGCTCCTCGCTACCCGCGGTGGGACGAGTTCCAGGCCCTGCGCTCCCGCCTCGACCCGGACGGCCGCTTCACCAGTCCCTACCTCGATCGCGTGCTCGGCCCCATCGCCGGCTGATCGGTCGATCCACCCGACCTGACCTCAGCCCGAGCTCACGTTGAAATCTGAGCCGACGCGGTGGCTGGGTTCTGACGGGGTCGGATCGGGGTCGGCCCGCGTTCTGCGAGAACTGTCACACTGAGTGCCACTAGTTTGTCGGCATCGGTCGACTCAGCGAAGGGTGCGCTCACCATGACCAGCGATGGAACTCCCCGACTGATCTCGGACATGCGCGGCGTCCGCTACGGCGAGGTGCTCGCCGTCTTCGAACGGGGTGACGGGTTCGAGGCCGAGGTGTACGGCACGCAGATGCTCAACGACTGCCCGCAGGAGGTGTGGGAGGCGCTCGACGCGAGCGCCATCGCAGCCGAGATGGGTGCGCTCGTCGTCAAGCTCAACGGTCCCCGGTACTGGATGCTCGACGGCCTCGGCCAGAAGGTCGCGGTGGTCGAGCCGGTGCTTCGCGACTTCGCCGGGCTCTCCACACGGCGCATCGCCACGGTGGACCTCGGCCAGGATCCGTCGACCCGGCCCTACGTGGAGCGCCACGTCAACCGTGGGGCGGTGTTCTTCTTCGACGCCGGCGCGCCGGTCCACGAGCTCCTGGACCCCGACGGGTTGGCGTACGTGATGCAGGCGTACTGCGTGGGGGTCGACCCGACGCTGACCGAGGCGGACCTCCCGGCCCTGGGCGACCGGCTGGACCTCCCGGAGGGTTGGAGCTACCGCACGCGGGTCCTCGACGAGGAGCTGGTCGTCGACACGACGGCCACCATCGCCACCGTGCTCCAGGACGAGCTCGAGAACACCTACACCCTTCCCCACTAGGTCTCAGGCGACCGAGTGGGACCAGGTGGCCCACCAGGGCCACGGGTGGCGCGGCTCACCGCTTGAGCGCGGTGAAGACCTCGTAGACCATCCACGCCGGCCAGAACAGGCCCTGGAACAGCACGAGCACGTAGGCCCAGAAGCTGTCGGCCTGCTGCCAGAAGAACACCCAGGCCCCGAAGATGCCCATGCCGTAGATGGCGCCCCCACCGGCCGCACCGGCGTTGCCACCGCTCTTGTCGCTGTTGCCCATCGTCGGCTCCCTCGTAGGTGTCGATGCGTCGTCGCTCACGTCCGAACGTAGAGAACCGCCCGGTCCGTCACCTAGAGGCGAAGGTCCCCCGCACGCCCAAGGGGGGCAGGAGCGGGACCGCCCGAGGTCGCTGATCGACCGGTCGGGGTGGCGAGGACGGACAGGCGGGCGCTCGGGTACCGCCGGGTCGTGGCCCCGACGGACGAGCGGCTCGATCCCGACCGGCGCGACGCGGTGCTGGAGGGGCTCGGCTTCTCGGCCACGCCGCCGGCGGATCTCGACGGGCTCGCGGCGATCTACGGGGCCTGGTGCGAGCAGGTGCCGTTCGACGACGTGCGCAAGCTGATCGCCCTGCACGGAGGCGCTGATGGGCCGCTGCCGGGCCTCGGCGCCGACGACTTCTTCGACGCCTGGTTGGTGCACCGCACGGGTGGCACGTGCTGGCCCGGCGCCAACGCCCTGGCTTCTCCGAGCAGATCGTCGACGAGCTGCTCCGGGTCTGGAACCCGCAACCCACGGGCCTCGTGGCCCAGGCTGGCGGCCTGGGTCGGGTCGTCTTCGAGCGGGAGTTCGACGTGCTGACCGAGCTCGCCGGCTCGCTCACCGGGGTCTACGAGCCGGACGAGCTTGCCCGGTTGCGTGACGAGTGGGAGTGATCGTCCTCGATGCCGGCGTCATCATCGGCTTCCTCGACGGCGATGACGCTCACCATGACGCTGATCACCGAGATCTGACCGCGCCCCCACCCGTCAGACGAGGGGCCAGGGGTAGCGGCGGCCGGTGTGATCGGTCGGAAAGGTCGCGTCGGTGACGACGGCACGGGCCCGGGTGAGCAGGGCGTCGCGCTCGAAGGGGTCGAGGAGTGCGGCCAGGGGAGCGGGGACGCCCTCGTCGACGAACCGACGGACGTCGTCGAGCAGTGCGGCGGGAATGGGCTCGCCGCCGAACTCCCAGATGACGGTGCGCAGCTTGAACTCCTGGTGGAAGCTCAGCCCGTTGTCGATGGCGTAGATGCGATCGTCGGAACCCAGCAAGCAGTGGCCGCTCTTGCGGTCGGTGCTGTTCGCGAGCAGGTCGAAGACGCACAACGCCTGCAGCTGGTCGCGGTGCTCGTCGGCTTCGTAGAGCGTGAAGTAGTGCTGTTCGAAGTCGGTCTCGACGAACTGCTGCAACGACCCCTCGCCGAGCGGCGCCTCGATGCGCAGGACGGTGAGCGGCACCAGGTGCCACCCGAGCGCCTCGCTCAGCTCGTAGGCCGCGACCTCACGCTTGTAGAGCCCATCGGGGAAGTCCCACAGGGGTCGCTCCCCGCGGTAGGGCTTGTAGACGGCCTGGGTCTTCTCGTCGGCGTGGCAGACATCGGTGAGGAACGTGCCGTTCGAGCTCCAGGGCATGCGGCCGAGGATGGCGACCTCACCGTGTTCGAGCACGTCGCGACGTTCGGCTGAGCTGGGGGAGCCAGGCGAGCTCGGCGAGTCGGGGGGACCGGGGGCGTCGTCGGGCATCGGTCAGTTGAGGCGGGGGCAGGCGTGGCCGTCGGGATCGATCGGCTTGCCGCAGAGCCGGCACAACGGGCGCCCGGACGTGACCAGCTCGGCCGCCGTGCGGATGAAGGCGAGCACCTGGCTGCGGCTGAGGCGGAAGCGGGCGGTGGCCCCGTCGGGGAGCATCGACGGATCGGCGGCGACGTCGTCGACCTCGTCCTCGTCGACGACGATGAGCTCCTCGGCCACGAGCAGGATGCGATCGTCGGCTTCCTCGTAGGCGACGGCCAGCGAGCCGACCACCCATTCGGCGACGAGCGGCTCGATCAGCTCGAGCGCCAACGGCAGCGGCTCGGCGTCGGGCAGGTCGGCGAGGATGCCGGCGAGGTAGTCGCCCAGCGCGGCGACCTGCTGCTTCTCGAGCCGCAGCGTGACGACGTGCTCGGCCTGGCGGGCCTGGATGTAGAAGATGCGCCGACCCGGCTCACCGATCGCCCCGGCCGTGAAGTGGTCGGGCTCGAGGAACTCGAACGAGGTGGTCATGTCACCGGCGCCCGGTCACGAGAGGCCCAGGGTGGTGAGGTCGTCGCCGGTGCTGTTGGACGTGAGCACGACCGGGCCGGAGGTCGCGTACCAGATCGCGCTCACCGAGCACGGCGACACGACGATGCGCTGGAACAGATCGAGGTGCGTGCCGAGGGCGTCGGCCAACGCGGCCTTGATGGGATCGGCATGGGAGACCGCCACGATGGTCTCGCCCCGGTGCTTCTCGGCCAGGCGGGCCAATGCCGAGGTCATGCGCACCTGCATCTCGGTGAACGACTCGCCGCCGGGGAAGCGGAACCCGCTCGGGTACTGCTGCACGGTGCGCCACTCGGGCAGCTTGTTGAGGTCCTTGAGGTCGGACCCCGTCCACTCGCCGAAGTCGCACTCGAGCAGGCCGCGGTCGCGCTGCACCCGCAGACCGAGGGCCTTGGCGATCGGGGCAGCCGTCTCGCGGGTGCGCTCGAGAGGTGAGGCGTAGACCGCGGTGACCTTCTCGAGCCGGGCGATGCGGGCGGCGGCGGCGTCGGCCTGGTCACGGCCCTTGTCGGCGAGGTGGAGGCCGGGCGCCCGGCCGGGGAGCTTGGTGCCGGTCGTGGGCGTCTGCCCGTGGCGGACGAGCAGGATGGTGGTCGCCGACGGTGGTTTCGGCTTCGGGGTGCGGGCCATGAGGATGCTCAACCTACCGGCATCGGGTTCGAACACCGGAGTTCGGCCCGACCGGTTCGCGGGCGGCTCCTACAGTGCCGGCGTGGACTCCTTCGAGCGGCTCGAGGACGAGATCGTGTCCTGCCGGGCCTGTCCGCGGCTCGTCGCCTGGCGCGAGGAGGTGGCGCTCGAGAAACGGGCGGCCTACCGCGACGATGACTACTGGGGTCGACCGGTGCCGGGCTTCGGCGACACGGCGGCGAGGATCGTGGTCGTCGGCCTCGCCCCGGCCGCGCACGGCGCCAACCGCACCGGCCGCATGTTCACCGGCGATCGGTCCGGCGAGTGGCTCTACCGCGCGCTGTGGCGGGCCGGCTTGGCCAGCCGAGCCGAGAGTGTGGGCCGCGACGACGGGCTGGTGCTCACCGACGTGTACATCACCGCGCCGGTTCGCTGCGCTCCGCCGGCCAACAAGCCGACGATCGACGAGCGCGACCGGTGCCGGCCGTTCCTCGAGCGCGAGCTCCTGTTGCTCGACCGGGCCCGCGTCTACGTGGTGCTCGGCCTGTTCGGCTATCAGGTGCTGAGCGGCGTGCTCGGGATCCGGCCCCGACCGAAGTTCGGCCACGGCGTGGAGGTCACCGTCGATGACGCCCGCACCCTGGTGTGCTCGTACCACGTCAGCCAGCAGAACACCTTCACGGGCAAGCTCACCGAGGTCATGCTCGATGACATCTTCCGGCGGGCCCGCGACCTCGCCGGGGCCTGACTGGGGCATTCGGCCCAGGGCTGAGGCATCCGGCTCATTTGGGGCCCAATTGGGTCGTCAGCCTCATCCCCGTCCGTGGGCGAACACCGATGATGGCAACATGCGACCGAACGTCCGACGCATCGATCTCACCCAGACACCGACCGCCGTCGAGGTCTGGCCGTCCCTCGACTGGCTCGAGCTGGCGAGCGACCGTGCCCGCAGCGCCGAGGTCATCGGGTTCGCCGACGCCCCGCGCCGGTCCTCGACGGTCGGGGCCCCGCACGGGCGCAGCGGCCTTTGGGACGCCATGGCCAATGCCGTGCAGCGGGCCCGTGAGTCCTCGCTGGGCGAAGCCGGCCACGGCCTCGACGACGGCGACGACGAACGTGGCGCCGACGTCATCGAGATGACCGTCGACACGCCGCACCTGGCCTATCTGGCCCGGGTGGCCTGCAGCGGTGCCCGCAGTCGCGACGACCTGCCCGGTGCCGAGATCATCGCCCTCGTCGACGGCCGCACGCGCGACGCCTCCTAGCTCGACCGAGGCCCGCTCGGGCCGAGGCCCGGATGGTGGCAGCGACAGCGCGCCGACTACCGTGGCGCCCGGCCCGATCGCCCGACGGTGCCCCTTCCCGAGTCCCGAGGCTCCTCTTCCGCCATGTTGCGCCCGAACCGTCGCCGTGCCCCCCTGCTCGTCGTCCTGCTCGCCGTGGTCGCCCTGCTGGGGACCTCCTGCAAGCAGGACAACACGCCGTCGGAGTACAACTCCGTCACCCAGCAGAACTTCATCGACGGCTGCACCGGCAACACCAGTGACGACGGCGCCACCGGCAACACCGCCAATGCCGGCAACGGGCCGGCCACCACCCTGGCCCCCCAGAGCGCGTGCGAGTGCGCGTACAACTGGATCGTGGTGAACGTCCCCTACAACGACGCCAACAAGGACAACCCGGTCACCGTCGACGGCATCGGTGAGCAGAACTTCACCTACACCGACAAGACGTTCAAGGCCATCAACGACGACCTGACGAACAACCCCGGCAACATGCCCGACGAGATCCAGCAGGGCCTCGCCAAGGCCTGCACGGACAAGGGCTGGAAGGTCGCCAGCACCACCACCACGGCGCCCGAGGGCGGCGGTGGGCCCACCACCGTCCCCCAGTAGTCGAGCTCGTCGTCGTCGAGCTCGCCGGCCTGGCTCGAACGTCGGGCCGGAGCTAGGCCCAATACGGTTCAGTTGGATGCGGATGATGGAGGGTGGCCCGGTGGATTGGGGCCAGTCGCGGTGGCGGGCGCGTTTGACGTGCCAACTTGACGTACTGCCGGCCGTGCGGGCCATGATCGAGAAGATGGTCGCCGCCAGAGCGTCGAAGTTCGTGTTCTTCGCGCTGTCTGAGCCCTCGCCCGACGGCTGGACCGCTGAGGCCGAGCACATCGCGGTCGAGTTGCTCGCCCTCGAGAGCTGACCGACCCCGAGGAAGTCCGACCTTGCGTAGATCCAGGTCGGAAGCCGACCTGGTGTTACGCCGGACTGCGCTGCCGGCCCGACGAGAGCCATCCGGCGTAGATCCAGGTCGGAAGCCGACCCCGATCTACGCAACTCGGCCGGCGGATGGGGCGACGCGCCGACGCCTGACTGGACCAGCCGGCCTGGCTCGAACGTCGGGCCGGAGCTAGGCCTTGGCCTTCACCTTCGGCTCGGGCAGGCCGACCCGCACCGACGGCTCGGCCCACTGCGGCCAGCGCGAGCGGCTCTTCTCGGCCAGCTTGCGCATCAGGGCGATGGCGGCCGGGTCCTCGTCCG
>Ga0302299_10002420_pt1 | contig 11402 bp, 9 predicted proteins | sample III_Fen_N3_4_FD_198795 | JGI IMG/M metagenome (GOLD analysis project Ga0302299, IMG submission 198795) | Peat permafrost microbial communities from Stordalen Mire near Abisko, Sweden - III_Fen_N3_4 | ecosystem: Environmental > Terrestrial > Soil > Wetlands > Permafrost | place: Sweden: Abisko...
CCGGCCGACAGGGACGCCGCGGGCGAAGGCGCGCATGTTGCCCGGGCCGGCGTTGTAGCCCAGGGCCAACAGCTCGGGGACCGTGAGCCCGCCCGCGCGCCCGGCGGGAAGCTGGCGCTGCAGGTCGTGCAGGTACCAGGCCTGCGCCTGGACGGCCAGACCCGGGTCGTCGGGCAGCTCCTGCCAGGAGCGCCGGGCGAAGGGGCGGCCCCGCTTGGTGTCGTCGAAGGCCGCCCTGTGCATGTTGGCCACCCCGAACGCGGCGTCGGGATCCATCTTCTGCCAGGAGCGTTCGAACGCCGGGTCGTGCGGCTTGTAGGACTCGTTGTAGAGGATCGCCATGACCAGCTGGGCGTTCACGCCGGCCTCGCGGGCGTAGCGGACGACGTGGGCGGCGTAGCGGGCCGGGTCCTGCGGATCGTCCGCCGCCGCCTTCGCGGACGCCGCTCCGGGCGGGGTCGGCGCCGGTGATCGGCGTGCACCCGCCCAGGGCCGTCACGGCCAGCACCAGACCGGCCGACGTCCTGGCGGCGAGGCGCCAGGACCGCGCGCGTCGCTGCGGTAGCCCCACGTGCCCGAACCTCCTGACGGACGACCCCGAGGCCCACGCCCCGATCGGCCGCCCCGCCCCCGGACCCGGCCGCCGCATCACCGTAGCCGACGGCGACGCCGCCCGCCGGGCCGCGCCGTGGGGGCCCGCAGCGGTCAGCCGGCGCCGGTGGGCGACGGGGTGGCGGACGGACGGCGGGACGTGGGCGACGCCGGCGTCGTCGTCCTGGTCGGCGGCGGTGCGGTGGTGCCGACGACCGGCCCGGACGTCGTCGCGGGCGAGGGGGTCCTGGAGGTCGGCCCGGCCGGTGGCCTGCCGGTCGGGCTCGCTGTCGGGCCCGCCGTCCGGCCCGCGGTCGGGCCTGCGGAAGGAGGTCCTGTCGGGGACGGCCCGGTCGTCCCGCGGGCCTGGGCGGAGGTGTCGACGTCGTGCAGGGGCAGCGGTCGCGCCGGCAGGCCGTGCATCGCCGTGTCCATGACGGCCTTCCAGACGGGTGCGGCGATGCTGGCGCCGAAGACGATCGGGTAGTACCGGCCGTTGACCTCGATGTCGGTGAGCCGCCGGCGCGTGGCGGTGCCGCCGGAGGAGTGACCGGGGTCGCCGACCCACACGGCGGTGGCACGCTGGGCGGTGTAGCCGACGAACCAGGTGTCGTAGGGGCCGTCGGTGGTACCCGTCTTGCCGGCGGAGGGCCAGGGGTCCAGGGGGCCGACCGCCGCGGCGGTGCCGTCGGTGAGGACGTGGGTCAGTGCGGCGTTGACGCCGGCGGCGACGTCGCCGCTGAGGGCCCGGTCGCAGTGCGGCGCGTACGTCGCCACGGTCTGCGCGGGCGCGTCCGAGGAGAAGATCCGGGCGATGGAGCGGACCGGCGACGGGGCGCAGTAGATCCCGCCGGTGGCGAACCCGGCGTAGGCGGCGGCCATGGTCAGCGGCGAGATGTCCGCCACGCCGAGGGTGAGCGAGGGCAGGCAGGTCGGCAGGGTGGTGGCCGGGCCCGTGCCGCAGTCGTCCTGCGGGGCGGCCAGGTGCACGCCGAGCTTCTGCGCCAGGGAGGTGATGTCGCACAGGTCGAGCTGGGACTCCATGTCGACGTAGGCGACGTTCACCGAGTTCGCCGTCGCGGAGACCACCGACATCGGTCCGGACTCGGTGCCCTCGGAGTTTCCCGGGGTGTACGGCTGGGAGCCGGCCAGACTCTTGCCGCAGGCGCGGAAGTCGGAGAACGGGAACGCCCGACGGGTCGCGTCGACGGTGTCGCCGAGGCCGTTGCCGGCGGCCAGCCAGGCGGCGAGCGTGAAAGGTTTGAACGACGAGCCGGTCTGGAACCCTTGGGCGCCGCCGAGCGGGGAGTCCGTGGCGTAGTTGACCGTGGTGCGCCCCGGACCCGCCGTGGTGGAGAAGGTCCGGTCCTCCGCCATCGCGAGCACCGCTCCGGTCCCGGGTTCCACCGTGACCGCAGTGGTGGCCAGGCCGCTGCGATCGGTCGGCGGGACGGCCGCGTCGACGGCCCGGACCGCCCCGCTCTGGGTGCGCGGGTCGAGCGTGGTGCGCACGACCAGGCCACCGTTCATCAGCGCGTCCCTGCGGGCGGCGGGGGTGGCTCCCAGGGCGGAGTAGGACGGGCCGGTCAGGATCGACTGGACGACGTACTGGCAGAAGAACCCCTCGGTGGCGGCGGGATCGCAGCCGTTGGGCAGCGGCGAGCCGGTCACCGTCACCGGGGTGGCGACCGCCGTCCCGTACTGGGCCTGCGTGATCTTCTTCTGGGCGAGCATCTTCGCCAGGACGACGTTGCGGCGGTTGCGGGCGGCCTGGGGGTGCAGGACCGGGTCGTCGGCCGAGGGATCGTGCACCATCCCGGCCAGCAGGGCGGCCTGCGGCAGGGTGAGCCGGGCCGCGGGGACCCCGAAGTAGCGCAGGGCGGCGGCCTGGACGCCGTAGGTCTGCTGGTCGAAGTAGACGAGGTTGAGGTACCGCTCCAGGATCTGCTGCTTGGTCAGCTGCCGTTCGACGGTGATCGCCAGGCGGAGCTCCTTGAGCTTGCGCGCCGAGGTCGGTGCGGTCGCCGCAGCGACCCCGGCGGCGTCGTGGGCCGTGACGGCCTGCTCGAGGAGCATGTTCTTCACGTACTGCTGGGTCAGGGTCGACGCGCCCTGGGTGCTGCCGCCCGCGGCGTTGTTGACCGCGGCCCGTAGCAGTCCCTTGGCGTCCACGGGGCCGTGGTCGAAGAACCGGTCGTCCTCGACCGCGAGGAGCGCGTCCTGGACCAGGGGCGACATCTGCGACAGCGGGATCTGGGTGCGGTTCTCGGTGTAGAAGGAGGCGATCGGGCTGCCGTCCGCGGCCAGGATCACCGAGGTCTGGTCCAGGGACGCGGCCGACAGCGCCGCGGGCAGCCCCGAGAGCAGCGAGGTCTCCGCCCGGACCGCCCCGCCGACGGCGGCCGTCACCGGCACGAGCAGGCCGGACGCCACCACCCCACCGACCACCGCCACCGCGACGAAGGCCGCGATCGACCGAGCGGTCCGCGCGAGGTGCCGCTCCGACATCCGATCACGTCCCACGCCGCCCCCCGACTCCACGGTCCGGCCTCCCCGGGAAGGCTCCCCCCGCCCGCTTCCCGGACGCTGGGACCCACCTGGAACCACGCTGAGCCATGGTCTCTCGCCGGAGTCCGTGCCGCCCGCCAGGTGCCTGCCGATCACCGCTCGGACACCACTGGCGATCCGTTACTCGGACGGGTAACTTCTTACTCATGCAGGTAACTCGGGAAGGCGGCAGCCGGTCGCCGGCGGCCCTGGCCCGGCGCGCCCAGATCGTGCAGGCCACCATCGCCGTGATCGCGCAGGAGGGGTACCCGCAGGCGTCCTTCGCCCGCATCGCCGAGCAGGCGGGGCTGTCGAGCACCCGGCTGATCTCTTACCACTTCACGGGCAAGGAGGGGCTGGTCGCCGCCGTCGTGCACGAGATCGTCACGGCGATGGGCGACCAGGTCGGCCGGCAGGTCAGGGCGCAGCCGGACGCCCGCGGGATGCTGCGCGCGTACGTCGAGGGCGTCGTCGCCTACACGGCGGCGCACCGGGAGGACCTGGTGGCCCTGCTGCAGATCCTGACCGGCGGGGGGTTCCCGCAGGAGGTGCAGGCCGCGACGGCGGTACCGGGTCACGTCGAGCGGATCCTCGCCGAGGGCCAGCGCACCGGGCAGTTCCGCCCGTTCGACGTCCGCGTCACGGCGATGGCGGTGCAGCGGGCGGTCGAGGGCGTCGCGTTCGCCCTGCACCTGGACGCCGACCTGGACGTCACCGGGTACGGCGTCGAGCTGGCCGACCTGTTCGAGCGCGCCACCCGCGCGGACGCCCGGTGACCCCCCGACCCGCGGACGGGACCGGACGGCGCGCCGCCCGGGTCGCCGTCCGGCTCGCCGCGGGGCTGGCCGCGCCGACCGCGCTCTACTACGCGCTGCGCGCGGGAGGGCTGTCGGTCTACGCGTCGCTGCTGGCCTCGACCGTGGCGTCGGCGCTGCCCGGCCTGGTGACCCTCGCGCGCGAGCGACGGGTCGACGGGCTGTCGGCCTACGTCACGGCGATGATGCTCGGCGCGCTCGTGATCTCACTGATCCCCGGCGCCACCCGGTTCCTGCTGGCCAAGGAGGCCGTGCTGACGGCGGTCACCGGGGTCTGGTTCATCGCCAGCGTGCGCGGCCGGCGCCCGCTGGTGTACCTGTTCACCCGCCCGATCCTGCAGGGCCGGCTGCACTGGCCCGCCGACTGGGACGCGCTCTGGGACGCCGCTCCCCGGTTCCGCCGGATGTGGCGGGTGTCCAGCGTGATCTGGGGCATCGGCCTGCTCGTGGACGCCGTGCTCCGGGTGGCGATGGCCTGGACCCTGCCCCCGGACGAGGTGCCGGGCCTGTCCACGGCCCTCTACGCCGTCCTCGCCGTCGTCCTCAACGTCGTCACCCACGCCTACTACACCGCGTGCCGCGTGCACGACCCCCGCTCGCCGCTCTTCCGGCCGGGCCCCTGACCTGCCGCCCTCCAGCCGGTGGCCGGAGGCGCCGATGGTCCACAGGTGGAACGGCAGGTCAACGGCAGGCTGCGGCCGCCCCGCAGCTGGGGAACGGCCGCCGGCGGAGGCCCGCCACCGCGACGTCGTCGCCTCCTGGCCCGGGTGCTGGCGGGGGCTGCCGTCGTGGTGCTCATGGGGTCGTGGGCGGCGGGGGTCGCCTGGCTGGAGCGACGGACCAGGGACGCCGACCCCGCGCTCGCGGTGGCCGGGATCACCGTGATGCAGCTCGGTTTCGTGACGGCCGCCGCATGGACCTGGCGGGTGCAACGCCGCCAGGTGACGCTCGCCCGCCGTCACAGCGAGCAGACCGACACGATCGCCGAGGCCGTCCGGTCGATCCTGCGCCACGAGGACGGGCGCGAGGCGATCGTCCATGCCGCCTTCACGATCGGCGCGGCCGCTGCGGCGAACCTCTTCGAGTTCGACGGGCACGGGGACCTCGTCTGCACCAGTGCCACGGCGGAGGACCTCATCGGGGCCCGGGTCCCGGCGAACGGGAACGGCGTCCTGGCGCGCTGCTTCTCCTCCGGCCGCCCGATCTGGACCGACGGTCCCCCGGACCGCTCGGCCGTCGACCCGGGCCTGCGCGCCGCCGCCGAGACCGCGTCGGGGCGGCGCCTGCACAGCGGGGCGGCCTTCCCCATCGTCGCCTCGGGGCGCTGCCTGGGTGTGCTCGGCCTGGCCTGGGAACCGGGCGTCGCCCCGCGACGGGACCGGGCCGGCGGGCTGCAGCTGCTCGCCGACGAGGCCGCCCTCGCCCTGGCCCATTACCAGCTCATCCTCGAGCTGGAACGCCTGTCCACCCGCGACCCGCTCACCGGGGTCGCCAACCGGCGGGCCTGGGAGGCCGCCCTGGTCGAGAAGCTGCGCCACGCCCTGCAGACCCGCCTCCCGCTGTCCATGCTCATGATCGACATGGATCACTTCAAGGAGTACAACGACACCCACGGCCATGCCGCCGGCGACCAGCTGCTCCGCGAGGCCGCCGCCTCCTGGTCCGCCCGGCTGCGGCCGGGTGATGTGCTCTGCCGGTGGGGCGGGGAGGAGTTCGCCGTCCTCCTGCCGGCGAGCAGCCTCGACCAGGCCGTCACGGTGGCCGAGGATCTTCGCCGCCTGGCGACCGGCGACGTCACCTGCTCCGCCGGGGCCGCCACCTGGGACTACCGCGAGCCCGAGGCGCAGCTCGTCTCCCGGGCGGACGCCGCGCTCTACGCCGCCAAGGCGGCAGGCCGCAACCGGGTGGTCGCCGGCGACGTCGAGCAGCGCTTCCCCGCCTCGCCCGCCTCGCCCGCCTCGCCCGCCGAGTGACGACGTCGTCGGGCCGGCGCCGGGGCGGTCAGCTGACGACGCGCCCCTGGAAGTGCCGCACGCCCTGGTGCAGCAGCAGTGCCGTGAAGCCGGCCAGGACCGGGTAGACGGCGTACAGGCTGAGGTGGTCGGCCGGCGTGAGCGCCGCCCGGAACCCCTCGCTGACGTAGGTGAGCGGGTTGACCAGGGAGACCACCTGGACCCAGCGGATCGGGACGAGCGCGCTCCACGGGTAGAGGGTGCAGCCCAGGTAGAGCAGGGGCGTGAGCAGGACCGCGAACATGGCCATCACGCTGCGCGGGTCCAGGGCGGTCCCGAGGAAGAGCCCGAGGGCGGAGCACATCAGGGCGGCCAGCGGCGCCAGGGTGAGCAGGACCGGCCAGTCGATCTGCAGGTCCGGGCGGGAGGCGGGCACGAACTGCGCCAGCGGGAACACCACGACCGCCGCCAGCAGCCCTTGCACCGCACCCGCGACGACCTTGGCGACCGCCACCAGTGCGACGGGGATCGGGGCCAGCACCCGGTCCTCGATCTCCCGGGTGAAACCGAACTCCTGGATCAGCGGCATCGCCACCGCGAACAGCCCCTGGAAGAGGATCACCATCGCCACCATCCCCGCGAGCAGCGTGGTGGCGGCGGCGACCTGGGCGTCGGCGCTGCGCCCGGGGCCGATGGTGGGGGCGACGTAGCCCAGCACGAACAGCAGCATGGTCGGCTGCACGATGGTGCGGGCCAGGAAGTTGGCCGGCTGCTTGCGCAGCACCGTCAGGTCGCGGGCGAGCAGGGCGCCCATCGCCCGCAGCGGGTTCACCGGGCCGTCCGGGCTCGGGCCGATCGCCGGGTCGAGGGTCGAGGGCGGGGTGCGGCTCTGGGTGCTCATCGGTCGCGCAGGTCCTTTCCGGTCAGGTGGAGGAAGACGGTCTGCAGCGACGGTTCCTCGATCCGGATGTCGCGCAGGGTGATCCCGGCCTGCGTGGCGGCCTCGCTGATCGCGGTGAACAGGTGCTCGGCGCCCTGCACGGTGAGCAGCACGCCCTCCTCCAGCAGGTGCAGGTCGCGCAGGCCCGGCACCCGGTCGCGCAGCACGGCGGCCAGGGACGCCGGATCGGTGTCCGCGGTGACCGCGACCACGGTGTCGGCGTCCACCGATCGCTTCAGCGCCGCGGGGGTGCCCAGCGCCAGCAGCCGGCCGTGGTCGATGATCGCGACCCGGTCGGCGAGCTGGTCGGCCTCGAGCATGTCGTGGGTGATCAGCACGATGGTCTGCCCGGCGGCGCGCAGCTCCCGCACGATCTCGTGGACGGCGAGCCGGCTCTGCGGGTCCAGTCCCGTGGTGGGCTCGTCCAGGAACAGCACGGCCGGCCGGTGCAGCACGGCCCGGGCGATCATCAGGCGTTGCGCCATACCGCCGGACAGGGCGTCCATCGCCTTGCCCGCCGCGCCGCCCAGGCCCACCTGGTCGAGCCGCAGGTCCGCCTGGGTACGTGCCTCGACGGTCCGCAGGCCGAAGTACCGGCCGTGGAAGACCAGGTTCTCCCGCACGCTCAGGCTGCGGTCGAGGGTGTTGCGCTGGGGCACCACCCCGATGCCGCGACGGGCGGTCGCAGGGCGCGCGGCGACGTCGATGCCCGCCACGAGCGCCTGCCCGGCGGTCGGCACCACGGACGTGGTGAGCATCCCGACCGTGGTGGACTTCCCGGCCCCGTTCGGGCCGAGCAGCGCGAACACCTCTCCCGGGCGGATGTCCAGGTCGAGCCCGTGCACGGCCTCGGTGCCGTCGGGATAGATCTTGGTCAACCCCCGGGTGCGGACGGCGGCGGGCCCTTCACGATCGCCGCGCCCGGCCGCCGCAGGGGCCTCGGGCGCCGGCGCCGGCGCGGGTGGAGGGGCTGAGCTGGACATGGGCGCTCCCAGGAGACGATTGATGGACTGGACGGTCTAGTCCAACAGATGTCGAGTAGTATTGGACTCATGGGTCCAAGGAGTCAAGCGATCGATCCCCCCGGCGTCAGCGGCCGGCCGGGGAAGCGCCGGGCGATCCTGGACGCCGCCCGCCGCACGTTCTTCAGCAACGGCTTCGTCCAGACCAGCGTCGACACGATCGCCGCCGAGGCGGGGGTCTCCAAGCAGACGATCTACAACCACTTCGGGGACAAGCGCGCGCTGTTCGTGGCCGTGGCCGAGGCGGTCCACGCGCAGGCGCAGGCCGCGGCGGAGGACGCCGGCCCCGGCTTCGTCGAGTCCGGCGACCTCGATCACGACCTGCGCCTGCTCGCCCGCATCGTGGTGGAGTCGGCGCTGGTCAAGGACGTGGTGGCGCTGCGCCGGATCGTCATCGCCGAGCGCGCGCGCGATCCCGCGCTGGTGGAGGCCTTCGCGCGACCGCGCTCGGCGTTCGACCAGGCCTTCGCCGAGGGGATCCGGGAGCGGGTGGAGCTCGGGATCCTCGACGTCGACGACCCGGCCCTGGCGACCCGGCAGTTCCTCGCCCTGACCGTCCAGGAGGCCGTGCTCCAGTCGGAGTACGGGGCGCAGGAACTCTCCCCCCGTGAGATCGAGCGGATCGTCGACGACGGCGTACGGATGTGGCTGCGGGCCTACCGCGTCCGGACCTGACGAGGGCGCGGGCGGACCCCTCCGCTCCACCCCCCGACACTCCGGGACCTGCCCGTCACAGGCTCCCCAGCGCCCGGACGAGGGTGGCGAGATGGGCGCCGAACCGCTCCTCGCGGTCCTCCAGCCAGATCAGCTCGCCCATGCTGCTCAACAGGGGGAACCGGTCACCGGGCAGGGACCGCAGGAAGTCGAGCACCTGACGTCGCGTGGTGGGGTCCTGCAGGCGCTCCTTCCCGGCGGTGGTGCGGTCCGCCAGGGCGAACCCGACCGTGTAGTCGTGGATCAGGTGGTACCCCATGGCGGCCTGGGCGGCGGTCAGCGCGGCGGGCTGCAGCGCGGCGAGGAACGCCTCGGCCAACGCGAGCGAGTGCGGGGTGAGCGGGGCGCGGACCGTGAGCAGCCCGGCCGTGCCCGGATGCGCCTCCAGGACGTGGCGTAGCCGCCGGGCGAGCGCCGTCACCCGGTCGCCCCAGGATGCGGCGGGGTCGGTGCGGACGTCGACCTCGGCCAGGACGGCGTCCAGCACCAGGTCGTGCAGCTGCTCCTTGCTGCGGATGTGCCGGTACAGGGCCCCGGGGACGACCTGCAGCCGGCCGGCCAGGGAGCGCATGGTGAGAGCCGGGACGCCGTCGGCGCTGATCGCCGCCAGCGCCTCGGCGACCACCCGTTCCCTGGTCAGGGTGGGACGACGCGACGGCTGGGGATCGGGGGCGACGGCGAACCACAGCTGCGCGCTCCCGTCGTCGACCTCTGCACGAGCCTGACCCACCCTGACCTCCCGACACCGATTGACCGTGAACACCGTTCACCGTACAGTGAACATGGCGACCCGGATGAGAATGCCGTTCACTGAGCTGGCGCTCTGCCGGGGCCGATCATTGGGGCTCCCCGCATGGCGAAGACCATCACGTTCGACGAGGAAGCTCGACGCGCCCTGGAGCGCGGCATGAACGCCCTCGCTGACGCCGTCAAGATCACACTCGGCCCCAAGGGCCGCAACGTCGTCCTCGAGAAGAAGTGGGGTGCGCCGACCGTGACGAACGACGGCGTCTCCATCGCCAAGGAGATCGAGCTGACCGACCCGGTGGAGAACATGGGCGCCCAGCTGGTCAAGGAGGTCGCGAAGAAGACCGACGACGTCGCCGGTGACGGCACGACGACGGCGACCGTGCTGGCCCAGGCGCTGGTGAAGGAGGGTCTGCGCAACGTCGCTGCGGGTGCGAACCCGATGGCCCTGAAGCGTGGCATCGAGAAGGCCGTGGAGGCCATCTGCGCGGAGCTGTTGTTGCAGGCCAAGGAGGTGGAGACGAAGGAGCAGATCGCTGCGACCGCGTCCATCTCCGCCGCCGACAGCCAGATCGGCGAGATGATCGCCGAGGCGATGGACAAGGTCGGCAAGGAAGGTGTCATCACCGTCGAGGAGAGCAACACCTTCGGGCTGGAGCTCGAGCTCACCGAGGGCATGCGCTTCGACAAGGGGTACATCTCCCCGTACTTCGTCACGGACCTGGAGCGTCAGGAGGCCGAGCTCGAGGACCCGTACATCCTGATCGTCAACAGCAAGATCTCGTCGGTCAAGGATCTGCTGCCGTTGCTGGAGAAGGTCATCCAGTCGGGCAAGCCGCTGGCGATCATCGCTGAGGACGTCGAGGGCGAGGCCCTGGCGACCCTGGTCGTGAACAAGATCCGTGGCACGTTCAAGTCGATGGCGGTCAAGGCCCCCGGTTTCGGTGACCGGCGCAAGGCCATGCTGGGTGACATCGCGATCCTGACCGGCGGGACGGTGATCTCCGAGGAGGTCGGCCTGAAGCTGGAGAACACCGGCCTGGACCTGCTGGGGCGCGCCCGCAAGGTCGTGGTCACCAAGGACGAGACCACGATCGTGGAGGGTGCCGGTGACGCCGACCAGATCGCCGGTCGGGTCAACCAGATCCGCGCCGAGATCGAGAAGAGCGATTCCGACTACGACCGGGAGAAGCTCCAGGAGCGTCTGGCCAAGCTCGCCGGCGGCGTGGCCGTCATCAAGGCGGGCGCGGCCACCGAGGTGGAGCTGAAGGAGCGCAAGCACCGCATCGAGGACGCGGTGCGCAACGCGAAGGCCGCCGTCGAGGAGGGCATCGTCGCCGGTGGTGGGGTGGCCCTGCTCCAGGCCTCCAAGACCGCGTTCGAGAAGCTGGACCTGGTCGGCGACGAGGCGACGGGCCTGAACATCGTCCGGGTCGCGGTCGAGGCCCCGCTGAAGCAGATCGCGATCAACGCCGGCCTCGAGGGCGGTGTGGTGGCGGAGAAGGTCCGCAACCTGGCCCCCGGACACGGCCTGGACGCCGCGACCGGCGAGTACGTCGACCTGATCGCCGTGGGCATCATCGACCCGGCCAAGGTCACCCGCTCGGCCCTGCAGAACGCCGCCTCCATCGCGGCGCTCTTCCTCACCACCGAGGCCGTCGTGGCCGACAAGCCGGAGACCGACCCCGACGTCGGCGGCCCGGGCTACTGATCACGAAGTGACGTCCCATGTTCGGATCGGATCGTGGCGACCGCTGACCCGCGACGAGGCCGAAACCGCCACCACCAGGGGGTCACAGCCCACGTCCGGACGGTCCGGCCGCCGCCTCACCCACGGGAAGGTGGGGGCCCTCGTGGAACGGTCCCGGCCTGTGCCTAGAGTCGTCGCGTGCAGCAGGCCGGGACGTCGGATCTGATCGCTTCAGCGCACCGGGCTCTCGCCGTGAACCGCCGGCACGGGCTGACGGTGCCACATCTGCGGATGTTCCCCGCCGGTTACCTGTGGGACACCGCCGTCATCGTCAAGGGCCTCGCGGTCTTCGATCCCGACCGGGCCGCCGCCGAGATCCTGCGG
>Ga0302299_10002421_pt1 | contig 11401 bp, 10 predicted proteins | sample III_Fen_N3_4_FD_198795 | JGI IMG/M metagenome (GOLD analysis project Ga0302299, IMG submission 198795) | Peat permafrost microbial communities from Stordalen Mire near Abisko, Sweden - III_Fen_N3_4 | ecosystem: Environmental > Terrestrial > Soil > Wetlands > Permafrost | place: Sweden: Abisko...
CCTCTCGAACCACGACGTCACGCGCCCGGTGACACGGTACGGCCGGGTCGACTCTTCGTTTGCGTTCGCGACGAAGCGCGCAGGTATTCCGACGGACCTCGAACTCGGCCGTAAGCGGGCCAGGGCAGCCGCCCTGCTCTGCGCTGCACTGCCCGGCTCGCTCTACATCTACCAGGGCGACGAGCTCGGCCTCGACGAGGTCCAGGATCTTCCTGCCCACCAATTGCAGGACCCGATGTATCTGCGCTCCGGTGGGGTGGATCCGGGCCGCGACGGTTGCCGAGTCCCATTGCCTTGGGCCGGGTCTTCTCGGCCATTCGGCTTTAGCCCCGACCGCGCCACGGGCGAGCCGTGGCTGCGCCAGCCGAGCCGATGGGCGAAGCTCACCGTCGAAGCCCAAGAGACCGACCCGACCTCGATGCTCACCCTGTATCGAACGATGCTCGCGATCCGGCGTAGCAACCCGGACCTCGGCGACGGCCACCTGAACTGGCTGCCCTCCGCGAACGGGGTGCTCGCCATTGCGAGGGGCCAGGAGTTCATCTGCGTCACCAACTTCTCGCCGGCCCCGATCGCTTTGCCGGCCCATTGCTCGCTTCTCCTTGCCAGCGCCGAACTGACGGCCGGTCTCCTGCCGTCGGACGCAACGGCCTGGCTCCGCCCCGAGCTACTCCCAGCCCGTGACCGCACCCTCCGGTGCCTGACAGAGGGAGGAGAATGAGGATGGAGTGATGCCCCAGATCGCGCTCTCCAAAAGGGGGACTCGCGGCTCAGTCGGAAAGGCCGAACGGGCCGCACATCAAGGTGAGTGAGGAAATGACAGTCAAGCCTTCTCGCATGTTCAAGACGCTCGCGGCGGTCGCATTGACGATCGTTACCGTGGGCGCCTGCTCCACGACCAACACCCCAGCTCCCAGCGTTGACAGTGTCGGCACGCCCGTTGCGGGCGCGAGCGCCGCTCCCGCTACGGCGACCCACAAGCCAGTGACCATCTCGGTCGGCGTGCTTCGGCCGGGCGCCACGCAGGAAGCCACCGATGCGCTGAATCTCCAGATCAGCGAATTCGAAGCCAAGTACCCGTGGGTCACCGTCGAGCCCGAGGAGTACAACTGGACTGCTTCGACCTTCACCGCGGCTTTGGCCGCCGGCACTCTGCCGGATGTCTTCACCATTCCGTTCACCGATGGCAAGGGCCTGATCGCGCAGCATCAGATCGTCAACATCGACGCTCGTGTCCGCGCTCTGCCTTACATCGACAAGTTCAACAAGAGCATCCTCGCCAACGGCCAGGACGACAAGGGCCAGATCTGGGCCGTGCCATATCAGGCGTACGGCATGTCCCTGACGTACAACCGAACCCTGTTCACGCAGGCCGGTCTCGATCCCAACAAGCCGCCCACGACCTGGGACGAAGTCAAGGCCGACGCCAAGATCATCGCCGATAAGACCCATATGGCCGGCTTCGCCGAGATGGCTACGCAGAACACCGGCGGCTGGCAACTGACCACCATGACCTACGCCCTCGGTGGGCGCATGGAAAAGGTGGGCGATGACGGCAAGCTCAAGGCCACCCTGGACAACGCCGCCACGAAGTCCGGCCTGCAGTGGCTCCACAGCCTCCGCTGGGACGACAACTCCATGGGGGCGACCTTCGACTACGCCTGGACCTCCATCAACCAGGCATTCGCTGCCGGCCAGATCGGCATGTTCACCGGCGGCTCGGACCTGTATACGGCGATGGTCCAGAACGACAACCTGCAGACCGCCGACTACGGCGTCACCGTCATTCCGCTTGCCAGCGACCCGAACGCCGGCGTCCTCGGCGGCGGCACCCTCGTAGCCGTCAACGTGGTCACCACCGAGGCCCAGCGCGACGCTGCGGTCGCCTGGATCGACTTCTACTGGATGAATAAGCTCCTCACCCAGGACGGCGCGGTCTCCGACGCCAAGGCTCTCAAGGCCAACAACCAGGCCGTCGGCGTGCCGACCCTGCCGCTCTTCGATAAGGCCACGTATGACCAGGTCCAGGTCTGGATCAAGGACTACATCAATGTCCCGACGGCCCAGATGACCCCGTTCACATCGAAGATCTTCGACCAGAAACTCGTCACCGAACCCACCGCCCACACTCAGGATCTCTACGCAGCTCTCGACCCCGTCCTTCAGGCCGTCCTGACGGACAAGAACGCCAATATCGACGCCCTGCTCGCAGCGGCGAACAAGCAAGTCCAGTCGATCCTCGACAAGGGCTGATCTCCCAGCACCGATGGGGGCCCGGTTGCATCGCGGGTCCCCATCGAGCACTTCCCGCCCGGCCGGGCTCCCCAATCGGGCTTCCCGGGTGACGCGTAGAAAGGCAGACTCGCAGGCATGACTTCTCCGGCTGCACCGACAGTAGCAGCGAGCGGCAAGCGCAAGCGCCGTGGTCCGCTGGCCTGGGTCAGCAGAGACGGTCTGAGCACGCTGGTCTTCCTGCTGCCCTTGCTGATCATCTTCGGCGTCTTCTCGTGGTTCCCGATCCTGCGGTCGCTCGTGATGAGCGTCCAGGAGACGAACCTCGTCTCGACTCCGACGTTCGTCGGCCTGGATAATTTCGCCAACGTTCTGGCGGACCCGCTCTTCGGAAAGGCGGTCGCCAACACCGCGTACTTCGCCGTGCTCGCGCTGATCTTCGGCTATCCGATCCCGCTCGTTCTTGCGGTGATCATGAGCGAGACGCGCCGCTTCAAGGGCCTCTACAGCGCCCTCGCCTACTTGCCCGTTGTCGTTCCCCCGGTCGTATCGGTGCTCCTCTGGAGGTTCTTCTACGATGCGAGCCCGACCGGAGTCTTCAACACGATCCTCGGCTGGGTGGGGCTCGGGCCGCTGCCATGGCTTCAGGACGCCGGCACGGTCATGCCTTCGATCGTGATCGAGGCAACCTGGGCCGCCGCCGGCGGAACCGTGATCATCTACATCGCCGCCCTCCTCAGCGTCCCTCGCGAGCTCTACGACGCCGCCGAGGTCGATGGCGCCTCGATCTGGCAGAAGATCTGGCATGTCACCCTGCCACAGTTGCGCGGAATCCTCCTGATCACGCTGATCCTCCAGCTGATCGCCACCGCCCAACTCTTCACGGAGCCCTTCCTCTTCACAGGCGGAGGACCGGCCAATTCGACGATGACCGTGCTGCTCCTGATCTACCACTACGCGTTCCAGAACAGCCTCGGCGGCGATTACGGGATGGCGGCCGCGCTGAGCATCATGCTCGCGGCATTCCTCGGGGTATTCACCGCGGTCTACTTCAGACTCACCCGGTCCTGGAGCACCTCATCATGACTTTGCGACCTCAGGCCCGCCGCCGATCGCGCGTCGAGCAGGACCCTCGAGGGATCGTCTCCTCTGCCGACAGGCGCCGCCGGAAGGTGCGGTGGACGCTCCGGTCCGTGCACGGCGTGACGCTGGTATTCCTCCTCATCATCGGTTTGGGTCCGTTGCTCTGGTTGGCCAAGTCGGCCATAACGCCGACCCAGGACACGTTGCGCATGCCGATGGCGCTGTGGCCCCACGGCTTCAACCTGAACTACCTGGCGACAGCGTGGACGAGGGTCCACATAGACCGCTACTTCCTCAACACTGTCTGGATCGCGGTCGGATCCTGGCTCGTCCAGATCGTCGTCGCCACGACGGGCGGATATGCGCTCTCGGTCCTAAAGCCGAGGTTCTCCCGCTTCCTGACGGGGTTGGTCCTGGCGACTCTCTTCGTCCCGTCGATCGTGTTGCTGGTCCCGCTTTACTTAACCGTCGTGGATATGCCGGTGCTGCATATCAAGATGATCAACACGTTCTGGGCCGTGTGGCTGCCGGCGGGCGCGAGCGCGTTGAACGTACTGCTGATGAAGCGGTTCTTCGACAACCTGCCTCGAGAGATCTTCGAAGCCGCCCAGGTCGACGGCGCCGGACCGTTCCGTCTCTTCTGGTCGATCGTTCTGCCGCTGTCGCGCCCGATCGTCGGCGTCGTCTCCGTATTCGCCGTAATTGCGACTTGGAAGGACTATCTCTGGCCGCTGCTCGTGCTGCCGGACCCGAACGTGCAGCCGCTGTCCGTCCGGCTTCCGACTTTGCAGCCGTCGATTGAACTCGACATCTTCATGGCCGCGCTCCTGATCTCGTCCGTGATTCCGATCGCCCTCTTCCTTATTTTCCAGAGGATGTTCCTCCAGGGTGGCGATATCACCGGGGCAATCAAGGGCTGACGAGTCGAAGCCTGCCCGAACCGGGAGTCGCGCATCGGTACGGATTGATCGGCGCGTCGGGACGTTCGGGGCGAGCCGACCGGGGCCAGCCCTCGTAGGATCGACGCATGCGAATACGTCAGCCGCGTCCGCTGCTTATGGCCGCGGCCGCCGGCGTGCTGATCATCGCCTTCGTGGCGGTCCAGGTCGGCCGGCCCGCGGCAGGCCCGGCGGGAGGCGCAGGCGAAGCGGGTCTCGGCCTTGCGGCGGCCACTCCGACGATGGGCGGCGATGACACCTCGTCGCTGCCGGCCGAGAGCGGAGACCCGGATTCCGGTTCGCCGGCGACGCCCACCACGTCGGTGTCCGCAACCAAAAGCGCGACCCCCACGAAACCGCCGGCAAAGCCGTCGCCATGCCCGATCTTCCCGGCCTCGAACGTCTGGAACAAGGACATCTCCAAACTGCCCGTTGCCCGCAATTCGGCGGCGATGGTCGCGGCGATCGGCACGTCCGCCTACCTGCATCCGGACTTCGACGCGATCGGCGACGGCATCCCGTACAACTCCGTAACCGCGAGCACGCCCAAGTACACGGTCCGGTTCCAATATGTCGGCGAGTCCGATGCGGGTCCCTACCCGATACCGAACGGGGCCAAGATCGAGAAGGGCTCCGACCGCCACATGCTGATGCTCGATCGGGGAACCTGCCGGCTGTATGAGCTGTACGACGTCCAGAAGACGGGTTCGACCTGGCACGCTGGTTCGGGCGCCATCTGGAATCTCCGATCGAATGCCCTGCGACCGGCCGGCTGGACCAGCGCGGACGCGGCCGGGCTGCCCATTTTGCCGGGGCTCGTCCTTTACGCCGAGGTCAAGTCCGGGGTCATCCGTCACGCCATTCGCTTCACCGCCCGGGCCACCTGCGGCTATGTCTACCCGGCGCGCCACCTGACGGCCGGCGCTTGCTCGAACCTCCCGCCGATGGGCCTTCGGGTCCGCCTCAAGGCAAACTTCGACATCTCGAGCTTTGGCGCTCAGGCACGGGTCGTGCTGACCGCCCTCAAGCGCTACGGCATGATCCTCGCCGACAACGGATCCCCCTGGTTCATCAGCGGAGAGCCGGATACGCGCTGGAACGATGGCCAGCTCCATCGTCTGCAGACCCTGACCGGCGCCGATTTCGAGGTGGTCGACACGAGCCGTTTGCGCAACGGCTAAGCGGCCCGGGCGCAGGGGCAGGACCCCTCGACGGAGTCCGGACCACCGGGCGGTGCGCAGGTGCGCCACCCGTACTTATGTGGGGATGGAGGGGTGCAGGGGCCGGGGTACGCTCCGGGCGTGGCTTCTGTGTGGCCCGCCGGCCAGCCACCCGCAGGAGGAGCCTTCGTGCTCATCCCCTTCGTCGGGTATGCCCTGGGACGTCGCTATATCGGTTACGTCGAATGCGCCGGGGAGCGCCTCACCGACCTCCTCAATCGGACCGACTCGATTGTCCTGCACGAGGCCTTCGTCGAGAATTACGACGACGAGACGGTCGTCAACCTGGGCGACGGCGAGGTGGACCGCTCGCTCTTCTTTGCCGTCGAAACGTCCGGCGGTCGGAGCGAGGACTCGCGGCGCGTCTACACGGTCCGCCACAGGTTGCAGGTCCAGATCGGCCCGTACAGCGCCCTCGGCCAGCTGCATGCCACGCCGGGTCAGATGCCACTGCCGTACCTGACGTCGCGCGGCCCGATGATTCCGCTCTCCGACGCCACTCTTGGGTTCGTGGCGCGAGGGATCCTGAAGATGCGGGACATCGGAACGCTGATCGTGAACCGGGACCTCCTCGACTGGGTCCGAGCCAACGACGACGAGGCGGGCGCGTTTCCCGGAGTGCCCGTCGTCAGCGATCGGGCCTGAGCCCGCTCCGTTCCGCTCCGGCACCCCGGGCCGCGTGCCCTCGTGACCCCACCGCGCTACGATCCGCTCATGAGCCGTCTACGAGTGGCGCTGATCCAGCTGGCCGCCGACGAGGACGTGGCCGCGAACGTGGAGCGGGCGGTCGCGCTGGTTCGGCGGGCCGGAGAGTCTCGTCCCCAGTTGATCGCGCTGCCCGAGATGTTCCAGTACCGCGGCCCCGGAGCGGGCCTGCGAGAGTCGGCCACTGAGCTGCCTGGGGCGGTAACCGAGCGCTTCGCCGAGCTGGCCCGCGCGCTCGACGCGTGGATCCTGCTGGGAAGCCTGGCCGAGCGCTCCACCGACCCGCGGCGCCCCTACAACACCTCCGTTCTGCTCGACCCGGCAGGCCAGATTTCCGCGACCTATCGCAAGCGTCATCTCTTCGACGTGTCGATCGACGGCGGCCCCTCCGACCACGAGTCTGCGAGGACTACGCCCGGTGATCGGAGCGTCGTCGCGACGATGCCGGGGGTGGCCGAGGAAGCGGACGTGCGCATCGGGCTGAGCGTGTGCTTCGACCTTCGCTTTCCCGAGCTATATCGCGAGATGGTGGCAGCGGGTGCGGTGGTTCTGGCGGTGCCGGCGAACTTTACCGAGGCCACGGGTCGGGACCATTGGGAAGTGCTGCTCCGTGCCCGGGCGATCGAGAATGGCGCGTTCGTCATCGCGCCGGCCCAATGCGGCGTCGGCGGCGGAGTGCCGGCTCACGGTCGCAGCATGGTCGTCGATCCGTGGGGCGTGGTGATCGCCCAGGCGACGGACGGCCCGGGCGTGGTCGTGGCCGATCTGGAGATGGATCGGGTGGTCCAGGTCCGCCGGCAACTGCCGACGCAGCCCACGAGCTGAGCGTCTCAGGCGGCGCCGGACCTCCGATGCAGCGGCATCTCGCCCTCAGGGCTCGCTTCGGGCTGGAGACCCTCGCCGGCCGGAGCCGCGGGCTCGTCGAGCAGTGAAATGAACTGCTCGCGGTTGACCAGCGCGAACGGGAATCGGCTGACCAGGGCCGGATCGCTGGTAGGGCGGATCGTCATTTCTGTCAGTGGAAGGAAGTGCGGATCGGGCGTCTCGAGGTACTGCTTCATCGAGCCGTGAGCGTGGATGTGCAGGTTGCCGCGCATGGTGTAGCCGGGCGTCACGATCGTGGCTCGGCGGCGCTCTTTCTGGACAACAGGAGCACCGGGGCGCTCCGATGTCGCAGCCGTGCGCTCCGCGACCATGACGATCTGGTTCAGCCGGACCCACAGTGGGCCTTTCTGATGATCGGGATCGGGCAGATTGCCGCGGCCGATGTGAGCCAGCGAGCCGTCCAGGACCCGGATGAAGCCCTGCTGCATGTTCAGCCAGTCGCTGAGTCGCGGGAACTGGCCGGTGCAAATCTGGCCGGAGATCTGAAATCCATCGCCGAAGATCTCGACGTCGACGATCGGCCCGGTCTCGACCTCATCGGGCCGCCTATCCTGCTGCCAGGGATCGCCACCCTGAAATGTCGGCGCGCCGAGCGTGCCCCAAACGGGGTCGAAGCCGGGGGCTGTGCCGAAGCCGCCGTCGGGCCGACCCGTTCGGGTCTCTCCGAGGCGAATCACGGGCGTGGCGTCGCGGGACTCGAGGCCGGGGCCGATGTCGGCGTCTCGCTCCGACGCGTCGCCCTGGCGGATGCTTCCAAAGAAGCCTGGTCTACCGCTCATTTCAGTTTCCTGCGTAACACCAACGAGATGCTCAGCAGCACCCGTCGTAGTTGTCGGTACGTTATCGGCGGTTTTGAGCCTTCGATCGCTCTCCGTCGACCCGGGCATTGGGCGCCATCGCGCCGTCGCTTTCCCCGGGCGAATGCATTCTGAGCGTGGCGACGCCATCTCTGCTACTACCCGGACGTAGCCCTACGGCCATCGTAGGTTGCCTACGACGTACGGCGCATACGGGCGGAAGGGTCAGCCCTCGTCGGCGGGCGGTTCTCCAGGCAGCGAAAGCGTGAAGGCGGCTCCCCGACCCGCCCCGGCCTCCTCCAGCAGCAGCTCGCCGCCCATGGCCCGGAGCAGGCGGCGCGACAGGTACAGCCCCAGACCGGTGCCTTCGCCGCTGGGCTGATCCGCGCCCCTCGTGAAGCGGGCGAAGAGGCGCTCGCGATCGGCTTCCGACACCCCCGGCCCATGGTCGACGATGGTGACGCTGATCCGATCGACTGTGTCGCCGGCGCGAACCGCCACTTCCACCTTGCCCTCCCGGCCGCCGTATTTCACGGCGTTGTCCAGGAGCGCCCAGAGCACCTGGTCGAGCTGATCTGGGTCGGCCACGGCCAGCCAGCCTCGAGCGTCGTCCGTCAGATCGAGCGTGGCGCCCGTGGCGTTGAGTGCCTCCCATGCACGTCGGACTCTCGGCGCCATGGCGATCACTTCCGGTTCGGCGTGCAGCACGCCCGCTTCGAGACGCGTGACGGTCAGGAGCTGGCGGACGAGTCGCGTCAGCCGGCCCGACTGCTCGGCCACGATCGCCAGGCGGCGGTCCGTCTCGGGGTCCGTTGTGGTCGACCGGAGCTGCTCCACGTAAGCCCGGATGCTGGTCAAGGGTGTCTGCAGGTTATGGCTAACGCCTCGCAGGAACTCGTCTTTTGCCTCGTCCAGCTCCCGAAGCTGGGCGTTCTGGCTCTCGATCTGGCCGAACAACTCGGCGTTGCGCAGGGCCACTCCGACCTCGCTGACGAACAGCTCGAGGAGATCCTGGTCGGCGTGCTCCCAGTTGCGGGTTGCCGGCACGTGGCCGGTCAGGACGCCGAGGGTCTCGGCGCCGGCGCGGATCTCGGCGCGGACCGGGCAGGGGTCCCCGGGGATCCTCTCCTCGACGGCGACCGAGTCGGCGCGGCCGAGGGTCACCCGGCAATCGATCAGGCCGAAGATCTGGCGGGCGTCGCGTTCGGACTCGGCCACGAGCGGGTCCACCCCCTGACTCGGGGCGTAGGCGGCGATCGCGACCAGCAGCCCGGCAAGCTCGGCGTTGCGGCGCTGTACGTCGGCGGCGATGCGGTTGTGGCTCTCGGCCAGCCGGGCCAGCTCGTCGTCGCCGGCGAGATGAATCGGGGGGCTGGGTTCGCCGGCGGCGACGCGCTCCACCGCGCTCGTGATGCGGCGCAGCGGCGCGGTCAGCGCAGACGCGACCACGTATGCGGCCAGCAGGCCGAAGAAGGCGGCGCCGGCAACGGCGAGCGCTAACAAGCTGGTGACGGCGCGCTCGTCGCTCTCCCAGCCCGCGGCGATCACCACGATGCCGAAGACCGCCAGCGGCAGGACCGCGGCCACGATCAGACCGAGTGTAAGCAGAACGCGGAACGGCATGTCGAGGCCGAGCCGCCGGCGACCGGTGGCCGGCGAAGTGTCGGAGGGGCCGGCGGCGCTGCCATCGGCCGGAGTCTCGAGCTCGGCCGGAGTATCGCGCTCGGCCGGCTCCCGCTCAGGCGTCATCACGACCCGCGACGAGGCGGTACCCGACCCCTCGAACGGTCAGCAGATGGACCGGCTTGCCAGGATCGATCTCGACCTTCTGGCGGAGCCGGCGCATCGACACCCAGACGTAAGACGCGTCCGCCTCCTCGGTGTCTGCCCAACTACGGGCAAGGAGGGTCTCAGTCGTCACGATCTCGCCGAGATTGGCCGCGAGGGTGTGGAGCAGCCGCGATTCGGTTGGCGTCAGCTGCACCTCGGTTCCGGCGACGGTGGCGGAGCGGCGATGGAGGTCGAGGGTGAGGTTCGGTCCGAGCACCAGCGACTGGCGTGGGATTCGGTCGCCCAGCCGGCGCAGAACGCGCTCGATTCGAGCTCGAAGTTCTGGGTAGTGATACGGCTTGGAGACGTAATCCTCGGCGACCTCGTCCAGCAGGTGAGCCTTGCTGTCGGCCGTATCGATGGCGGAGAGCACGATGATCGGCAGGTCGGCGTACGCCTTGATCTCGCGAGCGAGGGCCAGACCGTCGATGCGCGGCATCATGAGGTCGAGCAGGATCAGGTCCGGCCAGCCGCCATCCAGGCGCCGCAGCGCTTCCTGGCCGTCGCGGGCGGTCGCCACGTCGTAGCCGTCGTCGCGCAGTTGCTCGGACAGGACGACGAGCAGGTTTGCGTCGTCGTCGACGAGCAGGATCCGTCGCGGCCTGTGCTCGATCATCGGGCTACGTGCCTCCCCGCCAGAGCGCCGTGGATTGTGGCGAGTATAGGTGGGGGAGTGGCGCCGCGGGCCCGGCCGCGCGGGCGGGCGCGGGCGGCGTCCGCGACCATTTCGCGGATCGTGTCAACTGGCCGATACCGGGCAGCCGTGTCCTGGCCGATCGTTCGGCATACCCGACGGAGCGACGCATGGTTATCGAGGGCTCAGGGCAGGTTCGGACCAGTCTGCCTCTTGGCGTGCGGCTGCTGGCTTACGCTCTCATCTGCGTAGGCATCGTCGCCTCGATCTTTCTAATTGTCCTCGGCCTGGCGACGGGACTCGCCGGCGCGCCGTTCGTGCTCGGTCTTGGGGCAGTGTCATTCGGGATTACGGCCGCGGGCGTGGGTTTGAGCCGCGGGTCGGCCTGGTCGATCGCGTGGCTCAAAGCGATCCTCGTCCTCGCCGTCGCTGCTGCGGTCGTCGCCTTCGCCATCATGCCGATCCTGGCCGTCGCGGCCGGCGTCCATATCGCGATCGCAGGCATCGTGCTCTTTGCGCCGATCCATTACCTGCAACTGCCGGGCGTCCGCTCAACCCTGAGGCCACCACCGACCATGCCGATCGATCGAGTTCCACCGTCAATCAGGAGGCTCGCGCTCCGGCTCCGGACCATCGGTGGTGTTGGCCTGTGTCTTCTAGGTGCACTGGCGCTGGTAGCGGTGGGCCTCGCATATTCACAACCTGTCGCGGACACCTGGGACGCGAGAATGGGGATGCTCGTTCTGCCCTTGGTCGTCTTTCTGTATGCCGTCCCCTGCATCGTTCTTGGTTTGTCGCTCTGGCGAGCATCGCCGGGACCGGTGGTCGTTCTGCTCGGGCTGATGCTGTCGCTCATGACGGCCGTGCAGCTCGGGCCAGACGCCGGGTTGGTTGAACTCCTCGCCGTTGCTACGTGCCTTGCGCTCGCATTCGCTCTCCTGGCTCCGCCCGCCCGCTTCGCCTACTCCGCCTTGGGGTCGAAGTAGCGGCACCGAGGCGCCAGCGGGCAATGCTCGCAGTCGGGGCGCTGAGCGTGGCAGGTGCGCCGGCCGTGGGTGATCAGCGAGACGTGGGCCT
>Ga0302299_10002422_pt1 | contig 11399 bp, 10 predicted proteins | sample III_Fen_N3_4_FD_198795 | JGI IMG/M metagenome (GOLD analysis project Ga0302299, IMG submission 198795) | Peat permafrost microbial communities from Stordalen Mire near Abisko, Sweden - III_Fen_N3_4 | ecosystem: Environmental > Terrestrial > Soil > Wetlands > Permafrost | place: Sweden: Abisko...
CCGTACACGGTGCCCGGCTCCACCTCGAGCGAGACGTCCTTGAGCGCCCAGAACTCGTCGTAGCGCGCCACGCTGCGGCGGGTGATGGCCTCCTTCAGGCTGCTCGAGCGCTCCTTGTAGAGCCGGTAGCGCTTGGAGACGTTGTCGACGCTGATGGCCGGCTTGGTGTCGGTCACAGCTCCTCCGACACGTTCAGGGCCTTGCGCACGAAGATCGCGTAGCCGACGACGAAGGTGGCGACCGACACCGCGAAGGTGCCGAGCACGGAGATCCCCGACGGCAGGGTGTGGGTGTAGAAGAGGTCGCGGGACATCAAGGTGAACTGGGTGATCGGGTTGAGCCGCAGCAGGTTGGCGATCTGCGAGCCGTGGGCGCCGCTGTTCTCGACGGTCTGCAACGAGTAGATGATCGGCGTGGCGTAGAAGAGCAGGTTCATGCCGATGCCGACGAGGTAGCCGATGTCGCGGAAGTAGACGTTCCAGATGCTCACCATGAGGCCCAGGCCCAGGGAGAAGAGCACCAGCATCGCCAGCACGAACGGGAAGAGCAGGAAGGTCCAGCTCACGTTGCCCAGCACGATCATGATCACGACCATGATCCCGGCCTCGAGGGCGGTCTGGGTGAGCACGGTGAGCATGTTGGCGATGGCCGGGCACTCCGGCGGGAAGTACACCTTCTTCAGCAGCGGGCCGGCCCCCTGCAGGGCGCCGATCGAGCCGATGACGGTGGAGTTGAAGAAGTTCCACATGATGAGCGCCGCGAACAGGTAGAGGCCGAAGCTCGAGAACTTGCCGTTGCCCGCCAGCGGCGCCGGCTGCTTCAGGAAGACACCGAACACGATCGTGTAGATCGCCAACGTGGCGGCCGGGTTGATCAGCGACCACGCCCACCCGAGGGCGCTCTTCTTGTACCGGGACTTCAGCTCCCGCTGCGCGAGGTTGCCGATCAGCGTGCGGTAGGTCCAGATCTCGGTAAGGGCGGTCACATCTGCTCTCGGTGTCGGCGTCCAGGCCCGCCGAGGCTGGCCGATCCCCGGCGCACCAGGTCGCGGCCCCGACGGGCCATCACCCGGACGGATCGGGCCACCCCGGCGCCTCGCGGCTCAGGGCGGGCCGGGCCGCGGGCGGCTCGATCGGGGGCGATCGTGGGCCGTCGGCAGAACTCGACGATCGGCTGCGCGACCCTGGCCCACGTGTAGGAGGGAGCCGTGTTGCGGAGCGCGAGCCGGGCAGCAGAGTAGCAGCGGGTCTCGCGGAGGCGCACGACAGCGGCCGCGAACGCCTCGACATCCCCCGGTGGCACGACCTCGCCCAGACCTTGCCGACGAACGAGATCGGCCAGCGTGTCGCCATCGCTGCAGACGATGGGGAGCTCGGCCCAGAGCGAGTCGAGCAGGCGGGTGCGGAAGGCGAAGGTGGTCTCCACGTGGTCACGGTGCAGCGAGATCGACAGATCGGCCTCGAGCAGCCACGACGCCCGCTCGTCATAGGGGATCCACTGGTCGGCGAACACCACCCGGGTGCCGGCGATGCCGAGCTCCTCGGCGCGCGATCGGGCCCGGGCGGCCATCTCCATGGCGGGCACGGCCGGAGTCGGATGGGCGCCGGCCAGCACGAAGGCCTTCACCGTTGGATCGTCGATGGCGGCCACGCCCTCCACCAGGGTGACCGGGTCGAGCCACTGGTACAGCCCTCCGCCCCACAGCAGGACGAAATCGCCCTCGTCGAAGGGACCGTCTTCACCGCGCAGGGGATGTCGGTCGTCGGCCACGGGCGGCTCGTCGGGGAGGCCGAAGGGGACGACCGCCACCAGCTGCCGGAGCGTGGGATCGGCGTCGTAGTTCTCGACACCGATCCGGCCCAGGGCGGTGAGCATGCCGATCACGAGGTGGCGCTGGCGCTCGGAGGCCACCAGCACGAGGTCGGCCCGGCGGAGCGGCTCGACCATGCGGGCGGTGGCATCGGCGACGGAGGCCTCGCGGGTGGCGCGATCGGCTCGGGCGAACAGCTCGAGCACCTCGAACAGCACAGGGTCGTAGGCGTCGACGATGACGACCGGACCGCGCCCGGGCCTCGTCGGGTCGGGAGCCCCGACCCACGGGTGCTCGAACAAGACGCCCGCCATGGCGAGCACCACATCGGCCTCGGCCACCAGGCGGCGCAGTTCGGCCTCGCTGGCGAAGTGGGCGGTGGCCACACCCGGGACGGACCGGTCGATGGGGTGCGGAGACGCCAGGGTCACCCGACATTCCCCCGCCAGCACCCGGGCCAACTCGGTGCTGCGGATGGCGGGCCCCGCCATGGTGCGGCCCACGGTGTCCGCGGTCAGGACGAGCACGCGAGTTGCCGGGGCGGGCGCCATGACGGGAGGACCCTACCAGCCGAGTCGGGGCTCCTCGGTGGCACGGGTCCACCGCTCGACGGCCTTTGCATGAACCGGAATCAGCGTCGACCACGACTAGGGTCACGCCGACCCATTCAGCACCCGGACCAGTGATGACCCCGTGAAACGACGCCTCATCGCCGTTCTGCCGCTCGTCGGCTGCCTCGTCCTCGCCGCCATCCTCATCACCCTCGAGGCCAGGCAGAACCCGCGGCTCTCGCCCATCGACGAGATGCAGCACATCGACTACCTGTACAAGTCGCAGGACGGCCATGTGGTGGGGTTCGGTGAGCTGGTCGGCCAGGACGCCATGCGCGAGACCGCGTGTCGCGGCATCGACTACCCCGTGGCCCTTCCCTCGTGTGATGCCGCCACCTACCGGCCGGAGGACTTCCCCGAGGCCGGGTACGACACGGCCGCCATCCATCCCCCCACCTACTACCTGCTCTCCGGTGCGGTGGGAACGGTGCTGGTCAACCTGGGCGTGGTGAACAGCCTGGTCACCGGCGGCCGGCTCGCCGGCATCCTCTGGGTGGGTGCCGCCATGGTGCTCATGTGGGCCTGCCTCGGTGAGTTCGGCATCAGCCGGCTCACCCGCAGCTCGTTGTTGATCACCTTCGTCACGGCGCCGGTCATCCTGTACGAGGCGGCCATCATCAACCCGGATGTCACCGCGGCCACCGCCGGGGCCGCGGTGCTGCTCAGCGTGCTGGCGTGGGAGCGGCGTCGCGTCCCGCTGATCGTGCCCGGTCTCGTGGCGGCCGCGGCGATCCTGGTGAAGTCGACGCACATGCTCGCGGTCATCGCCGTGCTGCTCTACCTGGCCACACGGTGGGCGCAGCAGCGCTGGCCCCGCTCCCCGACCTCCCCCGGCCCGTCGGCGGAACCCACGCCGTTGGCGGCCCCCGACGCGGCATCGCCGACCATGACCTCGGCCGCCGTCGCGACCGCAACCACCACCGCCGCGGCCACCACCGAGCCGTCCCGGTCACCGATGGAGCTGATCCGAGCTGCCGTCTCGATGGTCGTCGGCATGGCCGTCGCCTCCCTTGCGGTCGTCGGCCTGCAGGCGGCGGTCAAGTTGATCCCGTCGAAGGACATCCCGATGAACCTGCGGATGCGGGTGGACAGCTTCCAGACCTTCCGCGTCGCGAACTCGGTCACCTGGAGCCCCTTCCTCGACCCGTTCGTTCCTCACAACCTGGCCACCAACTGGGTGTACGCCATCTACCTGATCGGCACCTTCGGCCTGCCGGTGCTCGCCGCCACCGGCGGAGTGCTCGGCGAATCGGGGTCGCGTACCCGAGCTCTGGCCGTCGCGAGCCTCGCCACCATGGCCCTCGCCGGGCCGCTGTTCATGGTGATCTTCTATGTGACCAGCGAGGTCTACACCGATGTCCCGTCCCGGTACTCGCTCAGCCTGGTGCCGCTGCTGCTGGTCGCGGCCGCGCCAGTCGTCGACCGGCCCGTCGTCCGCCAGATCGCAGCCGTCTTCGCCGCCGTGGCCGCGCTGGTCGCGCTCTACAACGTCATCTAGCAGCAGCGTCAGCGTCAGCCGGTCTGATCGCTCGTATCGGGCTCGGCTGCCGCATCGTCGCCGGGTGGGGGAAGCGGGCCACGGAGGAACGCGACCTCTTGGGCCAGGTCCTCGATCTGACCCTCGAGCTTCGAGACGTGCATCGACAGGTTGATGGAGACGGCGAGAAGGAACAGGATCGTCACCGAGAACACGAGGCTGGTGCCGTAGACGATGCCGACCGAGGTCGACACCCTGTCGACGAGCGGGCGCGCCAGGCCGACGAGCACGCCGGACACCGCCACGACCAGCCACAGCACCGCGTAGCCCTCGCTCAGCCGCCGACGACGCACCACCTCGATCACGAACACGAAGAGCCCTGCTGCCGCGAGCAGCACGGCGATCTCGAGCTTGGACATCAGGCCGACCTCCGCTCGCTGCGCCGGAGGCGGAACACCACCATGACCAGGCCCAGACGCACCAGGTGATAGAGGCTCTTGACGGTGCCCGACGAGGCCTGTCCGCCCTGTCGCTGGTGCATCTGCACGGGCACCTCGACCACCCGCAGGCCGCGCTCGCCGGCCAGCAGCAGCGCCTCGACGGTGTCGGACAGGTAGGCGCTCGGGTACCACTCGGCGAAGTACTCGATGGCAGGTCGACCGAACGCCCGGAAGCCGCTGGTGGTGTCGGTGATCCGGGTGCCGAGCGAGCGACTGACCCGGCGCGACAGCACCCGCATCGAGAACCGGCGCAAGAGCCCGATCTCGTAGCCCGAGGAGAACCGTGACCCGACCACCACATCGGCCTCGCCGTCGACGATGAGGTCGATCATGCCCTTGGCATCGGCCGGCTCATGCTGGCCGTCGGCGTCGATCTGCAACGCCACCGAGAACCCGGCCTCGCGGGCGTAGCGGAACCCGGTGCGCAGGGCGGCACCCACCCCGAGGTTGAACGGATGGCTGAGCACGATGGCTCCGGCGGACGCGGCGACCGACGCGGTGGCGTCGCTGGAACCGTCGTCGACCACCAGGACCTCGGCGTCGAGGTGCTGGCGGATGGCAGTCACCACGCTGGCCACGGTCGCCGCCTCGTTGAGGGCGGGCACGATGACAAGCACGTCGCTCACCCGGCCAACCCTAGTTGGGCAGGCTTCGGGGTCGTGCGGTCATCAGGCCCGGCCGATCCAGGCGTCGACCTCATCGGCCGGCACCGTGCGTCGGGCCCGCCGGCGGCGACGCTCGGCGAGCGCCGCGGGCAGCAGCCGCAGGAACGACCCCTCGGCGGACAATCGCACCCGCACCGTCGACCAGTAGGGGCGACGACGGCTGACCACACGGCCCACCACGTCGCGTCGCAGGTAGGACAGGGTGGCCAGCGGATGGTGCAGCACCTGACGGCGGGCGAGGTCGGCCGGCCCGTTCTGCACCAGCACCAGCATGCGGTTGCGTTCCTGGTGGAACTGCTTCACCGGGCTGGCGTCACCCGTGCTGGCCGCGTGCCGGTGCTGCACCACCGACGCCGGCACGACCTCGAACCGCCAGCCCTGGCCGCGTCCCCGCCAGGCCAGATCGAGGTCCTCGCAGTAGAGGAACAGCTTCTCGTCGAACAGGCCGACGTCGGCCAGGTAGCCGGGCCTCAACAGCACCGCGGCGCCGCACCAGGCGAACACCTCGGCCGGCTCGTCGCGTTGGCCGCGGTCGACCTCGAGCCAGCCCCGGTCGGCACCGCTGCCGTCGGAGGTCAATCGGGTGCCGACGTTGTTCACGACGCGCACCAGCTCGTGCGGAACGGCGACGTCGACCCACCTCGGAGTCGGGCCCACCGTGGCATCGATCGCCGACGCCCCGCTCCCGAGCGTCACCGACTTCGAGCGGGTCGCCGCGAGGCAGACCTGCAGCGAGACGTTCCCGTCGCTGGCGGCTCCAGGGTCCATCGGCACGCGCAGCACAGCCCCGGCGCCCGTCCACTCGACCCTCGTCCCGCCCTCGTCGGTCGGGCCGAACCCCCCGACGACGTGGCTGCCGGCCCAGCGATCGACCCCGGCCACGCGCACCCCGCGGACCTGCACGCCGAAGGTGCGGGGATCGAAGGGGCGAGGCGCGTCGACCGGCGAGCGCACCTCGACCTCGACGAACGAACCGGCGAGGAGGACCTTGGCCTGGGCCGCGCCGAGTCCGGGGTCGGCATCGAGGGCAGCCACCAGCGGCGAGAGCCACCCCGGGTCGACGAAGGCGTCGTTGTTCACCAGGGCCACGAAGTCGACGCCGTCGAGGTCGGTCATGGCCAGGTTGTTGGCCACGAACCCGAGGTTGGCCCCCGACTCGATCAGCCGCACGCCCGGGTGCCGCGCCAGCACCGGCGCCACGCTGTCGTCGGTGGACGCGTTGTCGATGAGCACGATCTCGACCTCGCCCGACCAGACCGTGGCGGCCACGGCGTCGATGCACCGCAGCAGGTCGTCACCGCCGTCCCAGTTGAGGACCACCACCCGGACCCGACGACCGGAGGCGCCGTGCGTCATCCGGCCTGCAGCCGGCGGACCAGCCGTTCGAGCGGCTCGTGGAAGTCAGGGGCCAGGGTCACGCCCGACAGGCGGAGGGCGGCGTTGTCGAGCACCGAGTTGGCCGGACGGGGCGCGGGCCGGGCCGGCAAGAGGTCGGCCGTGGCCACCGGGGACACCCTCGACGGGTCGAGGCCGGCAGCGGTGAGCACCGCCTGGGCGAACTCGAACCAGCTGACCGCGCCCTGGTTGGTGGCGTGGAACAGGCCGGGCCGGCGCTCGACGACGAGACGGTGCACGACCGAAGCCAGGTCGTCGGCGAAGGTCGGGTGACCGCGCTGGTCGTCGACGAAGCTCAGCCGGTCGTGCTCACCGGCCAGGCGCAGGATGGTCTTGACCATGTTGCCGCCGTGGAAGCCGCAGACCCACGAGGTGCGCACGATGGTGTCGTCGGCTGACAACTCGAGCTCGCCGCCGAGCTTCGACCGCCCGTACATCGACGCCGGGTTCGGTTGGTCCCACTCGACGTAGGGATCGGGCTTGGTGCCGTCGAAGACGTAGTCGGTGGAGATGTGGCACACCCGCGCCCCCACCCGACGGGCTCCGTCGGCGAGGTGTCGCACAGCCATGGCGTTGATGGCCCAGGCGGTGTCGGTCTCGGTCTCGCAGGCGTCGACCGCGGTGTAGGCCGCGCTGTTGACGATGACGTCGGGCCGGCTGGACGTGATGGTTCCGAGCACCGCGTCGCGGTCGGCCACGTCGAGCGAGTGGTGGTCGAACGCCATCACCTCGTGGTCGGCGAACACATCGACCAGCTCGCGCCCGACCTGGCCGCCGGCTCCCGTGACGAGGATCCTCATGCCCGGGTCCTCATGCGTTGGCCTTGAGGGGCTCCCACCACCAGCGGTTGTCGCGGTACCAGGCCACGGTCTGCTCGAGCGCCTCGTCGAGCGACCGCTGCTTGGTCCACCCCAACGCGGTGACCTTGGCGATGTCGACCGAGTAGCGCCGATCGTGACCGAGGCGGTCGGTGACGTAGTCGATCGAATCCTCACCCGCCCCCATGAGGCCGAGCAGCTTGTCGACGAGCACCCGGTTGGGGGTCTCGTTGCCGGCGCCGATGTTGTAGATCTCGCCAGGGTTGCCCTGCTCGAGCACCAGGTGCACGGCACTGCAGTGGTCGTCGACGTAGAGCCAGTCGCGTTCGTTGAGGCCGTCGCCGTAGAGGGGGATCTTCCCGCCGTCGATCAGGTTGGTGGTGAACAGCGGGATGGCCTTCTCCGGGTACTGATATGGCCCGAAGTTGTTGGTGCAGCGGGTGACGGTGACCGGGGTGCCGTAGGTGGAGTGGTAGCTCAGGGCGATCAGGTCGGACCCCGCCTTCGACGCCGAGTAGGGCGAACGGGGCTCGAGGGGATCGGTCTCCTTCGACGAGCCCGTCTCGACCGAGCCGTAGACCTCGTCGGTGCCGATGTGGATGACCCGTGGGATCTCGAGCCGGCGGGCGGTGTCCATCACCACGTTGGTGCCGAAGCAGTTGGTGTTGACGAAGTCGTCGGGCCCGATGATCGAGCGGTCGACGTGGCTCTCGGCCGCGAAGTGCACCACCGCGTCGTGGCCGGCCATGGCCTCCTCGAGGGTGACGCGGTCGCCGATGTTGCCCTTGACGAACTGGTAGCGGGGGCTGTCGTCCACGTCGCGCAGGGTGGAGAGGTTGCCGGCGTAGGTCAGCGCGTCGTAGACGGTGACCTCGTCGTCGGTGTGCTCGAACACATGGCGGACGTAGTTCGACCCGATGAAACCGGCGCCGCCGGTGACGAAGAGCTTCATAGGTCGCACATCCTCGCAGACCCCGCCACGGCCGGTCGACCGCCGGCCTTCACATCGGTCCACTGCCCGCCGACAGGGAGCCGATGTCCATCGAGCGCCCCGACGCCACCGAGCACGCCGGTCCCCCCGACCAGGCCGATGGGCTCGACTGGTTCGGCCACCCGCTGGGGCCACGCGACGGCGGCGCCCGGCCCCCGGTGCCCTGCCCGCTGTGCAACCAGCCGTTCACCGACCAGCGACAGCTCACCGAGCACGTCGCCGGAGCTCACGACGTCAGGTTGGTCACGGCCCGCCGGTCCCGGTTCGATCGCCTGCCGGACTGGACCCGGACGCTCGGGTACCTGCCCCTCTGGTACGTCCTCCCGATGACCGTCGGGCTGATGGCCCTGGCCTACGTGCTCGTCCGGTCGATCGATGCGTGGCTCGCCGCCGGCGCCGCGGCCATGGCCTCGCTGCCGCTCGTGCTGGTGCTGTCGCACCGCATCTTCAACCCGCCCGATCGGTGACCCTGGGGCTGCCGCTGAGGGTCAGGGACGCAGGCGGTGGTGCGGCTGGAACTGGAGGTTCAGCTCGTTCCGACCGGGGTTCTGCTGATCGCGCTCGGACAGGATCGGATCGGTGAGGCCCCAGTCGGCCTCGACCGCCGGGTCGTTCCAGGCCACGCCCAACTCGTCGGCCGGGTTGTAGTAGCCGTCGACCAGATAGGTGATCGTCATGTCCGTGAGCGCGGCGAACCCGTGGGCCACGCCCGGCGGGATGAAGATGCCCCGATGGCTGTGCGATCCGTCGGGCTGCACCCCGAGGTCGATGGCGAGGGTGGCCGAGTCGGTGGGCGAGCCGGTGCGCAGATCGTGCAGCACGACCCGAGCGGTGCCGTAGGGCACGTACCAGTAGTCGGCCTGGTGCAGGTGGTAGTGGAGGCCCACGATGGCTCCCGCCTGGCGGTCCCCCCGGTTGCCCTGGATCATCTCCCGACCCTGCGGGAACCACTCGCGACGGTAGGTCTCGACGAAGTACCCCCGCTCATCGCCGTGGATGGACGGATCGACGATGTAGACGCCCGCGATGACGTCGGATTCGGTGACGGTAGCCATGGTCGGACGAGGCTAGTCGCGGCCCGCGCGCCGACTGGAATGCCAGGCGAACCGACAGTCGAAGCGATGGCGGTCCGAGCACTGCGCCATCGTTTGGCAAAGGAATGGCACTAGACCTTGGGTTGGCCGGGGCCGGTGCCGATGGGAACGACATCGCACCACCAGAGCCGCTCCGGCCAGCCCCCTTGCCGGCCGTTCTCGTCGCTCAACCGCCCTTCTTGCCAGTCGGAGGCCACTCCCCGTGAGCACCAGTCCCATCATCCCCACTGCCCGCGCGCCACGGGTCCGTCGGCGCGCCGCGCTCGCCACCTCGTTCTTTGCGTTGCTCGGCGTGCTCGTGCTCGTCCCCGCCCCGAGTTTCGCCCTCGAGGCCGCCTCCCGCCTCGACCGGGAGCCCCTCACCCTGAGCGCCCAGGCCCCTACCGATCAGGCCGTCACGGGCCAGGCGGGACCGGGCGCCACGACCACCACCGCGGTACCCGCCCCTGTCGACCCGACATCGCAGGCCGCTCGCTCGGCCCAGGCCGCCACGCCGGGTCGTCAGCGGGCCCGAGCCGAGGGCGTCGCCGCGTTCCGCCTCATCGCGGTGAAGCTGCACACGACCTCCACCGACCCCGTGCTGCTCCGGGTGCACACCGCGGCCGGCTGGGGTGAGTGGCAGTCGCTCGACACCGATGGCGCGGACGCTCCGGACGCCGGCACCTCCGAGGCCGCGCACGGCGCGCAGGTCGCCGACGGGGCCACGTTCAGCGAGCCGGCCTGGGTCGGCATGGCAGACGGCTACGAGGTCAGCCTGCCGTCCGACGCCACCGACGCCACCGCCGACCTCGTCCGTGACACGACTCGCGTGGCCAAGACCAACGGCTCCCAGGCCGGCGCGGCGGTCGTCCCCACCGGCGGGCAGCCGGCGATCAACAGCCGGGCCTCCTGGAACGCGCGGCCGTCGGTCGAACCGGCCAGCATCGCCCCCACCGTCCGCATGGCGATCGTGCACCACTCGGTCACGGCCAACGACTACGCACCGGGCGACGTGCCCGGCATCCTCCGCTCGATCCAGGCGTTCCACATCGACGGTCGCGGCTGGAACGACATCGCTTACAACTTCGCCGTCGACAAGTACGGCACCATCTGGGAGGCCCGCGGCGGCGGCATCACCAACGCCGTCATGGGCGGTCATGCCAAGGGCGCCAACTTCGAGACCACCGGTGTGGTCACCCTCGGCGACTTCACCGCGGCCGCCCCGCCCCAGGCCATGGTCAACTCCATCGCCGACCTGGTGGGGTGGAAGCTCTACGTGCACGGCACCGACCCGAACGGGACGAACGTCTACACGCTCGGCGAGAACACCAAGTACCCCACCGGCACCGTCCTCACCCTGCCCAACGTGATCGGCCACCGCGATGTCGGCTCCACCGGATGCCCGGGTGACCAGCTCTACCCGCGGCTCGGTGAGATCCGATCGCTCGCCGGCGCCAAGTGGCAACAGCAGCGATCGTTGCCCGGGTTCTGGCCCGGGGTGGCGATCGGCGCCAACGCCGATGGCCGCCCGCAGGTGTTCGCCGTCGGCAACGACCAGCAGATCTACACGCAGTGGCAGCGGACCGACGGCCGCTGGTCGGGCTGGCTCGCGATGGGTGGCCGGGTGGCGGGGGCGATCGCGGTCGGCTCCAACGCTGACGGGCGGCTCCAGGTGTTCGCCGTCGGCGTGGATGGGACGCTGCGCACGAGCTGGCAGGTGGCGCGCAACGGCACCTGGAGCAGTGTCACGTCCATGGGCGGCCACTGGTCGGCCACGGCCGGCATCGGGCTCACCATGAACCGGGATGGGCGCATGCAGGCATCCGTCCTCGGCGACGACGGGATCTGGACCACCTCACAGGTCGCGGCGAACAGCACCTGGGGCGGCTACACGGCGATCGGCGGCGACCTCGCCTCCTTCGCCAGCCTCAGCATGACCGCCAACCAGGATGGTCGGTTGGAGGTGTTCGGGCTCGATGCCGGTGGGTCGGTCTGGCACAGCTGGCAGCTCGTCGGCGGCGGTTGGTCCGCCCTGACCCAGCTCGGTGGTCAGGCGCTG
>Ga0302299_10002424_pt1 | contig 11396 bp, 10 predicted proteins | sample III_Fen_N3_4_FD_198795 | JGI IMG/M metagenome (GOLD analysis project Ga0302299, IMG submission 198795) | Peat permafrost microbial communities from Stordalen Mire near Abisko, Sweden - III_Fen_N3_4 | ecosystem: Environmental > Terrestrial > Soil > Wetlands > Permafrost | place: Sweden: Abisko...
CAGGTCCGCGGTGAAGGCCGGGCTGCCGGTCACCTCTGCCGTGAGATCGCCGGGGAGGGCGGCGAGGGCGGCGCGTAGTTCCGCGACGGCGGTGGTCACGGCCTCGTCGCCCCCGACGGTGGACAGCGGGACGACGACCAGCGCCACCGTGCCGTCCGGCGAGATCTGTGGCGGTGCGATCTGCCCGCCGGCGGCGAACCGGGTCAGGCCGTCGGCGGTGCCGGCCAGCGCCGTCCGGTCGGCCGCGGTGAGCGGGCCGTCGTCGTCGCGGCTCACCACGACGACGGCCGGCTCGACCCCGGTGGTGGGGAGCTGCGCCTGCAGCTGCTCGGCCCGGGTCGACGACCACTGCGCCGAGAGGCCGGTGGAGGACACGGGCTCCGGGCCGGCGGGGCGGGGCAGCCCGAACACGCCGGCGACCAGGACGAGGGCGACGGCCACCGTCAGCCAGGCGGCCGTCCGGCCGCGGACCACGGACGTGACGAGCAACATCGGGCAGCCCTGCTCTCTCGACGGTAAACTCTCTCAGCAATCGAGATTGTTGCCCGTCGAGGATCGCGATGCAACCCCGACCTCTGCCGTGATCATGGGCTTTGCCGTGATCATGGACTTCAGCGGTCAGTCCTCGGCGTCCTCGGCGTCACCGGCGTCACCGGCGTGGCGGTAGGCGGCCCGCGCTCCCGCCGCCGTCCGGGTCTCCACCAGCACAAGGACGACGAGGACGGCGGCCACCGCCGCCAGGTACGCCAGCGCCGGCAGCCCCGCACCCTCGTTGACGGCGGCGAGCGCCGCCAGGGCCGCGGCGGCCACCAGGTGCGGCGCCGCCACCGACCCGGTGTTGCGCCACCGCACCGCCGCCAGCGCCAGCAGGTAGACCGCCGGCCCGCCGGTCAGCAGGAGCGAGGGCAGCCCGTGGACGGCGTCCGTCAGCTCGTGCGCGCCGGGGTCGCCGACGTAGGCGAACACCTTCTTCAGGCCCACCGCCGTCCCGAGCACGCTCGCGACGACCGGGAAGTGCAGGTAGGTGAAGGTGTCCCGGGCGAGCCGGGTCTGCGCGACGCCCACGCCCTCGCCCACGAGCCGGTGCTCCAGCGTGAGGGCGAGCACGTCGAAGTACAGCCACCACAGCGTGATCGACAACGCGATCGCCGCGGCCGTCGCCACGACGACGGGCAGGCTGATCGGCAGCGCCGCGACCCCGACGCCGATCGCCACGATCGACTCCCCGAGCGCGATCAGCACGATGAGCGCGTACCGCTCGGCGAAGTGCGCCGGCGCCGGCAGCCGCCAGCCGGACGCGCCGGCGACGTAGATGGCGGTGTAGTTCACCAGCATCGCCGCCACCCACCACCCGGTCCGCGCGGACGGCCCGACCAGCGACCCCACGACGAGCAGCACATTGCCGACGAGCACGGGCGCGGCCACCCGGGCGATCTGCCGCAGCAGGCCCCGGTCGGTGCCCGCCGCCACGGCGTAGACGCCGAGGTGGCACCACTGGACGACGGTGAAGCACAGCGCCAGCACCAGCGGCGCGTCCAGGCCGCCCGGCCGGTCGTCCCAGGCCTCCGGGATGGCGAGCGCGAGGATCATCATCGCGCCCATCGCCAGGAACATCGCGTGCCGGACGATGCCCTCGTCCGCCTTCGCCTGGTTGCCCAGCCAGGAGTAGCTGCACCAGGCCCACCACAGCAGCGCGGCCAGCACCAGCCCGCGGACGGCGCCGCGACCGCCGCCGTCCGCAGCCACCAGCGCCGTCACCTGCGTGAACGCGAAGACGAAGACGAGGTCGAAGAACAGCTCCAGGGTCGTCACCCGGTGGCGCGGGCCCGTCGGCAGCACGAGGCCGCGCCCGTCGGTGGTCGTCATGGGAAGATCACCGGGCGCGCCGCGGCGGGCGAGGAGTCACGGATCAGGTGAGGCACGGGTCGATGGTCCCTCACCCGGCGACGGTGTGCAGGCATCGAATGGTCGCACGGCCGGCAACGGCGCCGGCCGGGGGACGAGGTGCGTGATGAAGGCCGTGGTGGGTGACCGGCTGCTGATCAACGCGGCCCATGTGGGCGGCGCCGTCCGGGACGGCGAGGTGCTGGAGGTCCGGGGTCCGGACGGCGCGCCGCCGTACCTGGTGCGCTGGGCGGACGGCCACGAGGGCCTGGTCTTCCCCGGGCCGGACGCCGTCGTCCGGCACCCGGGGGACTGACCTGCCCGTCAGACCCGCAGGTCGGCCGCCGGGAAGGGCGGCCGCTCGTCGAACCGGACCGACAGGCGCCCCGCGCCCCGCCAGATCCGGGCGAGCACGTCGCGGTCGGCCGGGTCGACGAGGTTGCCCATGACGCGCAGGGCGAGCTTCATCAGCGAGCGCGAGCGCATGCCCACCGGTCCGGCGACCGGCAGCAGCCCCGGCACGGTGAGCAGCCCGGCCAGGCGCCGGGCGATGGAGAACGCCTCGCCGTAGTGGCGCCGCAGGGTGGCCGGCCACGCCTGCGCCAGGTCGAGCCGGCGGTACCGGTCACCGGTGAGGACGGCGGCGACGAGCCGGCCCGTCTCCAGCCCGTAGTCGATGCCCTCGCCGTTGAGCGGGTTGACGCACCCGGCGGCGTCGCCGATCAGCGCCCAGTTGCGCCCGGCGATGCCGGACACCGCCCCGCCCATCGGCAGCAGCGCGGACGACGCCGCCCGGACGTCGCCCTCCAGCTGCCACTCCTCGCAGCGCAGCAGGGCGTAGTGGTCGAGGAGGCCGCGCAGGTTGACCTCGGCCGGCCGGCGGCTGGTGGCGAGCGTGCCGACGCCGAGGTTGACCTGGCCTCCCGACAGCGGAAAGACCCAGCCGTAGCCGGAGAGCAGCTCGCCGTCGCTGCCGCGCAGCTCCAGGTGCGAGGAGATCCACGGGTCGTCGGAGCGCCCGGACGTCACGTAGCCGCGGGCCGCCACGCCGTAGGCGGTGTCCCGGTGCCAGCGGCGGCCGAGCACGCGCCCGAGCTGGGACCGCGCGCCGTCCGCGACCACGAGCCGCCGGCAGGCGATGGTGCGCCGCCCGCCGTCCGGACCGGTGACGACGACGCCGCGCACCCGGTCGCCGTCCAGCTCGACGTCGATCGCGCGGGTGCCCTCCAGGCCGACCGCGCCGCAGGCCAGCGCGACGTCCCGGACGGCGGCGTCCAGCTCGGTGCGGGGAACCGCGGCGCCGTGGTCGGGCAGGCGCCCGCCGGGCCACGGCAGGTACAGCTCCTGGCCGAAGCCGCCGGCCCGCAGGCCCCGGTTCACCGCGCGGCCGGCGAGCCACGGCGTCATCCCGAGGAGGTCCAGCTCCTTGATCGCGCGGGGGGTGAGGCCGTCGCCGCAGGTCTTGTCCCGGGGGAAGGTCCGCGCGTCGGCGAGGACGACGTCCAGGCCCGACCGCGCAGCCCAGGCCGCCGCCGCCGATCCCGCCGGGCCGGCCCCGACGACGAGCACGTCGGTCTCGTGGACGTCGGTCCCGGGGACGGCGGGCCGTTCGACGGCAGGGGAGGTCACCCCTCGAGTGTCACCCACGGGCGCGGCCCGCGCGCCACCGGGGTGGCCGGCCGCCGTTCGGCGCGCCGCTGCGGCGCGTGGGGCGCATGGGAGCGCGCCGACCGGCCGATGGTGGTTCGCTGACCTTCGTGCCGAATCAACCCGAAGGTGCCCTTCAGCCGAACGGTGCGGACGCCTCCCACACCTCCCACGCCGGCCTGCGGGCCTGCCTGTTCGACCTGGACGGCGTGATCACGCAGACCGCCGTGCTGCACGCCGCAGCGTGGAAGCAGATGTTCGACGCCTTCCTCGCCGACCCCGCCCGGGCCGGTGGCCCCCAGCAGCCCTTCACCGACGCCGACTACCAGCGGTACGTCGACGGGCGCCCGCGCTTCGACGGCGTCCGCACGTTCCTCGCCGCCCGCGGGATCACCCTGCCCGAGGGCGAGGACGACGACCCGCCGGACGCGGTGACGGTCCACGGGCTCGGCAACCGCAAGAACGAGCTGGTGGTGGCCGCGATCGCGCGGGGTGAGGTGACCGTCTACGAGGGCTCGGTGCGGTTCCTGCACGCCGTGCGGGCGGCCGGGCTGCGCACGGCGGTCGTCTCCTCCAGCGCGAACACGGTCGACGTGCTGCGCTCGGTGGGCCTGGCCGACCAGTTCGACGCCCGGGTGGACGGCGTCGTCGCCAAGGAGCGCGGGCTGCCGGGCAAGCCGGCCCCCGACACGTTCGTCGCCGCCGCCCGGGACCTGGGCTGCACCCCCGCCGAGGCCGTCGTCTTCGAGGACGCGCTGGCCGGGGTCGCGTCGGGCCGGGCCGGCGGCTTCGCGCTGGTCGTCGGGGTGGACCGCAGCGATCCGGGCGACGACGCGCACGGCGCGGCGTTGCGGGACCACGGCGCGGACGTCGTCGTCCGGGACCTCGCGGACCTGGACGTCGCGGCGCTGCGCCCGGCCGTGCGGTCCGGCGGTGCCTCGTGAGCACCGGCGCGATGAGCCTGCCCGGTCTCGGCGGCCGGGGCGGCGGTCGGCGGCACGCTCCGAGCCAGGAGGGCGTCGGCCCGGGCCTGACCGGACCCGCCGGCGAGCCACCGGTGGAGAACCCGTTCGAGGTCGCGCCGTGGGTCGTGCGCGAGCGCGGCCTGAACCTCAACATGCTGGCGCGCACGGAGTCGGTGTTCGCGCTGTCCAACGGGCATGTCGGCCTGCGCGGCAACCTCGACGAGGGCGAGCCGCACGGCCTGCCCGGCACGTACCTCAACTCGGTGTACGAGCGGCGCCCGCTGCCCTACGCGGAGGCGGGATACGGCTACCCGGAGTCCGGCCAGACCGTCATCGACGTCACGAACGGGAAGATCCTGCGCCTGCTCGTGGACGACGAGCCCTTCGACGTCCGGTACGGCGCCCTCCTCCAGCACGACCGCACCCTGGACCTGCGCGCGGGGACGCTCCGCCGCGAGGTGCGCTGGCGGACGCCCGCCGAACGCCTGGTCGAGGTGACGACCACCCGGCTCGTCTCGCTGACCCACCGCTCGATCGCGGCGATCTGCTACGAGGTGACGGCGGTGGACGGCCCGGCGCGCATCGTGCTGCAGTCGGAGCTCGTCGCCAACGAGGACCTGCCGCGGTCCGGCGGTGACCCGCGCGTCGCCGCCGTCCTGGAGTCCCCGCTCGAGGCGATCGAGCACGATGCCCAGGGCACCCGGATCCAGCTGCTGCACCGCACCCGGCAGAGCGGCGTGGGTGTCGCGGTGGCCGCCGACCACGTGGTGGAGGCGCCGGAGGGCGTCCGGGTGGTCACGGCCTCGGAGGCCCGCGAGCACTGGGCGCGCGTCACGGTCTCGGCGGCGCTGCGGCCGGGGCAGACGCTGCGCGTGATCAAGTTCATGAGCTACGGCTGGTCGTCGCTGCGGTCCACGCCGGCCCTGCGCGACCAGGCCCCGGCCGGGCTGACGGGCGCCCTGCTCACCGGGTGGGACGGCCTGCTGAGCGACCAGCGCGCGTACCTCGACGACTTCTGGGCCGGGGCCGACGTCCAGGTCGACGGCGACGAGGAGCTGCAGCAGGCGGTGCGGTTCGCGCTGTTCCACGTGCTGCAGTCGGGCGCGCGGGCGGAGGAGCGGCCGATCCCGGCCAAGGGCCTGACGGGTCCCGGGTACGACGGGCACTGCTTCTGGGACACCGAGTCGTTCGTGCTGCCCGTGCTCGTGCACACCGCCCCGGGCGCCGCGGCCGACGCGCTGCGGTGGCGATACCGGACCCTGGACGCCGCCCGACGGCGGGCCGGGCAGCTGGGCCTGCGCGGGGCGGCCTTCCCGTGGCGCACCATCACCGGCGAGGAGTGCTCCGGGTACTGGCCGGCGGGGACGGCCGCGTTCCACATCAACGCCGACATCGCCGACGCCGTCATCCGGTACGTGGACGCCACGGGTGACGAGGCGTTCGAGGCGGAGGTCGGCCTGGAGCTCCTCGTCGAGACGGCCCGGCTGTGGATCAGCCTGGGCCACTTCGACCTGTTCGGCCGCTGGCGCATCGACGGCGTCACCGGCCCCGACGAGTACTCGGCGGTCGCGGACTGCAACGTCTACACCCAGCTGATGGCCCAGCGGAACCTGCGCGCCGCGGCGGCCGTCTGCCTGCGCCTCCCCGAGGAGGCCGAAGGGCTCGACGTCACCGCGGACGAGCTGGCGGGCTGGCGGGCGGCGGCGGCCGCCGTCCACGTGCCCTACGACGAGGTGCTGCGGGTGCACGAGCAGTCCGAGGGGTTCACCCGGCACGCGCCGTGGGACTTCGAGGGGACGCCGCCGCAGATGTACCCGCTCCTGCTGCACGTCCCGTACTTCGACCTCTACCGCCGGCAGGTCGTCAAGCAGGCCGACCTGGTGCTGGCCATGCAGCTCTGCGGGGACGCCTTCACTCCCGAGCAGAAGGCGCGCAACTTCGCCTACTACGAGCAGTTCACGGTGCGGGACTCGTCGCTGTCGGCGTGCACCCAGGCCGTGATCGCGGCCGAGGTCGGCTGCCTCGACCTGGCCTACGCGTACACCGCCGAGGCCGCCTTCATGGATCTGCACGACCTGGAGCGCAACACCGGTGACGGCCTGCACATCGCCTCGCTCGCCGGTGCCTGGACGGCGCTCGTCGCCGGGTTCGGCGGCATGCGCGACCACGACGGCGTCCTCGTCTTCGCGCCGCGCCTGCCGCCGGGCCTCACCCGGCTCGCCTTCGTCATCCGGCACCGGGGGCTGCGGTTGCGGGTGGAGACGGACGGCGACCGCGCCACCTACTCGCTGAGCGACCACGGGGCGTCGCTGGACGTCGTCCATCACGGCGAACGGGTGACGGTCGTCTCCGGGGTCCCGCTGACCCGGCCGGTGCCCCCGCCGCCCGTGCCCCCGACGGTGCACCAGCCGGCGGGCCGTGCGCCGCGCGCCCGCACGGCGCCCTGATCACGACCCGGATCCCGACCCTGGTCACGACCGGATCACGGCCCTGGTCACGGGTCTCGAGATGCCGAACCCGGCCGGTTGTTCTTGGATGGCAGGGCGCGCCGATCCACGGCGCCGGACGCCAGGAGGACGACGACGATGCCCACCCGCACCGCGACCACGACCTGGAACGGCAGCCTGCAGGAGGGTGCGGGTTCCATCGCGCTCGTCAGCTCCGGACTGTCCGGCTTCGACGTCTCCTTCCCCAAGCGGGCGGCGGACGAGGCCGGCGGCGTCACCAGCCCCGAGGAGCTCATCGCCGCCGCCCACTCCGCCTGCTACGCCATGCAGTTCTCGGCGCTGCTGGGCAACGCCGGGGGCACCGACATCTCGCTGTCGGTCTCGGCCGACGTCACGCTGCGGCCCGACCCCGCCGGCGGCTTCCGGATCTCGGGCATCGTGCTCCACGTGTCCGGCAGCGCGTCGGGCGTGGACGTCGACACCTTCGCCAAGCTGGCCGACGAGGCCAAGGCGGGGTGCCCCGTCAGCAAGGCCCTGACCGGCACGGACATCACGCTCGACCTCGGCTGAGCCGCCGCCCGCACCGATCCGCCCGCCCGCTCCGGCCGGCGTGCGGACGAGGGGCTACGCCAGGTACCAGGGACTGGCGTAGCCGAGCGCCCAGCCGAGCCCGGAATGGGCTCGCGGGTGCGTGGCACCGAACGGGCGCTGCGGGTCGCCGACCCGAAGCACCAGCCAGCGCGCGTCGTCCGGCACCGCCACGGTGATCGTCGAGACCTCGCCGACGGTCACCGTCGCGGTCGCGACGACGTGGACGCCGCCCGCCCCGCCGCCCCCGGACCGGTCCGCGAACGCGCTGCTGCCGAGCACCTGCAACTGCGCGGCGTGACCGTCGTAGCCGCCGCCGGCGAGGTCGACCGCGAGCTGCGCGGTCCGGCCGGTCCGCAGGTCGGATCCCATCGGGACGCCGTCCAGCGTGGCGTCCAGGCGCAGGCCCACCTCGCGCGTGGCGTAGGTGCGGCGTCCCTCGAGCGTGGCGCGGACCCCGGCCCGGCTGTGCTCGGGCGCCCACAGGCCGGTCCGGCCCTTGCCGACCAGGCCGTACGTCCTGCCGTGCTCGTCGCTGCAGCCGATGAGGCCGGGCCGCCAGCCGGCGTCCAGGCACTCCGCGATCGGCGAGCGGTGGCCGTCGTCCGTCCCCTCGAAGAGGAAGTCGTACGTGCGGTTGAACACCTCGAGGGCGACCATCCGGCGGGTGAGCGCCTCGCGCCGGTCGACGTCGGGCAGGGACCGGGAGAACCCGTCGAGCCGGCCCGGTTCGCGGCCGGGGTGGTTGTACCCGAACAGCGCCGACGGGTCGGTGCCCGTCAGGAAGTCGTGGAGGCCGTCGAGCCGTCCGGGCGTGGTCACCGGCACGTACTGCTGGCTGAACCAGACGTTGACGTGCCCCAGCCACGGCTCGGTCCACTCGAAGCCGCGCAGGGCGGTGAACTCGCCGGGCACGTCGTGGGCGTCGGCGAACTCCGCCGTCCGCTTCCAGGCCTCGTCGTCGATGCTGCGCGGCGCGTACCGGGCGACGGCCAGGGCCTGCTCGTGCGGGTAGTCGTCCAGCCCGAGGTGCGCCAGGCGGTCGGCGGGGATCGAGGCGTGGTCGGTGAGCGCCGCGACGTCCAGCCCTGCCTCGCGCAGCTGCCCGAAGGCGCGCTCCGGATCGCCCCGGCCGTCCGAGTGCAGGGAGTGGTTGTGCAGGTCGGCGAAGAGCAGGCGCCGCTCGCCGGGATCGCCCAGGCGCGAGCGCCGCTGCGCAGGGTCGGAGGAGCTCATCGTCCGACGACGGTACACCGGACGCCTGGTCGCGGGCCCGGCGGGGTGGACGGCGGGACCGGGAGGGGCCCGGTCCCGCCGGTGCCGCCCCGGACGGTCACCTCGGCCGCCTCAGTCGACGAGCAGGTCCTGCAGGCTGCGGCCCCGGCCCAGCTCCACCTCGTCGCGGAGCCGGGTCAGGTCGCGCTGCAGCGGAACGCTCGCGTGCCGCTGCAGGTCGTCCAGGACCCGCTCCACCGCCCGGGCGGTGTCGGCGTCGATCTGGCCGCCGTCGGCGAGCAGGTACAGCGCCGTCTCGACGTCCTGGCGGACGTCCGCGTGCACGGCCAGGACGGCCTCCACCTCGTGCGCGTGCAGCCGGAGCATGCGCTCCCACCGCTGACCCACCCGGCTCGTCTGCAACTGCTCGTGCAGTCGGGAGGTGGCGCTCTGCGTCTGTTTCCCCAGGCCCTGCATGAGGTGTTTCCCCTCGTCGGCGGCGCGCCGTGGCGCTTGTGACGCCTGCGTCGGCAGCGCGCGCGCCGGGGTGGAGCCGGCCTTCGCACGATGACCCGTCGGGAGCAGGGCGATCACTCGAACGGACTGCAGGAGTCTGCCAGTCGGTGGACGACGCCTCGCCGGGAAGACGGCCGACCCCCCCGAACGTGGGAGGTTTGAATCGGCCACCGGTGGGTCAGGCGCGGTGGATGTAGTCCCCCTTGACCACGAGCCCGACGCCGGGGAGCGGGCTGTTCGCCGGGCCCTGCTGGACGGCGCCGGTCGCGGCGTCGAAGGCGGAGCCGTGGCACGGGCAGTTGAGGGTGCGGCCGCCCGCGTTCACCTTGCAGCCCTGGTGGGTGCAGATGGGGCTGTGGCCGACGACCCGGTTGCTGCTCGACCGGAACACGACGATGCCGCCGATCACGGCCGACGAGCCCACCGGGACGTCCGAGAGCTTGGCCAGGGCGCCCTTCGAGAAGTCCTCGGCGGGCTTGGTGGTCGCGGGCGCCTTCGTCGTCGGCTTGGCGGTGGTCGGGGCGGGTTTGGCGGTGGTGGGGTCGGGCTTGGCCGACGCCTCCTTCGCCGTCGTCTTCGCCGGCGTCGACTTCGTCGCCTTCGCCGACGCCTTGGCGGTCGTGCCGGCCGGTGCCTCCGAGGTCGACGCGGGAGCCTCGGACGTCGGGCTGGTGGCGTCCGAGGTCAGGGGTGTGCTGTCGGACGGAACGCCCGTCGCCCCGGTGTCCGAGGCGGCCACGGACGCGGCGCTCCCGGAACTGCAGGCGGCCAGGGCACCGACGCCCACCACGCCGGCAGCCGCGCCCAGGACGACGACGCGGCGGCGGGGACGGGTGTCGAGCGGCTGGTCGGGGGTGTTCGGCACGGGGTGTCCTCCCATCGGCCGGGCAGGCCGGGTTCGTGATCGAAACGGTGCTTCCCCAGCCGAACGGAATCAACCGCCCCAGGGTTCACTCCCTGATGCAGATTTCACCCATCCATAGGAGAAGAAGGCGTCGGCGCCGCGCGGCGCCGGATCAGCCGGCGACGATGTCCGTCCCGCTGACCTTGACCGGCACGGCGGGCAGGCGGGTGGTCGCGGGGCCCTGCAGCACCTTCCCGGTGAGGTCGAACTCGGATCCGTGGCACGGGCAGTTCAGCTGCTTGCCCTGCAGCAGGACCTTGCAGCCCTGGTGCGTGCAGAGGGCGCTGACCGCCGCGACCGTGCCGGCCGACGGCTGGGTCACCACGATGGGCTTGCCGGTCGGTCCGGTGACGACGAGGCCGCCGCCCACGGGAACGTCGGCCAGCTTGGCGAGGGCCTTGGGGCCGGCGGCCGCGGACGCCGAGGTGCCCGCGGTCGAGGCGCTTGCGGCCGGTGACCCACCGTCACCGGGGCCCGCCGTTCCGGCGGCCGACGAGCCGGTCGACCCCGAGCCGCAGGCGGCGAGCGCGGCGGCCGAGGCCACGCCGAGGGCCGTCGCACCGGCGAGGGCGACCACGCTGCGTCGTCCCGGGGCGGTCGGCTCGTCGCCGGTCAGCCGGCTGTCGGGGGTGGTGTCGTGCGGCACGTGTCCTCCGGGAGGGGTTCCGACCGGTCGGTCCGGTGGCGGGCAGGGTCGGGCCGTCGCAGTGACGGTACGCGATCGAAGGTTCGGGTCGGTCAAGAAGTGCACCACGGCCCGGTTCGGGCGCGTCAGGCGGGGTGGACCGGGACGTCGGCGATCCGGTCGCCGGTCCCGTCGTCCACCAGCTCCACCCGCCGGATGTCACCCGGCGTGGTGGTCACTTCCTCCGTGTACGCGCTGCGTGGAGCGTGCATCGTCCAGACGCCGGCCTCGGTGGCGGCGCCTCGACTGTCGTGGACGACGATCCGGCAGTGGTGGCCATCGGGGCCGCCGTCGACGACGACGGTCACCGCGCTGCCCTCTTCCCAGGCACGCACCCAGACCTGCGCCCGGGCGCGACCATCCGATGACGTGACGTCACCGAGAGCGATGATGCGTGAGGGGGCGGGAGCGAGCGCGGGTTCGTCCGCGGTGACCACCCGCACCACGGGGACGGCGGCGGCGGCGACCGCCACCGCGGCCAGCACCAGGGCGGTGCGGCGGCGCCGGCGGCGCCGCCGGGCATGGGCCAAGAGCCGCGCGAGGGG